>Ga0307515_10003240_pt1 | contig 34449 bp, 27 predicted proteins | sample 17_EM_MG_FD_194513 | JGI IMG/M metagenome (GOLD analysis project Ga0307515, IMG submission 194513) | Populus trichocarpa ectomycorrhiza microbial communities from riparian zone in the Pacific Northwest, United States - 17_EM | ecosystem: Host-associated > Plants > Roots > Unclassified | place...
GGCGATCGACTCGACGAACGGACGGGTCTCCTCGACGCTGAGGCCCAGCACCATCAGCTCGCGGATCTGCGCGACCAGGCGGACCGCGATCGGGTCGTACTCGCGGTAGCCGTTGCTCGACCGCCGCGGCACGACCAGCCCGGCGGACTCGTAATACCGCAGGGCCCGCACGGTCGTCCCGGTCCGGCGTGCCAGCTCACCCACCCGCATCCGGCGACCCTAAACCCGCACCCCGGGGTACGGGTCAAGGTGTTGTTCATCGCGGTGGCGCGGCCGCCGTTTTCTGCCACTCTGGCCCGCGGAAATCATCGGAACAGGGAGTGTGTGATGACGGCTATCAGCCGGGTGCTCGGCCGGCAGGTCCTGGACAGCCGCGGCAACCCGACCGTCGAGGTCGACGTTTTCCTCGCGGACGGCTCGACCGGCCGGGCCGCGGTGCCGTCCGGCGCGTCGACGGGGGCGAACGAGGCGGTCGAGCTGCGCGACGGCGATCCCGCGCGCTTTCACGGCAAGGGAGTCACCAAGGCCGTCGCCGCGGTCAACGGCGTGATCGCCGCGGCGGTGACCGGCCTCGACGCGGAGGACCAGGCGCTGGTCGACGAGACGATGATCGCGCTGGACGGCACGAAGGACAAGGGCCGGCTGGGCGCCAACGCGATCCTGGGCGTGTCCCTCGCGACGGTGAAAGCGGCGGCGCTGGCCCATCGCCAGCCGCTCTACCGCTACGTCGGCGGGGTCGGTGCCCGCCTGCTGCCGGTGCCGATGATGAACATCGTCAACGGCGGCGCGCACGCCGACAACCCGCTCGACTTCCAGGAGTTCATGATCGCGCCGGTCGGGGCGGCGAGCTTCGCCGAGGCGGTCCGGATGGGCTCCGAGGTGTTCCACACCCTGCGCCGGTCCCTGGCGGCGGCCGGGCACAACACCAACGTCGGCGACGAGGGCGGCTTCGCGCCGAGCTTCACAACCGCCGACGAGGCCCTGCAGTTCGTGCTGCGCGCCATCGAAGACACCGGCTACCGGCCCGGCACCGACATCACGATCTGCCTCGACCCGGCCAGTTCGGAGTTCTTCCGCAACGGCAGCTACGACTACGCCGGCGAGGGCCGTGAGCGTACGGTGCCGGAGCACATCGACTACCTGCTCGACCTCGTCGCCCGCTATCCGATCAGCTCGATCGAGGATCCGATGGCCGAGGACGACATCGCCGGCTGGAAACGGCTCACCGCCCTGGCCGGCGAGCGGGTCCAACTGGTCGGCGACGACGTCTTCTGCACCGACGCCGACCGGCTGCGCGACGGCATCGACGGCGGTTACGCCAACGCGATCCTGGTCAAGGTCAACCAGATCGGCACGCTCACCGAGACGCTGGCGACCGTGGACGCCGCCCACAAGGCCGGCTATCGGGTGGTGATGTCGCACCGTTCCGGCGAAACCGAGGACACCACGATCGCGGATCTGGCGGTGGGCGTCGGCTGTGGCCAGATCAAGACGGGATCGCTGTCCCGCTCGGACCGCACGGCGAAGTACAACCAGCTCCTCCGGATCGAGGAGGAGCTCGGTGACCGCGCGCTGTGGGCGGGGCGCGGGTTGAAGCCGTAGCTCCCGGTGCACGGGGTCGACAGCGACGACCCGGGTGGGTGACACTCGTCACGCCGAGTCGGCGGCGCGGCGGCCACGGGGGCAGCCAGCCGGTTTCGGCTGGAGGATGACGATGACCGAGCCAACCATCCACATCGGACGGCGCCAGCTGCTGTTGGGAAGCGGCCTGGGCGCGGCAGCGGCGGCTTTCCCGGGACCGGCGGTCGCGGCGGCTAGCAATCGGACAGCGGCACACGTGCCGGTGCGCGCGCCGATAGTCGCCGGCGTGGACTATCCCGAGCACCGCACTTCGGCGCGGCGGCGCGCCGACCGGGAACACGCGGGCCGGCAGGTCGCGGCGCTGTCGTCGGCGCAGGCCCGCGGCCGGGTCGACCAGATCATCGACGGCATGCGCGCCCGGCAGCAGCGCGCCCCGCGGGCGGCGGCGGTGCCCTTCGACCGCTATCGGCCGGGCGGCTCGGACGTGCTGGTCGCCCGCGGCGAGTTGACCGTCCGGGTGGAGGCACCCGGCGCACTGCGCAACGCGGCCGGTCCGGACGCCGCCGCCGAATTGCGCTCGCTCGGCTACGAACCGGCCGTCTCGTCGCTCCGCCTGGTTGCGGACCCCCGGACGATGGTGTTCCGCGGTGCCAAGTCGACCGGGCAACTGGCCGGGGACGTGGCGACGCTGCGCGGCCGCGGGGTCGTCGCCGCGCTGAACCTGGTGGTGCCGCTGGGCTATGTCATCAAGGCGGAGGACTATCCGGTGGCCACGACCGGCCTCGGGCCCGCGCCGCAGGCCGGCCCGCCGGCGGCCGCGGTCCGGGTGGCGCTCGTCGACACCGGGATCGCCGCGCAGCCGCGGGGCGACGGCTGGCTGAGCGACGTCACCGCCGGACCGGACGCGGTGGATCCGCTCGACGTGGTGGCGCCGCTGGGCCGGCTGGACTGGGGCAGCGGCCACGGGACCTTCACGGCCGGCATCGTCCGGCGGGTCGCCCCAAGCTGCGAGATCGTCTCGTACCGGTTCTGCGGCGCCGACGGCCTCGGCACGGAGAAGGACGTGGCGGACGCGCTCGTGCGGGCCGCGCAGGAGGGTGCGGCGGCCGGCGTGCCGACGATCGTCAACGCCTCCCTGGGCACGACCGCCGTGGACGGCGTCCCGCCGCTGGCGCTGCGGGACGCGGTCGAGCACATCGCCGCCGCGTACCCGCAGGTGTTGATCGTCGCCAGCGCCGGGAACATGGGCGACACCGAGCCGGTCTATCCCGCGGCGTTCGACGGGGTGGTGGCCGTGGGCGCGCTCGCCGACGACATGCAGCCGGCGCCGTTCTCCAGCCACGGGCCCTGGGTCCGGTGCTCGACCGTGGGGGTCGGCGTGGTGTCCACCTTCGTCCGCGGGATCGAGCCGCCCGAAGCGCAGCCGGGCCGGGCCGACCAGGTCTTCGGGGCCGACCCGTGGGCGCTGTGGACGGGCACTTCCTTCTCGGCGCCGCAGATCAGTGGCGCCGTCGCCCGGCTGTGCGGGGAGAACCCCGGCCTGACCCCGCGCTCGGCCCTGGACGCACTGCTCGCCGGGCAGCCGGAACTGCCCGGCTACGGCCGGACGGTGCGGCTGCTGCCGGGCACCGTCCACAATCTATAGTCTTCGATGTCAAACTCGTAAATTGGTTGCCGAAAGCCTTTTCGATCTCCCCGATCTCCGCAAGTATATAGATATATATGGATGCGCATGCATCCGGGGATTGGGGAGGAACGGGTTGAGATCAGTTCTCGCACTGGCCGGCATCACCCTGCTGGTCAGTAGCGGCCTCGCGGTCACTGCCACAAGTGTGTCCGCCGCACCGCCTGTCACACCGTCAAACTCGCTGCTGGCTGACGCCGGTGCAGCGCTTCGAGCAAACGCCAAGGCCGTCCGGGGCTCGGCACAAGACCAGTACAAGGTATACAGCAGCAAGACGGACGCCAATGGCAGCGGCACGGTGCGTTACACGCGCACCTACCGCGGCCTGCGCGTGTACGGCGGGGACCTCATCGTCCGGGTCGGCGCCGACGGCCGCTTCACCGGCAGCTCGGTCGGGCTGTCGGCACCGCTGACGCTCGGCATCACCCCGAAGGTCGGCGCGGCGAAGGCCCGCGCGACCGCGAAGGCAGCCTTCTCCGGCAAGGTGACCTCCACCGGGGCGGCGGAGCTCTTCGTCGACGCCGGCAACGGAACCCCCGCGCTCGCGTGGGAGACGGTCGTGTCGGGCTGGGCCAAGGACGGCCAGACCCCGTCGCGCCTGCACGTCATCACCGACGCCTCGACCGGCAAGGTGCGCGGCTCGTTCGACGAGATCGAGACCATCACCGGGACCGGCAACAGCATCTACTCGGGCACCGTCAGCGTGGACAGCACGCTCTCGGGCTCGACGTACACGTTGGTCGATCCCTCGCACGGCAACAACCGCACCTGTGATCTGAACAACGGCACCTCGACGTGCACGACCTTCAGCGACGCCGACAACGTCTGGGGCACCGGCGCCAACTCCGACCGGGCCTCCGCCGCGATCGACGCCCACTACGGCGCCGCCACGACCTTCGACTACTTCCTGAACGAGCACGGCCGCAACGGCATCTTCGGTACCGGCGCCGGCGTGCCGTCGCGGGTGCACTACGGCAGCGCCTACGTCAACGCCTTCTGGGACGGTGCCCAGATGACCTACGGCGATGGTGCCGGCAACGCGAAGCCGCTGGTCGCCCTCGACGTCGCCGGGCACGAGATGTCCCACGGCGTCACCGAGAACGTGGTGCCCGGCGGTCTGACCTACTCCGGCGAGTCCGGCGGCCTGAACGAGGCCACCAGCGACATCTTCGGCAGCATGGTGGAGTTCTACGCCAACAACAGCAGCGATGTCGGCGACTACGACATCGGCGAGAAGATCGACATTCGCGGTACCGGCGCCCCGCTGCGCTACATGTACAACCCCGCGCTCGACGGCTCCTCGCACTCCTGCTGGTCCAGCAGCACCAACAGCGTCGACGTGCACTACTCGTCCGGCGTGGCCAACCACTTCTTCTTCAACCTCGCCGAAGGCACCGGGGCCACCTCGTACGGCACGTCGCCGGTCTGCGGCTCGGCGGACCCGGTGGTCGGCATCGGCCGCGAGAAGGCCGAGAAGATCTGGTTCCGGGCCCTCGACACGTACTTCGTCTCCAACACCCGCTACGTCAACACCGCCACCCCGACCAACACCGCCCGGGCGTACTCGCTCTCGGCGGCCGCGGATCTCTACGGCCTCTGCGGTACGGAGTACAAGGCAGTCCAGGCCGCCTGGACCGCCGTCAACGTCGCCGGCACCGACTACTGCCCCACCGGCGACGACTTCTCCATCACCGCCTCCCCCACCAGCATCGCGATCGACCGCGGTGACACGGTCACCACGGCGCTGAGCACCACGGTCACCAACGGCACGGCCGAGACGATCGCCCTGACGGCCGGCACCACGCCGGCCGGCGTGACGGTCTCCTTCAGCCCGGCCGAGGTCACCGCGGGCGAGTCCGCCACGGTCACCATCAGCAGCACCACCGCTGTCGGCACCGGCACGTACCCGATCACGCTGACCGGCACGTCCCCCTCCGTCGCGCACTCGACGACGTTCACCCTGGCCGTGAACAGCCCCGCGGGCTGCTCGGGCACGAACGACACCGACGTCGCGATTCCCGACAACACCACCGTGACGAGCACGCTCAGCCTGAGCGGCTGCACGATCACCCCGTCCACGACCAGCACGGTCGAGGTGCACATCGTCCACACGTACATCGGTGACCTGGTGGTCAGCCTGGTCGCCCCGGACGGCAGCGCCTATGTCCTGCAGAGCCGCTCCGGCGGTAGCACCGACAATATCGACCAGACCTACGCGGTGAACCTCTCCGGGGAATCCGCCAGCGGCACCTGGACGCTGCGGGTCCAGGACGCGGCCTCCATCGACACCGGCTACATCAACAGTTGGAAGCTGTCCCTCTAGCAAGCACCTCTGACCGGGGTCCCGGCGCGACGCTGTCAGCCGCGCCGGGGCCCCGTTCGGTTGCGTTTGAGCGCGCTCGAAGTCATAGCGTCGCCAGCATGACGACACAGACCTGGATCATCACCGGCGCGTCCCGCGGTTTCGGGCGCGCACTGGCGCATGCGGCGCTCGCGGCGGGCGACCACGTGGTGGCGGCGGTACGCCGGCCGGAAAGCGTGGCCGACCTGGCGGCCGAGCACCCGGACGACTGCCTGATCGCGAAGTTCGACGCCCGGGACGTCACCGCGGCCGCGGATCTCGTCCGGGCCACCATCGACCGCTTCGGCCGGCTCGACGTGCTGGTCAACAACGCCGGCCGGGCCGTGGTCGGCGCGGTCGAGGAGGTCAGCGACGCGCAGTTGCGGGAGCTGATGGACCTGCACCTGTTCGGCCCGGCGGCGCTGGTGCGGGCGGCGCTGCCCGCGATGCACGCGCGGGGCACCGGGACGATCGTGCAGATGAGCAGCCAGGGCGGGCGGATGTCGTATCCGGGCGTGGCGGCGTACTCCGCGTCGAAATTCGCCCTCGAAGGCTGGTCCGAGGCGCTGGCCGGGGAGGTCGCGCCGTTCGGGATCCGGGTATTGATCGTCGAGCCGAGCCGGTTCCGGACCGGCTTCAACGCTGCTGACGTGCTCGAGTTCGCCGAGTCCTCGGAGACCTACCGCGACCTGCTGGCCGGTGTCCGAGCGGACCTGGCCGGGGCCGACGGACTCCAGGAAGGCGACCCGGCCCGGGCGGCCGAGATCATCGTGTCGCTCGCGCACAGTGCCGAGGTGCCGCTGCGGCTGCCGCTCGGACGCGAGGCGGTCGAGCGCATCTCGGGCGCGTACCGCCGGAGCCTGGCCGAGGTCGAGCGGTGGGCCGAAACCGCCCGCGGCGCCGACTTCGCGGGCGTCCCGGCATCGGTCCGGCCGATCTAGGCTGGCAGTCATGGCCACCGACGATCTGATGATCAGGGCGCTCGAAACGCTCGGCGACGACGGCCCGCTCTCGGTCGAGGCGATCCACCGCCTCACCGACCTGGCCGACGTGCCCGAGTCGATGATGATCACCGAGGTCGCCGAGCTGCTGGACATCTCGCCGCACACCCTGCGCTACTACGAACGGGCCGGCCTGATCGAGGTGGCCCGCGCCGGCAACGGCCACCGCGTCTACAGCGCCGAAGCGGTACGCCGCCTGGTGTTCCTGACCCGGATGCGGCTGTCCGGCATGCCGATGCGCGACCTGCAGCACTACATCTCGCTGGTCGACGCCGGGGCGGAGACGGTGCCCGAGCGGCTCGACATGCTGCTCGAACATCGCGACACAATCCGCCGCCGGATCCGGGAGCTGATGCTCTCCCTCGCGGCAACCGAATACAAAATCGCCACGTATGGGGGCTCGGCCGGACCGGACGACGTTTAGCCGTCGGCACCGCCCCACCCGGCACCGCCCGCCCGGCACCGCCCCGCCCAGCACCGCCCAGCACCGCCCAGCACCGCCCAGCACCGCCCGGCATCGCCCCGCCCGGCATCGCCCCGTCCAGCACCTCCTCGCACCGCCCGGCATCGCCCCGCCCGGCATCGACCGCGCGGCGCTCAGGGACCGCGCGGGAGCCGGCCACGCGGTCGATGTGCTCGATGATGGTGGCCAGGGCGGCGCGCGACTCCGGTGGCGTCTGGGGGCTGGTCGCCGCCTGACGTGGCGGTCTCCGCCCGCGCTGTCAGTCGTCGATTGCCTGGTAGGCGGCGGTCCAGAAGTCGTTCCACATCGGCAGCTTCTGGTCGCCCATGTGCGCTCGCTGCATGATGACGATCGTCGTCATGTCCTCGGCGGGGTCGTTGTACCAGGCGGTGCCGTAGAAACCGGACCATCCGTAGCTGCCGACCGAGGGGCCCAGGTGCGTGCGCCGGGTCCGGACCGACATCCCGAAACCCCAGCCCATGGCGTCGAAATATCCCGGCCCGAATCCAGAAACCGCCTTCTGCGCCGGGGTCAGCTGGTCGCTGGTCATCAGGGTCACCGATGCCCGGGAGAGGACCCGCTCGCCGTGGTGGGAGCCGCCGGCGAGCAGCGCTGTGGCGAAGGCAAGGTAGTCATCGGCGGTCGAGACCAGCCCACCGCCACCCGATTCGAACACCCGTGGCCGGCTGAACCGCCCATCCGGCAAGTCCTCGACGACCGCCTCACCGGAGGGGGCATCGTCACGCTCATACGCCGTCGCCAACCGGCCCATACTGTCGCCGCCCACACTGAACGAAGTGTCCTTCATCCCGAGCGGTTCGCAGATCCGCTCGCGCAGGGCGTCCCCGAAAGACAGGCCGGTGGCCCGGGCGATGAGCACGCCCGTCACGTCGGCGGCGGTGTCGTACATCCAACGCTCACCCGGCTGGTGGACCAGCGGAAGCGCGCCGAGCCGGCGGATCCACTCGTCCGCCGGTGGCGCACCGATCGTGTCCAGCGCGTCGGCGATCGGGACGGTTCCCGGCTCGGCGGGCACCATGCCGGTGCCCAGCGTGTAGGTCAGCAGATCCCGCAGCGTTATCGAACGTCTCGCCGCGACCGTGTCCGCCAGCGGCCCGCCGGGATCGGCGAGCACCCGCATGTCCGCCAACTCCGGCAACAGGTCGTCCACCGGGTCATCCAGACGCAGCGTGCAGTCCTCGACCAGCGTCATCGCACACGCGGCAACGATCGGCTTCGTCATCGACGCCATCCGAACGATCGTGTCCCCCGCCATCGGAACCCCCGCCCCCGCGCCCTCGAACGCTAGAGTCCCCGTGGCTTCGACATGCACCTCGCCATGGCGGGCAAGGACCACCAGCACGCCAGGAACGAAACCGGAGCCGACGAGACGCTCGAGCAACTCCCGCACCCGAACCAGCCGCTTCGCCGAGAACCCGCTAGCCGACACCCCGCCGCCCCCTCAACTCGTTCATCTAGCCCGTTCGACTCACGGTTGCTCTTCAGCGAAGATCCAGAGCCAGAGCCCGATGATAGACATCACCGGCTCCCCGCGAGGCCCCCGCGACTGCCGCGTGCGACGACCTGCGCGAGCAGATCGCCGAACTCGCCGGCGAACTGTCTGTGCCGAGTCCGAGTCGGCCGACCTGCAGATTGCCCAAGACGCCCGACGCGGACAGGCACATCGACCGAAGTCGCTCCGCGCGAACAAGTGCTGCCGGGTGCGGTCGTGCTCCAGTTGGCGGAATTGGGGGTGACCGCGGGTGCGCACGGGCGGATGATGTCGGCACCTGCCCGCCCGGGGCGGTTTGTCTGGAGTGGACCGGTCGGTCGGAGGGAGCCAGGGATGGCGACAGCGCCGCTTGCCGGACGCGTGGCGGTGGTCACCGGAGCGAGCCGTCGACGGGCGATCGGCGCCGCGGTGGCCCGCCGGTTGGCCGCCGACGGGGCCAGCGTCTTCCTGCAGTCGTGGTCGCCCTACGACGCCGAGCGGTCCTGGGGCGCGGACGAAGGCGGTCCGGAAGGGCTCGTCGCGGAGTTGCGGGCCAACGGTGCGAACGCCGTGCATCAGGCCGCGGACTTCGCCGACCCGGCCGCGCCGGCTGGGGTGATCGCGGCGGCGCGGGACTCCTTCGGGCATGTCGACATCCTGGTGGCCAATCACGCCCGCAGCCATCGTCAGTCGCTGGCCGAGCTCACCGCGGCCGAGATCGACGTCAGCTTCGCCGTCAACACGCGGGCCACGTTGCTGCTCGTCCGGGCCTTCGCCGCGCAGCATGACGACAGCCGGCCGGGTGGGCGGGTGGTCCTCTTCACGTCGGGTCAGTATCACGGCGCGATGAGCGGTGAGCTGCCCTACATCGCCGCGAAAGGATCTTAGACCGGAATAGGTGGTCGGGCTTGGTGGGTGGTCGCTACAACTCCAAGCGGCACGGGAGAGTCGCAGCTTCGCCATCCCGGAGATGTGGAGTGGCATCATCCTGTTGGGGTGGTCGCTGGAGCACGCCGCCGGACAACCGCCCGGCTCGTCAGCTGGCTCGCCGGTGACGAGGCCGAGTGGATAACCGGCCAGACGATCGCCTCCGACGGCGGCTGGTCGGCTCTCGGCGGCATCTGACCTGCGTCTCGCCAGCCCACTCAGTGCGGGGGTGAGCTTGCTGTCGGTTCGGCGGCGCCGGTGCTGAGTCGGTCGGGTCATGGCGCAAAGTTTGCCGCGGATACCGGGCGGATCCTGCCCGGTATTGGATTTAGCGTTCCGGTCATGTCAATCGATGAACTTCGGGGCGGCACGGCACCCGCCCCGGCCCTCTTGACGAGAGCCGGGGCGGTCTGTGCCCGCAGTAAGGCTTCAGACGCCGCGCGGAGCGACGGTGAGGCTGGTGAGCACGCTGCCCCGGCCCAGCTTGCCGATGAGCCGTGCCTGCCCGGTGTTCAGGTCCACCGAATAGATCCGGCTGCCGCCCGAGCGGGAGAAGGCCGCGACGGCGTCCCCGTCGGCCGCGATGTCGAAGCCGCCGGCGCTGTCGACGTTCAGCTTCAGCTTGCCGGTGGTCCGCAGGGTGCCGTCGTTCGGCGGGTTCTGGACCGCCAGCACATCGATGCCGCTGTCGACGTCGTAAAGGGTCGTGCTGGTCGTGCCCACCCGGTTGTTGGTGTAGGCGGCGTGCGACACCTTGGGCTTGACGCCGGCGTTACGGTCGTCCGCGGCGTAGGCCAACGGCTTGTCCACGCCCGCCACCGCGGCGGTGTCGGGGACCAGGCGCAGGTTCTGCCCGGTCGAGGTCACCACGCGCAGCCGGTCGACGACCGGGTTGACGTCGAAACCCACCCCATTTCCGTAGGTCGCCGGGCTGAACGGGGTGCCCACCTTGGTCGCGGCCGCGGTCAGCGGGTTGACCGTGTAGATCTGGTTGGTGCTGCCGAGGGCGTAGAGCTGACCGTTCGCCGGCCGGGTGTCGATGCCCAGGATCTTCTCCCCGGCGGCCAGCCCGGTGATCGGCCGCTGCGAGCGGATCCGCAGGCTGTCGCGGTCGAAGCTGACCAGGTCGTTCTTGGCCGTGGTGGCATAGACCGTGGCCGGCGCCCCGGCGGAGGCGGTGATGCCGACGACGCCCGTGGGCAGCTTCGCCTTCGGGGTCGCCTTGCCGGTGTGCAGGTCGATCCGGACCAGCCGGGTGGTGTCGCTGCCCTTGGTCCGGACGGCGGCCAGCGCGGTGTAGTCCGACTCGTTGAAGGTCGCGGACCCGGCGGCGCCCACGACGTCGAAGCCGTCCATGCCGACGACGTCGATGCCCAGCCGGCCGACCGGGAAGAGCTGGCCGGTGTTCGGCGAGACGACCGGCGTGACGCCGGGCTTGGTGCCCTGCAACACCAGGCTGTCCTTCTTGCTGTCGATGTCGTAGAGGGCGGTCGAGGTGGCCCCCGCCACGCTGTTGGTGTAGCCGGCGGCCGTCACGCCCGTGCGGTTCAGAGCCGTGTCGACGCCCGCCACCAGGCCGGTGGTCGGGTCGATTCGCAGGTTCTGCCCGGTGTCGCTGATGATGCGCAGCCGGTCGACGGTCGGGTTGAAGTCGACGCCGAAGTGCTTGCCGGACAGCGCGGTGGCAAAGGCGGCGCCGACCGGGGTGGCCGCACCGCTGATCGGGTCGATCACGTACAGGTGGCCGGTGCTGCCGACGGCGTAGAGCTGGCCGTTGGCGGGCCGGGTGTCGATGCCCACAAGTCGCTCGCCGCTGGCGAGGCCGGTGATGGCCACGCTGAGCTCCTGCTTGCCGGTGCCCAGCTTGTCGAAGCGGTAGAGGCGGTTGTCCTGGGTGGCTACGAAGAGATCACCGCGGTCGCCGTAACCGTCGCCCGCCTTGCTTCTCGCCCCGGCCAGCTCGGTCGCCGGCTCGTCGCTGCCCGGCATCCACGTGCCGATCGAGACCATCCCGGTCGCGACCGCGACAATCGCCACCCCGGCGAGCCCCGTGGTCAATGCGGCCGCGGTCAGCGACGCCCGCTTGACCGTTGCTTTCCTCGAGCCCATCAGGTTCCTCCCTCAGCACCCCGGCCGAACGGCCGGCTTGTGCGAGGGCTTCGGAGGGAAGTCCGGTCCCGATGGGGCGCCGGTGTGGGAGTGGCACGAATTGGGGAGAGGCCGTCACCCGTCCTGGCGTTCCCGCAGCGCGCTGAAGCGTGCCTGCAGCAGGCCGAGACGATCTCGGGCGGCGATCAACCAGTCGGCTTCGCGTTCCAGCTGGTCCTGCAGGTCGGGGTCGTCGTCGGCCAGTTCCAACAGCGTGGCGTCGTCCCTGGCCAGCCACCCCGCGACGTCGTCGACGAGGGCACGGCAGCCCTCGAGCATGCCGGCGCCGTCGCCGTTCCACATGGCCTCGATGACCCGCTCGTAGGGCCGGAAGGCGACCGTGTCGGCCGGGACCCGGCCGCCGCGCGGCACCACATAGGCGCCGAGCTCCACCCGTTGCCCGAGCACGGCTCGCTGACCGCCCCGGTCGGGCAGCGGGAGGGCGGTGACCGCGGCGACGGTCTCCTCCTCGCCGTTCGCGGAGTCGAGGCGTGGATCGACCCGGACATGCTCGGTGACCCGCAGTGGCGTGTCGGCGGGGAGCTCGGCCAGCAGCTTGGCAAGATCGCCCGCGGTGGCAACCTGGATCGGATCGGCGTGCAATGCATCCTCCATGACGGTGGTGAAACGTCGACGATGGTCGAGGCAGGCACGAGCCGTCGCCGGCGCGCCCCCGCCGCAAGGGCACGATGGTGTCGGCTAGCCGCACGGTGCACAAGTGCGCGACCGCGATGGTTTTTCAACGCCGCCTTCGCGGCGCCCGGCCGACATCATGCAGGCGATGTTGTGCGCCTACTGTCGGTGATCGCGCTGGTGGGTCTGCCGTCCAACGCCACCGTCTGGGTTGTCGTCGCATGGGTTTCGGCGCTCCGGTTCCGCGGATTGGGAGCGCGCAGCGTCAGCGGTTCCGATCACGGCGAGAATGCACTCGTGCACTATTCCTTGACCGCGCACCGGCGGGACACGGTCCTCGCGCTGTTGCGCCCGTTGCATGGTGGGTCCGCGTCGCTGGTCGCGGAGGAGCCGCTCGGGCACGACTGGGCTCCGGTTACGCGGTTGACGTTCGACCGCGAGCTGCCCGGTGTCGGCCGGACTGTGGTGGTCAAGACGCGCCGGGTGGACGGGGCCGGTCACGGCGGCCCCGCCCACCTGCGACGGGAGGAGGCCGGGTTGCAGACGGCCGAGCCCACCGGTGTCACCGCGCGGTTGATCGCTTCCGACCAGGCCGCGGGTGTCGTGGTCACCACCGATCTGCAGGGCCGGCCGACGCTGGAAAGCGTCCTGCTCGGCACCGATGCCGACGCCGCCACGCGAGCGGTGGTCGAGTTCGGCATCGCCGTCGGGCGGCTGCATGCCGGCACTCGCGGTGCGGGCGAGGGATACCGACAGGCGCTGGCTGGTCTCGGCGCGCCCGCGGCGGATGCCGGCCCCGAACTGCCCTGGCCCGGTGTGGACAGGTGGCGGGACGTGGAGGTCGCCAGCGCCGAGCTGGGCCTGCCGGACGCGCGCGTCGCGGCTGATGACGCCGCGTTCGTCCAGGATCGGATCGCCGACCCCGGCCCGTTCGCGGCGCTGACGCACACCGACCTCAATCCCGGCAACGCGCTGGTGACGCCGCACGGCGTGCGGATCGTGGACTTCGAAGGCGCGATCTTCGGGCATCTCGGCTTCGACGCGTCGTTCCTGCACTTCCCATTCCCCACCTACAGCGCACACTGGGCGACGCTGCCCGACAGTGTGGTGACCGAGGCCGATCGTGCCTACCGCCGGGAACTGGCCAAGGCGATGCCCGGTGAGATCCTCGGACGCCTTGACCAGGCGCTCGCGGTCGGTGCTGCGGCCGCTCTTGCCGTTCGGGTACAGCGGTTGCCGCTGCTGGCCGCCACCGGCCAACCGTCACGCACTCGCTGGCGCCGTCGAGCGCAGCTCGTGCAACAGATCGGGGTGTTCACCCGGCTCGCCGAACGAGCCGCGACGCTGCCGACTATGGCGGACTGGTTCGCCCGGCTGGCCGAGGCGATGTCCGCCCGCTGGCAAGACACGACAACTCCGCCACCGGCAACGTTCCCCGCCTTCCGGTCAGCCAGGGACAGATGACGACGGACCGGCGGACCGGCGACCGGCGACCGTGGTGCGGTCGCCTGCTCGAACAGCTGTCGCGTGCGGTCGGCGTAGAACGTGGCAGTGGTCCGCTGATGCCGAACACGACGGTCCGGTGAAGGGGTCGGGTCCGCGGCTGAGGGCTTCCTCGCGAACCCGGTCCCGGGCGGGCTGCCGGGCCGGAACAAGTGCGTGAGGGTGTAGCTGCTGTTCGGCCCTCAGGCGAAACAGCACGCACGGAGCCGGCGCCACCCGTCGGGTGGCGCCGGCTCGGCGTTTCGAGCTAGTTGGCGATCATGCTGTAGTTGTCGGTGGTCACCTGGCCGACCTTGTCCAGGGTCAGGCCGAAGGTCAGCGCCTGGGTGCCGGCCGGCACGGCGGGCGTTGTCCAGGTCGCGGTCGTGTAGGCGGCCGAGGCCGCGATGTACGGGCTCTGGGTCCAGTAGCTCCAGGTCCCGTTGCTGTCCTGGCGGTAGAGCGTGAAGAACGTGGTCGCGTCCGACTTGTAGGAAACGCTCAGCGTGTAGGTGCGGCCGACGGTGACGAGCGGTGCGCAGTTGGCGCTGTCCCAGGCCGGGATCAGCTTGGCGTCGCCGTCGGTACGGCTGGTGATCTCGAGCTTCTCGGCGTAGGTGCCGTCCGCGGCGTCGGTGACCCGGGTCCACACCGGCGTGTTCGTTCCGTATCCGGCGCCGGTCCAGCACTGCGGGAAGCCGTCCGCGCCGGCGGTCTCCAGGGAGGCGTTCCTGAGCGCGTTGGTGCCCTGGGGTGCCGGGCCGGGCGTGGTGTCGGCGAAGCCGTAGTCGTCCGTCGTCAGGGTGCCGACGCTGTCGATGGTCAGGCCGAAACTCGCCGCGACCGCGTCAGCCGGTGGCGCCGGCGTAATCCAGGTGGCCCTGGTCCAGTTGCTCGCCGGTGCGATCCGCGGGCTCTGCGTCCAATAGGACCACTGGCCGACAGCGTTGCGTTTGTACATCGTGAAGAAGACCTGGACGTTCGACTTGTACCAGGCACTCACCTCGTAGGTCCGGCCCTGCGCGACCTGCGAGGAGCACTGCCCGAGATCGAACGTCGGAATTATCTTGGCGTCGCCGTCCGTGCGGCTGGTCACCGCAATGCGCGAGGCGTAGGTGCCGGTGTGCGCATCGGTGACCCGGGAGACGGTGGCCGTGTTCGTGCCGTAGCCGGCCGACGTGAAGCAGTCAGGCACGTTCGGGTTCACCGTGCCGGCGGTCTCCACCGAGGCGTTGCGGACGGTGTTGACGCCCGGTGCGCCCGGCGCCGGCGGCGCGATCGGTGCGACGGCCGGTTGTACGGTGCCGCCGACCACCTGGGCGGTGGTCCGCACCGTGGTCCGGATCGTCACCACGCTGCGCGGCTTGAGCCAGGCGAGGAACCGGTCCAGGGTCGTCGGCGAGATGGACTCGGCCGGGCACCCGGTGGTGCAGACGTGGTGCAGGTTGAACGGCAGCCAGCCGCCGGTCTGCTCGGCCCGGGTGACCAGGTTCTGCAAGTTGGCAAGCGTCCAGTTGGACTCGACGTCGTCCGGCGTCCTGGTCTCGAACTTGTCCGCCGGCGGGACCGTCTCGGTCGCCGGGCAGTCCGAACAGCTGAACGGCGAGCGCAGGTCCCCGACCGCCCGAGCCGTGTTGTAGCCACAATGCTGAGCGATCGCCTTCGTGGTCGCATCGAATTCAGCGAATGGATAGGCGAAAGAGGTTACCGCATAGCCCCAGGACAGCAACGTGTTGCGATCCTGGCAGATCTGCCGATTCTGTTCGTCCGCCGACAGCGTCGGAAGGTTCTGATGACTGACCGTGTGGCCCCCGATTTCATGCCCTTTGGCCTTCAATTGATCAAGGTTGGCTCGAGTCATGTATCCAGGCAGGCCGATGAACGACGAGTTGATGTAGAAGGTGCCGACCATGCCGTACTTCTCGAGCAATTGTTGACCCGCCAACTGATCGGCCACGCCGTCATCAAAGGTGAAAGTGACCTGCAAAGGCCGCGTTGCAGAAGCGTCGGCAGGTACCGGCAGGAATACGACAAAGAGTGCGGTCAGCAGCGCCGTCGCGATGGTCAGAATCGGTCGGACAATTCGATGTGCGGGCACTCCGCTGAGCGCCTGATCCGTGGTCACGGGTGCCCCTTTCCACACTTCAACCGAGGTGTCAAAGGTGGACTATGCCACTGGAGTGACGAAACTCCTAGTAATCGGCCAGCACACTTTCAGCCAATTCTCGAACCGGACAACGGGCTCCATCGGGGGACGGCTCGGGCTATCGGTGCAAGACCGTCGTGGAACCATAAAATAGAAGCCGGTCGCGTCACGCGACAAACACAGTCAGTATTTCGGGGATGTTACGCCAGAGCTTTTCGGATTGGCCGAAAAGCCGATGTCATCCAAACCTTGGACAAGTCCACGGTGGTGTGCGACCTCAAAAGACCCGGTCAGCAAGGCACGGGTTGCCTGGGCTCTCGCGCCGGTGCCATGCGCATTTCGAGAGGGCGGCAGTCAATGGAGACTGGAATTCGGATAGGCGTCGTCGGCGTCGGCTATTGGGGATCGAAGCAGTTTCGGGTGATGCAGTCGATCGCGGGGGTGACCCGGGTCGTGGCGATCGACTCCCGGTTGCCACTGCTGTCCGGCATGGCTCACCTGCTGGCCTCCGGGCGCGGGTATCTGTCATTGCAGGCCGCGCTTCCCCATGTCGACGCTGTGGTTATCGCGACCCCGCCGGCCACCCACGTCCCGGTGGGGCTCGAGGCGATCCGGGCGGGCAAACACGTCCTGATCGAGAAGCCGCTCGCCACCACCGCGGCCGGTGCCCAGCAGCTCATCGAGGCGGCCGAGGACGCCGGCGTGACGCTCATGGTCGGCCATACCTTCGAATACAACGGTGCGGTCCGGATGCTGCGCGAGCTTGTCCAAGCGCAGGAGCTCGGCGAGCTGTACTACCTGGACAGCGCACGGCTCAATCTCGGGCTCTACCAGAGCGACGTCAACGTCATCTTCGACCTCGCACCGCACGACATCTCGATCGCCAACCATGTGCTCGGCTCCACCCCGACCTCGGTACACGCGTGGGGCGCCCGGCACGTCGATCCCAGATTCGAGGATGTCGCGTTTCTGAGCCTCGCGTACGACAGCATCGGGGTGCAGGCGCACATCCACGTCAGCTGGCTCGAACCGCGCAAGGTCCGGCAGATCACCGCGGTCGGGTCGAAGAAGATGGCCGTCTACGACGACACCGCCGCCGAGGAACGCATCCGCGTGCACGACAAGGCGGCGCTGCGCGGCACGGACAGCGTCGGCTCGCCGGGCCAGGTGAGCTACCACCACGGCCCGGTCACCTCGCCGGTGGTCACCTTCGACGAGCCGCTCGCCGTCCAGGCCGGGCATTTCGTCGAGTGCCTGACGACCGGCGGCCGGCCCCGGACCGACGGCGCCAGCGGCCTGGCCGTGGTGCAGGTCATCGAGGCCGCGCAGCTCTCGCTCGAGCAGGACCGGCGGGTTCTGATCGAGGAGGTCGTGCCGTGCGCAGGCGGGCCCGGCGTGACCGTGATTCCGATGTCGGTCGGCCGCGGCCGGGCCCGGGTGGCCGGCGAGCAGCGGCACCCGGTCGGCCGGTCCTGAGGCTCATTTCCGAGTTCACGAACGCATTGCCCGAGTCAACGACTGCGGACGGGTCCATGTCCGCCGCTCATGACTGCCCCTACCAGTCAGCGAGGTCGTACATGCAACCATCGGACCAGGTGCCCTTCACCGATCTCGGCGCGATGGCGCGCGAGGTGTGGCCCGACATAGAGATTGCCTTCACCAATGCCCTCCTGAGCGGGCAGTACATCGGCGGTTCGCCGGTGGACGCGTTCGAGCGGGCCTGGGCCACATACTGCGGCGCCAAGCACGCGGTCGGCGTCGCGAACGGCACGGATGCGCTGGAGCTGACACTGCTGGCGCTCGGCGTCGGTGCCGGCGACGAGGTGATCGTGCCCGCGAACACCTTCATCGCGACCGCCGCCGCGGTGGTGCGTGCCGGCGCGGATCCGGTCTTCGTGGACGTCGACGCCGATACGCTACTGATCACGCCGGAGATCGTCCGGGCGGCCATCTCCCCGCGCACGCGTGCGGTGATGGTGGTCCAGCTGTACGGGAACATGCCCGACATGGACGGCCTGCGTGCCGTCGCCGAGCGGGCCGGGATCTGGCTGATCGAGGACGCCGCCCAGGCACACGGCGCCGAATGGCGCGGGCGGCGGGCCGGGTCGTTCGGCATCGCGAGCTGTTTCAGCTTCTACCCGGGCAAGAACCTGGGCGGGTTCGGCGACGGCGGCGCGGTGGTCACGTCCGTACCGGAGCTGGCCGACCGGGTCCGTGCCCTGGCCAACCACGGCCGCAGCCTCGGCTCGGCCCATTACGAGCACAGCTACGTCGGGACCAACAGCCGGCTGGACGCGCTGCAGGCGATCGCGTTGTCCGGCAAGCTCGCCCACCACGAACGCTGGACCGAGGCCCGGATCGCCCTGGCCGGCCGCTACCGCACGCGGCTGACCGGATCGTGGGCGCGGCTGATCGACGTGTCGCCGGCGGCCCGGCACGTCTACCACCTCATGGTGATCCGTGTGCCCGACCGCGAACGGGTCCAGAAGGCGCTGATCAAGCAGGGCGTGCAGTCGGGCGTGCACTATCCGGTGCCGTGCCATCTGCAGCCGCCGCTGCGCCGGTACGCCGACCGCCCGTTGCCGGTGGCCGAGCAGGCGGCCGGGGAACTGCTCTCGCTGCCGTTGTTTCCGCACATGACCGCCGCCCAGGTCGACCGGGTGTGCCGGACGCTGGACGAGGCGCTGGAGGAGGTGCTCGCCGATGTCCGCGCCGCCTGACGCCACGGTCGCTTCGCTGGTCGACGCCGGGGTCCGGCTCGGCTATCCGGCGAGCCGCCGACCCGGGCAGCGGCTCGAGCTGGGCGGTGGGGCGCGCCTGCGCAGCGGGACCGTTCTGTACGAGGCGAGCCGGATCGGTACGTCGTTCGAAACCGGCCACAGTGTCGTCGTACGCGAGGACTGCCGGATCGGGGATCACGTCAGCATCTGGAGCAACACCGTTGTCGACTACGGCTGCCAGATCGGCGATCGCGTGAAGATCCACGCGAACTGCTACATCGCACAGTTCACGGTGATCGAGGACGATGCCTTCCTGGCCCCGGGCGTGACCATCGCAAACGACCTCTACCCCGGGGATGAGGCGTCGGCGCGGCTGATGGCCGGTCCGCACATCGGCGCGGGCGCGCAGATCGGTGTCAACGTGACGATCCTGCCGTTCGTCCGGATCGGGGCCGGGGCACTGATCGGCTCCGGCTCCGTGGTGACGCGGGACATTCAGCCAGGCATGGTGGCGTACGGAAATCCGGCCCTGCCGCGGCGGCGGGTCGCGGACCTGCCGCACATCGCCGGCCGGGTGGCCGCCATCTCGGCAGCATCGGGCCTGCGCCCGGCAAGCCCGACAAGCCCGACAAGCCCGGTGAGCCCGGTGAGCCCGGTGAATCGACCCGCGGCGGGCGCCCGGCCATGACCACCGTGATCAAAAGGCTGCTCGACCTCGCCGTCGCGTCGTGCGCCCTGGTTGTGCTCTCGCCGCTGCTAGCCGTGCTGTGGCTGGTGGTCCGGTTCACCTCGCCCGGTCCAGCGGTCTTCCGCCAGCAGCGCCTCGGCCGCGACGAGCATCCGTTCACGCTCTACAAGTTCCGCTCGATGCGAAGCGGTGCCGGCGACGCGATCCACCGTGAGTTCGTGACCAGAATGCTGGCCGAGGCGCCGGAGACGGTCGCCGTGGACGGCTTCTACAAGCTGCAGGGCGATCCGCGGATCACGCCGGTCGGCGCGTGGCTGCGCCGCACCAGCCTCGACGAGCTGCCGCAACTGGTCAATGTGGTCCGGGGCGACATGTCGCTGGTCGGCCCGCGGCCCGTGCTCGGGTGGGAGGCGGAGCTGTTCGGCGACGCGGCCCGGGTGCGTTTCCGGGTCCGACCCGGCCTGACCGGGCTGTGGCAGGTCAGCGGCCGGGCCCGGCTGAGCATGCGGCAGGCGCTGGAGCTCGACGCGCAATACGTTCGCCAGCAGAGCCTCTGGCTCGACCTGTCCATCCTCGCCCGGACCGTGCCGGCGCAGCTGCGGCGCGGCACGGCATGACCCAGGCGGCGACGCTCCCGACGGATTCGCGACCGGATCCGGAGCCCCGGACGCTGCTCGCCGCACCGGCCGAAGCCGTCGGCGACTCGATGACGGTGGCGATGTGGACGGCGATCAGCCGGGCGACCGGCGTGGTACGCGGCGTCGTCATCGCGGCCGTCCTGGGTGCCACCGCGTTCGCCAACACCTATCAGTTCACCAACTCGTTGCCGAACCTGGTCTTCTACGGGCTGCTCGGTGGCTCGATGCTGTCGTCGCTGCTGATCCCCGCGCTGGTGCGGCACATCGATTCGGGCGACACCCGGGCCACCGAACGCGTGGCCGGCGGCTTCCTGGGCCTCATCGCGTGCGCGGCGGCCGTTGCCACACCGGTGGCCGTCGTACTGGTCTCCGTCGCGCTGCGCCTGACGACCTTCGGCGAGGTCGGCGGTGAGCAGACCCGGTCCGGCACCCTGCTCATCCTGATGCTGCTTCCGCAGGTGCCGCTGTACGGTCTGGTCGCCACGGCCAGCGCGGCGATGAACGCCAAGGGGCGCTTCGCGCTCGCCGCGGCGGCCCCGGCGCTGGAGAACGTCGGAACCGTCGTCGTGCTGGCGCTGGTCGCGGTGCTCTATCCGCGGGTGGGCGATCTGCGGCACGCGCCCACCGGGGTCCTGCTCCTGCTGGGGCTCGGCACGACCGCAGCCGTGGCCGCGCACGCCGCGGCGCAATGGTGGGGCGCCCGCCGGGCCGGCGTTCACCTGCGGCTGTTGCCCGGCTGGCGGGATCCGGAGGTCCGGCGGGTGCTCGCCCGCGCCGTGCCGTCGCTGATTCAGGCCGCGCTGGCCGCGGTTCAACTACTCGCGCTGCTGGTCCTCGCGAACCGCGTGCCCGGCGGCGTCGTCGCGTTCCAGCTCGCGCTGAACTTCTACTTCCTGCCCGTGGCGCTCGCCGCCACGCCGGTGGCATTGTCGCTCGCGCCGCGCCTGTCCCGGATGACCGACGCCGCGGACGAGCCGGCCTTCCGGGACACCTTCCTGCGCGGCCTCGCGTTCGCGCTGTTCCTCGCGGTGCCCGCGGCCGCCGGCTATCTGGCGATCGCCTCGCCGATCGCCCAGGCCATCGCGTACGGGGGCTTCGGAACCGACGCCGGCACCGCGCTCATCGCCGCGGCGCTGGCCGCACTCGGCGTCGGAGTCCTCGGCGAGACCACATTCCTCGTGGCCACGTACGCCTGCTATGCCCGTAAGGACACCCGGACGCCGATGCGGGCCATGCTGCTGCAACTCGTCATCTGCCTGGGCGCGGCGAGCGGGGCGTTGTTCGTGACGGGCCCGGCGGTCCTGGCCGTGCTCGGTCTGGCGTTGTCGGCGGGCACCTTGGTCAGCGCCGGATATCTGCTCCGCAGGCTGCTGCGCGGGCTCTCGGCCGGCACCGAGTCGCTGGGCCGGCCGCTGCTGCGGATGCTGCTCGTGGCCGTCCTGATGGCCGTTCCCGCGCATGTCCTCGCCGCGGTCGTCCACGAGCGGATCGGCGGGAGTCTCGGCGGCGCCCTGGGCGTCGCGGCCGCCGCGGCACTGGGCGCGGTGATCTACCTCGGCGTGCAGACCCGGCTGGGCGCGCCGGAGCTCGGCTGGATCACCGACTCGGTGCGGCGCAAGGCCGGCGGCGTGCCCCGGCGCCGGCGCGTCTCGCGCCAGCCCGGCCGCAACCCCGGCATCCTGGCCACCGCCACGTTGCTGCTGTTCTGCGGTGCCGTGGGCGCGATTCTCGGCCGCAGTCCACAGGTTGCGCTCGTCGCGGTCGCCGGGCTGGCCGTCGGGGCGTGGGTGTTCGCCAGGCCGGCCGTGGCGGCGTACTTGATCATCTTTCTGACCCCGCTGACCGCCGGAATCGACCGCGGCACCGTGCTGCCGGTGTTGCGGCCCAACGAGGCGCTCGCCATCTTGGTCGGCACCGCGCTGGTCGTCCGCTGGATCGTCGTGCTGCGGACGGGCGAGGTCCGGATGCCCCGCCTGAACAAGCTCGACGGGGCCCTGGCCGGCCTGGCGGTCTGCAGTTCGATCGTGCCGCTGCTGATGATGCTGGCCCGGCGGCGCGAGATCGACGCCGACGACCTCCAGTACGCGATCGTGTTGTGGAAATACGTCGCGGTCTATGTCATCGTCCGGTTCAGCGTCAGCACGGCGAAACAGGCGTACCGATGCCTGGCCCTGTCGATGGCCTCGGCCGCGATCGTCTGCGTCATCGGCATCCTGCAATCGCTCGACCTGTTCGGCGTGCCGCAGCTGCTCGGCACTCTCTACGCTCCGTTCGGTGTCGAGCGCACGCTGGCGATCGGCCGCGGCAGCTCGACCCTCGCCCTGGCCGCCGCCGTCGCCGATCTCGCCATCCTGAATCTGGCCATCGCGGTCAGCCTGTTGGTCCGCGGCAGCCGCCACCGGGTCCTGCTCGGCCTGGTCGTGCTGGTCTGCGTCTTCGGCACGCTCGGCGCGGGGGAATTCTCCACCGTCATCGGCTTGCTGGTGGCGATGGCCGCCTTGATCCTCGTCGCCAAGGCAACCCGGATCCTCGCGTACGCGATACCGCTGCTGCTGGTCGCCGGCGTCGTGATGTGGCCGGTCATCGAGACGCGGCTGCTCGGCTTTCAGAGCGCGTCCGGGCTCCCGGACAGCTGGATCGTGCGGTTGCGCAACCTCAACACCTACTTCTGGCCCGAGCTCGGCGCCCACGGCAACTGGCTGCTCGGCGTGCGGCCGTCGGCGCGGGTGCCGGCCTCGCACGAGGAGTTCGGTTTCGTGTGGATCGAGAGCGGCTACACCTGGCTGCTCTGGGGCGGCGGAATTCCGCTGCTCGGCGCGTACGGCTATTTCCTGGTCACGGCGATGAGGAAGGCCGGCGTCGCGGCACGGCACGGCACCGGGGCGGCGGCCGTGATCGGCCTGACGCTCGTCGCCGTCCTGGCCGCCGACGCCGTCCTGATGGCCTTCGACCCGCACCTGACCTACCGCGGCGCCGCCGACGCGATGTTCGCTCTGCTGGCCATGCTGCGAACCCTGGGCGACGAGCGCGCGCCCATCGAACCATCACCGGAACGGGTGCCGATATGACCAAGCCGATCAGAGTCCTCTTGATGGTCGAGAACGTGTCGCTCGCCCGCGATCACCGCCTGCGCAAACACGCCGCGGCTCTGGTGGAGGCCGGCGCCCGGGTGACCGTGATCTGCCGGCGCGATCCGGGCAACCGTGCCGTCCCCGACGTGCGGGTTCTCGACTACCCGGCGCCCGCGGACGGCACGACGAAGCTGGGCTTCGTCCGGGAGTATCTCTACTCGGTGGTCATGGCCGGGCTGCTGACGGTGCGCGCGATGCTCAGCGGCGGCGTCGACGTGGTCCAGGTGTCCAGCACCCCGGATGTCTACTTCCTGCTGACCGCTCCCCTGCGGCTGCTGGGCCGCAAGGTGGTCTTCGATTTCAAGGACCTGTCCCCGGAGATCTTCGCGGCCCGCTACGACCGCACCGACGGATTGATGTACCGGCTGCTCAAGCTGTTCGAGCGGGCCAGCCTGCGATCCGCCGACCACGTCGTCGCCGTGAACGGGGCCGTGCGCGAGATCGCGCTGCGCCGCGGCGGCGTCCCGGCGACCGCCGTCACGATCGTCGGCAACGGCCCGCGCCTCGCCCAGACGGTCCGCCGGCAACCGCGGCCCGAGCTGCGCCGGGGCTACCCGCACCTGGCGGTCCTGGTCGGGATGATGGGCCCGCAGGACGGCATCGAGATCGCCGTGCACGCCATCGCCCACCTGGTGCGCTCGATCGGGCGCACGGACTGCGCGTTCACCTTCGTCGGCGTCGGCGACGCCGTGGCCGGCGCCGAGCGGCTCGTCGCGGCGCTGGGCCTGCAGCCCTGGATCACCTTCCCCGGCTGGGCCGAACAGGAGGAGGTCCGCGCCTATCTCTGCACGGCCGACATCGGTCTCGAGCCGAATCTGGAGGGGTTCGTGACTCCGGTCAAGGCGATGGAGTACATGGCGTTCAGCCTCCCGTTCGTGGCGTTCGACGTCGCCGAGACCCGGCTGATGGCCGGGCGGGCGGCGGCGCTCGCGGCGCCGGGCGACGCCGAGTCGTTCGCGCGGCTGATGGACGAGTTGCTCACCGACGGCGATCGGCGGGCGGCGATGGGCCGGGCCGGGCGGATGGCCGTCGAACAGGTCCTGGCCTGGGACCACCAGCAGGCGCCCTATGTCGCGATGATCGGCCGGCTGGCCGGCGCCGGCCGAGCAGTGCAAGGAGATCGTGCATGACAGGGACGAACGGCGGCGCCGTCCGGCTGATCCGGATGTACGCGGCGTGGGTCGTGCTGGTGACGGCCGTGGTGATCGCGGCGGCGGTCGGGGTGAGCATGACCGCGCCACGCGTCTACCGGTCCGAAGCGATCGTGGTGGTCGAGGCCCGGGTACGCGCGAACACCACACCGGTGGCGCCGGACATGGGCACGGAGAAGGAACTCGCGCGCTCCGGTGTCGTCGTCGATCCGGCCGCGCTGGCACTGGCGACGACACCCGGCCGGCTCCTCGAGGGTCTGGTCGTCGGCGTCGCGCCGGACGCGAACGTGCTGACGTTCACGTACACGAGCGACGACGCGGCGACGGCGCAGAACCGCGCCGAGACGCTCGCGATGGCTTACGTCGCCTACCGCAACTCAGGCGCGGCGGCGGGCGCCGCGACGACCTCCACTCAGCACGCGACGCTGGTCACCGACGCGACCATGCCGAGCGCACCGGTCGACCGCTCGATCTGGATCAACGTCGGCGTGGGTCTCGCCGTCGGCCTGCTGCTCGGCGTCGGGACGGCGCTGATCCGCGACCGGCTGAGCGATCGGATCCGCGGCCGGGCCGACTTCGAGCGCGTTTCCGGTACGAAGGTGCTCGCGACCGTGCCGCGGCAACGCCGGCGCCGCCGCGACGGCGACCGGCCCGTCATCCTGCGGATCCCCGAGTCGAGCGCGGCCGAATCCTTCCGGTACCTACGTTCGCGTCTGCAGCCGCACCTGCACGGCGCCACGACGATCCTGGTGACCAGCGCGGGCCGGCGCGAGGGCCGCACGACGACGGCGGCGAACCTGGCCGTCGGCATGGCCCAGGTCGGCCTGAAGGTCGCGCTGATCGACGCGGATCTGCGCGATCCGCGCCTGCACGTCGTGTTCGGCGACGACAACAGCGTCGGGCTCACCAGCGTGCTGGCCGGGGAGGGCACCCTCAAGCAGGCGCTGCGCGGGACATCCGTGGAGCGGTTGCGGCTGCTCGCCGCGGGCCCGGCCGCCGGCAACGCCGGCGATCTCCTCGTGGCGAGCCGGCTGCGGCCCGTCCTGGATCTCCTCCGGGCGACCTATGACCTGGTGATCCTCGACTCCGGAGCGGTGCTCGGCGTCTCCGACGCGATCACTCTCGCCGGCGTCTGCGATCACGTGCTGCTGGTCGGCGACTACCGCCGGACCACCCGGCGGTACGTGGCCCGGGCGATGGACGAGCTCGCCGACGTGGTGCACGGCAACGTCAGCGGAGTGCTGCTCAACACTCCGCGGACAGCCGGTGGGCTGGTGCCGTCCGGCCGTCCCCGGCAGGCCGTGGCGAAGCCGATCCCGGTCGGGAGCGAGGCCCGGCCGAACCACGACGCCGGGCTCGGCGCCGCGGCGCAGACCGCGTTCGGCTCGGCCGCGGTTCCGGTGCCGACCGTCTACGGCTCGGCGTCCGCGGCGCAGCCCGCCGTCGCAGGACACAGCCCGGCGAAACCCGAGCATCCGTCCGGCGCGGATATGCCGCCGCCGGTCGGCGACCCCCCACGACGGCTGACTCGCCGCAGGTAAGCCCCGCGACAGCCCGACGCGGACCCGCCACCGCCGACCAGCGACAACCCACGACGACCGACCCGACGCAGGCAGGCCTCGCGGGTGGCTGGCCGGTCAGCTGGCTGCGGCGAGCCTGCGCTGGATCTGGTGGCCCCAGCCCGAAGTCGGGTCGCCCGCGTAGTCCCGGACCAGCGCCCAGCAGTCCGGCCATGGATTCCAGCTCCACGCGGTCCAGCTCGCGCCGTGTGCGTCCAACCAGTCGAGGGTGGAGTCGGCGAAGCCGTCGTCCCGCACCGCGGACCGGGGGCAGTCGTCGTCGATCCCGTCCGCACCGAGCCGCAGCGTCGGCCCGATCTCACCCACGAACAGCGGCACCTCCTGCGCCAACGGCGCGAGATCACGGTCGTAGCAGGCGGCGCCGGCACAGTAGGTGTTGAACGAGTACGCGTGGAACGCGGCGGCGAGTTGGCCCAACGGGTCGACGGGCCGGTATGCCAGCCAATGAGTCATGCCCTCCGCCCAGTGGATGCCGCCGGCGAGCACGACATTGCTGGCACCGGTGGACCGCACGGCGGCGATGAGTTCGTTCATGCCCGCCGCCACATACGGGCGGCCGGAGTTCACCGACGTCAACGTGCAACCGCCGTCGCGCCAGCAGGACCAGGCGCGGGCGGAGTCGGTTTCGGCGTACGGAAAAGGCTCGTTGAAAAGGTCGAACACAACCGCCGGACGGCCGGCGAAGGCCGCCGCGACCGAACGCCAGAACTCCGGGCTGTGGTCGCGGTCCGGCATCGGCTCCTGCTCCCTGGAGAGGGCGTCGGCCGGCGCGCTGCGGTGCAGATCGAGCACGGCCGCGATGCCGGCGGCGTTGAGCCGGGCCACGAAGGTCCGGACCGCCGACCGGTAGGCGGCTCCGGCATACTCGGCGGGCGACGCCGGAAGCCCGAGCCAGCACTGTTCATTCAGGGGCACCCGCACCGCGGTGACGCCACGCCAGGCACGCATCGCCTGGATCACGGGTTCGGCCGGGGGCGCGCCGTCCGGCGTGTCGAAGAAGCCGTTGTCCTCGACGCACGAGTACTCCCCGCCCGAGTGGTTGAAGCCCAGCAGCCGCAGCGGCCGGTTCTGGCCGTCCACGAACCGGTTGCCCAGCACGCGGACCACGCCGGGCGGACCGGAAATGACCGAGCCGGGCGGACCAGGAAGCACCGAGCTGGGCGGACCGGAAAGGACCACGCTGGGCGGACCGGAAAGGGCCGCGCCGGAGGGCGGGCTCGTCCTGCCATCCGGCAGCGGCGTGGCCGCCCGGCCGTCGCAGCCCAGCAGCAATGCGACGACGACCAGCCCGGCGGCTGCTCGCCGGCCGGTGCCCGGCGCGATCTAGGGCCCCCACCGGTCGGGGTCGGCCGCGTACACGACGCGGGCGACATCCGGCACGTTGTCGTCCGCCTTGCCCTTCCCGAGGCAGGCAGCGGTGATCGCCGAGCGGAACGAGCGGGCGGTGCGCTCGGACGGGATTCCCGCGGCGCCCTCGCTCTTCCACGCCGCGCGCAGCGCCGCTTTCGCGTACGAAATCTGCTGCTTGTCGGAGAAAATGCGTCGCCATTGACCGCAGGTGGGCGGCGTGTTCAAGTCCGGTTGAGGGGTCGAGGCGGGGTCGACTAAGACCGAGTCCGGGTTCACTGCCGAGTCCCGGGCGTGGGTGCTCTGCTGCTCGGGAGCCTTGGTGGTAGTTGTCGGGGCCGAGGGCTTCGGTGCTGCCGAACCCGCCGACCGGGGCACGACACTCGGCACGGCCGACGCAGCCAGGGAGGGCGGCCCAGATGTCGAGGGCGCCGACCCGGCTGACGCCTGCGGTGCCGGCTGTCGCATGGCATATGCGGCGGCGCCGCCCGCCGAGCCCAACACCAGGATGGCGACGAGCGCCAGCCGGCCGCCGGTGAGTCCGAGCCGGGCGCGCCGGGTCGGGATGTCCGTCATCGCTCACCCCTAGTCGTCTGCCGAGACCTCCATCCTCTCCGGAAAACGTGACGCAGGTTACAGTCGGACGGGTCGACAAGCGCGCCGGCAGTGACGATCGGTCGCTGTTCGGCGACGGTGCGCCAGCCGAACCGATCGATACCGACACTCGGCCAGGGCCGGGCGGTTCCGGTGGTCAATCATCCCCAACGGGACGGATCGGCGGCACGGGCGGGAAGCGCCAGCGCGGTGGAGGCCCCGCCGGGCGCAGCAAAGGTTCAGCGCGGCCAGCCGGCGAACCGTTCCCGAAGCAGGCCGATCTCAGCAGATCCGAGCCCGTATGGCGCGAAGACTCGGTCGGGGGCTCGGTCCAGACGGCGACCGGCGCGCGCCACGTCCTCGTCCTCCATCGCCGGGTCGACCTGTCGGGCCATCCGCAGCAGCGTGCCGACGTCGCGTTCGGCCAGGAACACCGCCACGTCGACGAAGTCGCGTACCTCGGCGCGGTTGACTAGCGCGGCGACCTTCCAGGCGATCAGGTCCGGCATGGCCATCACCGGTCCGACCCGCAGCACCACCGGCGTCAGCGTCCGGTCCAGATGTCCCAGGCTGAGCCGTACCGCACCGTCGTCACCGGCGCCCGGGAAAGCCACCATTTCGGCCATGAAGTAATCCATGCCTTCGATAACCTCGTCGAGGGCCGAGACGGTCGGCACGTCCTGCACTCGGATACCGGCGGCCCGCAACGCCTCGCGTACGGCATCCGCGGCCGCGGCGACGCTCGACCCTTCCGGGCCGAACATGTCGATATCCTCGGTGGGCCTGCTCAACACGCCGTGCAGGATCAGGGCGAGACCGCCGCCGAGCACGAATCCGTACTGGTCGGCGACATCCAGCGCGACACGCGCCACCAACTCGTGGAACGGGTCGAGTTGCGGTGCGCTCAAGCCGCGGACCGCAGCCGGCCCAGATCCGGGTGGCGCAGCTCCCAGGCCCGGCGTACCCCGCGGGGCAAGACCAACTCGGGCCACAGCCGCCGGAGCGTGGTCGCGTCGAGCCAGGTGGTCAGTTCGTCGACCTGCACCGCTTCGCGCAGCACGATCTCGTAGACGTGCATGAGGTCGAAGCCGTCGTCGAGGTTGAACCGGCGGCCCTCCGGCGGAAGCCACACCAGCCGGTGGGACAGCTCGACCCACCCGCTGGTCGGGCCGTGCAACTGCGCCAGGTCAGCGACGACCAGCGCCAGCCGGCCCGGGCGGCTGGTCAGCCCGGCGGCTACATCGTTGGCGCGGTCGGTCACACCTGCCAGGTTACCCGCCCGGACCGGTCCTGGTCAGCTCGCTCACCCCGGCGGTGGTGGTTGGTCGCTGCGGTCGCGGGTGCCGACGTACGCGATCAGGGTTGGCTCGCTCGAGTGGAAGCGGTCGACCTCCTCGCCGGCGTCGCAGGTCAGCAGGGCGATTGTCAGCTCGGTCCGGCTGCGGGCGAGCACCCGCCAGGTCGCGCCGGACTCCTCCCAGCGGCGCAGCCGGGCGACGGACGCCGTCATGCGACCAGCTCCTGGAGCGGAACCTCGGGGTCGCTCAGCCGGGCGGGATCGACGACCGCGCCGGCCAGCCCGGCTCGGACCAGGGCCTGGATCGCGTCGTTGACGTCCCAGATGTTGACGTTCATGCCCGCGGCGACCCGGCCGTCGACCGTCCAGAACGCGATGAACTCGCGCCGGTCGAGGTCGCCTCGGATGACCACGTCGGTGGCGGCGCCGGGCGGCACCCAGCCGGCGTACTCCATGCCGAGGTCGTACTGGTCGGTGTAGAAGTACGGCAGCCGGTCGTAGCTGACCTGCTGGTCGAGCATGGCGCGGGCGGCGGCCGGGCCGGAGTGCAGGGCGTTGGCCCAGTGCTCGACCCGGATCCGCGCGCCGAGCAGGCGGTGATCGACGTTCGCGACGTCGCCTGCGGCGAAGATGTCCGGGTCGTCGGTGCTCAGCCGGTGGTCGACCAGGATGCCGTTGTCGACGCGCAGGCCGGCCTCCTCGGCCAGCTCGGTGTTCGGGGCCGCGCCGACCGCGATCAGCACCGCGTCGGCGTCGAGCACGGTGCCGTCGTCCAGGACGACCTGCGACACCCGGCCGGTGCCGCGCAGCTCGCGGGTGCGCGCGCCGAAGTGGAACACGACGCCGTGTTCGCGGTGCAGGTCGGCGAAGACGGTGGCGAGCCGGTCGCCGAGGACGGCCTGCAGCGGCAGGTCGGCGGTTTCCACGACGGTGACGGCGGCGCCGCGGGTGCGGGCGGCCGCGGCGATCTCCAGGCCGATCCAGCCGGCGCCGATCACGACCAGGCGGGTCTGCGCGGTCAGGGCCGCAGCGATCCGGTCGGAGTCGGCGAGCGTACGCAGGTGCAGCACGCCCGCCAGCCCGGTGCCGGGGATCGGCAGGCCGCGCGGGGTGGCGCCGGTGGCGAGCAGGAGCTTGTCGTACCCGATCTCTTCGCCGTCGCCGAGCCGCACCCGGCGGTTGCCCCGGTCGAGGCCCGTGACCAGGGTGTTCTCGTGCAGTTCGATGTCGTGTTTGGGATAGAAGTCGGCGTCGTGGACGTATGCGGAGTCGCGTTCGGCGGTGCCCAGCAGCAGCCCCTTGGACAGCGGTGGCCGTTCGTAGGGGCGTTCCGCCTCGCTGCCGAGGAGCACGACACGGCCGCTGAATCCGGCCTCGCGCAGGGTCTCGGCCGCCTTGGCGCCGGCGAGTCCGGCACCGACGATGACGAACGTACGGTGATCGGCCATGGGCCTCTCCGTTTCGAGTCGCGGGGGCGCTGCCATATTCTCGCGCGCCTCGGCTGATGTTTCGCCATCCTGAGGCGGTGTCAAACATCCGCGCGGGGCGCCCCGGACTGGCCGCGGCCTTGTAGGGTGCCGTACCACGCTCGGCTGACGGACCAGCTCAGGTCGGCGGCGCGGCTGTCGATGGCATCTGCGGGGTCCCGCATGGGCAGGGGCGCCGGCAGGCAAGCAAAAGGAGCGGTGTGGAGACGACACGGGATGGCCTGTGGCCCGTGACCCGACGCGACCCCGTGCTGCTGGGCTGTGTCGCCAGCGCGCTCGCTTTGACCGTCTTTTACGCCTTCGACCTGGCCGGTGTCCGTTTCCAGGTGGTCACGTTCTGGGTGGTCCAGCCGATCCTTGATGTGGCGTTCTGCGCGCTTTCGTGGCGGCTCGCCCGCCTCACCGCGGTGCCCGCCGCGACCCGGCGGTTCTGGCGGCTGACCACCCTGGCCGGCGGGTGTTTCTTCGCCGGCGACACGATCCAGGCGATGATCAGCGCCCGCAATCCCACGCTGGCGTCGACCAACGGCGGGGAGACGCAGCTCGTGCTCGTCGCCTGCGGCGCCACCGTCGTGATCATCGCGATGCTGATCCACCCCGTGCAGGTCGTCGGGCGCGACCGGCTGCGCTTCGCACTGGACGCCGCGACGGTCATGACCGGCGTCGCGATCTTCATCTGGTACTTCTCGGTGAGCACCAGCGCGGCCGAGGGCCGGACCACGATCGGCGTCGTCCTGGCCGGGCCCGGCCTGATGCTGCTCTGCGCGTTCACGCTGGTCAAGCTGGTGCTCGGCGGGAACGCGCCGTTCACCCGGGCGGCCGGCATCGCCGGCGGGCTCAGCGGCGGCCTGGTCGGGATCGGCACCGGCCTGAGCCCGCTGATCGCCGGGTCGACGCAGGGCAACCTCGGCCTCCTCGCCCGGCTCCTGCCCTGCGTCCTGCTCGTCGCCACGCCCCGCATCCAGGAACTGCAGCTGCGCGCGGGCCCGCCGGGATCGGGGCAACGCGACCGGCGCCGCCCGTACAGCCTGTTGCCGTACGCGATGGTCGCGGCCGCCCAGGTGCTGCTCGTGGTGGCCCTGCTGGACGGGCCGCAGAGCGTGCGCACCTGGGGAGTGGTCGCCGGCGTGCTGGTGGTCACCGCCTTGGTCGTGATCCGCCAGCTAGTCGCGTTCCGGGACAACGCGGACCTGCTGTCGCAGCTCGACCGCAGCATGCTGACCGTGAGCCGCCAGGAGGAGCGGTTCCGGTCGCTGGTCCAGCACGCCTCCGACATGACCGCGGTGGTGGACACCAACGGCCATCTCACGTACGCCAGCCCGGCGATCAAGCGGATGCTCGGCTTCGACCCCGAGTCCGCCATCGGCACGCCGGTGATCTCGATCGTCCACCCGGACGACCGCGCCGCCGTGCGGAGCGCCTTCGCCGAGCTGGTCGGCGCGCCGGAGTCGGTACGCTCCTGCGAGGCCCGGGTGCGCCGGGCCGACGGGTCCTGGCGCTGGCTCGCCGTGACGGGCACCAACCTGCTCGATCTGCCCAGCGTCGGGGGCATCGTCTGCAACGCCCGCGACATCACCGAGATCCGCGAGTTCCAGGACCGGCTGCAGTTCGACGCCACCCACGACCCGCTCACCGGCCTGGCCAACCGGACGCTGTTCGACCAGAAGCTGCGCGCCGAGGGCAGTGCCACGGTCCTGCTGATCGACCTGGACGACTTCAAGCCGGTCAACGACGTACTCGGCCACCAGGTCGGCGACGAGTTGCTGATCGCGGTGGCCGCCCGGTTGCGCCGCTGTGTGCGCAAGACCGACACCGTGTCCCGCCTGGGCGGCGACGAGTTCGCCGTACTGACCCAGGACGACGACGCCGACGGCGTGCAGATGGCGCAGCGGGTGCTCGAAGCGTTCGCCGAACCGGCGCAGACCAGCGGCGGCCTGCTGCAGATCCGCGCCAGCATCGGCGTGGCGGGCGGATCGACCGCGGACACGGCGGAACTGCTGCGCCGCGCGGATGCCGCGATGTACGCCGCGAAACGCAACGGAAAGAACGCCTACACCACCGCCCCGGCTAGCCTGGAGTCGACACCGCGGTAGCCCCTGCCCGCATCGACTCCGGTCGCATTACCCTGATGCTGCGACCACTGGCGCGCCACAGTGGAACCGGTCCTTCCCGGATGACCCTTGACAAGCAGGCACAATGAGGGCGGCACGAGTTAGCCTGGGGTTGCGGAGGGAGCGCCATGTATCCCGGCGGTGGGCCTGATCAAAACCAGCACAACAACGGCTGGTCCGGTGAGCCGGGCCAGCCGTCCGAATATCAGGTGCCGCAGGATCCCTACCTCCCCGACCCAAGCTACCCGCAGCCGGCCCCCGTGGCGGGATATCCACAGCCGGGGTATCCGCCGCCCGGTTACCCACAGTCCGGTTACGCACAGCCCGGATACCCACAGCCGGGATATCCACAAACGGTCCCCTACTCCCCCGCACCGGCGCCACCGCCGGCGACGACAGCGCCGAACCAGGGAGTTCTCGTCCTCGCGGTGGCCGGTGTGGCCATTTTCGCCATTGTGGCCGTCGTCGGGGTGGCCATCTGGGTCGTCTCACGGTCCGGCAACCGGACGACAGCCGGCCCCGGCCTGAGCACCTCGCCGACAACTCAGGCCGCGCAAGCGCCGGCTTCCCCGCCGGGTCCGGCCGATCCCGTCGACGGGCTGGTGACCGGATCGGGTCCCGTACGCGTAGATGTGTGGGTCGACTACCAGTGCCCGCCGTGCAGCCTGTTCGAGGAGGCGACCGGCGAGGTTCTGACCGACTACGTCGCGGCGCAGCGGGTGACTCTCAGCATCCATCCGGTGGCCTTCATCGACGACCGGTCGAAGAACAACTACGCGACCCGGGCGGCGGCCGCGATGGCCTGCGCCCATGAGCAGGGCAAAGGCCCGGAGTTCCACAGCTACCTGCTGCGCCACCAGCCCGCGGAGGACACGGCCGGGCCGACCGACGAGAATCTGATCGTCGCCGGCAACGCGCTCGGCCTGGGCCAGGGCTTCGACAGCTGCGTCTCCGGCCAGCAGAAGATCGACTGGGTCAGCGAGGCCACCGACGCCGCCGACGAGTACGGGGTGTCCTCGGTGCCGGCCGTCTACGTCAACGACCACTCGGTCCAGACAACGAGGTCGAGCCTCGTAACCGCGATCGACAACGCCCGATAGCAGTCCGTCACCCCACTTCGCTCGGGGCGGGCAGCGAGTCCACCACGCCGCGCCAGGCCAGCGACCCCGCCGTCGATCAACCAGACCACCCCGTTGACGTACGCCGACTCCGTGCTCACCAGGACGCGGACCAGGTCGACGATGTCGTCCGGCTGCCCGATCCGCGACACGAACTGGGTGCGGATGAGTGTGCGCATCCTCATTGACATCCAGAACTCGCGACAGTGGACACGAACCCGGCCGGGAAGTCGAATGGTTCCGACCGGGCTGGAAAGCATCCATAATGGCCGCATCGGGTCGAACTGTCCACGGAGGAGAACTCGATGACCAGCACGGTGACAGGGCCGGCGGAGATTCCCGAGTTCGGTGTGGCCCGCTCGGCTGGGTGCCCGTTCGATCCCGCGCCGGCCATGCGGGCGCGGCGCGACGAGGGCTCGGTGGTTCGGGTTCGGCTCTGGGACGGCAGCACCCCGTGGCTGGTCACCGGTTATGCCGAGCATCGGGCGCTGCTGGCCGATTCGCGGGTCAGTGCCGATCACAGCCGTCCCGGGATGCCGCGGCTCTCCGCTGTGGAGGCCGACTCGGAGCGGAGCGCGTCCAGTCTCAGCTTCATCATGATGGACGACCCGGAGCATGCCCGGCTGCGGCGGATGGCCAGCGGCGCCTTCTCCGTCAAGCGGGTGAATGCGATGCGGCCGGCGACGCAG
>Ga0307515_10003241_pt1 | contig 34447 bp, 30 predicted proteins | sample 17_EM_MG_FD_194513 | JGI IMG/M metagenome (GOLD analysis project Ga0307515, IMG submission 194513) | Populus trichocarpa ectomycorrhiza microbial communities from riparian zone in the Pacific Northwest, United States - 17_EM | ecosystem: Host-associated > Plants > Roots > Unclassified | place...
TCAATTGCATCCGCAACCGCCTCCAGCACTGCCGGTGGCACCACGAGCACCTTCGCGCGCTTCAAACACGTGGTCGAGATATGAGCTGGACACCGGGTCGCGATCGAACGCCATGATGACGTCCGCCAGGTTTTCGCGCTCGTAAGGTTTGACCCACGGTTGAATGGGCGAGCAGCCGCTAAGGGCCGCGAGGAGCGTCAATGCACAGGCCAGTCGCTTGATCGTGTCCATGATCACTTCTCTTTAATGAGCGTGCGAATCTGATCGAGATACTCGTTTTCATCGCCGGCCTTGTAGCCACGATGCAGCATGCGCACATTGCCCTGACGATCGACGATGACCGTGCTCGGCATGCTGTTCACGTTGTATAGCGTGGTCACTTTGCTTTCGGTGTCATAAAGAATGGGAAAGCTCACCGGCGCCTGTTTTGCAAGCCACGCTTCCGCGGCCTTCGAGTCCGGCTCGACGTTTACGCCGAGCAGCACAAAACCTAGCTTGTTGTACTTCTTGTAAATGCTCTCGAGGAGCGGCATTTCCTGGCGGCACGGGCCGCACCAGGTTGCCCAGAAGTTGACCATCACAACCTGCCCTTTGTACTGAGACAGGCTCATTGGGCTGCCGCCTCGCGATTCGAGGGTGAAATCCGGCGCTTTGGAGGCGCCGCCCGCGGCGACCACCGGCAACGCGATAATGAGAGCCGCCGCGGCGCGCGTGATCATCGACGCGACACGACGAATTGAAGAAACCTTGTCGATCTGGTGAGTTGCGATACGGGTCATGCGGTTTCCCTCGATCAGAAGAAGACGGTCGCCCCGATGCGCGCTTCGATGTTGTTGGTGACCTTGCTCGTCCCGAGCAAATCCGAATCGAACGCGCGATCCACGACGGTGACGTGAATCGCAAGCCAATCTGTCGGCAGCACGCGATAGCCGGCGCCGAAATTTACCGCGAACTTTTGATCGCCCGCGAATTCGACCGCGCCGATGCCGCCGAGCAGATAAAACGCACTGGTCATGGTGAGGCCGCGACCGAGAAAGACCTCACCAGGCAGGAAATTGTAGCCGAGCGAGAGGTTGTAATACGTGAAGCGTCGCTGATCACCGCTGAGCAACTGGACGTTGCCGCCGAGCGTTTCGAAGCTTGTGCGGCCCGCTGTCGTACGGCCGAGCTCCGCCTGGAAAAAGAAGTCTTCGGTCACGTGATATGCGGCCGATGCGCCATAAGAGGGGTTCGTGCCGAAGTCTTCGACCGACAGCGCACCGAAGTACGCGCCGATTTCTACGTTCTCCGTATCGATGTTTGGCACTTTAATCTTGCGCCGCTCCACCTCGGGCTCGATGACGCGAGGCGGTTGCTCCGTCGAATCTTGCCGCTCGATCTCAGCGAGCTCGCGATCGGAGGGCTCCGGCTGTGGAGGAGGAGCCTCGTCACGATCGAGCCACCCGCGCACGGACGCGCAGCCGCTGAGCGCCAATACCGCACTCAGAAGAAGAATGCGAATCCCAGTTTCCATTCGTCCACCTTGTCGTTGCTGTTGCGGCTCGTAAATACGACGTGACTCTTATACTCGCCGCGCAAGAAGAAGCGGCGCGTCACGTAGAAGCGGATGCCGCCGCCGACGTACGCCGTTTGATCCGTTCGATCGAAAGGAGCGACCAGTGTCGCCTTCGGTTCGACGTTGATGATGCCGGTGCCCAGCATCGCGAAAGGCGACCAGCGCCTCTCCGGCATGAACACATGAGCGAGGCCCAGATCAGCCGTGTAGCCGTTCGATGAGTTGCCGAGGAACTGTCCCACCGACAGCTCCAATTGAAGATTCTGATTGAAGGATCGCGCGCCGTAGGCGGATACGAACGAGGCACCGCCGTAATCGCCGTAGAAAAACACGCCCCCTTCCCAGTGATGCGCCGAGAAGCCGGCTTGCCCGCCCATATCGAACGTAAAGGGCGAGCCATCCGCCAACACGGTTTGCATCATGTCGCGCTGACGCGCCCAACCCTCGACTCCGCGCTCGGTTCTAACCTTGAACCAGTCGGTGCGTCGCTTGAGCACGTCCACGCTCTCATCGCGCCCAACTGTATAGAACACCGGATATCCGCGACCCGGTGCGGTATATAGCTCGAGATACGGTGCAGTCACGAAGACCTGCAAAAACTCCTCCGCACACTGCGCCATTGGCGCGGTGAACAGAGGAAGTAAAAGTAAGGTCAGTCGTGCGGGCCAGGAGCGAAACACGCTCCTAGTTAACCGGCGCCGCGGGATCGAACGGATTGTTGAAGTACTGTGCGCCAATATCCAGCCACTCAGACAGCAAGCGTAGTTCGGCGGGGGTCAAAAAACCCTCGTGAGATCCTCCAACCGCAAAGCGACTGAAGAATCGAGTCGAGCCGCGCGCGCTGCCCGCGCTCATCGACGACGCCACCATTACCGCAACCTGCGTCGGCAGGCCGGTGTTCGGATCGATAGGACCCGGTACCAGCCTGTCCTGCAGGGCGCCCATGTTAACTTCCTGTTCGTTATCGGTGAACAGCAACTCACGATAAGCACGTAGCTGCAAAGGCTGTTCGTCCGAAGGTCCATCGGAGAGATCGAGCTGTCCGGCTGGCACTTGTGCGGCGTTCGCGGCGTCGCGTGGACTATGACAGCTCGTGCACGTTCTGTCCTGAAGAACAGTAGTCATGTCGGCGGCCAGCAACACACGAGGGAGCGTCCAAAGTGGATGTATGTGCTGCGCGTAGTTAATTACGATGCGGCACGTTGACGTCCATGTGGTCGTGCAAGCACCCGTCGCCGTAGTAGTAGGCGCGGGCGTCGTTAGGTCTGCATAGCGATACCTGAGGACTGCGTCGGGCGCACGAACTGCCGGGTCCGTCCACACGTCCGTGTAGAGGAGATCGACGCTCGGGTTCATCACCGCGCATCGCGGCGTGTCGGATGAACAGCTGGTGCGTGTGCGTGTTTCAGCCATGGTCTCACCGGCATTTGGCGAGAACGTGGCTTTAGTGTGGGAGAACGGCACCCCTGTCGAAGGTGCACCCGCATACGCCGACGCAAATGTACCCGAACGCCCATGCGATAGCAGGTTTTGCGCGGTGGCAGCCTGATGACACCCATTGCACTTGAGCTCTTCACCCGGCCTCACCTGTAGCCAATTGCGATGAACCGGCGAGATGCGACGGCCGTCACTGTCGAGAATGCTGATCTGGAAGGCGACGTTCGCGGGGACTTTAATCCGGACCGATCCATCCGGCTCGATTGGCGCGTAGGCGAGAATTTCCCGCATGTAATTCGTCGCGCCGAAAGCGGCGTTGTTGAGGTCTAGCACGTCGTCGTCATCCGGGATCGAAACCGCTTTTTCGATGCGAATGAAACGCGCCGAGCGCTGACTCGCCGTGCGTTGCCCTGGGTCCGCAAGCGCCGCGATGTTCGGTGTCGCCGAGTCCGTACCATCGAAGTCGTACACGCTCTTGATGTTGAGTACGCCCACGCCTTCACCGACGAGGGTGCCGTCCAAATCGAGGCCAATGACTTTATCCAGGATCACCGCTTGAAGCGCGCGCGGCTGAGCCGCCACGACATCCGTGACCATGACGCCATCAGTCGGCTGCATCACCGGGAGGAGCGTGTTCTGAGCGGGGTCGAACATCCATACGCTATAGATCGACGGTGCCGCTTCGATATCTGGGTTGTTCAAGCGATCGTCCGTACAGGCAACGATGGCCGTGGCGTTGTTGGGATCTAAGACGCGACATTGCGACCAACTCACGAGAATGCGATTCGTGCCGTCCCACAGTGGAAAGGCCGAATTGAACCGGCCACCGGGCGAGGGCCCGGGAATGGTGCGCACGTCGTTGGCCGTCGCGCGAGATTGCGCAGGGCCGTTCATGCCAGCATTCGCGAGCAACGCTTGCGTGTTCTCCACGTAAGTCTTGCCGTCGATGATGACGGGGTCGCCGCCGAAGTCGGTATCGTTGAACGATCGAATGAGCGTGAGAATGCGCCCATCCATCATCTCGCGCGGATGCGTGAATTGGATGGTGGCGCCGCCTGTGCCGGTGTTGTGGCTGTTCGCGCCGTAATACAACTGCAGATCTGTGCCGTCCGGGTTCACTGTGTAAAGGTGCATGCCGTTCTTGCCGGGCGCGTGATCCCAGCGGCTAAAGAGAATGCGACCGTTGCTCAGCACCGTGGCATCGCGATCGCCGCTTTGATTGAAAGAGATTTGATCGAAGATCGTGCCGTCCGCTTTCATCGTGTGCAGCACGAAAGCGGCTTCGCTTTTGTCTTCATTCGACGCTTCGTACTGGGGCTTGTTTTCATCCAGCAATACGGCGTTCGATCGAAGCTGACGGGTCGAGGAGAATACGATGCGGCCATCCGGCAAGTAATGCGGTGACACATCGTTGCGAGCGTTAGCAGTTGTATCTGAATTCACCACACGATGCAGATCATCCGCCGCGATCACGTATTCCCAAATTTGCCAGGTCGGCGGCTCGTCCTCTTCCATGTTCTGGGTGAGCGGACCCCGCATCGCGAAAATAATCTTCTTGCCATCCGCTGATACGTCGACGTCTTTCACGTCGTAGTTGTCTGTGCCGGTGACGCGAAGCGTGATGTTCGTTTCGTTTGCGCTCGGCGAGGCGCGATCGCGTTTGAACAGATCCGCATCGGGAATCGCATCGCGCATCTGACGCAGATCGTCGGAATTCTCGGGGATGGATCGCTTGACGTAGAAGATCGGAAAGTCCTGGGTCGCCGGATCGGGCGCCTGGCCGCTGCCGATGTCGACGCTGCCGCCGCCACTGCACGCGGTGAGACCCATAATTCCCATCAGGGTGAGCAGACCACGCAAGCGCGTGGCCTGTTCGATTTGACTTGTGCGAGCCCCGCTCATCTTGTCATCGCTCCCAAACCCAATGCGCCGCCCGATTCTTAAGGACGCATGTAACGTAATTCACGTTCGCCGAAAACACGATTGTCGTTCTGCCGATTTGGTCACGGCGTGCGAAACGATGCACGCATCTTATTGGCCTTCACTTGCCTGTGGTTCAAATCGACCTTCCATTTTCCTCTGCGTTAGGTAATCGGTCGGCGCGCAACCCGCTGTGACTGGGTCCGCAAATCGGATCGCAAAGAGCCGTCACGGGCACAAAAGAGCATAGCTGTCTGGTCGTGGCGACGTCGGTCGCGCACGACAATAGGGACTGGGCTTTTCGGTGCGTATAGTGCGCGCCGCATAGACCGTTCGTTGGAGTGCACGAGTGCCATGAAATTGAAAACACTATGTATTACGCGCACTGCCTGTGTGCTCGTCGTACTCGCGCATTTCGGAGCGACTTCAGTCGCGGGACCGCTGGAGCGCGGACAGGCAAAACGCATTCACGATCGCATCGCAGGCGTTCCGCCAACGCCTGATGTGCTGGATCAGATGGAAGCGCTCATTCTTTCCGGAAATGTCGAAGGCGCCGCGAACATCGCGATTGAAGCGCCTGAGTTCTACAGCGTCACGTTGAAAAACTTCGTGACGCCTTGGACGAATCGTGAGCAGACGGTGTTTGCGCCGCTCAACGATTACACCGCCACAGTTATCGGCGCTGTGCGCGATGGTGTCGATTTCAGAAGGATTTTGTCGGACGACATCCTCTACACGGTCAACGGAGTCGCTCCCGCGGCGTCCGCATCGAACAACGCGCACTACGAAGCTGCAGAGACGAACGGCACAAACCTCAAAATAGCATTGCAGCCGACTCAACAATCTTCGACCTACGGCATTCCATCGAATGCAACAGCGGGGATTATTACCTCGCGCGCCGCTTCGCAAGCGTTCTTCATCGACGGTACCAATCGAGCGATGTTTCGCTTCACATTGGTCAATCATTTGTGCCGCGACATGGAACAGGTGCAAGACACCTCACGCCCACCGGATCGTATTCGCCAAGACGTGAGCCGTTCCCCCGGCGGCGATAGCCGAATCTTCTTGAACAACTGCATCGGGTGCCACAGCGGCATGGACCCAATGGCTCAGGCATTTGCCTATTACGACTTCGACGAGACACAAAATCGCCTTGTTTACACAGATGGCATGCCGAACTCGAAGTACTTCATCAATGCGGATAACTTTCGTCCCGGCTTCGTTACGCCAAACGATAGTTGGGAAAATCGCTGGCGCCATGGGCCGAACTCAGCACTGGGCTGGAACAACGCGGCGCCTGCCAGCGGCAGTGGTGCTAAAACTTTAGGACAAGAGCTCGCGTCGAGTGAGGCGTTCGCGCAGTGCCAAGTCGAGAAAGTATTCAAGGCGGTGTGCTTTCGTGCGCCCGCCGATGGCGCCGATGTTAATCAGATCACCACAATCAAGAACGACTTCAAGGCCAGCAACTACAACCTGAGAAGGGTGTGGGCTGAAACCGCCGTGTACTGCAAGGGGCCGTAAGGGGAAGCAGCATGCTCAGGGAGAACAATATGAACCCGCTGCAACTCGTCCGCTCTGGCAAGCAGCTCATCGGAAGAATAGCGGTGATCGCGATTGCCGCGATATTCGCTGCTTGCAGCGGTGGCGCGCCGACTCAGCAAAATCCAATCACCACCCCGCCGACTGTGCAAACCTATTCTGGCCCACCGGCCCAGACGGCGGACGTAGCGGCATTTCAAATCGCGCTGTGGGAGAAAATCAGGCCGACCAACCGTTGCGGCGGATGTCACGTCGCTGGCGGTCAACCGCCGCAATTCGCCCGCGCCGATGACATCAACCAAGCGTACGAAGCCGCGAATACGGTCGTAAATCTTCAACAGCCCGATCAATCTCGTATGGTTATCAAAGTTGGCGGCGGTCACAACTGCTGGCTGGCTTCAAACTCCGCATGCGCCGACGTATTGACCGCTTGGATCACCGACTGGGCGGGTTCCACTGCGAGCGGCGGACGCCAGATTCAATTGACACCGCCGCCGATTAAAGAGGTGGGCGCAAGCAAATCGTTCCCCTCCACTAGCACGGACTTCGGAACCAAGATCTGGACACCGATTCTGCGGCCCTTCTGTGCACGCTGTCATTCGCCGAACGCGGTGACTCAACAAGCGCCGTACTTCGCTAGCGCCGACGTTGAAGAGGCCTACGACGCCGCAAAAAACAAGATCAATCTCGACACGCCTGCGGCCTCTCGCTTTGTCGTCCGACTGAAAGACGAGTTTCACAACTGTTGGATTACTACGGCGAACCAGCCGCCGAACTGTGTAGAGAGCTCTCAGGCCATGCTGGCCGCAATTACCGACTACGCCGGCAATATTGCGGCGACACCGGTGGACCCATCGCTGGTGGTCTCTAAAGCGCTGAAGTTGTACGAAGGCACCGTCGCTTCCGGCGGCAATCGTTATGACAGCAACGTGATAGCGCTTTACGAATTCAAGACCGGTATTGGAAACATTGCCTACGACACAAGCGGCGTTGAGCCGGCATTGAATCTGGAAGTTTCCGATCTCACGAATGCTCCAATCGAATGGGTCGGTGGCTGGGGCATCAAGTTCAAGCCCAAAGTGAAAGCTAAGGGTCTCACTGCAACCAGCAAGAAGTTAGCGGACCTGATCAAGTCGACTGGTGAATATACGGTCGAAGCATGGGTTACGCCCGGCGACGTCGCGCAAGAAGATGCATACATCGTCAGCTATTCCGGTGGCGAAATGGCACGCAACTTCACGCTCGGACAGCACGCTTATCAATACGAGATGCGTGCTCGCAGCAGCAAGACAGATGCCAACGGCACGCCCGCGTTGCTGACGAGCGATGTCGATCGTGACGCGCAGGCTTCACTGCAACATGTGGTCCTCACGTACGACGCCGTTAAAGGTCGCCGACTTTATGTGAACGGTGTGGATACCGGCGATATTGATCCACAGGGCGGCGGCAATTTAGCGGACTGGGACGATACGTTCGCGCTCGTCCTCGGCAATGAGACGTCCAGCAATCGGCAATGGAATGGAGTTATTCGCCTCGTGGCGATTCACAACCGAGCGCTCACGCCCGCGCAGATTACCCAAAACTTTAAGGTTGGCGTCGGCGAGCGCTATTTCATGCTCTTCAGCGTCAGCGACCGCATCAACGTGCCGCAGAGCTATCTCATGTTCGAGGCGAGCCAGTTGGATAGCTACGCCTATCAGTTCACCAAGCCGACTTTCATCAGCCTCGAGCCGAACGTTCAAGTACCGAGCATCGAGCTCAAAGGTCTGCGCATTGGCGTGAACGGTGCGGAAGCCAAGGTGGGTCAAGCGTACATCCCGCTTGATGTAACCGTGGACGGCTCGAACTACGTCCAAGGCTCGGGGCAGCTCTTGTCCACCGTAGGTACGACCATCGCGGTCGAAAAAGGTCCGATGTCGGATGAGTTCTTCGTCTCCTTTGAGAAGATTGGCACACAAGAACATTTGGTAGACGTGGCGGCGAACGATCAACCCGTGAATCCTGGGTCGCCGGCGAGTGGAACGCCACAGCCTGATATCGGAATGCGCACTTTCGAAGAGCTCAATGCGACGATGTCGAAAATCACCGGTGTGTCGACAACTACTGCATCCGTCGCGCAGACGTACAATTTGGTGAAACAACAGTTACCGACCGTCGAATCGATCGACACTTTCTTGGCGTCTCATCAGACGGGCATCGCACAGCTCGCCATCGAGTACTGCAGCGCGCTCGTGGAAGACTCGGGGAAGCGAACGGCGTTTTTCGGCTCGCTCGACCCGAACGGTACCGGCTCGTATATCGACTCGAATCGGACAACTCTGATCAATGCGCTTGTGAGTAAAGCCGTCGGTACAAACATCGGCAACCAAGCTTCCGTGGCTGATGTCAGCGCCGAGCTCAATGCACTGGTTACCAAGCTCACTTCGGGAGGGGCAGCGGGCCAGGCGGGCCGCGCCGGTGTGGTCATGAAAGCAAGTTGCGGCGCGGTGCTCGGAAGCGGCGCGATCCTGCTCCAGTAAGGTTCGGGAGACACACAATGTTCTTTATCAAAAAGAAGCTGCCTCGTTCGCACGGTCTCAACGAGCCCATTCGCCACGAGAATCACAAGCGGCCCGTCAGCCGACGGGACTTTATCGGCGCAGGCCTCACGACCGGGCCGGCGGTGATCCTGGTGCCGACAATCGTTGCCGGCCTGCTAGGCAACAAAGCGGCGGCGCAATCGCTCATTTCCGGCGATATTGGCAATCTGCGCGACAATATTTGCGGCCTGGCCTCGCAAGGCACGGGCAAGATCCCGTTCATCGCCTTCGATCTGGCAGGCGGCGCGAACTTAAACGGCTCCGAGGTGCTGATCGGTGGTCCAGGCGGTGCGTTCGATTTCTTATCGACGGCCGGCTACGGAAAGCTCGGCTTGCCGGGCGATATGACGCCGAATTCGCCGAATGCAGCGAGCGCCACGAACAACTTTATCGACACGTCGCTAGGTCTTCCGTGGCATTCCGACGGCGCCATCCTTCGTGGCATCAAGAGCAGAGCTTCACCCGCCACGCAGGCCGGCACAAACGGTTGCGCGATTGCGGCTCGTTCGGAGAACGACACGGGCAACAATCCTCATAATCCGATGTACGGCATCTACAAAGCAGGCGCGGATGGCTCGTTGCTGACCTTGATCGGCTCGCGTTCATCGGAGTCTGGTGGTAACTCCATGGCTCCGGCATCGATGATTGACCTCGCGGTGCGACCGACCAAAGTGGACCGTGCATCGGATGTCACTGGCCTTGTGGATACCGGCAAGCTCGGTACCCTCTTTCAGCAGCCGGCAGATGCTATCGCCGTGCTCGAGTCGATCGAGCGCATCAGCGCCGGATCGAATCCGGCCTCTTACTCCGGAAAGCTCGCTGCCGTAAACATGACAACACGCGACGCCGCCATCAAAGAGAGCGTTCGTTGCTCGTATGTCAAATCCGTGGACTTGGTGGACCGCTTCGGCAATCCGGCTGAATTGAATCCCACTCTCGACACTCGCATCGTCGGTGGAATTTTCTCCGAGGCCGAGTACAACGGCGACGAGGAATTTCGTAAGACCGCAGCGGTGATGAAGATGGTCATCAACGGCTATGCTGGCGCGGGCACAATCACGATGGGTGGTTACGATTATCACGACGGCACGCGTGCATCCGGCGAGGTGCGTAACTTTCGCGCCGGCCAATGTATCGGCGCTGTGCTCGAGTATGCGCAGCGACTCAGCAAACCCGTCATGATTTATGTCTTCAGCGACGGCTCCCTGAGTGCGACCAATATGGTCGACAACTCGGTGAACGGGCGCGGCAAGCTGGGGTGGCAGGGCGACAATCAGGCGACCGCCAATTCCTTCTTCCTCGTCTACAGTCCGGCGGGTCGCCCCGTGGCGCTGCCGATGGCCAACGGCCGCACTCAGCAAATCGGTTTCTATAAAGCGGACGGTTCGGTCGAAACGGCTTCGAGCCCCGCCGCGAACGCCGTCAATCTGCTGGTCGAAACGGTCATCCTCAACTACATGTCATTACATGGAGATGGAACCTTCGCGACCAAGTTCCCGCAGCACGGCTTAGGGGATCCTGCGCTGCGGGCAGGCATCACCGCGTTCGGCCAAATTCCCACCTGACGACCCTTTCTCGCTGACGAAGAGGGTCCACGACGCCCATGGCCGTGCGACCCTCTTCACACCTTGTCTAATGTCGCGCATTTCAGACGCGCTGCCCCATTCCACCGCCGTTGGCAATCCGGCACGATGACCGCTTCTCGCGCTAGCGCGTCGTTTGTGCGGTCTATCATGTACTTGCAGCGTGCAATGCGCACTCGGTTCGTTGACATTGTTAAGTTCGCTATGCGAGGGTTGCGCGCTCGCGGCATCGGGCACGGTCACGCTTTGATGCCTGCGCTCAACCAGTCGAAGGACGCAGCGGTGCGTCGTATGAAATCGCATTCGCCGGGCTTAATTTTCGCCTTGGCCATCGTGAGCATGACGGCTCACGCCGCCATCACGGGCCACGCGCTGTTGGATACGGAAGCGCCGGACTTCGCGCTGCATGCTTTCTATGGCCAGAACGTGCGCTTGTCCGAGCATCGTGGCGATGTGATCGTGCTGACCTTCTGGAGCAGTCGCTGCGCTCAATGCGGCTCACAGCTCGCTGCACTCGACCGCAGCTTCAAGACGTACCAGTCGGCGGGTTTGCAGATTTATGGAATCAGTGTGGACGACAATGCGATGCGCGCGAAGGAGTACGCGAAGGATCACATGGTCGACTTCACGATGCTCGACGACCCGGAAAAGGAAGTGAGCAAGGCTTATCGCGTGGACAACCTGCCGATGGTGGTACTCATCGATCGCAATGGAACTATGCGATATGTGCACCGTGACTTCGGCTCCAAAGGCGAAGCGTTGTATTTGCAGCAGCTTCGAACGCTGCTGAATGAATGATCGGAGAGTTATGCCTGCTCAGTTTCCCCTTCGCTCCGAATCGATGCCGCGCCGCGCGCCTTGGGCCGCGGGGCTCGTCGCATTTCTGATCGGTTTGCCGTTTGCAGGCATGGTGCATGCACAAGCTGTCACGTCACCCGCTGCGAATACCGTTGCGACGCAGCCGGACAAGTCGCGCTCTACCGAGCGTCCGAAAGATCCTGCCGTAATTGGCGCGGACGCTGCGGCCACCGCCGAAGCGAACATCGCGGAGACGCGGGCGCTGGACGAAGAAGTGCAAGGTCTGAAAAAAGACGTGGTCGATCTCAACCGCGATCTGTTCGTGTTGGAAGAAGAATTGCTGTTTCCGGCGAACACCCAAGTCGCCGTGTTTTTGTCCGTGGATGTCGGCGACTTTTTTGCGCTCGACTCGTTGAAGCTCAAAATCGATCAGAAAGAGGTCGCGGATTATCTGTACACGCCTCGTGAGGTCGATGCGCTGCTGAAAGGTGGCGTGCAACGCGTGTACCTTGGCAACCTCAAAGTCGGCCAGCACGAGCTCGTCGCGTTCTTTAGCGGCAAAGGCCCGAGCGATCGCGACTACAAGCGCGGCGCGACCATCAAGTTCGAAAAGGGCATCGGCGCTAAGTACTTGGAGCTGAAGATCAACGACCGTCAACGCCGCATGCAGCCCGAATTCGAGATCAAGGATTGGGAGTAAGCGGCAGTGCGCATCGGCCGCATTGCCCAGGGCCTCCGGGCCGTTACCGTCTCTGAGGCGGCTTTGCGCATGGCGCGCGCATTGGGCAAGTCCAAGGCAGCCGTGCGGGTCTGCACCGCATTGTTATTGGTGCCGCTGGCGTTGAGCGCCCTGCAGGCCGAGGCAGCCGACGAGCCCACCGCACCCACCGCGCCGGACAATCTGCCCGTCACGCGAATCCAGGATCTGCATTACGGCGATGTGCTGTTTTATTTCTACCAAGGCGACGACTTTGAAGCGATCACACGCCTCAATTCGTACGATCAGTGGGGTCAGCTGTCGCACCATAAGCATGACTCGCAGCTGTTGCTCGGCGGCCTGTATCTCTCCTTAGGTTTGCACAACGAAGCGGGCGAGCGTTTCCAAACATTGCTCACTCCAGATGTGCCGCTGGGTGTGCGGAACCGTGCTTGGTTCTATCTCGCGAAGATCTGGTACGTCCGCGGCTATCTCGATAGATCGGAATACGCGATCCGGCAGATCCAAGGCACGCTCACTCCGGCCCTCGAAGCGGCGAAGCAGCATCTCTTCGCGAACGTCTTGATGCGCCAAGGCAAGTTCGACGATGCCATAAAGCTGCTGAAGGGCTGGAAAGGTCCGACGGATTGGATGGCCTATGCGCGGCTCAATCTCGGCATCGCCTTAATTCGCAAGAATCGCGTGGAAGAGGCGGACCCATTCTTGACCGCAGTCGGCACGCTGGATACGGAACGTCCTGAGCTTCTCGCGCTCAAAGATCGAGCGAACCTGGCGCTGGGGTATGCGTACCTGCAGATCGAAAAGCCCGATAAGGCGCGCCCGGTGTTGGAGCGTGTGCGCCTGAACGGTCCGTATTCGACCAAAGCGCTGCTGGGCGTCGGCTGGGCAGATTCCGCTCTGGGTAACAACCGCGGCGCGTTGAATCCGTGGCTGGAGCTGCGCGACCGAAGCTTGCTAGACGCCGCGGTACAGGAATCGTACCTCGCCATTCCGTATGCGTACGGCAAGTTGAACGCGAACGCGCAGGCGGCCGAGGAATACGAGAACGCTATTCGGTCTTTCGATTCGGAGAACGGGCAGATCGAGCAGGCGATCGGGCGCATCCAAGAAGGCAAGATGCTCGACACACTGCTTGAAAACGAAAAAAAGGACTCGCGCTACGGCTGGTTTTGGCAGTTGAAGACGGTGCCGAACGCCCCCGAGTCTCGCTATCTCTATGCAGTGCTCGCCGGGCATGATTTCCAGGAAGGCCTGAAGAACTATCGCGACCTGGCCTACATGGGCAACACGCTCGAGCGCTGGGGCGAGAACATGGACGCGTTCGCGAACATGATCGACACGCGGGAGCGCGCTTATGCCGTGCGTTTGCCCCGCGCGGATGCCTTACTCGGAACGAACACGCTCGACAAAATGGCTCGGCGTCGCGCGGAAGCCGCGGCGCACTTGGCCCTGATTGAGCACGATCAAGACGTGTCCTCGCTCGGCTCCGCGGAGGAGCGAGATCAATGGGCTCGCGTTCAGCAGTTGGAAGCGGCACTCACCAATGCGCCCAACGACGAGGAGACCAATGCGCTGCGTGTGCGCCTGCGGCTCGTCAAAGGTGTGCTGTATTACCGTCTGAACGATTCCTTCCGCGCCCGGTTGTGGTCGCAGAAGCGCTCGATCAAAGATTTGGACCTCGCCCTGAGCGAAGCACAGAACCGTTGGATTCGAGTGGAGCGTGCGCGCAAGAGCGTCCCCACGAACACCGGCGAGTTCGATGCGCGGCTCGTTTCTCTCAAGAGTCGTATCGCAGCGTTGCAAGGGCGCCTCGTTGTCGCCGAGCAGCGGCAGAACGTGCATCTGCAGAAGCTTGCGGTGGCGGAGCTTCGCAATCAGCAAGACCGCCTCGCGACGTATCAGGTGCAGGCGCGTTTTGCGCTGGCATCCATTTACGATCGCGCCGCGAACGAGGACCAGATTCCGGCGGACAAGCCGCCCGTCATCAACCCGAATGCGCCCGGCACCGACTCCGGCCTACCGGCCCCTTCGCCCGCTGATCGACCGGTGCCGCTGCGTCCAGCTGAGACCGGCACGCCTTCGGAGCGCCCGAAGTGACGCTGCGCGGTCGATTCAGCGTGGCCTGCGTGCTTGCGACGATCGCGTGCGTGCCGGTTGCCTTGCAGGCGGCACCGAAGAAAGAGCCGACGATCAAGGATCTGCCGCAGCGGAAGATCGAGGTGCGTAAAGACGAGCAGGTGGATTCGACGTCCAGCTCATCGCGCGCCATGGACAACTATCGCCAATTTCTCGAGCTGCAGAAAACCGATCCCAAGCTGCGCGCCGAAGCGCTGCGCCGCCTGGGGGATCTGAACCTGGAGTCCGGCCAGGGCGAGCGCATGGAAAAAGAGCTGAGCAGCGTCGACCTGCAGGGCAGCTCCGCGATCAAGCTGTATCAGGATCTGCTGCGCGCCTATCCGAACTACCAGCGCAACGATCAAGTGATGTATCAGTTGGCGCGCGCGTACGAGACCACCGGTCAACCGGACCAGGCGCTCGTCACGCTCGATGAAATCGTCGCGAAGTATCCGACCAGCCCCGAGCTCGATGAGGTGCAGTTCCGTCGCGGCGAGCTGTTGTTCTCGAACAAGGCCTATGACCAGGCGGAGAAGGCGTACGGCAGGGTCGCGCGCTATGGCGATCGCTCAACGTACTACGAGCAGAGCCTGTACAAGCGGGGCTGGGCGTTGTTCAAGCTCGCGATGAACGACGAGAGCCTGACGCCATTCGCGAAATTGCTGGATGCGAAGCTCCTAGAAGGCAGCAATGGCGAAGTCGCGCGGCTCGCCGAGCTGTCGCGCGCGGATCGCGAGTTGGTGGAAGACACCTTGCGAGTCATGGCGATCACCTTTTCGTATGCGGATGACGGCGCTCAATCCATCGATGCGTTCTCCAAGAAGAACGGCGATGCGCCGTACTCCTATCTTTTGTACTCGCGGCTCGGCGACTTGTATGTGGACAAGCAGCGCTATCAAGACGGTGCCGAGGTCTACCGCGCCTACGTGGCGCGCGAACCTAACAGCGATTACTCGCCCAGTCTCTCGATGCAAGCGATCGAGGCGTACCGCAAAGGCGGATTCAGTCAGCTCGTGCTCGATGGCAAGCGCGAGTACGTGGAGCGTTACAACTTCAACGCGCCGTTTTGGGCCGTTCGCCAGCGGGACGAATATCCCGCCGTCGTGCAGGAGTTGAAGACGAATCTGAGAGACGTGGCGACGTACTATCACGCCACCGCGCAGAAATCGAAGAAGGTCGAGGACTACCAGCAGGCTTCGCGCTGGTATCGCGACTATCTCGATTCCTTTCCGGACGATCCGTCGTCCGCCGACACGAACTATCTGTTGGCCGAGACGCTGTACGAGAGCAAACGCTACGGCCAGGCGGCAACGGAATACGAGCGCACGGCATACGACTACCCCAAAGGCCCCAGATCCGCCACCGCTGCCTATGCAGGGCTCGTCGCCTATCAAAAAGGCGAAGAGCTGCTCGACGGCAACGCGAAGGCGCAGTGGCACGAGAAGAGCACCGAGGCGAACATCAAGTTCGCGCAGAGTTTCCCGGAGCATCCTGATAGCGCAGGCGTGTTGACGCGCGCTGCACAGGGTGTGTTTCAAGCCAAAGATCTGCCGCGCGCCATTGAGCTGTCGCAGGCCATCCTCGCGCGTCAACCTCCAGTGGACACGCCGAAGCAGCGCATCGCGTACACGATCATCGGACAGTCCGAATTCGATCAGGGCAACTTCGCGCAAGCGGAAGCTGCCTACGCCAAGGCGCGTGATATGTCCGGCACGGATGCAACGATGCGCGCGGATCTGAATGAGCGTGTCGCCGCCGCCGCTTACAAACAAGCCGAAGCGAAGAAGCAAGAAGGCGACGACAGCGGATCCGTGGATGCGTTCTTGCGCGTAGCCACTGTAGCGCCGGATGCGAAGATTCGCTCCAACGCCACGTATGACGCAGCCGCGCAGCTCATCAACTTGAAGCAGTGGGACCGGGCGATCGGTGTGCTCGAGCAGTTTCGTCGCGACTTCCCGAGCAATGAGCTGCAGCCGGACGTAACGCGCAAGCTCGCCGTCGCTTACACGGAAACGAATCGTTCTGGACAAGCCGCCGCGGAATTCGAGCGCATCGCTTACAACCCGAAGGAGGAGCGGCCGGTACAGCGCGAGGCATTGCTGCAAGCCGCCGACCTGTACGAGAAAGCGAACAACTCACCGAAAGCCGTGACGATGCTTGAGAAATTCGTGGCCGAATACCCGACTCCGCTCGCCGACGCGATGGAAGCGCGTGAAAAGCTAGCGGAGAGCGCGGCCAAGTCCCGTAACATCGATCGCCAGCGCTATTGGCAGCGTGAGATCGTGAAGATCGACAGCCAAGCCGGCAACGACCGCAGCGACCGCACGAAGTATCTGGCCGCGAAGTCGCAGCTCGCACTGGCCGAGCCGGCGCGCGATCAATTTCGTTCGATCCGCCTCGTCGCGCCGTTGAAGAAGACTCTCGCGGCCAAGCGCAAAGCGCTCGAAGGCGCGATGGATGGCTACAAGACGGCCAGCCAGTACCAGGTGGCGGAAGTCACGACGGCCGCGACGTTCGAGATGGCAGAGTTGTATCGCACGCTCGGCAAAGATGTGATGTCATCGGAGCGGCCCAAGGGTTTGTCGAAAGACGAGCTCGAACAGTACGACTCGCTGCTCGAAGAGCAGGCGTTCCCGTTCGAGGAACAAGCGATCAAGATGCACCAGGTGAATGTCGAGCGCGCCAAAGACGGCGTGTACGACGATTCCGTAAAAAAGAGCTTCCGCGCGCTTGCGGAGCTGAAACCCGCCCAATTCGGCAAGACGGAGCTGACGCAGGATGTCGTTACCACGCTCGACTGAGCAACGTGGCGCGCGCCACGCCGTGACCTCTACGCTTCGCTTGCGAAGTGGGGCGGTCGCGTGCTCGCTCGTTGCGGTGTCAATCATGCTGAGCGCATGCGGCAGCCTTCCGTTCCTGAAACCTAAGAAGGCCGAGCCGGCGCCGACGGCCACTTCGCCAACCAGCAGCTCCGGTGGCACGCTCTCCAACACTCCGACTGCAGCGCCGCCGACGAGCGGTGGCGCCACATCCGGATCTCCCGCCGCGCCGCCGCCGGCCAATGCCGAGAAAGACGTTGACGAGAAAGGCCGCTCGCTCTTCAGTTTCCGTCGCAAGAAGGCGCCGCCCCCGGCGACCACGGCACCGAGCGTGCCCAAGCCGATCGAAGTGCCGGCACAAGCGCGTACAGATTTCGATCGCGCCGTCGGTTTGATGCGCTCGGGCAACGACTCGGATGCGCAGCGTGAATTTAAACGGCTGGCGACCTCTTATCCGCAGTTCGCGAGTCCCGATATCAATTTGGGCATTTTGTATCGTAAGGGCGGCAAGCTCGATCAATCCGAAGAGGCGTTGCAGGAAGCCGTCAGCCGAAATCGCGAAAGCGCCGTCGCCTGGAACGAGCTCGGAGTCACGCAACGCATGCGCGGTGAGTTCAAAGTAGCGCAAGATTCGTATGAGAACGCCATCCGCGTGGATCCGGATTTCGCGCCGGCATATCGGAACCTCGGCGTGCTGCTCGATCTCTATGTAGGTGACGCCGACGGCGCGCTCGACAACTTCGAGCGCTATAAGGAGCTCTCGAAAGAGGACAAGCCGGTCACGGGTTGGATCGCGGAGCTAAGGCAACGCACCGGCAAGGGGATTCGTAACAAACCTGTAGCGCCCGCGAGCGACAGTGCGGCGAGCCCGGAATCCAACGACAATGGCGCGGCGAACCCGGAAGCCTCCGGAGACGCGCCACCCGCGGATGGAAACGCGAGCCCCTCGTCATCGGACGATGGACAGCAGGACGCGGCGCCTGCTGCGCCCAAAAGGGCCGGAGGATGATCATGCGAAAGAATTCACAGTGGATGTCGGCGGCTGTGGTGGTGCTCGCGGTGACAGCCGTACAGGTAAGCGTTTCGAACGCCCAGGACACCGCGTCAAAGCAAACTCAGAGCAAAGCTCCGGCGGACAGCGGCGCGAACAAAGACCTGGAGCCGGCGGTAGATACGTCGAAGACGCCCCCGCCTTCGGCCTTCGAGCCCGCGGTGGATACATCGAATGCGCCGCCGCCTTCTGTGTTGAAGCCGGGGGTCGACACGTCGAACGCCGATTCGCCGAACGAAGTGCAGGCGTCCACAGATGATGCCGCGCCTGGCGGCCCGAACGCTCGGAAGGGCAGGTCGACTGCGCGCTCTTCGGGCAAAGCCATGGACCGCCTTGAGCTGGATACCACGGCGATCACGGGAAACCGCGAGCTGCCTAAAGTGCTGTACATCGTGCCGTGGAAGCGTTCGGACCTCGGCGACTTGCTGGGCAAACCCGTCAACAGTCTGTTGGACGAAGTCTTGACGCCCGTCGATCGCGACGTGTTCAAGCGCGAGAATCGCTATTTCACGGCACTCGACTCCAGCGTTCCGCCGACGGAAGCCGCCGGCGCCACGAGCCCCGGAGCGAGCGATGCGTCGCAAAACAACGGCGCACAGCCTGCGCCTTCCGCTCCGAAATGAGGCGCGCGTTTAAGGTGTGAGCGCGGGCGAAGAAGCTCGTTTTCCGGCGGGTGAACATCACTCGCCGAGTTGAGAGATGCATCAAAGCATTTTCGGCTTATGTCATTCAGTTTTTACCGGCTTGCTTGAGCTTTAGTGGGAGTCATGTCGATGAATTTCTGGAACACCATCGTTAGGTTTTTTCAAGGCGGCGGGGAATTCATGTTCCCGATCGCCGTGGTGCTCGTGTTCGGGTTGGCCATCGCGGTCGAGCGCTGGATCTATCTGACGCGAGTCTCCGTTCGCAATCGCAGTTTGTGGAACGAGATCGTGCCCATGCTCTCGCAGGGCAATTTCCGCCAGGTGGTGCAGGTGACCTCGAAGTCCGAGAGCGCCATCGGCCACATTCTCAATTACGGCTTGGCGCGCATTCAGGCGGCCCGTCGCCGTGACGACATTGAGAAGGCGATGGAAGAAAGCCTCATGGAGGTGGTGCCGAAGCTCGAGAAGCGCACGCACTACCTCGCAACGTTTGCGAACCTGGCCACCTTGCTCGGGCTGCTCGGCACCGTGATCGGTCTGATCAACGCGTTCCAAGCCGTCGCAACCGTGAACCCGGCTGAGAAGGCGAATCTGTTGTCCGCCTCCATCTCGGTGGCAATGAACTGTACGGCCTTCGGACTCATGACCGCGGTGCCGCTGCTTTTCATTCACGCGTTCCTGCAGACGAAGACCACCGAGCTGATTGACAGCCTCGAGATGGCTTCCGTGAAATTCTTGAATGCCGTGACCGAGCGCCGTCCTGAAGCGCCGGCCGCCGCTTAAGCCGCAAGCTTAGAAGCTCACAGGCTCAAGCAACCGCCGCGATCCAGGAACCTTCATGCCACGCAGATCCTACGACCTCAAGAAGCTCGCACGCCGCCGGCGCAGGCCGGCGGAGTTGCTGCTCGTTCCGATGATCGACATCTTCACGGTGCTCGTGACGTTCTTGCTCATGACGGCGGTGTTTTCGAAGACCGTCGTGCTGCAGCTGAATCTCCCGGCTCAGCAAGCCGAGTTCAAAGAGCCTCCTCCGGGGCTGCAGCTCGAAGTGCTCGTGCGTAAGGATCAAATCCAGGTGGCAGACCGCAACTCGGGCCCGCTCGCCACGATGCCGAACAAGGCCACCGGCTACGACTACGAGACGCTCACCGGCTATTTGAAGCGTGTAAAGGCGAAATTTCCCGAGAAGACGGACGCGACGCTGCTTCTCGAATCCGACATTCCTTACGACATTCTCGTGCAAGTGATGGATCACGTTCGCGTGTTCGAGACCAAGCAGGGACCGATGACCGTGCAAGCCGAGTTATTCCCCGATATTTCGATTGGAGACGCGCCCATATGATGTCCAACCGCGCGCGCCGCATGGCCGAGCATCATTCGCGACATCGCGTGGATGCGGAGCTGAACCTCATTCCGCTGATCGACATTCTGTCGGTCATGGTCGCCTTTTTGCTCGTGTACTCGACCGAAGTCGAGCTGATTCAGAACACCAAAGGCATCGAGATTCCCCAGTCCATCGCGGAAGCCCAGCCGCGCAAGTCGGTCGTCGTGATGATCACCAAGGGCGAGCTTTTCGTGCAGGGCGAGCGTGTGGCGAGCGTCGCGGACATTCGCGCGGACCAAACTCCGATCGTCGGGCCGCTGCGCGACGCGCTGAAGCGGCCGCTGCTCGTCGGTGCGGATGTCAGCGAGCAGGACCTTGCCGCGCGCGAGATCACGATTATGGCGGACAAATCTTTGCCGTATGACGTGCTGAAGAAAGTCATGGCGACGTGTACGGATGCGGACTACGGCCGAATTTCCTTGGCTGTGCTGCAGAAAGAAAAGCCGGTCGTCGCCGGCCAGCTCAATCCGGCCTAAGGGAATTCGACAGTGCAAATCGTCCCTTACTACCGTGAGTACGATCTTCCTTGGGAAGCCGAGCCCGAGGAACAGCGTCGATACACCAAGATCCTGCGCGTCGGCCTCGTACTGCTCGTCGTGTTCTCCATTGTGTTCCTGCTGGTGCCACCGCCTAAAACGAAAGCGGGCGAGGAAGTCGTGCCGCCGCGTTTGGCCCGGGTGATGATCCAGCAGCAGCCCAAGCCACCGCCGCCGCCGCCGAAGATCGAGGAGCCGGTGAAACCGAAGATCGAGCCGGAGAAGCGGGTCGCGGCGATCAAACCGCCGGTGGACCGCACGCAGCAGGCGCGCGAGAAAGCGCAGAACTCAGGCTTGCTGCAATTCCAGGACGAGTTGGCGGACCTGCGCGAACAGGTAGACGTGGACGTGGGACAAACCAAAAACCTCATGGGCGCCGTGGGTGCGGACTCGCATGCCGAGCGCTCCATGATCACGTCCAAAGTCGGCGCCGGTAGCGGCGGCATCACGAGTGCGAACACCAGTCGCGGCTTCGGCGCGGGCGCGGGATCGCTCACGGGCCACGAAACCACCACGGTGACCTCCCAAATTGCCAGAGGCGGTCTCAACAGCCGCGGGCCGACGCGCAGCGGCAGTAGCGGCAAGGCCGCTCGCAGCCGCGAAGAGATTGAGCTGATCTTTGATCGCAACAAAGGCGCCATCTATGCGCTCTACAGTCGTGCGCTGCGCTCGCGGCCGGAGCTGCAGGGCAAAATGGTTCTGGAGTTCACGATCGCGCCGACTGGCGAAGTGACGATGTGCCGGATCGTATCGAGCGAGCTGAACGATCCGGAGCTCGAGGGCAAGATTGTTTCGCGCGTACGGCTGTTCCGGTTCGAGCCCAGAGACGTGGAGTCGGTCACGACCACTAAGCCCATAGACTTCTTCCCGGCTTAATACATGCCGCCATGAACCTGCAATCGGAGATTGAATATTTCACGGAGCTGCGCTTCATCGATAAAGCGCGGCTGCTGAATAGCTTTCTCCATGAGCTGACGGACGAGGCGCGCAGCACTTACGGGCCGGGCGCGGAAGCCGTGCAAGATGCCGCGCATCTCAGATTCGTAAACGAGCTGGTCCATCGGCTCACTCGTGTCATTGAGCAACTCATGGCCGAGGATGCGGCGCGGCCGGCGGATGACATCGTGATGCGGATGTTGCTTTCGCCCCGGGCGGACAAAGTGGCTGAGCGCCTTGTATTCAACGCGTACCGCCGCGCCATCCAAGGGTTTGAAGGCTACGACACCACTGTTCTGATGAGTGGTGGTAACTAGTTTTCTGCTGAAAGCAGCCTGCGGCTGTGCTTTGTCGGCCGAAAATCGCCACTGGCGCTTTCGACCCGCGAGCGAAAGGCGCGACTTTTGAGCGCTAGCATCTGACGACCGCAGTCGTTCAACGCATTGCGTCGACTCTGCCAACACGTCAGAGTTCGCGCGATGGTTGAACATCCCCTCTCACAAGTCTTAGTGTTCCTGGCGGCGAGCGTTTTCGTCGTCGCTCTCGCACGGCGTTTGGGTTGGCCCTCTATTCTGGGTTACCTCATCGTTGGGATGGCGCTGGGTCCGCACGCCGCGGCGGTGATTGAGGAGTCTGAGACTTCGCGACTGTTGTCTGAGCTGGGGGTGGTCTTTTTGCTCTTTACCCTCGGCCTGGAGTTCTCGCTCCCGCGCATGATGGCGGTGCGCCGCGAGGTGTTCGGGCTAGGCGCCATTCAGGTGATTGCCACAGCCGGCGTATTTGCGCTGGTCGCGCGGGTCTTGGGCGTGCCGTGGCTGGTGAGCATTGTCGTTGGCGGTGCATGCGCCATGAGCTCCACTGCCATCATTCTTCATCAGCTAACCGATCGCGACGAGCTGAATCGGACCCATGGTCGCCTCGCTTTCAGCATCCTGCTATTCCAGGATCTCGCGTTCGTTCCGTTCCTGTCACTGGCTTCCATCGTTGCACGCGGCACGCCGTTTACGCTGCAAGACGGCATCGTCACCGCGGTCGGCGGGTCGCTCGCCATCGTCGTCGTGTTAGCGGCCGGCCGTTGGCTGTTGCGGCCGTTGTTCCATGAGATCGCCAACAGCCGCCTGCGCGAGCTGTTTACCATGGCGGTTTTGTTTGTGGTGTTGGCATCGGCCTGGACCAGCTACATCGCGGGACTGTCGCTCGCGCTCGGCGCGTTTCTCGCGGGCATGATGCTCGCGGAAACGGAATACCGTTATCAGATCGACGCGGTCATCCGGCCATTTCGGGATATTCTGCTGGGCTTGTTCTTCATCTCGGTCGGCATGCTGCTCGACGTGCATTTGCTGTTCGCCGAGTTTCTCCTGGTTTCGCTGATGTTGCTGGTGTTCCTTGCTCTGAAAGGCGGGGTCGCAGCGCTTGCCGCGCGCGCCTTTGCCGAAACGAAGTTCAAGGCGGTGCGCACCGGCGTCGTCATGTCGATCGGTGGCGAGTTCGGCATTGCGATGTTGACGCTCGTTTTGCAAAGCCAATCGATGCCGGCGGAGGTGGGCCAGCCGCTACTCGTGGCGGTGGTGCTGTCGATGGTGCTGAGCCCGCTCATCATCAACAACAATCGCGCCATTACGCGCTTTGTGTTGCGGGAGAGGGGACCCCCGCGTCCGGTGGAATTCGATCGTGACGCCGGCGCGGCGAGCGGCATAGCGAAACGCGAGCATGTGATTCTGTGCGGGTACGGCAGGGTCGGGCAAAACATCGCGCGGGTGCTCGATCAGCAAGGATTCGAATACGTCGCTTTGGATATCGATCCTGCGCGCATCCGAGGTGCGCGCCAGGCCGGCGAGCCGGTGATCTTCGGCGACTCGGCGGATGAGGAGATGTTGATTCAAGCCGGGCTCGCGACAGCGAACGCGGTGGTCGTGAGCTTCTCGAATCCGGGCACGGCAATCGGCATCGTGAGATCGGTGCGCAGCTTGCGATCGGACGTGCCTATCTTGGTGCGAACTCAGGACGATGCGCGCATGCATGAGCTCAAAGCCGCGGGCGCCACGGAAGTGGTGCCGGAAACTTTCGAAGCCAGCCTGATGCTCGTGTCCCACGTGCTAATGTTGTTGAAAGTGCCGACCTCGCGCGTCGTGAGGACGATCGGCAATATTCGCAACAGCCGTTATTCGGTGCTCCGCGGTCAGTTTCACGATGCCGCCGAGACCAACGAGTCCGGCAAATTTCTTGAAGAGCTGAAGTCGATCGTGTTGCCGCCCGGCTCCTGGGCCGTCGGTCGAACCCTCAACGAGGTGCGCGAGCGCGGCGCGGAAGTTGCTTTCACAGGCATTCGGCGGCAAGGCATCCTGGGTCGCGAGCCGTCGGGCGATACCTCGCTTCGTGAAGGCGACATCGTCGTGATTTATGGTCTGCCGGATGCGCTCGAGCGCGCGGAGGCGGTGTTGCTCGCAGGATGAGGAGAAAGGCGATGCATAAGAGTCGACTGGCCGGCTTCATCATTGATTGCAAGACGGACGCCATCGATGACGCGGCGAAGTTTTGGAGCGAGGCCTTGGGCCTCAAAATCAACATCGATCCGACGCAGCTCAAATATCGCACGCTCGACGGCGATCCACACGGACTGCATATCGAAGTGCAGCAAGTTCAGCATCCGAGCCGTGTGCATCTGGATATCGAAACAGACGATATCGAAGCCGAGGCTGCACGGCTCGAGAAGCTCGGCGCGAAAAAAGTCGAGCGCTTTCCGCGGTGGTGGGTCATGGAAGCACCCACCGGCCAGCGCTTCTGCATCGTGCACCCGCAGAGCAAGGATTTTGCGGATCGTGCGAATCACTGGTCGGAGTAGTCTTCTAGCGCCTTTCGCGCGAGCGCACCAAGTCCACGACGCCGATGCCGACAAGAATCAGCGCAACGCCAAGCCCCTGCCACACGTTTATCGACTCGTCGAGGAATAACCAGCCGAGCAGAATCGTGGTCGGTGGGCTAACGGTGCTAACGAGGGCGGCGCGCTCGGCGCCCAGTCTTTGCACTCCTTCCACTTGCATGAGCGCCGGAAAGAAGGTGCACACGATTGCCACCGCGCCGAGGAGTAGCCAGTCCGCGGTCTTTAGTACTGCAAGCTCGCTGAGTGAGCGCGTCACGAGGAAATAAATGACCAGCGTGACGGTCGAAGCGGTCATGGCAAACAAGGTGTAGCGCCCGCTGCCGAGGCGAGGAATGAACCGCTCGCCGAGCATGAAATACGTCGCCGTTGTCACGGACGCCATGAGCACATAAGTCGCGCCTTTGAAGTTTCCGCGCAAGGCGGTGGCGTCGAAGCCGCCCATGACGAAGAAGATGCCGAAGTAGGTGAGCAGGGCCGCACAGACGATGCCGAGGCTGGGCCACTTGCGTGTGAGCAGCGCCGTGAAGAGCACGACGACGGCGGGATAACTGAACAGCAGCACGCGCTCGATGCTCGCGTCGATCATCGTGAGCGCGTAGAAGTCCATTAGCGCGCCCACCGTGTAACAGATGAAGCCGGCAAACGCGGCGATAGCGGCGGCTCCCCATGGTGTGCGGCGAATGTCGCCCAGGCCATGGCGCGCGCTCACGAAGATCCAGAACAACGGCAGGGCCAGGAGCGAGCGCATCGTGACCAGCAGCTCGAACCCGACGCCGCGCGTGTAAAGCGCCTTGGCGAACAGGCCTTTACAGGCGAACAGCACGGCGCTGCCGGCAACCAGCAGGGTGCCGGAGACTTGACCTTGAACGCGCATGCCGCAGTTTGGCGTAAGGTAGAATCCGCGGCCACCGTGATTCGCAGCCAAATCCACTTCCCGCCTCAGCACGAGCCCCTGCGCGACGATGTGCACGCTCTGGGCGAGCTCGTGGGTCAGATTCTGAAAGAGCAGGGCGGCAACCAGCTCATCGAGACGGTCGAGCAGGATCGCGTCATGGCCATTCGTCGGCGCGACGGCGATGCACAGGCCGGCGAAGAACTGGCGGTGCGCGTGCAAGGCCGGCCGCCACCGCAAGCTCGCGACCTGGTGCGAGCGTTCACCGCGTGGTTCCAAGTCGTCAACCTCGCGGAGAAAGTGCATCGCATTCGCCGCCGCCGGGAATATTTTCAGAGCGAAAGTACCCGCTTGCAGCCGGGCGGGGTCGAAGCTGCGCTGACCGTGCTCAAGCAACAGGGGATGGCGCTTCCCGAAATACTCGCGCTCATCGGCAAATTGAAAATCGAGCCCGTCTTTACGGCGCATCCGACGGAGTCCACCCGCCGAACCATTCTTCGCAAACAGCAGCGACTGGCTCAGCATCTGCTGAATCGCATCGATCCCACTGTCACGCCCAACGCGGCGCGAGGATTGTGGGAGAGCATTCGTGCCGAGATGACCGCGGCGTGGCAAACGGAAGACCATCCGCGCGAGCGACTCACGGTCGCTGATGAGCGCGAGCACGTGCTCTTCTATCTAAGCGAAGTGTTGTATCGGGTCGTGCCCGCGTTCTATGACGAGATTGCGGATGGCCTCGAAAAGCTCTACGGCGTGCCGGCGGAAACATTGGAAATTCCGCCGGTTCTGCACTTCGGCACTTGGGTCGGTGGGGACATGGACGGCAATCCGGACGTGCACGCCAAGACCATTCGCGAAACGCTTGCTCGTCAACAGCAAGTGATCGTCAACGCCTACTTCGAAGAGTGCCAGGAGCTTGCGCAGCGGCTTTCACAAAGCGCGAGCCGCATCAGCGTGTCGTCACCGCTGTCCAAGCGCATCGATCAGTACATGACTTTGCTGCCGAGCGCTCGCAAGATCACGCCCGCACGCCACGACCGCATGCCCTATCGCGTGTTCCTGGCGCAAATCGCCGAGCGTTTGCGCCTGACTTACGAAGGCCGCCCGACGGGCTATGAGAATCCCAATCAGTTCCGCTCGGATGTGCGTTTGATCGCGGAGAGCTTGCGCGCGAACAAAGGTTGGCACGCGGGGCACTACTGGGTTCAGCGGTTGCTCCGGCGCATCGACACTTTCGGGTTTCATCTCGCCACGCTCGACATTCGGCAGAACTCGGCGGTGTTGCACGAAGTGCTGGCTAACGGCTTGGACGACAAACACTGGCAGGCGCGATCGCGCGCCGATCGGCATCAGTTCTTAGTCGACGCCATCGAGCGCGACATCGGTCCGAAGCACGAGCTGGATGCGCTGGGTCGCCGTACGCTGACCGTGTTCGAAACGATCATGCAGATTCGGCATCGCTACGGTCCGGATGCTGTCGGCTATTTCATCGTCGGCCACGCCGCGGGAGCGGACGACGTACTGGCTGCGTTGCTGCTCGCGCGCTGGGCGGAAGCGTATGACCGTAAAACCGGCGAGGCGGCGCTCGATGTCGCGCCCTTGTTCGAATCCATCGAGACCTTGGAGCAAAGCTCGGAAATCGTCCGGGAGCTGCTGGGCGATCCTATCTATCGCCGTCATCTAGAGGCGCGCGGCCGCAGGCAATGCGTGCTGGTCGGTTACGCGGACACGGCAAAAGACGGTGGCTTGTGCTCGTCCCGTTTTGCTATTCATCGCGCGCAATGCGCTCTGTCGAAGGTGTTGGCGGAGGCCGGCGAGCAACATGTCATCTTTCATGCTCGCGGCGGGAGTATCGCAAGCGGCGGTGGGCGCATCGATGTGCTGGTGCGCGCTGCGCCCTCCGAAGCGATCAACGGCACACTTCGGCTCACGGAACAAGGCGAAGTCGTTAATCAAAGCTACGGCTTGCGGCCGATTGCCATGCGCACTTTGGAGCGCGCGTTCAACGCGCTGAGTCTCTGCACGGCGGGCGCGCAGCGCGGCGCGCTCATCGCCGATTCGGCGGATTTTCTAGCTTGCGCGGAAACCATCGCCAACGTCAGCCGCGCCCGCTACAGGCGGCTGGTCTACGGCGAAGGATCGTTCTACGAATATTTCCGCCGGGTAACGCCTATCGACGTGATCGAGCGCATGCAAATTGGATCGCGGCCCGCGTTTCGTTCCTCAGCCGAAGGCTTGGAGTCCTTGCGCGCCGTGCCATGGCTCTTTGCGTGGACGCAATCGCGTCACTTGCTGCCTGGTTGGTACGGCGCCGGCAGTGGGCTCGCGGCCGCAATCGAGCGCCACGGCTTGGACACCTTGCAGCAGGTCTACGCCACGGCATTCTTCATGCGTAACCTGCTGGACGACATTGAGGCCATGCTCGCTCGCTCGGATCTGGACATTGCCCAGCGATATAACGTTCTTGCGCCCACGCCGCTGCATCGGTTTTTCGCGGATATCCGCAGCGAGCACGCGCTCGCGTGCGAGAACGTTCTGAAGATCAAAGGTTACGAACAACTCTTGGACGGCGATCGGACTTTGCAGCGCGGCATTCAACTGCGGAATCCTTATGTGGATCCCATGAATCTCATGCAAGTCGATCTGCTGCAACGCTGGCGCGCGACCCACCGTCAGGATCGCGATCTATTCGAAGCTTTGCTCGCGAGCATCAGCGGCATAGCGCAAGGTCTACAAAGCACTGGGTAAGATAGCCATGAGCGAAGACGCTACCACCATTCGGCCCGCGACCGCAGCCGACGCGCCGTTGATCTTTACCTTCATTCGCGAGCTGGCCGAGTACGAGCACCTGTCGCATGCCGTGATCGCCACCGAAGAGAATATTCGCGAATCGTTATTTGGCGAGCGCCCGTACGCCGAGTGCGTATTCGCTTGTGTTGCGGGCGAGCCCGTGGGCTTCGCGCTGTTCTTCCACAACTACTCGACCTTTCTCGGTCAGCCCGGCTTGTATCTGGAAGACCTATACGTGCGGCCCACCTCACGCGCCAAAGGAGTGGGCCGCAAGCTTCTCAACCATCTCGCGCAATTGGCTGTGGACCGCGGCTGCGGACGAATGGAATGGGCCGTGTTGAATTGGAATGAGCCGGCGATTCGCTTTTATCAAAGCATCGGGGCGCGCCCCAACAGCGAGTGGACGACTTATCGACTGGCCGGAGAGGCGCTCGAGCGCCTCTCCGAAGAGACTTGAGACAACAGGCTTCTATAAGCTGACGCCGGCCGCGGCGGCGTACATGCCCGGATGATAAGTCGGGGGTGCGGCACGCGCTGGAGTGGTTTCCACATTCTCGAATGGAATGTGTCCTTCCAACATTTGCAAAAGCGTGTTGCGCGCACGAGCCACACGGCTCTTGATGGTGCCGACTGCGCAACCGCAGATCGTGGCAGCCTCTTCATAAGAAAAGCCGCTTGCACTTACCAGAATCAAAGCCGTGCGTTGACCCGAGGACAGCGCGGCCAGCGCGCGATTCAGATCGCGCAGCTCCAACTCGCCATCGTGATCCGCGGGGACTGTGGGCTCCGGCAGAGAATCCGTCGACACGCCGTGCGCTTCAAACTTGCGACGCCGCAACTGCGAGTAGTGCTCGTTACGTACGATCGTGAACAGCCAGGCTTTCAGATTCGTGCCGGGCTTGAAGCGCTGAATATTATCGAACGCGCGCAGTAGTGCTTCCTGCACCAAATCGTCGGCGCGGACGCCATCCCGCGTTAGCGAACGCGCGAAGGTGTGAAGTTGCGGCACGAGTGCCACCATTTCGTTGGTTACTTCGTTAGTCACTTTAGTGCTCACTTTTCCCGCAAGGTCTGTGGTGACCATGAATGGCCAAGCTACTCGCAGATGCCTGGCGGCAATAGTCGGTGAACACGAGTGATGATGAAGACATCGCTCCGATCGTTCTGTCAGACCCGTCCTACGTGGCCGGGACTGCTTCTTGCTGTCGCCGAATGACGACCAGCCCGAAGGACCTTCATGATGCAAAACGAGTACGGTGCGGCGGTATTTCGAATCTGTGCGGCAGAGGGGGAAAATTGGAATGTGTTCAAGGACGCGAGCAACCAGCCGCTGGCGACCTTTCCCGACAAGAATGCCGCGCTGACCTATGCCATATTGTTGGCACGAGGAAAAGTGAGCTGGCAAACGCTGCTCGAGGGCAGCGCCAATATTGCCAGTGACAATGCGATCGTCAAATCCGTCCGGCACGTCTGAAAAATCGCCCTTCGCTCCTCCGCCCCATGTCCTCGAGGCAGCGCGCGCCGAAGGTTTACGCTACGTAACCGATCGCGAGCCGGGCTTCCGCCGGATCAAGCAAGGCAGCGGGTTTAAGTATCTCGATCCGCGTGGCTTGGTCATTCGCGATGCCGTGCGCTTGAAGCGCTTTCGTAGTCTCGCCATTCCTCCAGCTTACAAAGACGTGTGGATTTGTCTCAGCCCGCAAGGTCATCTGCAGGCGACCGGCAAAGATGCGCGCGGCCGCAAGCAATACCGCTACCACGCGAAATGGCGCGAGCATCGCGACACTGCGAAATTTGGGCGCATGCTGGAATTCGGGCGTGACTTACCGCGAGTTCGGCGGCGAGTGTCTCAGCATCTGCGTTTACCCGGGCTGCCTCGTGAGAAGGTGCTGGCCGCGATCGTGAGGCTGCTCGAGTGCACCTTGGTGCGCGTCGGCAACGAGGAATATGCGCGTACGAATGGGTCCTATGGGTTGACGACGCTTCGCGACCGTCATGTTCGAATCAAAGGTGACAGGTTGCGATTTGAGTTTCGTGGCAAGAGCGGCATCGCACATCGAGTCGCGATTACGGATCCGGCGCTGGCGCGCATCGTACGACGCTGTCAGGACATTCCAGGACAAGAGCTCTTTCAATGGATCGACGACGACGGTCAAAGGCGCCGCATTGATTCAAACGACGTCAATGAATATCTGCGCGAGGCGGCCGGGAGCGATTTCACGGCGAAAGACTTTCGCACTTGGTTTGCCACCGTCGAAGCTTTGAAGCTGCTGGCGACGCGACCGCACATTCCCGTCGGCGAAGCCCGCAAGATCATGAAACAGACCATCGCCTCCGTGGCGGGCCGGCTTGGCAATACTCCCGCCATCTGTCGTAAGTCCTATATCCATCCGGCGGTCCTTGATGGCTACCAGGCAGGTGCTTTGGCTCAGCTAAGCAGCTCCAGCCCTCTGCGGCGCATGCAGCAACTGTTGGGAAACAAGGGCAAAAGACGCATGCGTCAGCCAAATCCTACAACACGATCGGAAGGCGCAAACCGCATCGCAGCCAAACGCTGATTTCGCCTCGCAGCCGTTCTGCGGACAATACCTCCACGTAGATCCTGATTAATTACCGGGAGGAAGAATTTATGTCGTTCCATCGCCACCTCATGATCGCTGCGTTGGCTTCAGCTGCCGTCGCGGCAGGTTGTTCGAGCAAGCCGCCACGGCCCACGGAAGAGATGACACGCGCGCAAACGCTCGTCGATCAAGCGGAGCAGGCCGGCGCACAGCAATACGCGCCTGCCGAGCTGTCTCAGGCCCGGCAGAAACTGCAACTCGCCGACGCCGCAGCCAGCAAGGGCAACACTGATGTCGCCGCGAACTTAGCTTCCGAAGCGACAGCGGACGCCCAATTGGCGGTCGCTCGCACCAATGCCGGCAAAGCAAAGACTGCGGCCGGAGAAGTGAGCGAGAGCGTCGAAACGCTGCGTCGCGAGGCAAACCGCGGCACCAACTCGAGTGGGACGCCGTAAGCGGCATCCGGCAATAAGGGGAACATCGTGAAATCAATTAAGATCGTTTCAGCGGCCGCCATCTTGGGGCTTGCCGTAGGCTGTGCTTCCGCACCGCAAAAGTCCGAGCAACTCGAACAGGCTCGCGCCGAAGTCGAAACGCTCGCGCAGGATCCTTCGGCAAGCGCCGTCGCCGGGCAAGAACTGCAAGCCGCACGCGGCTCGTTGCAGCAGGCGGATGCCGCCGTGGCAAACAAGCGTCCACTGACCGAAGTGAATCATTATGCGTATCTCGCGGAGCGCAATGCTGAGATCGGCAAAGCTCGCATCGAAGAGTCTCGCTCGCGTCAGCAGATTGCTCAGGGCGAAGCAGAGCGGAATCGGGTGCTGTTGGAAGCCCGCACGGCCGACGCGCAACGCGCTGAGGCTAGCGCGCAAACCCAATCCGATCGTGCGCAGGCCGCGCAACAGGATGCGCTTTCGGCGCGTAAAGAGCTTTCCGATCTGCAAGCCCAGAACACCTCGCGCGGCATGGTGTTGACTTTGGGCGATGTGCTGTTCGATACCAACACGGCGACTTTGAAAGCCGGTGCGGGCGAGCGCATCGATCGGCTCGCCGCTTTCCTCGGCGAGAATACGGGAACACGCGTCATCATCGAAGGCCACACCGATAGCCGAGGATCCGATGCGTATAACGAAGAGTTGTCGCGGCGCCGTGCGCAGGCCGTCGCGGATGCGTTGCTTACTCGCGGCGTTACGTCGAGCCGCTTCGAGATCGTCGGACGGGGCGAAGCTGTGCCGGTTGCGAGCAACGACTCGCAGTCCGGTCGCCAGCAGAACCGTCGCGTTGAAATCGTCTTTTCCGATCAGTCGGGAAAATTTGCGCAGGGTGCAACTTCAGGCGCGCTTCGCTAAACCCAACGTTCGCCATGCACTGAGTTGATGCAGTGTTGAAGCGAATGTAAGTCGCGTGAAGTAACGCGATTTCCTCGAACGTCATCGGCCCCGCGCGTGCTCACGTATGCGCGGGGCCGATGGGTATATGGGTTGCTGCCTCTTAGCGTCTTGCTTTCCATTCGAATTTCATTGGCACCCATCGAGGAGGGTCACTATGAATCAGCGCTATGAGGATCAAGGACGTGGCACCGATCGCGAAAGAGATCGCGAGCGCAATCAGACACAGGATCGCGAGAGGGGTTATCGCTCGATCGAGTCGTCACCCGAATCACGGGATCAAACCAGTCAGTCGTACGGCAGCGGTTCTAGTTCGCCCGGATACGCAACCCAGCAGCACGGCAGCACACACTCCAACGATCAATGGCGTCGCGGCGACCAAGGATCGCAAGCCGGGTATGGTCAAGGCGCGAATTACGCGCAGGGCAATTTCGGCCAAGGTAATTACGGCTACGGCAATCCGGGACGGGATTTCCAAAGCCCAGGCCAGTACGGACAAGGCGGATACGGCCAGGGCGGCTATGGGCGCGACTATTATTCGCAGAGCGCAGTCGGCCCATCCCACTATGCCCAGAGCAATTTCGGGCCAGGCTATTACGGCCAGGGCCCGTCCGGCCAGAGCGGGTACGGTCAGGGACCACATCTCCAAAGCCAGTATGGCCAAGGACTGTATGGCCCGAACAACCCGAACCCCAGCCACTTTGGTCAAGGTCACCCTGCTCAAGGTAGTTATGGCCAGGGAAACTTGGGTTACGGCTCAAGCAACTATGGTCCAGGTCAAAGCGCATACGGTCGCGACTACTTGCAACACACGCAAGGCAACTACTCTGGGCAAGGCCAATACGGTCAGAATCAGTACGGGCAAGGTTGGTACGGTTCGAATAATCAATACGGCCAGCAAACGGCTTACAACCAAAGCGGCTATGGGCAGCAAGCCGGCTACGCTCAACGCGGCAACTTAGGTTCAGCGGCTTACGGTGCTCGTGAGTGGCAACGCGACTATCGCGGGGACATCGGCCAGCGGGACTACTACAGCCGCAGCTCCGAGCAGTTCCGCGGTCAAGGTGGCATTGGTGTCGGTGACTTCGGCTACGGCGGCCAAGGTGGCTCAGGACAGATTGGGGGCGCGGCAACAAACCCTCGATATTTCGGCACGGGAACTTACGGTTACGGCGGCACCGGATTTACCGGCGGCTATGGAGAAGACCGTGCACGCTGGAGCGAGGGTGACGACAGCGCGCAGTTGGAGCTCCACGGCGGTGGCGTTACGCGCGACGGCGATCGAGATCAACAGCATAGCCGCCACGGTCAGCAACGGCCGGGCTTCTTTGCGCGACTGTTCAATCGCGGACCCAAGGGCTATCAACGATCGGATGAGCGCGTGCGGGAGGATATCTCCGAGCGTTTGATGCAGACCGATTACATTGATTCCAGCGACGTTGCCATAGTGGTCACTGACGGCCGCGTGATCTTAGAGGGCTCGGTTCCCGAGCGTTACATGAAGCACTCGATTGAAGACTTGGTGGATGCGTGCCCAGGCGTGCAAGACATCGACAATCGCGTTCGTGTGCAGCAAAACGCGCGAGATCGTTGGAGTGCGGGCGCGCAGTCTCGAGCGGACGACTCGTCCTTGTCGAGCTACCCTTCTAACGGCGGCCGATCGAGCGGCTCATTGACGACAGGCTCGTCAGTTCCCGGCGACACTGCGGGAGCGAGCTTGTCAGGCTCCGGTAGCTCGGCCTCCTTAGGTTCTTCAGCGTCGACAGGCTCAGTTGGCGGCTCGTCATCTCAGACGGCCGGCACGTCGAGCAATCGCACGAAGAAGGACTCTTGAGTTGCGCCGTAAGTCGGGCAGTCAGTAGTTAAGCAAGCTAGGCCGACCGGTGAGCGCTCGCCGGTCGGCCTTTGATTTGGAAGCCTTACTGGCTTGAGCGCAAAAAAAGCGCGCGAGCCATTGGCAGCGCACGCTTTCCGGTTTGAAGAGAACGAATCGGTACAGTCAGGCTCTTCTGAAATCGACCGCGGGCAACTGCATCGAGCGCCGATACTTGGTAACGGTGCGCCGCGCCACTTTCACACCCCGATCCGCGAGCAACTCGGTGAGCTGCACGTCAGACAGCGGGCGGCGGCGATCTTCCGCAGCGATGAACTCGCGCAGCAAGGCGCGAATGGCCGTCGCGGAGCACGAACCGCCGCTGGTTGTCGCAAGCTGCCGCGAGAAAAATTTCTTGAATGCAATTACGCCGCGCGGCGTCGCCATATATTTGTGACTCGTCGCGCGGGACACCGTGGACTCATGCAAACCCAACTCATCCGCAATC
>Ga0307515_10003242_pt1 | contig 34442 bp, 40 predicted proteins | sample 17_EM_MG_FD_194513 | JGI IMG/M metagenome (GOLD analysis project Ga0307515, IMG submission 194513) | Populus trichocarpa ectomycorrhiza microbial communities from riparian zone in the Pacific Northwest, United States - 17_EM | ecosystem: Host-associated > Plants > Roots > Unclassified | place...
TGTATGTGACGTGTCCAGGGCCGGGTAATACCCGCTTTATATAGTCGGCTCGCCACGAGCCTTAGATCTCTAGCGATAATCTTACCTTAACTTACCTTTATACTACTCTACAATATTGACATCCACGTTTGCAGCCGTATCTACTGATATACCTTCCTACGAGGCCATACACGGGCGTACGCCTTCACAGCAGCTTGCCTTAAAAAAGAGATCAGAGATCAAACGACCAGATCACCCATTACTGTTGCAGACATGACAGAGGACAGGAACAATACGGAGCACGAAGTTGTTCTCATTGACACGGAGCATATGAGGATACCCATGATTCCAATGACGTTATGACGTACACCTGCACACACTGCCAATCAAACTATCAAACTACTGAATATTGTGGTATCCTCACACAACTAAACAGTGGAAGTAGAGATGACATGACATGTTACTGTTGTGGAAAACCAGTTCACATACAGCCACAATGCTGTACACGCCAAAACGGCTTCCAAGCCCAAAGTATAGTCAACACACAGATCACCATCAAGGACTCAAAGGTGTACACAAACGCACTCCTGTCTGAGGGGAGTGCATCACAGGAGGATTATGGGATCACACCAGGAGGTCGACATCTCTTTGGACTACCATGCGACGCTAGTGACTTTGCTCTTATATCATCAGCGACATCGTGGTGGGTGTTGGTTAAGAGAGCATTGAACAATATTTTTAACCATCAATGCTGCATCATCTCATTCAACCAACCACCATCACTCATCATCTCCAATCTTGGCGATGAGACTACCGTAACTGCCACTTTTCGTGGCTTCCTTACCATATCACAGGGCAAAAAATTCAACTCACTTTATCCGCCTTCATTTCAGCTCGCTCTGGTTTGTATAAACCAACTCGATCTGGTTGGATAAACAACATCTTTTCGATGTTGTATAAGCTCCATTGTTACTGACTCAACTAGCATCATTGCTACTCGTACTGATGATTTCTCAATACTACATTGACGTTAATCTCTCCACTCCCAAACAGCCAAACGCAAGTCCCCATTGCCAATGACTACAAATTGTTACCGAATGAAAGGACATAGCTCGTCATCGAACACTGAGCTTGTTTCTGCTTCCACATTTATAACACGGCCCTGTCACCGACAACTAGCCCATCTACATCCACCGGCCATACAATAACTAGTTGATGGATTCGAATACTTAGATAGAATGTGTGATATCTGTCTGCAACTGAAACAGAAGCAAAAATTCATTTAAACTAACGTCCAATTGGGTACATGACGATTTGATCTCATACACTCCAACACTTGCTGTGGATTTTCTATACTTACCAAAGTAGGCCAGGTGCACTATTTCCTATTCGTTGATGATTACACCCAATGGACTACCATTTACCTCCTACCTGGTAAGAAACAAGAGCCTTCCATCCCCGCCTACTAGTACTACCAAGTCAAAGATGATGGGGGAGGATACATGTTCAAGCGTTGTCAGTGGGATAATGGCAGACGGGAATATGTCAATCCACTCTTCCAAATGCTCTTGGCCATGTGTGGTACAGCCCCGGTGTTCTGTCCACCCTATGCTCCCCACAGAATTGCAATCATGGTACAAATGATTCTTACGAGGACAGAGAATACGAAGGCTATGATACTCGACTCCCAGGCTATACTCATGTTCTGGGGGGAACCGATCAATGGTGCAGTATACTTCCATCACCTCATGCCATACAAAGAGCGCACCAAACAGATCAGTGCAACGGATATTAAGCTCCTCCCGAATCTCAATATTGCATGGTGCTGCCACATGGCACACCTGAATATATCTAAGGGCGTCTATGCCAGCGTCCGGCTATGCAACAGAATAGATGTTACTTGTAGTCTTATGGTTTCACACAGGGTCAGGGTGATCGTACATGTATATGGGAATGGTAATATTCTCAGTAATGATCATGATCCTCACAAGCAGTCGATTTAAAGTGGTCGATTACTCGGCTGCATCACATGGCAGTGTGCCAACCCTAACCTCTAGTCTAGGACTTCGCTGTGACATTATCCTCTCCTTAGCCGCAGACCTCCTGGGCTGCATCTCCCCATCAAATACAACGACAAACAACCAAACAAGGAATAATTCCCACAATCGTGCTGCGGATACACCGCACTGGGACACTCAACCATCACCTGACAGTGATCCAAAGGAGCTAAAACCTGTGCCGAGGCCATTTGTACTAGACCGCATCCAGTCAAAAGAATGAAAGAAAGAATGAAAGGCAAATTATTCTCTTGCCTCCACAATCGTGGCTTTCCTGGATGGCTGTGGTGGAATTCGTCCAGCAGCTCCTGAGCATTCCTGAGGATTTCCACTGGCTCGCAATGTGTATGCACATATCTGTATCCGGCCCATTCAAGGAGGTAAAGCAGCTTCTGATATTCCCGTTTGGGGTGAAGTATACTATCAATTCCCTAATCTTCGAAGTCTTCCATGGTCCTCGGAAGAGGTTCGTTCAGTGGATTCCCTGAAACTTGAGGTGCCTGTCCAGTAACTTGTGCCACATGGAACATGTTGTGGTTCTGCATTGCGTTTGGCAAGTTTAATTTCTAAGCATTCCTATTGAGGACTTTACACAGAGTGTACCTTTCCGCGCATTTGGAGTCGGGCTTCTGTGACAGCCTTGTTGTCCGAAAGTACTTGTTCAATAGCCATATTGTTTCTCCAATGTCGAATGTAATATCTTTTCCGCCGACGATCTTCCTTTGGCGCTGCTGCGCTTTGAGGATGATCTCAGGGTGAGTCCAATGCATCTCTGTGAATGCCTCGAGCGTAGCGTCCGCTTGGATCTCCGCTTTCAGGTGTGACACTTTCGATGCTTTCAACTGCATCTTGGGATGCCGATTTTACATTGCGTAGAATGGTGTCAGCCTAGTGGAAGCATACACTGAGTTGTTATACGCAAATTCCACCAGAAGAAGGAGTATGGCCCAGTTGTCCTGCTCGTAGTGGGTGAAGACTTGCAGGTATTCGTCCATTCACTGGTTCTCCCACTCCGTCTGGCTGTCGGTCTGCAGTTGCACAGCCGCTGAGACTCGGTGGTTGAACCTCATGTGGGAGCAGATTCTTGTCCAGAATCACCTGGTGAACTGCGTTCCGCTATCGGTGATGATAGTGATTTGTACTTCATGCTTGCAGATCGCACACTCACAAAACATATTTGCCAATTCCGGTGATCCTATATCCTTCCAGCAGGGCAGGTATTTTGGCGTCTTGGTTGATTGGTCGTCTATGACCCAAATCACGGTGTATCGCGACGTGGTTAATTCTGGCAGGTCGGTGACAAAGGCAATAGGAATCCCGTCCCATGGATTTTACATGGGTTGCAGAGGCAGATTGGGTCCATATTGCGCATGGCACAGTTCTTGAGTTAGGTGGCATAATTCTCATCCAGCGACGTACTTCCATTCTGTGGTGTCTAGTTCTAGCCAGTAGAAGTCTCTATATACGAGTTCAGCAGTCCAAAGCGCATCAAAATGACAAGATTTGCAGTTGTTGTGGAAAAGACATATTACCTGATTGTGCAGTGCTTCTGGCACCGATATTCTACCATCGAATGTGAGAGCTCCTGCGAACACTTTCCACCGCATGTCCGCTTTCTTACCCGTCGATCTGTCCTGACAACTGGTTATAGGTAGGTCAATGTAACCGATGGTATTCTTGGTGTCAGTCGCTAGTGAATTGGTATCCTGTGCTGTCTTAATTGCTGGTAGGCAGTCATTGAATGGATTGTCAGTGGTTGATGCCGTGGTTGGCAAGAGATTTGCAGTGGGTCTTTCATAGCCTTCTTCTTAATCAGGTCATCATGATGGTCCGTCTGCATGGTTCTGTTTCCCTTCCAGGTATTGAATAACCAAGTCATATGATGAACGGTTCTCAGCCCATCTTGCTTGCCTCCAGGACAGCACTTTCGCCATTTCGAAATACTTGACATCCTTGTTGTCACATTGTATCAGGATCTTGTGATTGGCTATCTCATGATAGTGTCACCATTGTGTCTAAGTCTGAAGGATGGCTAACAGCACCCAATCGTATGTGTTGTAGTTCCGGTCATCAGGGAAGCAGTAGCACATGTTTAACTTTGCGAGACTGAGAATGCTCAAACTGTTGAATTGGTTGAGAATACTGGCGATTGTGAAGCGTCTTACAGCCGTCTGGTGGATGATAGGCTTCACTGGGTTGAATGGCTTGGGGATCGGTGCTGCGCTGGATGCATTCGTGAATTTCCAAACTGCAAGCTCCGCCATTCAGGTCCATAAACATGTGCCTCGCAAGTTCTTTAGTAGGTCGGAGATGGGTATCATTGCCTTCGCAACTCTGTGGACGAACTCGCTGAAGATGTTTGGGATGCCTAGATGCACGTGAACGTGACTAATTTAGTTGGGAGTAGGTCAGTCCTGAATGGTTGATATGAGGTCCGATTCCATGCTGACTTCATCAGCGCGGATGATAAATACGAAGTAACTGATTTTAGTGCCTCCGAATTGGCACTTTGCACCTTGGCAATCAAGGCCGAATTGGCGTAGTCGATCAAGCACTTTTTGTAGGTGATCATTGTGTTCCTTCTCATTGGTCGAATAGATCAGTATCTCATCTAGGTAGCATACAGCAAAGTCGTTAATATAAGGCCTGAGGCAGTCGTCAATGTAGACCTGGAATGTAGCTCGCGCATTGGTTAATCCAAAGGGCATAACTCAGTATATGAACTGGCTGTGGCAGGTCCGGAACGCGGTCATGCGTTTGTGTCCATTTTTGAGATGGATCAGGTGATAGGAATTCCGAAGGTCCACCTTTGTGAATATCGGGGCTCTGCGCATTCAGTTAAGCGTCTCCGAGAGAAAGGGTAGGGGTTACCGGTTTTTCACTGTGGCCGAATTGAGCGCCAGGTTGTCCACACTGAGTTGTGGGCCGCGGGGTTTTTTCGGGGCAAACAGTATCGGTGCTGCTATTGATGATGATGACCACTGGAAGAAGCCATTTACTAAGTTCTTGCCTGGGTATGCGATGGAAGTTCGCAGCTCGACTTCTGATAGGTTGTAGATCCATCTACATGGTACCTTAACTCCCCGTTCCATGTCAATCGCATGGTCTTTTGTGTCGTGTGGTGCCAGTGTCTCAGCGTTTTTCTGCCTAATGACGTCCAGAAATTCCGAGTACCTTGCTGGTATGAAATTCCGAGTACCTTGCTGGGATGAAATTCCGGTTGTCTGTAGCTACTCTGTGGTGCCCAGCTTCTGCTTCGCGTTAGCTTAGGTGTTCAAGAACAAGGAGGTAAGGAGAAGAACGAAGGAAGGAAGGAAGGAATAATCCAGAAGGTGTTACCATTAACGGTTCGCTCACAATGGAGCCAAGTACCACCGTGCAGTAACTCCCTTTGTGTTTCGGCGAACCTATAGCACTCATTCAAGAGTCTTCTCAGAGCGGCTCTTCAGCCGCAACTACTGCTGCTGCTCCCTGCTGGTCACATTCAGCGCTTGGGTCTGTATTTCCTGCTGAGTCCAGGGTAATGACTTCCAAAGTCGCACCCAGCAGCCCAGTGCATTCCCCAATCCAGAGGGCAAATGCACCTAAAACTTGATCGCTCGCTAGAAGATCGTCAAGTGGGGCTGCTCCCAGTCTCTGTATGTTTGTACTGTGGCCCAGAAGCTGGATGTTGACATTTGTGTTTTCGGCTTCCGAAACCTTCGATGCCACTGCCGTCATAAGTGGTTTTATTTCCTCCACTCCACTCACTCTTGGTGATTGCAGGAAAGTCAATCAACAGTGAGTCCAGCCTATGTCAGGATTTTATTTTTGGAACCATGGGAATACAAGTACTGGATTGTACGAGCGCAGTGGCACCACAATCACGTCTGATTAATCAACCAGTGTGGGATAGTCCAAATACCAGAGTGTGATCCGCCGCTTCCGGCTGTCCTTTGCGGGTGGCATTACTACTCAGTTTAGGCCGAGGGTGGTGATGTGTGCCGCCTCATGTAGTATCCCGAGTCACTTGAAAAGCTGATGTGCCATCATGATACCAGTTGCACCGCAGTTGATAAGAGCCGGTACGCGGTACATCCCCCCATCACTGTCTCGGATTTGTACTTTGTAAATTATGGTTCCCGAATCTGGTATTTCGGTCACGAAGAGGTAAAGACATAACATTCTTGCCCTCGGGTTTCTCCAGAACGACATTTGATTTCAGTGACATCTGGTGAGGTTGAACTTTCTCCAAGGTTTGCATTAGTACGTACGCGCCAAACTTCTCCATTCTCAGCTCGATCTCGTCATATGTCCCCTGCTGCCATCGATATCGGGAGAGGTATATCAGTTTTTTGCTTGCTGAGTGTCAAAGGATCGTTGGCGCTTGATTTGTTGATTGCCGCCTATGTCATCTCTATCTTTGCCATTGCTGTCTCCAGTGGTGATTCTATCTTGAAAGTTCTGCTTGGAGTATTTCGAGCATTGGAAGATTTTATCGTCACTGCCAGATGGTATGCATTTCACATTGGCTTTCCGTGATGCATAGACCTCTCCAGTTACCAACTGTGAAAGAGATAGATCTTTCCCGCCGCTGACTGACTTATCGAAGTAGTCCGGTTTGGAAGTATTCTTAGGTACATCTTTCGTCTCTGAGATTGATGATTGGAATTTACGTCTTCTGCCATCAGGACAAGATGACTTACCTGGTGGTTTCTGTTGCTGCATGTGATCCATCTCCGGATCAGTTTCAATGTCAGCTCCCCGAACCAAGTGTTCATCAATGGAGTTGAAACTCCCATTCGCTGTCGAAAACGGTTTGAGTTTGGGTAGTAATTGAACCTTGAATCCCACGCAGACCGTGTCATTCCCATCGCTTGAAACTGCACTGCATCCATCTCTGTTTCTGTCCAATTACGTCGTTGTCTATTGGCATATGCTTGTATGTTCTCGTTGGCATTGTAGTAGGCATGCAGAAAGTCGTAGTATGAATTCATCACCACATTGAGTCTCCAAGTCTTCTCCCTGAAAATCATCTTTATTTCCCCAACCAAAAGGTCAAAGTTGTGGAGCCATGTGGAATTTTTCTTCCGCAGGGATTCGCCTGAGGAAATTGGGCTAATCATAATCGTCATCTGCATGTCACGATTGGTATAGGAGGCTCAGCTTCCATGGCGGTCCGGGACATGTTGAATCTTGTTTGTGTCGTCATGAAAAAGGTGTCTATGAGTCTGGAAGTTGTATCGAAGTAAGGCATGGTAGGTTTCCAGTGCACCAGCACTGCCGCAGTAGAGTTTTGGCTGGGCAATCTTAAACTTGGGTTTTGAGTCTCAGGTCGATGATATGCGTCATTCTAATTGTTCTATGGTATGCTAGCCAACTAAGTTGATCGCCATCTGCTAGCGCTCCACTATATCTTCCAGGTTGATCTCCGGTGGTGTAGTCAGTTTGTCATTTTCATGCGCGGACACATTAGGTTCTGAATTGTGATTGTTGTGCTGAGTGCTCACACTCATAGTCGGAAAGGGGGTGCTCGATGTCGTTGAAGATTCTGCGTAGGCGATGTGAGTCCTCTTCGATTTCCGCCTTCACTGGAACTCTGGGGGTCACTGATGCAGAGGTGATTCGACTGGTGAGGCTCGAAGTGTCACGACCAATCGACGCATTAATTGTGTCTGTGCTCCCACACTTTTTGGCACTGCGTAGAGTATGTCAATTCTTCCGTTTGGGAGGCATTCTGTGGTCAAATGTTACGGTTTGTAGGTTGAGTGCATTTATGCGACGCGTCTGAAGAACTGGGGTAAAATTGAATTCCCATGAGCAGACCGTATCCGGTGACTGAAAGGCCGACTCCACCAGTAACCCTCAACTTCAGGCAACAACGATTAGCGGCGAGGATCGCAAGCGCACGTGCAGGCTCCACGCAAAATGAGAAGTACAACCACCCCACGTCTGGCGCACTGATATGCAGAGTCATCAAGAAAGGGCACGACCAAGGGCAGGAGGGAGAGACGATGCGCTGGCCCTGCCCAGACGAAGAACCGGCGGTCAAGACAGTCATACTCAGCGATGACACAGCGGCAATGAGAGAGGCGAAACGCTGGGTGAGAGAGAGGAAGGTCCAAGGGGGTGCGGTGGTCTGGATGTGGTGGATGGACGGATCGGGTCCAGATCATGGCAGAGTGCGAGCTGCAACAGTGTATAAGCACAGAGGCGGCTGGAGGGCTTCCCGCAGCCACCTCGGCACCGGATGAATGGGGGTCTACGATCCAGAATTGTGGGCCATAAGACTCAGACTCCGGAGTCAGTAAAGAAAAGGGACACACCGCTGACGGACGGAGTAACAAAGGTAGCTGACTGCAGTGCCTTGCAAGCAGCCATTCGACAAAAGGAACACCTGGAACCTGGGCCAGTGCAACACCTAGCAAGGTGGATTAGCCAATGTGCAAGGAATCTCCGCAAAGCCGGCATAGAGACAGAAATCCACTGGGGCCAAGCACACTGTTACATTACCCGAAAATGAGGAAGTAGATCGCTAACCAAATCGAGCAAGAGAGGGCTGCAGAGCAGGCACAGTACGAGACTGATTATAGACCTCGACGGCGAACAGGACTAGATAAATCTCGGAAGCAAAGACGGCAACGAAGGCTGAGTGGGAGCCCAACATCTGCAGTAATCACCACGGCTATAGACTGAAAGGCAAAGCTGGAAACAAGAGACCCATCCGAATGAACAGTGTGAAGCCTCTGGCAGTCAGGTTGTACCTACAGAAGTCCGGATACGCACCAGTGGAGATGTACCTTAAACTGTTCAGACACCGAGACGATGACAAGTGCTGGTGGTGCGGCGGCAGAGGCAGGACGGTAGCCCAGACACGGGAGGATCACTCCCGCCACTGCAGCCGATTGAGAGACCAGCAGAGAACACTCTTGAAGATGGTGGGCAAGGTAATCGGATGGAGTGCGGGCAGATGCTGACAGGTGAAAGTCTCTGAGCTGCTCTCCAGAGAGAAATGCGACCAAGCGGTGATGGACTTTCTGGCGGGCACTGATGTTGGAAAGTTCCTGCCAATAATGAGCGGAGGAGCAAGAGCCGGCGGGAAACGGCCAGAGGAGTAAGGGCCAGCGTCCTCTCCTTGATTTCATCCCTTTTCCTTTGTATTATATATCTGCCACTTTTGGATGCTTTCTTTCTTTTGTCAAAAGGGGACGACGGGTAGTAGGAGCGGAGCTCCGCCATCTAGCCGGCCAGCCTGGAGGCGGAGGGGACTAAGGGGCTGTCATACTCTAAGTAGAGTGAATACAGTATAATTAAAACAAACAAAAACAAACTGAAAGACCGAGAATGGTGTATGGGCACGTATGCCAGCGTCCGGCTAAGTAAGAGAATTGATTATACTTGTAGGGATATGGTTGCAAACGGGGTCAGAGTGATCGTACATGTATATATGTATGGTAAGATTATCAGTAAGTATCATGATCCTCTCGAGCAGTCTATTTAAGATTGTCGCTTACCCGGCCGCATGACGTGCCAGCGTGCCAACTGTAACCTCTAGTCTAAGACCTCGCCGTTACAATATGATAAGCCGCTTGATAATCCAACATGAAAGAAAATCAGTTGCGTAGCACCACTTCATCATCTGCGCCGATTGGGATGCTACGTCGGCCAACTCCTCCCCAAGAAACAGAAGACGGACAAGAAGCTTGGAGCAAGATCACAAGCCTGTATGAAGGTCGGTTACGTCCACAACTCAACGACCTTATGGAGAATTTGGGATCCAGAGCACAACATGGTAAAAACTCAATCAGATATGATTTTTGACAAAGATAGAAACCCATACATCTCGTGTCCACAGTCACTAAGACGCAAAACTCGGGCGAAATCAACTTAGTCGATACACTGCAAGAAGAAATACACATTGAAGATGTTGGCTTCAGTGTAACGGGTGAGAGCGTGAACCATGGCCGCGCTCGCAGTATGAGTGGAATGGGTGAAAGCATGTCGCATGGCCGCCAGGAAGATGCTCGCCGAACCATTCCCGCCGCAGCTCGAGCAAATCCTGATCTTCAATTAACTGGGCATACGAATGGGCACGAAGATTGAAGACCGCCTAATGCAGGTGAGATAGATGGCCATCATACATATACACATATAGCTCCTGATGAGGACGCTGACAAATAGAGTGAAGGACAAAGCGGTCACTGTCCAACCATCAAATCTCATAAGCACGTCCCAAGAGACGAGGTTATTACCAATAGAAGTATACCATGCCAATCAAAGCAATTGGCAAAGAAAGCCCCAGTACCTACAGAGAGAGTTAGATGAAGTGCAGACAGGGCACGAGTAAACATCACCGAATTGATGAACTCTGCATTAGCATCAACTATCATAAATAGCGATCTTCTTAACTACTCAGAAGCAAGGCTCACCCGACAAAAGAAGAAATGGGAAGCTGTAATCATGGACGAATACATGTCTATCATATGAAATGAGACTTTCTCACCAGCACAAGCACAATTTGGAAATAAGCCAATTGGATCAAAATGGGTGTTCTGAGTTCAAAACTAAAAAGAAACCCTGATGGCTCAACACGGTACAAAGCCTGGCTTGTGATCATAGCATATGAGCAAATGGACTATGTTGAGACTTATGCACCCGCCGGCAAACTTAGTATCTTTCGATTGCTATTAAGCCTCGCCGAACATTATAATTGGAGAATCAATCATCACAATGTTGTCCCGGCCTTCCTCAATCCCGATGTTGACGATGACACACTATTCATGGAGCAACCAGATGGATGGCCGGATGAGACGCGAATCTTAGTCATTCAACTACAAAAAGCACTTCATGGCCTGAAACAAGCACCTCATCTTTGGTACCACCATATCAACGCATTTCGCCTATCTCTGGGCTTTGTCCAATCAGAAGCCGATCCCAATCTCTATATACGAAATACCAGCAAAATGCTCCCAATTCTCTACGTTGATCATATGCTATTGGGTGACCCACCAAGTGCGGAAAACGAGGCAGAGGACATCAAGAAGGCTTTAGCTACGACCTACAAGATCACCAACCTCGGAACTGCACACCAAATCGTTGCAATTGAGATCCCCTGAGAAAATGATGGAATATTGCTCGGTCAAAGAGTGTTCATTGATATCATTCTCAAACCATTTAATATGCAAGCAGCTCATGGTACTGCAACACCACTTGACGACAAAGTTAAGTTAAATCTTGCAACAGAAGGAGATGAAGATGTTGACCCCTAGGGCTACCAAGCAATTGTGGGATCTCTGATGTATCTCGCACTTGCCACGAGACCGGATATCTCATTCGCAGTAGCAGCACTTAGTCGATACAACTCCAAGCGTTTCACCAGGCACCTAACATCAGCGCAACGCATACTTTGATATCTGAAAGTTACAAAAGATTACTGCCTTCCCTACCACTCAAGCACTACTGGTCCAAGTACTCTTATTGGCTACACAGACTCCGAGTGGGCCAGCGACAGCGCAGATAGAAAATCTCAGGAAGGCCACATATACATCTCGAATGGTACCATATCTTGGCAGTCACGGAAGCAAGATTTAGTTGCAACATTGAGTTTTGAAGCAGAATATATCGCATGCTCGGAAGCCTCGAGAGAACGAATATGGCTGCTGCAACTTTGCAAAGATACTAAACGAAACGACGACAAGAATGACAATGACAAGAACGACAAGAACGACAAGAACAATGAACCGCTCCCGATCCTCTGCGATAACGAAGGGGCACTTGCTCTCATCATCAATGGAGCAATATAAGCACAAACGAAACATATAGACGTTTGCTATCACAACAGTCGAGATCTGCGCCAGCGCGGCGTAGTCAAGTACTCCTCTGTATCAACACAAGAAAATGTTGCCGACATCTTTACAAAAGCACTGCCACGAGAGAAGCCCGAAAAGTTCACGAAGGGTATGAGTTTATGGTAGATCTGGAGGACTATGGAATTAGGCATATAGGTAAATTAGGATGGACTAGGATTTTCTTTCTTTGTACGTAATGACTACGGATTGCACTCTTTCCCTACCTACCACAGCCAATTATGAGGAGGGTTTTAATGAGGCACCGGAAGATGTTTCACATGGACTTGTTTGGATTTTGTATTGGCTCACAGAGTTATGAACTTGCTACGGAACGCAGCAAGAGGGGGAAGTGTTGCATGTGTACCTGCATCCTGAGCCTCACAGCTCAGGTCCGTTTGATATGCAGTTGGTGTATGAAGATATGCCTCAGGAGTGCGGCTCATATCAGAGCAAACGGATATGCAAACGGAGATAGATATGGAGACGAATATGGCTGTGAATATGGGAGACAAGTCTGTATATATACGGGCCTTCTGGCCTCGAGAACATCAGTCAATCAACAAGTCTAAGAAGCATCCAAAGTAATAATAGGAGCGTTGAATATGGTGAATGACGGTGGAAGGCCGTAGGCAGAAGAGTATCCCGGTGCCGTGGTGCGAGCACGAGGTGTTAGTAGCAGAGATCTTCGCGACCGTAGTACTCACCACCGCCGAATATAGCCGCAGCGCAAATAGCTTCTCGGTCAATAGGAATCTCCGTCCTTCGGCAACTGCGACGCCATACGACTGTGTTCCGCACTAGCGTGGGGCACGATGACGTCATGCGACCATGAGGCACTGCGATTCGATGGGGCTCAACAGCCGCTAAAATGTTTCGAATATCGGGTAAGACCGGCGCTCAGTTCTCGCACAGCACTGGCGAACCACAACCGACTAAAGGCCAATACCAGAATGTCATCGGGATTGCCCGACATAGGTTGTTATCGACTCGCACTGCGACGGTGCACACGTGCAGGGGTGGAATTGTAGTTCCTTGCCATGTGCGGGTTGGGAATCGGCACCAGCGCCAACACGAACCGTCCCGTCCAACACTACGCCGCCTTCAAAGCCGACACCCTCCGTCCCTTTCCCGATGCCATTCTCGACAGCATCCGCGAATACATCGGTCGAGTGAACGTCGACTTTACTGGCAACGTCACCGGCCATCCACTTCCGTTGGGTCGTTCTGGACACCAAGCACACGCCATGCGAAGCGAGACCGATGTCCGCCTCGTTGCGACGTCGCTACTGATCGATCCTGTGCGGCCGGTGCTGCTGGAGATGCTACCGGATGCTGAAACGAGGGACTACGACTAGGTGATCCTCTCCGAGATTACTGCCCCTCCGTAGTCGGGGTTGGATGAAGACAGTAGCATACCGGATATGGCGCTCATGAGACGAGTGGAAGCGGCCGCATCCACCATCGGTCTACTCGTCATTGTGATAGAATTCAAGGACCCTCATCTGGTCTACGGAGTTCGCGATTCAGGCTTCCACCGCAACGACGTTTCCCCAGACTCGATTGCGATGACGAAACATCTGCGGTCGTATGCAGCGGTGTGGAAATGCCGGAAGTTGATTTTAATGGAGGAAATGATGGCTTGGTTCTTTTATATCACCGGTGCAGACTTGCGGGATCCAAATTCGCGTATACGTTGCATCTCCGCGACTGCTCCTTCACCAGCTGCAACATTGACTGTCTGGCCTTCGCCTCCGATAACGCCGGCATCGAGTGCTTCACCTTCAGTTTCTCACTTCCCACGGCCATCAAAAGGCTATTCCGTCGCCGCCTGCGGGAGCTATACTACAGGTACTGCTTCAAAGGTCGCCAACACATCTGACTATGGCGGCTCCACCGCTTCTACATCTACCACCTCACATGTCGTCGGCGACCTCCTCCTCCGGACAATGGAAAAAGGTTCATATCCATCCTCTGCGCCTTTCGAGTCCACAATCACATCAACCAATATCACACTCCACGAGCTCAACACCTTTGCCACCTACTTTTCCCTCAGCAGCGACCACCCTGATGTCCCCCTCGGCAAAGAATTCATCCTCGCAACAACCTTCCGTCCTTTCCTTTACATACCTCTCTTCCCCACCTCCCCCTCGTGCCGTGCGAGAACACCACCAGCCGCCGCCCGTACCCGCAGCGCTCCCGCACATCGCCCAGTTTTTTCTGCGACGCCATGTTCCGCCGGTGCAGAGAAATCACAGCATCCGACTACCTCTTCTCCAACGGTTTCCTTTCCGCCCACAGTACTCTGCAATCATCATATCCTCCGACACCTGCAACCCAAAATCTAGTTACCACAGCAACATCAACGATAGCACAACCCTGCACCTCGACCCAGCGCGGAAGAACCCGCTCGACAACGTACAGTCCCTCGCACTCTCGAACATCACCAAACTCAAGCGCAACGTCTTCGTTGCAGACACACCTCCCTTACAGCTCCATCCTGGTATAAGTTCTTCTTAAGCACTTCCCAATGCCCATTATCTCCTCCAAGAGCTCCGTGCCTACGCCGCGCTGACCCACCTGCAAGGCCGCGGCATCCCCGAGTGCGTTGGCGTCTTCACCCACTACCTGATCCTTGCGTTCGTCCCGCTCCCCCCCATCGCCACACCCCCGTAGCAACGGAACATCTGCGTCTGCTGCTGACCGACGCGTACTGTGGTGGAGATGCACAAGGCAGGCGTGTGCCATGGCGATATCTCCCACGGGAATGTCCTCGTGGACCCGAGGATACTAGGGGCGTTATCGTGGTGGATTTTGAATGTGTGCGGTTTGGCGACGACGCGGGGGATGAGCGGAGAAGTGGGGATTTGCTGGCGCTTAGGGCGGTCTTGGAGCGGCCGGAAATGGGGCTGGTGTATGGCGTAGGTAGGAGGATTTGACGATGGATTACAGGATTTTTATAGGCGTATGATGTGGGTTTCTTGCGGAGCTGGTGTTTATACTCGACGCAGTATTGGGCGTTTGGAGTAACGCATTTTTCTATGGAATTGATTGAGCACGGAGATATCGTTTGCTGAGAACATAATACACTGTAACTCCGGCTTCCGGATTTCGAAAGTATTGCAGTTCCCCTCTCCTGAAGCTCAGTCCTCCAGTTCGATGGTGTATGCAAATTACCGTTGCTGTACATTTTCGTTTACTATCGATGTAGCACTGCACCATCTTAGTCATTTACTCTTCGGTTTCTATTTCAGTCTCATCATGGAGTCTTAGATCTATATTTTTTACGTTCATGAATGATTTAGGAGGTTTTGTTCTAGCGTTGGTGTTGCAATACGGAGAAAACATGTGTGCGGAGAGTCTATCCTTAGATAGTACATTAGGCAATCAGTTTTGTATGGCATATCATTCAGTATCTTAATTTGTAATTGATTGATCGCAACACCACTTGAAACACACAACTGTTGAGAGCAATAGAGAAAGAAAAAAAAGAAGCTATACTATCTATCAATCTAAAGAGAGAGAATGGCAGGCCTATATACAGAGAAAAGACCATACCAGGCGAGGCCGATCAACGATTCCACCAGTCCAGCAATGAATCAGTCCAGACCGGAACCGTCCAGTCCAGTCCAGGTCCAGTCCAAGAAATATTTGGACTGTGATCGGACCGATCCCAGATGCTGACAGATTGGACTGGGCTTGGTCCAGACCGACCCCTCACAGTGTCCAGGGTTAGGGTATACTTTCCCAGCTCTTAGTCTTTTAATTGGGAAAATACATCTCGATGGAGCCGAATATACAGCCAGAAGTGATATAATTTCGATCACAGTGGGTATTCGGGGGTGAGTGGTGATAAAAAGTGAGGATGTGTCATGTTTTCGGTAGTACTTGGCTGAAATGCAATGTCAAAATTATATGCGTAAATGGATCGGTCCAGACCAAGCCCGTCCAGTCCAAGACTACCAGTCTATATGGATCGGTCCAGTCCGACCTTCCCATTAGACCGTACTGGACTAAGCCCTACCGCGGACCGGGATTGTCTAGACTAGTGGAATCATTGAGGCCGATGGTGGTAGACGAGGTCGATGGGAGCAGACGAGGCCGGTAGCAGCCGAAGCCACCGGGCCAAATCCCTAGTCAACAACAACTCGGATATTCCACAGTTGGTGAGACATTGCGCAACCTACACCAGACCGAGAAATCAAGTTTGTAGGGGTTGATCTGAGCATGCTGTATACGGACGGAATTTGTTTCATTGAGTTCATCTGGCGTTCTAATTGGGAACTATAAACTAAAGATGTAATGAAATTCATAGTTGTTAGGTTTCGCCGATTGATGCAGTCCCCGTTAGCGCCGTACAGTCGCCACGCCCTGTTCCGCGACGCTCTAGTATCAGCGCCAATCGCCACCTGTCCGTAGCACAGCACATGGTCACCAAGGGTAACATGTTTGTCTCAAGCTCAACTCCGCCCCACGTAGAAACTCTGTCTAGCGACCATGAGTTTTTCGTCAAGGAAAGACTGTCTAGTGAAGACGAGCTCCCTGTCGAAAAACAGAGCCGAGCTAAGGAAGCTCCTACTATTGTGGTCGGCCAGCGAGTCGGCTGCGAATTCTTTGTTCGACACAATTCAACCTGGTCAGGGCTACAAGGCTACCTTGACGTGTATAGCTGCAGTCTTCAGGCATATCCGATATTGCAGCCAACTCCAGGCTTATGCGGGCTTATGCACGCCGATGCAGGCGTTTCACTCAACTTTCGCATCGGAAAACTTGCGGCGAATTGTCGGGCAGTTCCAATTACACTCACAACGTATTTCGATGAGCTTAACAGGGGACTGAAGGTGCGCAGCTTCATGAAGAGTATGTTCACGATGGTAACCCTCATTGAATGCCGGAATATGCTATGTAATACCAGTCGCAAGATCCGAAGGCGGAATCAGTGACATTGTACGAACCGAAATAGGGGTATGTAGATCTATGCATCATCATAGATATATTTAGCTGGGCTGAAGGGACTAAATTGCACTGGGCTAAAGGTACGTAGTTCCGCTGATTAAATTTAGCCTGATATGGCTAGTGGGGTGTGCATACATGTTTGCGCATATATGCGTGCAGAGCGTTAACCGAGTGTGTAGACTCCGTGAATGGACTAGAACATAAGCCTACGTAACCAGAAGGGGTGATATTTGCAATGGACATGGTGTACAGAAGGATATCTAAAAAGAGCAGAACTATTATAGACAGGTGAGAATGTATTTATTAATCAGTAGAGACATTGGGCAACGTCCTGAATACTAAGCTCCTCGCGCATCAAAGCAGTTTGAGGGGCGAAATACCAGTTCATTGATGTATAGCGGGGTCTAAGGCTTACCAAGTTCAATTGCTACAAATCTCCAATTCAGATTCACAACTCCACATAGTCAAAGCATTCTACAAGCCGAATTTGGAAAGTATCATTTAAAACTGCTACTTTCAAGCGCTGCCGAAAGTCTCAGGTGTAGACAACCTGAGTACGTGGTGTGGCTAGGATAAAGTGGAAGACGAAAATAACAAAATCGGTCCATTCTTTGTTCGGATAGCACGGTCGAGGGAACATCTGTATGTGTGCTTGTTGATCCTGTAGGATATTAGAACAGTTATGCAGGCTAATTGTCGCTACATGTAGAGGATAGTGCGCTGCAGGGTAACCGGCGCCCGTGCCTATATCAATCTTACCGGATTTTGTTGATATCGCAAATGGGGTATAAGCAAGTGAAAGTACACATAATTTTGCAACATTTTTGTATATAACACACATCTCGATCGGAGTAAAACTCGTGGACTTAATCGAGAGCCCATTCTCGCGCGGCTTGTTGGCGCGTGGTGCATCGCGCTGAAACTACGAATCCTGAACGAAGGGGATTTCCGCCACCTAGCCGGTCATCCGGAGGGGGAAGGCTTATTAGGCACCAGCATACTTTAGATACAGTGAATTGAGTATGATTACAACAAAACAATTCTGGGCCGTTGTACTCACTAAAGTACAGCGATAACTTCAAGTGAAACTTTACGCACGCGAAGACTTAAATGACTACCGCACGCAGCTGGAGAGAACTGTTACTATAGAAAGTTTTGATTGATAGGAAAAGAAATGATTACCAAGATCTGAGTTGCGCCCAGTACTCTTGACAGTCTAGTCCGGCTTTTTTGAGCCTTGGTATAATGCAAGGTAGGAGATTATGGATTACTAGTGTAACAGAGGACTACCTACGTGCTGGTGTAACAGAAGGCTGCCCATGGGATTGGCAACCACTCGGATATGGAACCATGCACTTCATCTCCGAACGCCATGCACCAGACACCACCAATAGCACGATATTCTGGCCAAAAGGCGAGATTTGTATACTTCGTTCTGCAATCTTAATCCCGATTTCTGTCGCTTTCTCGGTAGCGTCACCAGTCGTTCGTATGATTCCCTAACTCCACCAAGGCTCCAATCCAATTAAAAGCACCCCATTAACGCGAAGAATGTAATCAACGATCAAGTCGCTAACGATATTCTAGCAATCTCCAGGGCATCCTACACTACCTGCCCCTAGCTGAGGTTGCGGGCAGTGTAGTGTTGGCGAACGGGTTATATAGTAACCGTAATGCCCGAGAGTAATGGTGTTGTTATTTGGTGCAGGGAGTAATTACTGGCGAGAAACACTGGCGAGAATCTGCCTTCCGATCCAGGAAGGCTTATTTTGCTGTCCGGACTATGAACACAGATCGTGTGACAACCCGCTTTAAGTTGATCAAAGATAACCGGGGGGGCGACGCAAAATTACTCTTCTAGAGGTTCTCCAGAGGTTCCTCTTCATAACGATGGATAGAATGTCCGAGAATTTCAACACTAAACGACGTTTAGCCAACCAGTCTGGACCGTACAGGCCCTACGGGGTATATTAATCTCACCGAGGTTTCATGCATCCGGAATTGCAGAAACTATGAAGAGTCGAGTGCCGAGTCAGGAGATGGAAATATAATCCATCGAACGATTTGTTGGAGATTGCTAGGAACACTATCTTGGGCAATGAATGTTAATGCACGGTGGGCTCCATCTTCTCCCCCCCTTGGGAATATGATACTGAAGGACAATCCGAAACCAACATGCACTCTGACTAGTCCAACTCCCCCCCTCCTGCCCAATAATTCGTCCGGAGTCCTGAACTCTCTGTCTTTCGTTGTTCGGCGTGTATATAACCCAGAGCTTCAGCTCTCCAGTGCTCTCGATCCTCTCCCCAAGTTCCTCTTCATTCTAACACACTCTCTGCAGAATCTTTTTGTCGTGCACGCGGCGCACCGAGTCGTCAACTATCTTCTCGTCGGTAACATTCATTTTCTGAAACCCCTAGCAACCGATACCCTGTTACATCCCAAGTAGCTTTTGCCGCTTTCATATCACATCACCTATACCGACGGCAGCAGCCATGAGCCAGTATGTCGAACCACCGCCGTATTCAGACCGGGTAAACCAGCTGATGTGATATAGTTCAGGTCCCGACGCCGACTCCAATACGCAGCCTCTCCTTAACGGCGGAAAGATTCCCCAAGCAACGACCAGTGTGGAAGGATGGAATAGTCTCACTTATGTTCCTGGTCACGGCAACAACCGCCGGGAAAACACAGTGCACATAGCAGTCCAGAACGTCGAAAAATTGCTTCCGGAAGGCCCTTCTTCTGATGATGCTTCGACACCCGCTCATCCACCTGGTGGGAATTGATCTTGAGGGGTTCGATGATTAGAGGTAGGGTAGCACCAGAACTACCACCACATGGATGCTAACTGTTGTCGGTAGATATGTCGAAATCCATTGTTGTTCTTATCATGGCGGTCTTTTGTTGCATCTGCTTCTCCGTTCTGTCAAGCTGGCGCTATGGCTGCTTCATCTGCATTATACCTGGGTGTTGTTTGCACTGTAGCTTCAACCATAGCTGGATGCTTTCATGTATTAATTGTGTGCCTTTGCTTTTGGGTCGGCAATATGTGTTTGCATGATGTTTTTTCTTTTGCGGGTGTATTCGATGTCTTTGATTCTTTTGGTTATACATGCGGTGGTCGGATTGAATGTTCGAATTATGCGGGAATTGAACTATATTTGGTCTGCCACATTCTAATTTATTTGGAAACACTGCCTTTCGGTATGGTGGGCTTACCGTTGTTGCAGTGCTTCAACCATCATAATCCTTCTTACGCTATCAGCACTAAACTCTGTTTGTTGCTGTTGCCTAAAATTCAAGATCTTGAGCCGCAACTAAGATCTTGAGCCGCAACTAAGATTTCGAACGCCTGGCCACATCCAACGCAACATTGCATTTCTTACACGGAGCCCTCAATAAAATTTTAGGTATTGTTGCGGTCGCTCCTACACAGAACGATTGAAGCAATTAGCACAGAATAAATAGGTACCACGGGAGGTTTTCAAGCCACTCCTCATAGTTCACGTACCAATCGATACTCATGATAATAAATTGGCATCCAGCTGAGAAACACAAATTCTGGAAGTCGGGTGGGGTGATCGCCGCTGTCTAGGCACCCGACATGTCTGTGAGAGTGCAGGATGCATCGCTACCAATGAGCGTCGCCGTTCGCGAGCGTCTAATCGATAAAGGCTAAATTACCGCTGTGAGCCAATGATTGGAACAGACGCCCGTCACTCCGTCCTTTTTAAATATTAAAACCATCTAATCCTCGTTGAAACATTTGTCCGCAATAAAATTGCACAAGCATCACAAATCCATACCACGTCTCCGGCGAAAACGGAACCAACTGTCGTCAACTATATCCCGTTTGCATGTGAGGGACAATCGAAACTTCCGACTGAACCCCACGTGGGGGGACAAATCCCTACGATGCAACGGCACCAATTGCATGCAGAACATCTGGCGCTATCCTGTCGCGATGGATTAAGCTGGCACACAGCCATCTGAGGGACAAAAGAGGACCCCCACACGGATAATCGCCGCTTCATAACCGTGGTGATCAATGAGATCAGATATATCCCGATTGATTAATCAATCGTCGGCGATGAGGGCGTTTTGCCACGATGATGGCAATGAGGGGGAATTTCGGAGGAGACCGAATCGAACCTTCGAATGGGGTATAGCAACGATTGCAGCATGTCTCATGTAGGCGTTTGCGATTCTTTAGTGGAAAGCTCCGATGATGCTTGGGCTAACGGATTTCTTGGTTTGTTCCGTCTTAGGCATCCGGAACGAGGGAATAGTATCTGCCGATGCGACGACAATTCATTATGCTTGAAACATTCGATGACACGGAGCATTAGCAGTCTGTTGTAATCACCCGCCGCAGGAGCAAGGACGTTGAGTTGTCTGGGAACATGAGCTTGCGCACTTTACTCTAAAGCCGTGGCAATAAGGATAAGCTAGGACTGCCAGACGGAAGGTAGAACTTGGCCGGTGTCGAATACGCCATAATATTGAATTGACTAAAATAGACCCGCCTTCGATGGTATTGCAGAGGCATAGTGGTATAGAGGCAAGATTGTGTATTTCTGCAACTTCTCCGGGACTATGGTTGGGCATCTCGGACGCCAGAGCTGTGGTTCCGACCTGCCATATTATGGCAGCCATAGGCTTGAGTTGAAGTCGGAATATTCAGACGGCGATCTTGACGGTGGCGTGGATTGGCCAGCCAGTGATGAAGGGAGGGAGTAAAGCTTTGAACGTGGGTACCTGTTGCCACAGTGCCTTAGAGTCATAGGGCTAGGTGCCTTCTCCTATACCAGGCAGATCTGCGTTACCATCATTCTCAACTATACCACCTTGCTCAAAACGTAGGGCAACAGTCACCCAATGCCACCATGACACCGCCCAGTGGTGTCCGGCTAGCGCTGACCAAGCAAGCTGAGCATGTAGCCAGAATACAGTTCCGTAGTCAAATGACTCCCGGTACAATTGTCAGGCCGCTGGAGAGATGACTGTTGAACGTTGCGAGTTCCAGTTGAGGGAACGGAATCGCCCGAGATTTGTCTGCATACTATTTACTGCAACTGTCGTCGCAGACACGCCACAATAGTTGTCTCTTAAATCTCAGAAACTATGAAGTATAGTACTGTTACTATAAGTTCCCCTGCACACGAGATGATTGGGAGCATCGGCGACATACCACTCACACCCGTCTGCGGCCTCAACACGCTTAGGCATATTTCCGGAAGCCCCTATCGGCGACAGCCAGTCTGCAACCTCCTAGATAGTGCTGCTGAAATGGGCGGTATTTGGAACTGGTGTTAAGTGCAGACTGAAAGAAGTGGTTGTTCTTCGGACGGCCGCGCCGGATCGCTATTCTCGGATCGCAAACCATTCCTCAAATATCGAGCGCTGTTGAATGGCGATTACTTTGATCCTATCGAGAGCGTCTCGATGCCGGTGATAATTGGTTCGTGTTCGCAGTGGTCTACCTACGGCGAGTGATTTAGGAGATGCAGAGCCCGGTGCTTCGCTGGATTGAAAGCTGTGGATGGTCGCAGTACTCAGCCCTGCAAGGAGAATCATGCTGCCGCTACGTATTCTCGGGGAAGAACTGACGATATATGCCGTGTGGGATGGCAGGAACTCGTCTACTGATATCCCGTTGCCAGATAACTCGGTGCGGGTTTCGGAGGCTGATACTGTTAACTGCTGGTGGGATGGCGTTGTGAGGTCTTTCTGACGGTAACGGCGCTCCGTGGTGGTTGAAAGGGAATGAACATGGTAGTTTGAGAACGTTGTACTGACTATAGTTTCGGAAATCTTCCTTCCTTGCCTGTTGGAGAGAAAGTTCTTTGAAGCTGGGAGATTATAGTGGTGGTTAGCAGGGACAGGTGCATTATTGCTTGGTGAAGGAAAGCAAAAGGTGAGTAAGGTCAAAGGAGTAGCAGGGAGTCGGTAAGGGGTCTGAAAGCCTACCGGCCATCACGGGTGTATTAGCTAAAAAACGCGCAGCACTTTTTGCGCTAGGCACTTAGTGTCGGACTAATGCAGTATTGACAAAAACCCGCCCATATTTGATGGCAAACCCATCAACATTTCAGATTCCATTGTCTAATTTCGCGGCGCCCAGCACCGAAGTCAGCTGCGCCCATCTTCATATCGCGTTCTTTCAACCTGGCAACTGATTGAATAACATCACAGAAGACAATTTCATACCAAAATGGGTTGTCAGGGCGAGTTTAGAGTGAGGGGAGTTAGTGTTGGGAATGTTCCATTTACGCTTGCGGAAGCATAGTCTGGACTCTTCAACTCACCTATGCTGCAGTTGAAAACTCGTAGTGAGATTGGATTGCGGCCAGTTCACATTACTGTTAAGAGTGGACAGGGAATGATATAACATGATGATATATCGTTATTTTGGTACGGGCCGACGCAACTTCACTTCCTTTAGCTTATAACTGGTAGCTCACACTCGACATTCAGCACCATTTGTTTAAGAACTTCGTTCTATTTCAGCTCCAATTACTCAAAAATTTCATCAAATCCAACCCCACAATTAGAGAACTCATACACAAGCAACTCCCGTTTGGTGACACTTGTAAATCCCAGGCTCTGTGATGCAGAGTAAATTGTAGCAGCCGAGAATCCTCCTCTAGCCACTTATAGTTGCGTAACCCGGGTTAGGTCTTCAGAGGATAATATTTTCTGACAAGTAATTGGCCGCAAGAAACAACTTATTGGTTAATACGGTTCTGAGTGAACTGACTTGTTTCACACATTCTATCGTCACACAACCAATAGCATGCCGCGGCCAAAGTATGCGATCAAACTCTCGTATTATATTCAAAACACATAAGGATTTTCTCCATTCACATTTTCTTTTTGTCGTATGACTATATAGCCAACGAAACCGAGAGTGCAGGGTTTGGTGCATCCGTTGGGAAAAATGCCGCATGAGGTCCGCTTGCTTTACCGTTTGTTCTCTAATAATAGTCTTTGACTCCTAATATTGTTAGCCTTTCCACCTGTTGAGTCGAGAACTTTTAGTGTCGATATGAGAACAAGGATTAGGGCGTTCGGACTGTCAGCTCGCTAGTGTACGGCCTAGCAAACGAATATTATTCGTTCAACACTTGCACACCCCTTGGCGACCTTTTGCCAGTGAGTTGCGCAAATCGTTTCATCGAGTCTCACAATGTTGTATGTGTATGAGTTGGCGCTAGCAGAGATGAGCTTTGCTCCCTGAACATGTGATCTAATCTTAGTCTACTCAATAAGTAAATCCGGACGGATTTACCTTCCATAAGAGTATGTAATTAAGCGCATAAAATAGGCTGTTCTCAAATCGCCTGTTGCGACCGATCGTTCCACGCCTCCACGTCATACCCGAGCCATTACCAGGTCACCACGATGGCCCCTTTCCCTATCGCCACCTCTTGAATCCTACAGTCTCATGTCTTCAACAACGACCATTAGCGAGCAACGACTCCGCGAGTCGTAACCGGCAGCAGACGTAAGTTCGAGTACCGTAAGGGTTCTGATGCGGGTGCTACTACACGAGCTTCTAGCAGACGACCCACTTTCCACCGTTGAATCGTTGTCCGTGTCGGCAGGCTTCATGTTTCCGATAACTTCCTCCTTGCGCTCCCGGAACGCCTCCTAAGAATACTGAAACTAGCTTCACTAACTTTTGCGACCATCACTCACCCGTTCTGTTGCGAACGCGTCACCAAGCGGCACCATATTCCGCAAGGCGGTGGCGAGAATAACCGGCGACAGACTGAAGGTTAGACCTGCGCTTACCGTTAAATACACCCGTATGTTGGATGTTGGTTCATGCTGATGACGCACGACTGTATACTGACGAACAGTTCGAAATAGTGGAAGTGTGCCGACCTTACCTATTCGTCAAACTAATCAATCCCCGACTTACTCGCATACGGCTACCAAACGATACCGACTTATTGCTTTCCTTTATTCAGAGATAATCTGCGATAACGCTGCAATAATGATGACAATGACGCGTGAGCGAAAAGTACGACGGCTGGATCTCGATGCGCTGGAACCCTAAACTGTATGAAACCGCCGTTTAATTACCGTCGGAACAAAGAGGAGGTCCACGCGGAAACGAGGCGGGAGGATGGCTTAATGCTGTTGCCGCCGAGGGTATTCTCGTGCAGAAATAAGTTTTCATGTGTTTTGTCAGTGACAGGTGGGTGTTGTTTATTCATACTGTATTTACTCTAGCTAGAGTATGACAGGCTCTTATCCTCTCCGCCTCCGGGCGAGCCGGTTAGATGGCGGAGCTCCCACCTACTACCCTTCGTCCCCGCAGACAGGTGGGTGTCCGGTAAGGCAAAGGTGTTGGAGGATACCGATTCAAATGACTGGTTACATATGGAGAGAACCTGGTAGGAGACAAATTATACGTGTAACAAATTCCACACTGTACCACTTGCAATTAGCTGCCATTCATAACTTCGCATGAATTTATGCTCGGCAATCTGAGCCTGTCCCAATCCCGTCAGAACATCCCGCCCTCTGCATTAAAATTGTCAGGCCTACCCTGTCTTATCAAAAAGCAGTCAGCGACGGACCCCGTCTGAACTACTGTGCTCGGTACATGAACCTGGACGAAGGTGATCTTGCAGGCGGAAATTTTCGTGTTACGAATAGTGGCTGGTTCGTGTGGCGCTAGATACTAGTGGCGTCTCTTTGTGCGGCTCTGTTGTTCCGACTGTTGATGTGCCTTCTCCAACTCTCTGAGCACCACCATCCGCCTCTGCCACTGCACCCTCACTTCTGCGCCCGCCCGGTTCTCCGTTCGGTACGAGTACTAGCGACATACTAGACTGATATTTTACGTCTCGATTTACTACCGCAGCTTTGACGAGAATACCGAGATTTTTAGCTTCCTCCGTACGAATCTACACGGTCGCACCCGACTCTGCTCAGTCGCGCCCGACACTCTCGCTAAGTCTTCCTGCGACATCCCCTGTCGCCTACCACCCTCCTACCGACGTTCCTCCCCATCTGCCCTTTCTTCTACGAATACACTCTCGCTCATACTTCTCTCTCCTCGCAATAGCGCTCGATCGGCTCCCGCGCCAAGAACTCCGCCTGTACTACGAACCTCGAATCGCACAAGCCGTATCTACACGCGACGTTACTTACCTCATTACCGCCTACGAAAAGTACAAAAACACACTTAATCCCCCGTCTCACAACGCCGCCGGTTCGTCGCCCCAATAAGCAGCAATGTAACCGCCACGTCGGAGTCCTGTTCATACGAAATATCTTGTCGACGAGCTGCGGAATAAGTCTACGTGTCATCAAAATTTGCACACAGCTATGGATAGGGGTGTAAGAGGCAAAGGCTTGCGGAGCATTTGAGTTCGTTCTTTGCCCAAGCCCATGTGGTGTGAGTCTTCTTGCTTTGAGCTTATTGCATCTCATCGGCGACATTGTGATGCGCAATTCGACTACTTAGCGCAAAAACAGCGGCCGACCAGGAGGAAAAATCACAGGCGTTATTCAGAGACGGTAGTCAGACTGCGGCTGAGACTGGTGAGAAAGAGAATGCGGTCTAGCAGCAGAGAACACGACGGTGATGACGGGACTATATATCTAGCACATGGGACTGCGACGGCTTCTACACTTGTGCATGTGAATCTGTTGTTGTTGTTTATTCATACTGTATTTACTCTAGCTAGAGTATGACAGGCCCTTATCCCCCCCGCCTCCGGGCGAGCCGGTTAGATGGCGGAGCTCCCACCTACTACCCTTCGTCCCCGCTGACAAAAGAAAAGAAAAGTAAAGTAAAGTGAAGTAAAGTAATGTAACGTAGTGTACTCTAAAAGACTGGCCGCTCTGGCCTCCATGCCTCATCCTGGCGGGAACTTTCTGACGGCATGTGAATCTGTTGCGTGATGGTTCTTCGTACTTCGATGGTAGTCGCGATAGCCGGACTGATGGTAAAGGTGACAGCACCGATCCTCAGCACCGATCCTCAGCACCGCCGGCAGGTCTGACACCATCTGTGAGCGAGAGCGGCGACGATTGTAAAGGGAAACAGGGTAGAATGTTGGTGGCGGTTCGAGCTTGTTGGTATTTTTTTTTATCGGTTTTTATGTACGATAACCCTCTAGGAAATTCATATTATGCACAGCATGATCCTTTTCAAATTTATTGAGCTCACCAATGTTACGCATGAATGAACAAAACCAACAGCCAAAATTGTAGACATTAGGATATTAGAGTCTTCTTATCTCTCTACACCGTTTGAGGGACAGGAGTATATAGTTCACTAACTAGAGTATGGCAAAGTGATCGGTCGTGTCGCTATATAAAAAGACAATGGGTAGTCGTGCGAAATTTTAACAATCGTTCTATTCAAACGCAACCTTTAATATTCACTCATTATTGATACAAAGGCTTACGACAGAGACACTAGTTTGTGACGCTGTTGCTTACTTCGTCGCTGAAAATATTACACGCGCCTGATTGTTGACACATCGATTGTGGATAACACCGTATACTCAAGTCCTATTAGTGTTTCTATACTATTTAACATGTTTACCATCAAAAAGAATCATTCCAAACAAAATAAGTACATAAATAAGAAATAGCCACCCCACCGCAGGCATCCGAATAGTCCGTCCCGTTCGGGCAACTCTTTGGCCGAGACTGGACTATGATTTTCGGGGCTGAGAATTCCAGACTATTTGGAACCAGGGCAAATTCTTCATGGACTATATACCAACCAGGCCCCGTAGTCTCTATAATATCCAGAAATGAACTGCGCGAAGCGGCAGAAATCATGTTAATTATAAGGTGTGCTTTCAAGCCCACCCCCAGCACCACGGCAATTTTTATGGTCCTACCCCCGCAGTTCTGCTCCTAGCGTCAACGCCCACCAGTGAGTATACGGCTAGACTGAATACCCAACTAATACCTATCAATCAATCTTCAGTGTCAGAGAATCCTGGGAGAGTGGGCGCACCAAAGTCAGAGGCAATTCAATATACCACCGTCCAAGACACTGCGCTAAAAACCAGAACGCCTGAAAGCCGAATAGCAGCTTTGCGATATTGCTGCGTTTTCCCTTGTCGACGATTTTGTCTTTCTGCAAATATTTGTCACTAATACGTCCGCTGTTCAGGTACTTCAGAAATTTTTCAGCACTTAAAGTCACTAGATTGTGAGTCGATGGCATGGTTGAAGGGACTTCGAGCCCACCCATCAACACTTTGAAAGCCCCATCCACGCCCAGGTACTCGCAAGTAGGTGAATCTGGGTACTGAGTGCGCCAAGCGTTATCAGCTTCCGCATATTCCAAAACTGCCATAAGCGCTGAGTAGCACCGCCTCAGAAACGGTCACAGCAAGAGCCGTCAAAGTGGCTTGTAGTAGACCCGACGCCAGGGCTTGACATGGGTACGGCAGGTTATAGGGACAGGTCGGGCACTTTTGGTTTTGGTGTCGGGTAGGGTGTAACTAGTTCTGCCAAGAAAAAAACCCAGTCACTATAATTGACACACTCACCCCAGCATACTAGTACCGTTCCCCATGCAACCAGCAATACTGGCAGCAACAAGGTCAGATCAGCTCTGATTGCCCCAGAGATTGCATCATTGGAATCCTCTCATCAAGCTTGTCTAAACCATACCACTCCCACCCAGAACAGACAACTTTGATTTTCGCGACCCTGCTGACCCTTCTGCTTTTAATCTTTCTGCGATTAGGCTGCATCTCTATCAAATCTCTTCTGATTGTGCCGGCGATTGCAGCGTTGGAATCCTCTCACCGAGCTCGTCTAAACAGTACCACTCCCACCCAGAAAAGACAACTTTCATTTTCGCGACCCTTCTGCTTTTAGACCTGACCATTTTGCTTGTAGGCTTGATCTCTATCAAATCTACTCCGATTGCCCCGGCGATAGCAGCATTGGAACCGTCTCATCTAGCTCGTCTAAAAGATAGCACTCTTACCCAGAACAGACAACTTCGATTTTCGCGACCCTGCTGACCCTTCTGCGTGTAATCTTTCTGCTTTTAGGGTTGATCTCTATCAAATCTACTCTGATTGCCCCGGCGATAGCAGCATTGGAATCGTCTCATCGAGCCCGTCTAAACCGTACCACTTCCACCCAGAACAGACAACTTTGATTTTCGTGATCCTGCTGACCTTTCGGCTTTGCGGCTTGATCTCTATCCAATCTACTCCGATTGCCCCGGCGATAGCAGCGTTGGAATCGTCTCATCGAGCCCGCCGAAACCGTACCACTCCCACCCATAACAGACAACTTTGATTTTCGCGACCCTGCTGACCCATCTGCTTTTAGATCTGACCATTCTGCTTGTAGGCTCGATCTCTATCAAATCTACTCCGATTGCCCCGGCAATAGCACCGTTGGGATCGTCTCATCGAGCCCATCTACAGCGCACCACTCCCACCCAGAACAGCCAACTTTGATTCTCATAATCCTGCTGACATTTCGGCTTTTAGGCTTGATCTCTATGAAATTTACTCCAATTGCTCCGGCGATAGCAGCGTTGGAATCGTCTCATCGATCCCGTCTGAACCGTACCACTCCTACCCAGAACAGACAACTTTTATTTTCGTGATCCTGCTGACTCTTCGGCTTTTAGGCTTGATCTCTATCAAATCTACTCCGATTGCGCCGGCGATAGCAGAGTTGGAATCGTCTCATCAAGTCCGTCTGACTCGTACCACTCCCACCTAGAACAGACAACATTGATTTTCACGACCCTGCTGACTCTTCTGCTTTGGTAGATGGCCGATCATCTTTCCCACACACTACTGTTTGTGTCTTCAGATGTTCCAGATAGTATGAAACAATCTGAAGATAAGCCAGCTATTTCCCTGGTTGGGATGAGTTGCAATTCAGATGGTGGCTGGAATTACATCGCTTCCCAGGTTGGGGATGATGGCCTGTCACCAGTCCCTACTATTAGGACAAATGATGCCATCCCGTACTACTGCGAAAGAGAGGCACAGTGCTCAGTCCATTAAATGAAAGAAAGAAAGGCTGAAACCATGAGAATGCTGCGACAAGAAAAGGAAGAGGGAGAGGTAGCTGCGGTTACTGCGGAAGTTTTAAAGCAGCTTGGTCACCCATACAATACACGGTTCTCAATCCTGTACAAGTCTCGCAATACAGAACCTGAGCAGAGTATGATTGGGAAGCTCCTCTATGCTGACGATCCTATCTTCAAGTACTACTATACCATTGACAGGCCGGGTATAGTTTATGTATGGGATACAAAAGCGAAAAAGGTGATTTTTGCAGTCCGCTGCAGTACTGCAGATGAACGCTCAGAGCAGGAACATGACAGTTTCTGCAGTCTGTTTATGCATCTGCACAACGACTCCAAGCTTCATGCAGCTGTTACCAACAATGGAGCACAGCTAGATGGAAAAATGTGGGGTTTCGGATGACGACCTGGGTTTGACAAAGGGTATGACTATGGAGAATATGCAAACAGAGTGGGGGTTTAAGAGGACCAGTGGAAAGCACTACGCAACAAAGATGAAGTGATGCATACATTCTATGGGCAGATATTTGCTTCACTTGCTACTGCTTTTTGGCATGCGCAGAGGCTCTTCAATATGGAAAACAAGGCACCTTTCTTCGGTCATGACTATTTCGAAGATTTGGAAACAGATTAGTGGGCTTTTGCTTCAAATTTGACATTTACAAAGAGTGACAACAAAGGACCTATGTTAATTGCTTTCCTCAACCAAGTTCCATATAGTAATCTATGATTATATATTGATAGGGAACTTCCACAACAAAGCTCATCATGATGATGATGGTAGCCTTACCACGTTTGGAATCTGGGCTCTGGATGACAAGCAAGGAAACTGGATTTCTGAGCCACGTAACTCTCAGGAAATACCAATGACTGGAGGATTTTTCTATATCTGACCTTATAAGATAAAGATTGATTTTGCAGCTAAGCCGTACGCTATCTGGGTGTTCATTTGGCATTGAAAAGAAGATGGACATCCAACAGTAGATGGAAAAATGGCTGGAAATTTCGTTTGGTTTGGTACCTCAGCTCAGACTAGTAAAAAACTACTAGAATGGCTGAGATTGGGTATAAAAAATGGGTTTAAAGCTATTAAATCTAGCTTTAGATAGTACATATATGTAGAGCCTTTTACAAGTATAATATTGAGACAGAAGCGGAAAACAATTCAAAGAAATTGGAAATCAATTGAAAATTATCAACGGCATTTATCAACAAAATGGATTTTAGTCACCGGAACCCTCCTGCAGTGTCTGAGAGGTTGTGGAGTGTAAACTTAGAAGCGTCAATGTCGGGAGAGTATTGGACCCGAGGAGGGCATTCTGGCCGACCTTTTGAGTAACTGGGATCACTAATGACTGGTACAAGAGTACCATGGAAGTGATTGTTATGAGGTTGAGAACACAATGGTGTGCCGGAGAGAACTTTGGGTGCACTTGAGAGTACATGGGTGCGCAGACAACAAGCGTGGGAGCACCTCGAATTACAGTTGAGCAGTTGGCGAAAATCATCCTCTTTGGCAATGCTGCTGGTGCACCTGGAAATCATAGCTACTACACATCATTCAACGGTTTTAAAAATTTGTGTATTCAGTATGTATTCTCATCTATGTATCTTCATTGCAACCCATCTACACATGGTATATCTGGACTGCCTGCAGGCGGTGCTTGAGAGCAAATCGAAGTGAACCTGAAACTGACGATTGAGTGAACTCAGAGATACACTCTGAGGCCGCGATTGTGCGAGATTGGAGATGCACCTGGAGGCGGTAATCGATTGAGTCAGGAGATAGACTTGGATGTCGCGATGGGAGAACTTGGATGAAGTAATCAGGTGAGTTTGGAGATGCACTTGGAGGATGCGATGGTACGAGCTCCAGGACTGTAATCGAGTGAGTTTGGAGTCTCACATGGAGGGTGTGATCGAGCAAGGGTGAACATGCATTTGGAGGCCACAATCGTGTGAACTTGGAGATGGTAATCGTGCGAGTTTGGAGATACACTTGGAGGGTGTGATTGAGCAAGTTTGAAGATGCACTTGGAGGCCGCGATCGAGCAAGTTTGGAGATGCACTGGGTGGCCGCAACACAGCGAGTTTGGCGCTGCAATTGGAATCTGTGATTGAGCGACTTCGGAGATGCACTTGGAGGCCGCTATGGAGCGAGTTTAGAGATCCAGTTGGAGGCCGTGATAGAGCGAGTTTGGAGATACACTGGTAGGCCATGATCGAGCGAGATTGGAGGAGTGCTAGGAGGTTGTCAATCTGGCGGCAGTAAGTTCGAGAGGGAGGCGCGACAGGAGCGGTGACTCAATTAATCGGTTAACTCATAATTGTGCGAATGTAGAGAATTGAGTACAACATGGTCTGCCGAGAGATGAGACTGGCTGGGAGCAGGAGACAGTCGATCTTGGGATGATGCAGTACAAGGTGTATGCAGTACTTAGTGAATACTGTACTGGGTATATGTTGTACTCGGTGTATGCTGTACTCGGTTTATGCTGGACTCCATGTATGCTGTACTTGGTGTTTACTCTGGATCATCACATGGAGAGATAGAGAGGGAAGACTTAACTTCGTGTTTTTAGGTGATGGTACAATTGAGGACAAGAAAGAGAGAGATGAGAGGGTATGGGGGAAACCATCATCAGAAACTGGGACTTAAGATAATTTCCTGTGCAAGTCAATTGACCATCCCTGATACAGCAGAGACCAGTCCCGATCCTGTGTGTCACCACACCGATACGAGGCCATCCCAACCCACTCTGGCAAGTCGCACCCCTGATTACTCATATCCGCTTGTATTCTCTACATCATTCTCATCTTCATCCCCCATATCTCTCTTTCTTGTCCACAACTCTACTATTATCGCAGAACACAAAGTTAAGTCATCCCTCTCTGTCTTACCATGGTACATCAGCAACAACTCTAGTTTCCGTCAGAAACACCCGGGTGTTCTGGACGGCTCTGACGGCTCTGACGGAACCTCGTACCCTCTGACGGAGAATTACACGAAACCGGTCGCCGAGGAGACGGGTCGCGTTGCATACGTACTCCTTTACTTTGTGGTAACGTTTACGCACCATCAGAAGGACACGTGTGTTACACTCTTCGCAGGGGCTGCAGTTATGCTGAAGCCGTTTACACAACGCCTGGCAATGTTAAATCATAGCTACTAATCGTTCAACGATTTTCAAAACTTATGCATTCAATTTGTATTCTCATCTATGTATCTATGTATCTATATTGCTACCTACTATCTACACATGGTATATCTGGAGTGGCAGCACGCGGTCATTGTCAGCAATTCGAGGTGCGCCTGCAGCTGATGACGAATATGTACTCCCCGTCCCTCAGTCCACCTCCGTTACCCCTGTATCTCCGTACACCCGCCGTCGCTCATTAACGATGTACTTGGAGGCCGTGATCAAGGGAGTTTGGAGATGCACTTGGAGGCCGTGATCGAGCGAGTTTGGAGATGCTCTTCGAGGCCGTGATCGAGCGAGGTTGGAGATGCAATTGGAGACCGAGATTGAGTGAACTCAGAGATATACTGGGAGGCCACGATTGAGCCAGTTTGGACATGCACTTGGAGGGCGAGATCGAGTGAACTCAGAGATGCACTCCGAGCTGTGATCGAGCGAGTTTAGAGATGCACTTGCAGCAGGCAATGATCGAGGGAGATTAGAGGAGTACTTGGAGGTGGTCTATCTAGAGGCGGTCGATGGGAGGCCCGCCAGGTGCTGAAACTCTATTCATCGGTTAGTTAACTCGAAACCGTGGGAATGGGCTCTTATGAAATCGTTAGAATGAAGGGACGACAGTGTAACGGGCGGGGTCGGGCGCAGGTGATATAGATGTTGCAAAACTGAACTCGAAGTGCGTATCGAGGAACAAAAATCAGAATATGTTTCAAAGTCGTGCTATTGCTTTGCTATACAAGAGAACGAGTAAAGAGAGAAAAAAAGGAAATCCTCCAACGCCATCAACACTCTCTTTATATACAGTTCGTCTGCCACCCTCGAACCATTCCTCATGCTCCAATGTACCATCCGAATCTCATCCCATGATCTTACACACCACTCCGTAATTCCTTATCGTAACAACCACGCCACCTCTCCTGACGTTGCAACACCTCAGCTCACTTCTTTATCTATACTAAATTATACCGCCACCATCTCGCCGCTTCCTCCGCGTCTTCCAACGTCTCCGCCTTTCCGTAACACAATTCCTTCCACACCTTCGTACCTTCTTGCACCGTGACAGTATCCCCCCCTTAGGTTCGAGGTCCTCCGAGAACATTTTCTAAGGGTCCAGGTTTTCCTGGGTACCGCCCATGAAACTCATCCACAGCCTGTAATCCATTGACGAACTTCGCCGGCTCCCAGGTAAGGGAATCATACCCCGTCCATCGTATAAGATACTGCAATTGATTTCGATACATTCGGCTATCCTCAACGCTTGATACTTGATATTCCTCCTCGCCATCGACTTCAACAGGAGGTGGAGGGGGTACTACCTGCCCTTCCAACGGATCCTCAACAACAGGGTCCAAAAGAGAAACAGGTTGAACTCGAT
>Ga0307515_10003243_pt1 | contig 34439 bp, 26 predicted proteins | sample 17_EM_MG_FD_194513 | JGI IMG/M metagenome (GOLD analysis project Ga0307515, IMG submission 194513) | Populus trichocarpa ectomycorrhiza microbial communities from riparian zone in the Pacific Northwest, United States - 17_EM | ecosystem: Host-associated > Plants > Roots > Unclassified | place...
CTTCAGGACGCAGTCGCGGATGCGGCTGTCGACGCAACAATCAGCGCAAAGCGCGCTGTGCAGCGTCGAAGAACACCAGGTCGCGCGCCGGCACCACGTCGGCCGCGAGCACGCCCTTCAGGATGGCCAGGTCCTTGTAGCCGGCGTTGTGGCCGGTGCCGTCGGTGTCGATCTGCAGCTTCGCGCCATTCAGGCCATCACGCAGCCGCACGACCTTGTCGGCGATCGGGTCGGTGCCACCGTAGCCGATGGCCACCAGCAGCGCGCGCAGGTCGATGCGGTCGGTGCCGGGCACGAAGTCGAGGATCGTGTCCTTGGCGTCCGACATCTTGGTGTAGGTGAAGACGTCTTCACCCGCACCACCGGTCAGCTTGTCGGCACCGCCACCACCGATCAGTTGGTCGTCGCCCGGCGTGCCCACCAGCTTGTCCTTGCCGGCGCCGCCGGTGATGGTCTTGACCAGGTACAGGCCGGTCACGACCGGGTCATGGTCGGACGAGCGGAACGGCGTCGGGCTGTAGTAGTCCGGGCCGCAGTTCGCGCACAGCGGCTTCTTGAACTCGGTGTTGTAGTCGATCACCGAAGGTTCGTCGGCATTGATGTGCCATTCGATCGCGTCGGTCAGCTGCGTCGCCATCGTGGCGCTGGCCAGCGCATGGTCGAGCCGGCCCGAAGCGCCGTCGAACACATACGAGTAGCCGAAGCTGTTGAAGCGGCCGATCTGGTCGGCAAAACCACCCCCGGCAAATGCGATCACCGGGTCTTCCTGGGCGTAGGAGTTCATGTCGCCCAGCAGCAGCGCGCGGTCGGTGCCGGCACCTGAGGCGAGGCCACCGACCCAGCTGGCGGTGCGATGCGCCTGGTCGACGCGGTGGGCGTTCCAGCAGCCCTGGCCGTCGCCCGAGTCAAAGTTGCCGTCGTAGTCGGGGTCGCTCTGGCTCGGGCAGCTGCCCTTGGACTTCAGGTGGTTGACGACCAGCGTGAAGCGCTCGCCGTTCAGCGCAGCAAAGGTCTGCGCCAGCGGCGGGCGGTTGTGGACCGCATCGGTGTCGCTTTGCGAAGCATTGACCAGCGCGATGCGGGCCGGCTTGTAGATCATCGCGACCTTGATCGCATCGGTGCCGGTGCCACTGGACGGGTCGGCCACGGCTGCGTAGGTGCCAGCGCCGACCTTGGCGTTCAGGCCGTCGACCAGGTTGCCGACTGCCTTGGCGCCGTTGTTCTGCATTTCCATCAGGCCCAGCGCATCGGCGTCGATCGCGGCAATCGCCTCGATGATCTTGGTGCGCTGGCGCTGGAATTCGGCCAGGTTGTTGGCGCCGCGGCAGTTGGCCGGCGAGCTGACGCCGTCGAGCGTGCAGCCTTGGCCGGTGTGGCCATCGACATCGGTGCCGTCGATGAAGGTGGTGAAGAAGTTCAGCACGTTGAAGCTGGCGAGCTTCAGGTTGCCAGGCACCGGGGCCGGCTCGTTGCTGCGCGGGTTGTCGCGGGTGAAGGTGACCGCGCCAACCGGGTGCAGCTTGTAGTCACCGAAGGCGGTGTTGCTGCTGGTGGCCAGGCCGTAGTCGACCACGCCGGTGACCGAGGCCACGGTGTCGCCACTGCGCAGCGTGTTGCCTTGGCCGATGTAGGGCGTCGGGTCCGGGTTCTGCGCCGTCGTGCCGTCGTCCAGGATGATGCGGCTGCGTGCGTTGGCATCGGCCAGCGCCAGGGCGTCCGGCGTGCCGGGGCGGTAGCGGTTGGTCGGCGTTTCCATGCGACCGTTGGCCGACAGCGTGACCTGGCCGAAGCGGCCCTGGAAGTAGTTCTGTGCCGCGGTCAGCGGGCCGTTGATCGTGACCAGCATGCCTTCGACACGCTCGAGGTCGTCGTTGGTGGCCTCAGGGAAGCTGATCACCTTCGGCGTGATGGTGTGGCCGCTGGACAGCAAGGTCAGGCTGGCGACGCCGGTCAGCTCGGTGACCGGGTGGGCCGCGGTGTCGGTGTTGCCGGCGGCACCGGTGTTGAACTCGCTGATGTTGGCGGTGAACTGCACCAGCTGGCCCAGCGACACGGTCGGCGCTGCGCCGGTGTAGACGAAGATGCCGTCGGACGTGGCGTCGTTGCCGTCGCCCGTCAGGTCCTGCATGAAGAAGCCGTTGTTGTTGACGCGCGTGACGACGCCCAAGGTCTTCACCGGCTGGCCGACGAAGGGGCTGGTGGCGCCGCTGCCCTGGATCTCCATGATCGTGCGCTCGGTCGGGCCGTCGGTGACGCAGCTGCCCAGCGGTGCGCCGGTGTTGCGCGGCGCGGGCGCGCCGGTGGCGAAGTCGCTGATGTTCTGGTCGGTGTCGGTGCAGCCGGCGGCGGCGCGCAGGTCGGCGGTCGTGTTCGACGGTGCCGGCGCAGCGCCTGAGCCTTCGAAGTAGTTGGCGGTGCCGAAGCCGACCAGGTCGACGATGCTCGGCGAGTTGGGTTTGTCGCCGACCAGCGCGACGGTGCTGTTGACCAGTGCAACCTTGCCGCCGGTCGAGCTCATGAAGATGGTGCCGGTCGCATCAGGCGTCGGCAGGTCCTGCGTGCCGCCGGTGCCGGCGGACTCTTGCACCAGGTAGTACTGGCGCGGCTGCAGCACCACACCCGACAGGTCCGTCTTGAACCAGGTGCCGGTGCCGGTGGTCGAGTTGTACTGCACCGACCAGCCGGCCAGCGCGACCGGGCTGTTGCCGGCGTTGAACAACTCGATGAAGTCGTTCTTCAGCGTGGCGCCGGAGTTGCCGCCGCCGCCATAAACCTGGCTGACGACGACGCCGGAGGTGGAGGCCAATGCCGGCAGGGCGAGGCCCGCAGCCAGGAACGCGGCAAACAGCGGCCGCAGGGGGAATGTGTTGCGCATGGGGTGGTCAGAGATCGTTGGAATAAAGGCGCGGAGCCTAACGATCCAGCATGACACCGCCATGTCGCGGCGCTAGTTACTTAGAGCACTTTTGCCGGCGCGATATTTGCCCCTTGCTCTTGCAACAAAATGCGCAACACCGAGCGGTGGCACTGCGCCTCGATCTCACAGTAACAACCGACAGAAAAATGACTTTGATGTGACAACGCCGCCAGCAACGCGATCGAACGCGCCGCATCGGGCTCGGCCATCTCGTGCCGGTAGGCCTTGACGAACGCCGCCCACTGCGCCTGGGTCTCGGCCTGCTGGCCGAGCTTCATCGTCTCGACGCTGGGCGCCAGGTTCGGGTACCAGACGTCGTAGTAGTTGCGCGAAGCGAACTCGGCCTTCGGCACGCCGCGCGGCGGCCGCCGCACGGTGCCGATGCGCGTGCCTTCGTCAGGCGTGCGCTCGCTGCCGAGCTTGACGATGCGAACGGTCATGGCCTCCGGCCTCGTGGCATACATGCGCAACGCGGCGTCAAGCTCAATCGAGCTTCAGGCGCTGCAGCTGCACGACCCGCTTGTAGGTCAGCAGTTCGTCCTGGATCTGCTTGGCGAAGTCGGCCGGTGAGTTGGCGACGATGATCGAGCCGGTGTCCTCGATGCGCTTCTTCACCTCAGGCATCTCGACAGTCTTCTTCACCGCCGCGTTGATCTTGTCGACGATGTCCTTGGGCAGGTTGGCCGGCGCGTGGATGCCGTAGTAGGCCATCCGGTTGACGGGAGTCAGCCCGACCTCGGCCAGGGTCGGCACATTCGGCAGCGAGGCCACACGCTGCGGCGCGGCGACAACGATCGGGATCAGCCGGCCGTCCTTGATGAAGGGCAGCGCCGACGGCAGGTTGTCGAAGATGATCGGCACCTGGCCCGCCACCACGTCGTTCAGGGCCGGGCCTGCGCCGCGGTACGGGATGTGGGTGATGAAGGTCTTGGTCAGGCTCTTGTACAGCTCCATCTGCAGGTGGCCGATGCCACCGGTGCCCGAGGTCGCGAAGCTGTACTTGCCGGGCTTGGCCTGGATCTCGGCCAGGAAGGCCTTGTAGTCCTTGGCCGGGAACGACGGGTGCACCGCGATCACGTTCGGTGTCGCCGCAATGTTGGTGATGGGTGTGAAGCCGGCGATCGGGTCGTAGCTGACGGCCGGGTTGATCGCCGGGTTGGCGGCGGTCGTCGAGACCGTGGCCATGCCCAGCGTGTAGCCGTCCGGCGCGGCACGTGAAATCTCCGTCGCGCCGACCACACCGCCGCCGCCGCTCTTGTTCTCGACGATCACCGTGCCACCGAGGTTCGGGCCCAGCTTCTCGGCCACCACGCGGGCAATGATGTCGGTGGTGCCGCCCGGTGCAAACGGCACGATCAGCCTGATCGGTTTGGTCGGGTAGCCCTGCGCTTGCGCCGAGGTGGCGACCCACGCGCAGGCCAGCAAGGCAGTGGCGGCGGCGAGGTGGCGGCGAGAGGTCATGCGCGTCTCCAGTACAAGGTGGCGTTCGTTGAATGATGTCAGGAAAGAGCCCACCGCATACTCGCGCCGGTACTGTCAGCAGGGTTTGTGGGAATCACGTAGCAAAGGGCTTCCACGGCCTATGGTTTTCACTATGCTGCGGCCCCATGCCTGACGCGTTCAAGAACCTGATCAACGCCCGCACGGTGGCCAACGCCGCTGCCCACCTGCACACCGCCTGGCCGGCGTTCGACAACCGCCGCTTCGAGCGCCTGGCCGGCAAAGGGCTGGACGGGTTGGAGATGAAGGCCCGTGCGATGCAGATCGCCGAGGCGCTGGATGCATGCCTGCCGGCGGACTTCGAGCGGGCCGCCGCCATCGTCGAGAAAGCGCTGGCGCCTGCGGGCGGGCACGGAGTCAGCGGCAACGCAACAGACGGCGCGGGCCTGAGCGGCTGGATCGTCTGGTCGCTGGGCGAGTTCGTCGCGCGGCGAGTGGCGCAACACCCGGCCGACCTGCAGCGGGGTCTGCAATGCCTGCACGCATTGACGCAACGCTTCACCGCGGAATTCGCGATCCGCCCGCTGCTGCGCGACCACCCGGGCGAGGTCTGGCCGGTGCTGATGCGCTGGTCCGAAGACCCGAGCGCCGCGGTGCGCCGCCTGGCCAGCGAAGGCAGCCGCCCCCGTCTGCCCTGGGGTCTGCGCTTGCAGGCTTCGGTGGTCGACCCGCGGCCCGCCTACGCGCTGCTGGAAAGGCTGCAGGACGACGCTGACGAGGCCGTGCGCCGCAGCGTGGCGAACCACTTGAACGACATCGCGAAGGACCACCCCGAGCTGCTGGCCGACTGGCTGGACCAGCACCTGGTCGACGCGTCGGCCGAGCGGCGCGCGCTGCTGCGCCACGCGAGCCGCACGCTGATCAAGCAAGGCCACCCAAGGGTGATGGGGGCCTGGGGCGTGGGCGGGCGCTTCAAGGGCGACGCCACACTCGGCGTCGCACCAAAGAAGGTTGCGGTGGGCGGCGAGGTGGTGTTGACGCTGCAACTGCGTTCACGCGCACGCAGCGCACAGACGCTGGTGATCGACTACGCGGTGCACCACGTCACCGCCCGCGGCACCGCATCGCCCAAGGTCTTCAAAGGCTGGTCGTTGACACTCGCGCCCGGCGAGGAATGCACACTGACCCGTCGCCACAGCCTGAAGCCGATCACGACGCGGACCTACTACGCGGGTTGGCACACCATCGCCGTCAACATCAACGGCGTCCAAGTGGCCGAGGCCGGATTCACTCTGGCCTGATGCGACACATGCGGTAGCTCGTAACTCAGACGAGTTCAGGGCTTCTCACTGCGACGAGGACGACCTCGCCCCGGTCCTCGCGCGGGCGATGGCGCAGCCACCAGACGCCGCCCTTGCGGATCGACCAGGGCACCAGCAGTTCGGCTTCGGCGCCGAGCAGGCGAGCGCCGGTCATCAGGTAGGCCGCCGTCAGGCCCAGCGTCGGCTGGTGGCCCACCACCAGCACCGGCTCGCGGGCATCGGGCCAGCGCACCGCTGCCAGCAGCCCTTCGACCGAGCCTTCGGGCGCCAGCGCCTCCGAGATCTTGAACTTGCGCTCCAGCGCCTCGGCCGTCTGCCGCGCACGCAAGGCCGGGCTGGCTAGCACCTTGGTGGAATGCGGCAGCACCTGGTTCAGCCATTCGGCCACACGGCGGGCGTGACGTTCACCCTTGCTGGTCAAGCCACGGGTTGGGTCGTCGACGCCATCGGCCAGCTCTTCGGCTTCGGCGTGGCGCCAGAGGATCAGGTCCATACGGTCGAGTGTCGATCAGCCCGCCCCACCGGGGCCGAAGCGCGCCATCAACGCCTGCTGCGCACTGGCGCCGCCCCGCTCGGCGCGGTAGCTGCCGTCGCTTTGCAGCAGCCAGGCGTCGCGACCGTCGTACAGGTAGGGCACCAGGCACTCGTCGAGCACACGCTGGCGCAGCTTGGCGTCGCGCACCGGCCAGGCGAGCTCGATGCGGCGGAACATGTTGCGGCCCATCCAGTCCGCGCTGGACAGGTACAGCGCTTCGTCTTCGTCGCCATCGCCCCAACGGAAGTACAGGATGCGCGAATGCTCGAGGAATCGGCCGATCACCGAGCGCACGCGGATGTGGTCGGTCTCGCCGGCCAGCCCGGGCGGCAACATGCAGGCGCCGCGCACCAACAGGTCGATCCGGGCGCCGGCGCGACCGGCGTCGACCAGCGCATGGATCATCGCCGGCTCGGTCAACGCGTTGCACTTGACAACGATGCGGGCCGGCTTGCCGGCCTTCGCCGCTTCGGCGACCTGGGCGATGTGCTTGACCAGCCGGCGGTGCAGCACGAAAGGTGCGGTCAGCAGGTGGCGCGGCGGCTTCACCCGTGTCAGGCTGGCGATCTGCTGGAACACGCCGTCGGCATCGGCTGCGATGCCGGGGTCGGCCGTCAGGTAGCCAACGTCGGTGTACAGCCGGGCCGTCTTCGGGTTGTAGTTGCCGGTGGACAGGTGAACATAACGGCGTAAATGCGTGGCACCCTTGTTGGTGGTTTCGCGCCGGGTCACCAGCAGCAGCTTGGCATGCGTTTTCAACCCGACGATGCCGTAGACAACCTGCGCACCGACCGCTTCCAGCCGCTCGGCCCAGTTGATGTTGGCCTCTTCGTCGAAGCGTGCCTTCAACTCGACGACGACCATCACCTCTTTGCCGCGCCGTGCCGCGTCGATCAGCAGGTCCATCAGCACCGATTTTTCACCGGTGCGGTAGACCGTCTGCTTGATCGCCAGCACCTCGGGGTCGTGCACGGCCTGGCGCAGGAACTCGATCACCGGCTCGAAACTTTCGAACGGGTGGTGCAGCAGCACGTCGCGCTCACGCAGCGTGTCGAAGAAGGCGTGGTGGCGCGGCAGCCGGCCTTCGGGCCACGCCGGCTCGTAGCGCGGAAAACGCATCCACTCGCCACCGACCAGGTCATCGGCCTGGTCGATCAGCTGGTTCAGCCGCACCAGGTTCACCGGGCCGTTGACGCGGTACATCGCGGCCTCCGGCAGGTCGAACTGCTCGAGCAGCAAGCGCCACAGCTGCTCTGGGCAACTGTTGACCACCTCCAGGCGAATGGCCTGGCCGAAGTGACGCGTCGTCAGCCCGCTGCGCAGTGCCTGGCGCAGGTTGGTGACGTCGTCCTCGTCGACGTCGAGGTCGGAATCGCGCGTGACCCGAAACTGCGAGAAGAACTCGACCTCGCGGCCGGGAAACAGGTCCTGCAGGTGCGCGCGGATCACGCTGGACAGCAGCACGAAACCCTGCTGGCCCGGCCGGCACACGGCAGCCGGCAGGCGGATGACCCGCGGCAACACCCGCGGCACCTTGACGATGGCGATCTGGCTCTCGCGACCGAATGCGTCGCGCCCACCCAGGCGCACGATGAAGTTCAGCGACTTGTTGGCGACCTGCGGAAAGGGGTGGGCCGGGTCCAGCCCGACCGGGATCAACAGCGGGCGCACCTCGCGTTCGAAAAAGCCTGCCACCCACTGCCGCTGGGTTTCGTCGCGGTCTTCGTGGTTGATGACCTCGATGCCGTGGCGCGCCAGCGCCGGCATCACCTCGTCGTTGAAAACCGCGTACTGCTCGTCGATCAAGGCATGCGCCCGCGCAGCGACTTCGGCCAGTTCGGCGCGCGAGGCCTCGCCGGGCGCGGCGCGCGCGGCCTCCAGCGTGTCGGCAAAACGCACCTCGAAGAACTCATCCATATTGGACGAGACGATGGTCACGTAACGCAGCCGCTCGAGCAGCGGCACATCTTCGCGCTGGGCCTGGGCCAGCACGCGGCGGTTGAACTCGAGCATCGCTTGCTCGCGGTTGAGCAGTGCCAAGGGGGGGCTGGTGCTCAGGGCAGGCGCGTCTACCGGTGCCGCGCCGGACAAAAAATCGCTCATGGCGCGAGTTTATGAATCTGTTGTGACATTGGAATGACCCTTTCGGCCTGTATCGCCATCCGAGGATCTGGTGCCGGCCCGAGAGGTAGCCGCCCCTCGCGCAGCATCAAGCGCCCAGCGCCGAAACGCTGGCCACCACGGTTTCCGGCAAACACGGCGGCGCCACGGGCACCGCTTGCTCGTCAGCCGCCAGGGCCAACGCCGTCTGCGTCCAGTCGATCAGTTCGAGCCGGCCATCGGCATGCTCGGCCAGGGCGGTCAGGCTTTCGACCCAGTCGCCGTCGTTGGCGTAGAGCACGCCGTCGATCTCTCGCATCTCGGCATGGTGGATGTGACCGCAGACCACGCCGTGCACGCCGCGCTTGCGCGCCTCGCGCGCAACGGCCGACTCGAAGTCGCTCACGTAGCTGACCGCGCGCTTGACCTTGAGTTTCAGGTATTTCGACAGGCTCCAGTACGGCAGGCCCAGCCGCGCCCGCATCCGGTTCAGGTGGCGGTTCAGCTTCAGCGTGAACTCGTACAGCGAGTCGCCCACATAGGCCAGCCACTTGGCGCACTGGATGACGCCGTCGAACAGATCGCCATGGGTGACCCACAGGCGCTTGCCGTCGGCCGTCTCGTGCACGCAGTCTTCGATCACCTCGATGCCGCCAAAGCTGTGGCCCAGGTACTTGCGCGCGAACTCGTCATGGTTGCCCGGCACGAAGACGACCCGGGTGCCCTTGCGCACTTTTCGCAGAAGCTTCTGCACCACGTCGTTGTGGGCCTGCGGCCAGTACCAGCCGCGCCGCAGTTGCCAGCCGTCGATGATGTCGCCTACCAGGTACAGCGTGTCGGACTCGGTGACCCGCAGAAACTCGAGCAGCGCATGGGCCTGGCAGCCCGGCGTGCCGAGGTGGATGTCGGAGATCCACAGCGTGCGAAACCTCAGCGTCGCGTGCGACGGCACGGTGGCATGCGACGGGAGCGGCAGGTCGAGGGCGGCGGTCTGCATGGTCTTGCATGCTCACGGCGACCCATGACGCGCCCGTGAAAGCGTCATGAAGTTTCAATGACCGGCCGCACGATCGCGCTTGTTCAACGATCTTCACCAAAGCTCCCTTCGCGAAGGTGAAAGCCTTGTGACAGAAGGTTGTCGCCGACATCATGCGGCCCACGCACCTGGACCGCAGGTTGCGCCACACCTTTGATTCGCCCACAAGGAGACCAGCTTGAATTCGCACTCTCTTCGTCGCGTGGCCCTGGCCTGCGCTGCTTTGTTCAGCATCGCCGCCGCCCCGATGGCCCAAGCCGCACCGGCCGATCACCCGGCCGCAGTCTCTCGCGCCCTGGCCCATCTGCAGCAAGGCGAACGCTCAGCGAGCAACACCGGCTTCGAGGCCAACGATGTGATCGTCGACGCCGACGGCACCGAGCACGTGCGCTTCGCCCGCCGCTTCCAGGGCCTGCGCGTCATCGGCGGTGACGTGGTCGTCCACAGCCACGCCAACGGCGAGCTGCGCGGCCTGTCGCGCACGCTGGCCTCGGCCCCGATGCTGGCCGTGCAGCCCAAGCTGAAGGCCGCTGACGCCGAACTGCTCGGTCTGGCTGCCGCCCATGTCGCCACCGGCGCCACTGTCACCAGCGAGCTGGTGGTGTTCGCCCATGCCCAAAAGCCCGCACTGGCCTGGGACGTGCTCTACACCGGCACAACGCCTGAAGGCGCGCCGACCGAGAAGCACGTGATCGTGCACGCCCACACCGGCAAGGTGCTGGACAGCTTTGACGACGTGATGCACGCCGCCGCCGTCGGCACCGGCCACAGCCTGTTCCTGGGCACCATCAGCATCGACACCGACTCGCAACAAAGCGGCGGCTTCGCCCTGCGCGACACGACCCGCGGCGGCCACGCGGTGTACGACCTGAAGGGCAAGTTCAGCGGCGCCGGTACCTTGTTCACCGACGCCGACAACGAGTGGGGCGACGGCACCAAGACCGACCGCGCCACGGTGGCCGTCGACGCCGCTGCCGGTCACGCCCAGACCTGGGACTACTACCTGAACATCCACGGCCGCCACGGCATCGCCGACGACGGCAAGGGTGCGACCTCGAAGGTGCACCAGTCGCTGTTCGGCCTGCCCTGGGTCAACGCCGGCTGGAGCGACAGCTGCTTCTGCATGACCTATGGCGATGGCGACAACGCCACCTGGCCGCTGGTGGCGCTCGACGTGGCGGGCCACGAGATGACCCACGGTGTGACCTCGCGAACCGCCGCGCTGGTGTACTCGGGTGAATCGGGCGGCCTGAACGAATCAACCTCCGACATCTTCGGCTCGATGGTCGAGTTCTACGCCAACATCCCGGCCGAAACGCCCGACTACCTGATGGGCGAGCGCCTGTCGCGTGACGGCAGTGGCCCGTTGCGCTCGCTGATCCAGCCCAGCGTGGACGGCTCGTCGGCCGACTGCTGGTACGCCGACGTGGGCAAGCTCGACGTGCACTACTCGTCGGGCGTCGGCAACCACCTGTACTTCATGCTGGCGCAAGGCTCGCAGTCGGCGAACTTCCCGCACACGAAGACTTGCCAGGAAGGCGACACCCGCGTTGCCACCGGCGACGCGGTGGTCAGTGGCGTCGGCCGCGCCAAAGCCGAGAAGATCTGGTACCGCGCGCTGTCGGTCTACATGACCTCGAGCACCAACTACCACCAGGCCCGCGAAGCGACGCTGACTGCCGCGGCCGACCTGTACGGTGGCGTGAACTCAAAGGTGTGGAAAAAGGTCAACGCCGCCTGGGCAGCGGTGAACGTCAAGTAATCCCTTCCGTTTTGCTCCGGAAGTTTGTGGGCCACCTTCGGGTGGCCTTTTTTTGGCCGGGGGCCTGTGGCGCTTATTCGCCCAGGTACGCGGCACGCACCTTGGGATCGTCGAGCAACTGCTTGGCCGGCCCGCTCATGGTGACCTCGCCGGACTCCATCACGTAACCGCGGTTGGCCAGGCTGAGCGCGCGGCTGGCGTTCTGTTCGACCAGCAGCACGGTCGTGCCTTGCTTGTGGATCGTGTCGACGACCTCGAAGATCTTGTCGACCATGATGGGCGACAGGCCCATGCTGGGCTCGTCGAGCAGCAGCACCTTCGGTCGGGCCATCAGCGCGCGACCCATCGCGAGCATCTGCTGCTCACCGCCGGACATCGTGCCCGCCAGCTGCAGCGCACGCTCTTTGAGCCGCGGGAAGATGCCGAACACCTTCTCGATATCGGCCGCGATCTCGGCCTTGTCGTTGCGGATGTAGGCGCCCATCTGCAGGTTCTCGGTGATCGTCATGCGGGTGAAGGTGCCGCGGCCTTCGGGCACCATCACCAGGCCTTGGCGGGCCAGATCCCAGGCGCCTTGGCCCTTGATCGGCTTGCCCATGAACTCCACCGAGCCAGCGGCGATCGGCTGGATGCCGGTGATCGCCTTCAGCGTGGTCGTTTTGCCTGCGCCGTTGGCCCCGATCAAGCTGACCAGTTCGCCTTGCAGCACCTCGAAGCTCACGCCCTTGACCGCCTGGATGCCGCCGTAGGCGACCTTCAGGCCACTGACCTTGAGCATGGTTTGCTGTGTCATATAGATTCTTCCTGTCTTATCGGGCCGCGCGAAGCGCCGCCCGCCTCAAGTGGCGTGCGCGGATCCGGCTTTGCCGGTCCGCTGCGCGAGCCCCCTCGGGGGGCAGCCCCCGGAAGGGGGCGTGGGGGCTCCATCAGTGGGCTTTGTGACCGGCGCCCAAATAGGCTTCGATGACTTTCTCGTTGCGCTGCACGTCGTACGGCGTGCCTTCGGCGATCTGCTTGCCGTAGTCCAGCACCGTCACCCGATCACACAAGCCCATCACCAGCTTCACGTCGTGCTCGATCAGCAGGATGGTTCGGCCGTCCTTGCGGATGCGGTCGATCAGCTCTCTCAAGACCATCTTCTCGGTCGCGTTCATGCCGGCCGCGGGCTCATCCAGCGCGATCAGTTTCGGATCGGTCGCCAAGGCTCTGGCGATCTCCAGCCGGCGCTGGTCGCCATAGCTCAGCGTGCGGGCTTTGAACTCGGCGTACTTGCCAATGCCCACGTAGTCCAGCAGCTCTTGCGCGCGCTTGGTGATCTCGGCCTCTTCCTTCTTGAAACCCGGGGTGCGGAACACCGCCCCGATCAGGCCCGAGTGGCTGCGCACATGCCGGCCGACCATCACGTTCTCCAGCGCCGTCATCTCGGCAAACAGGCGAATGTTCTGGAAGGTGCGCGCGATGCCGGCCTTGGCCACCTCGTGCACGGTGGTGGGCACATACGGGCTGCCGCCGAGTTCGAAGGTGCCGCCGTCGGGCGTGTACAGCCCCGTGATGACGTTGAAGAAGGTGGTCTTGCCGGCGCCGTTGGGCCCGATCAGGCCGTAGACCTGCCCTGGCTCGATCGTGATGCCCACGTCCGACAGGGCTTGCAGGCCGCCGAAGCGCTTGGACACGCCGCTGACTTTGAGAACGCTGTTGCTCATGTCGCTGTTCTCCTCACTTGGTCGCCACGGGCGTCGGTGCCGCCTTGCCGTGCTCGGGCTGCGGCCACAGGCCTCGCGGGCGCAGCAGCATGATCACGATCATTGCCAGCGCGATCAGCAGCTGGCGCAAGATGGCTGCGTCCAACCGCCCGCCAGTTATTTGCTGCAGCGGGCCCGCCACATAGCGCAGCACCTCGGGCAAGGCTGACAGCAACAGCGCACCCAGGATCACACCGGGGATGTTGCCCAGGCCACCCAGCACGACCATCGCGACGATCATCACCGACTCCATCAGCGTGAACGACTCGGGCGAGACGAAGCCCTGGAAGGCCGCGAACATCGCGCCCGACACACCGCCAAAGGTGGCGCCCATGCCGAAGGCCAGCAATTTGAGGTTGCGGGTGTTCAGCCCCATCGCCTTGGCAGCGATCTCGTCTTCGCGGATCGCCATCCAGGCGCGGCCGATGCGTGAATCGGCCAGGCGACCGCAGACGATCACCGAGCCGACGACCAGCACCAGGAACAGGTAGTAGTACAGCGCCACCGGCGGCACTTCCAGCTCGCCGATGTGCAGCGTCTTGGCAAAGCTCAAGGGGCCGATGCTCATCGAATCGATCTGGCTCACGCCGCGCGGGCCGTTGGTGATGTTGACCGGGTACTCGAGGTTGTTGATGAACACGCGGATGATTTCGCCAAAGCCCAGCGTCACGATGGCCAGGTAATCCCCGCGCAGCTTCAGCGTTGGCGCACCGAGCACCACGCCGAACAAGCCGGCCAACCCGGCCGCCAAGGGGATGACGAGCCAGATCGGCGTGTGCAGCCCGTTCGGAAACATCTCCTTGATCCAAGGGAAGTTGTCGGTCAGGTGCGGGCTGGCCAAGAGGGCGAACATGTAGGCGCCGACCGCGTAGAAAGCGACGTAGCCCAGGTCCAGCAGGCCGGCGTAGCCGACCACGATGTTCAAGCCCAGCGCCAGCAGCACGTACAGCAGTGCCAGCGCCATGATGCGCACCCAGCCCTGGCCGAACTGCGCGGCCACCAGCGGCAGCGCCACCAGCGCCGCTGCCGCGACCAGGAAGACGATCAACTTGGTTTGTTTGTTCATGTCTTGCATGGTGTGTCCCTCCTGATCAGGCGCGATCCGCGACACGTTCACCCATCAGGCCCGACGGCCGCAGCGTGAGCACGAGGATCAGCACCAGGAAGGCGAAGATCTCGACGTACTGGCTGCCGAACACGCCCCCGGTCAGTTGACCGAGGTAGCCGGCGCCGATCGCTTCGATCAGGCCCAAGAGAACCCCGCCGACCATCGCACCGGTCAGGTTGCCGATGCCTCCGAACACCGCGGCCGTGAAGGCCTTCAGCCCCGGCAGGAAGCCCATCGAGTGCTGCGCGGTGCCGTAGTTCATCGCCCACATGATCCCGGCGATGGCCGCCAGCGTCGCGCCGATGATGAAGGTGGCGCTGATGATGTGGTCAGGGCGCACGCCCATCAGGCCCGCGACACGCGGGTTCTCCGCCGTCGCACGCATCGCGCGACCCAGCTTGGTCTTGTTGACCAGCCACAACAGAGCTGCCAGCACCACCACCGTGGTCACCAGGATCACGATCTGCGTCGGCGTGATCACGGGGCCCGCTTCCCACAGGAACAGCGGGTCCTGCGGCAGCAGCGGCGGGTAGGGCTTGGGGTTCGGCTTCCACAGGATCATGGCCAGCGTCTGCAGCAGCAGGCTCACGCCCATCGCGGTGATCAGCGGAGCCAGACGCGGTGCGTTGCGCAGCGGCCGGTAGGCGATCTTCTCGACTGCGAAGTTCAGCGCCGAGCACGCCACGATCGCTGCTACCAGCGAGATCAGCAGCAGCACCCAGCCCGGCCAGCCGGTGTCGGCCAAGGCCTGCACCACCGTCCAGCTCGTCAGCGCTCCCACCATCAGGATCTCGCCGTGCGCAAAGTTGATCAGCGAGATGATCCCGTACACCATCGTGTACCCCAGCGCGACCAGAGCGTACATGCTCCCCAATACCAAGCCGTTGATGATCTGTTGTACGAAGATGTCCATTGAGTTGCTTTCGCTTCAGCCGTTTCCGGCCACAGCGGCTGATAGAGCACAGGTTGTGCCAACATGTTTTTTCCGCGGGTAAGCCCGAAGAAAAAGGGCCCGATGGACCCCATTTCGAGTCCCTGAGCCCGAGGGGCTCGGACAAACAGGGCGGAAATCCGCACTGGGCCCAAAGTACCCGTGTGGATTTCCGCCCACTGCGTTTGGCGACCGTTTTGGGGCCGCTTTCATGGCCTTCAGCGGTGCACCGAAGCCGCGGGCTTTGACCCACGGGCGGGCGCGAGTTGGGCACACTACGGTGCCTGATGCCGACCCCTGCCTCTCTTTCGCCCCGCGCTTTGCAGCTGCAGCGGGCGGCCCCCCAATTGATTGCCTTGCTGACCGTGGCGCTTGTCGTGGTCGGCATGGTGATGGGCTACCGCATCAGCGAACGCAGTGGCCTGTCCGATCTCGCGGCGGTGGCCAGCGAACGTCTTGAGCTGTACGCCTCGAACCTCGAAACCGAACTCGCGCGCTACGCTTACCTGCCGAGCCTGATCGCGATCGATGAGGATGTGCAGGCGCTGCTCGACGATCCGCATAACGCGCAGGTTCAGCAGCGTGCACGCTTGAAGCTGGCGCGTGTGAACGTGCGCGCCGGCTCGATCCTGATCTTCGTGACCGCGGCCGACGGCGAGGCGCTGGCCGCCAGCAACGGCTACCAGCGCCACGGCGGCGAGGTGCCCGGCGGACGCACGCCGCTGCCCGAAGCTGCGCGCAATCTGGGCGAAGACGCGCCCGATTTCTTTGCCTCCAACGAGGCCGACGGCACGACCGACTACTACTTCGTGCACCCGGTGCGCCGCTCGGGCAGCTACCGCGGCCACATCGTCGTCAAGGTGAGCCTGGCGCCGCTGGAGGCCACCTGGGTTGACCTGGGCCTGCGCTCGCAGAGCGAGAAGCTGCTGGTGGTCGACCAGAACGACGTGGTCATCATGTCGTCGGTGCCGGCCTGGAAGTACCGCATGCTGGGCTCGGTCAATGTCGAGGCGCTGCAGTCTTCTGGTCGCTATGTCGGCGCCACGCTCGCCCCCTTGGGCATGTCGATCGAGCGCAGCGCGCAGTCCGGCTCGACCGTGGTGCGCCTGGCCGATGTGCAGAGCGCCGGCCACAGTCTGCACCTTGCGCAAGAGCGGCCGGTGGTGCCGCTCGCGGTGCGGCTGATGACCTTGTCTGACCCGTTGGATGTATGGCGCCAGGCGCGTTTTGCTGCGTGGGGCGGTGGTGCCGGCGGCGCGGTGCTGGGCCTGCTGGTGCTGTACTGGCTGCATCGCCGGCGCGCATTGCGGCAGCTGTTCAAGGCGCGCAATGCGCTGCAGCAGGCGCACGATCAGCTCGAACGCCAGGTGGACGAACGCACACGCGAGCTGCGCACCACCAACGACGAGCTGAAACGGCAGATTGCGCAGCGCCTGCAGGCCGAAGACGAGCTGATGCAGGCCGGCAAGCTGGCGGTGCTGGGCCAGATGTCGGCCGGCATCTCGCACGAGATCAACCAGCCGCTGACGGCGCTTCGAGCCCTGTCCCGCAACACTGCGCTGCTGCTGCAAAGCGGCCGCACGCAGGCGGTGGCCGACAACCTGAAGGCGATCGACGACATGGCCGAGCGCATGGGCCGTATCACTCAGCAGCTGAAGTCGTTTGCGCGCAAAGGCGGCAGCACGGCGCAGCCGGTCAACCTGACTTCCGCGGTGGCCAACGTGCTGCTGCTGCTCGAGCACCGGCTGCGTATCGAGCGCATCCAGGTGAAGGTGGACGTGCCCGACACGCTGCGGGTGCGGGCCGACACCAACCGGCTGGAGCAGGTGCTGCTGAACCTGTTCACCAACGCGCTGGATGCGATGGCCTCGACGCCGGACAAGCAGCTGACTGTCAGCGCCCGTGTCGAAGACGAGCGCGTCACCGTGCAGGTGGCCGACAGCGGCGAAGGCATGCCCGCAGCCAACCTCGAACGCTTGTTCGAACCGTTTTTCACCACCAAGCCGGCAGGCCAGGGCCTGGGCCTCGGTTTGGTGATTTCATCGAAGATCGTGCGCGAATTCGGCGGCACGCTGCGCGCTCAGCCCGTCGAGCAGGGCATGGTGTTTGAATTCGATCTGGAAGCTGCCAGCAAGGAGGCATATGTTTGAGGGATTCAAGGTCCTCTTCGTCGAAGACGACCCGCCGGTGCGGATGAGCCTGGCGCAGACACTGGAGCTGGCCGGGCTGGACGTGCTGCCCTGCGGCTCGGCCGAAGAGGCGCTGCCGCATGTCGCGCCGGGCGCCCAGCTGATCGTCGTCACCGATGTGCGGCTGCCCGGCATGGACGGCCTGTCGCTGCTGGACCACGTGGTCGCGACCGACCCGGGCATCCCGGTGGTGCTGATCACCGCGCATGGTGATGTGTCGATGGCCGTGCGGGCGATGCGCGCAGGCGCCTACGACTTCATCGAGAAGCCGTTCGCGCCCGAGCGTTTTGTCGACACGGCGCTGCGTGCGCTGGACAAGCGTGTGCTGCGCGTGGCGCTGGACGACTTGCGCGCCCAGCTGCAAAGTCGCACCGGCATCGAGTCTGTGCTGCTGGGCAACTCGCCGGTGATGCAGGAGCTGCGACGCAAGATCGTTCGCCTGGCCGACACCTCGGCCGACGTGATGATCCTTGGCGAAACGGGGACCGGCAAGGAGCTGGTCGCGCGCTGCCTGCACGACCACAGCAACCGGCGTGACCGCAATTTTGTCGCGATCAACTGCGGCGGCCTGCCCGAGACGCTGTTCGAGAGCGAGCTGATCGGCCATGAGCCGGGCGCTTTCACCTCGGCGGCCAAGCGCCGCATCGGCAAGATCGAGCACGCGAACGGCGGCACGCTGCTGCTCGACGAGATCGAGACCATGCCGATGCAGATGCAGATCAAGCTGCTGCGCATCCTGCAGGAACGCAAGATCGAGCGCCTGGGCTCGAATGAAGAGGTGCCGGTCAACCTGCGCGTGGTGGCCGCCACGAAATGCGACCTGCGCGCGCTGAGCGACGAAGGCAAGTTCCGCGGCGACCTGTACTACCGCCTGAACGTGGCGGTGCTCGAGCTGCCGTCGCTGCGCGAGCGTCGCGAGGACATCCCGCTGCTGTTCGAGCATTTTGCCGGCCAGGCCAGCGCGCGTTACGGCCTGCCACCGCCCGAGATGACGCCCGAGAAGCTGCGCGAGCTGATGGCGCACGACTGGCCCGGCAACGTGCGCGAAATCCGCAACGCAGCCGACCGCTTCGTGCTCGAGATCGGTGACCTGACCACCGCCACGACCGGCGTGGTCCCGGTCACGCTGGCCCAGCAGATGGACAAGGTCGAGAAGGCGCTGATCGAGCAGGCGCTGCGCCAGCACCAGGGCCGCATGCCCAAGGTGATGGAGTCGCTGGGCATCGCGAAGAAGACGCTCTACGACAAGCTGCACCGGCACGACATCGACGTCGACCGGTATCGCTGACGACACGGCAGCAGCGCGAGATGCACTCGCGCTGCTGCCGAGGGTTCACTCCATCGGCGTGAGCAGCACCACGTGGCTGTCCCACTCGCCCGGGTGCTGGGCGATGGCGACGATCTGGCCCTTGTCATTGATCTTCCGGCCAGTCAGCAGGTGCCAGCCGGCCCCGCTCACGGGATCCAGCTCGGTGTTCAGGTCGATCATGCGGCCGTTCCGATAGACGAAAGCGATGTCCGGCTGGTCGTCGGGTCTCGACATTCCGACGACGACCTCGTGGTTATTGATGTCCGCGGCCTCGCTGCCGCCGCCCAGGGTACCCAGGTCGATGACCCGGCCGTCCTTGAACATCACGGCGTGCCGCGATCCGTTGTTGAGATCGGCCCGGCCCACCGCCACATCGTTGTCGTTCAGAGCGTCCGCGAAGGTGTCCGTGCCCAGCGTGCCGAGCTCCTTCAACTGGGTGCCGTCGTGGATGAAGGCGCGGAAAGTGCCGTCGGGCAAGGTCGCGTAGCCCGACACATGCCCCAGCTTGTTGATGCCGGTGGCTTCCGACGACGATCCGCCGAGGGAGCCCAGATCCCGCGTCACGCCGTTTTCGTAGAGGAAAGGACGAATCTGCTTGTCGGCGTTTTGCGCATAACCGACGACCTGCCGCGCGCTGTTCATGTCCTTGACGTTGAGGAAGCCCTTCGATCCGCCCAGGGTGTTGGCGATCACCTCCACGCTCCCGTTTGCCTTCCAGATGCAGGACCGGTGGTGGTCGTGCTTCTGGCACTGACCGGCTACGTCGCCGCGGTCGTTGATGGCCTCGCCCCCGTTGTACTCACCGACGGCCTTGAGCAGGCGGATCTGGCCATGTTCGTAGATGTGGGCGCGCGACTTGAACGTCAGGTCGTCCTGGGTCTTGCCCGTCACGGCGCCGTGACTATTCAGGTCGATGTAATTCCATCCAGCATCGGCCGGGGATACATAGGCCAGTTGGTAGGTGGCCGCATGGCTGCAGAGGCTGCCTGCGCCGAGGATGGTGGCCGCGAGAAGGCGTGGGAACAGCATGGACGACTCCTGAGATCCTGAAAAGTGGGCCGCGGAGTATATGCACCTTGCTAACGAGTTAGTGGTGTGCATTTGTGAGGCGGTGGGCCGCCCTGTGCCTCAGCACATATGCCCTAGCGGTAGTCCTGCGGATCCGGCGAATCGGTTGGCTGCCGGATGGCGCGCAGCAAGGGCTCGCTCATCGGCATGCGCAGGTTGATGCCTTTGGGCGGGATCGGCGACATGAACCACTTGCTGTAGATCGAGTAGACCTCGCCGCTGCGGTACATCGCCATCAGCGTGTCGTCGACCAGTTGCTTGAACGCGGGGTCGTCGCGCGGCAGGCCGATGCCGTAGGGCTCGATCGACAGCGTGTCGTCCGAGACGGTGTAGTCGGCCGGGTTCGGGGCGCTGGCGATCAGGCTGCGCAGCAGCACGTCGTCCATCGCAAAGGCCACCGCACGGTCGGCCTGCACCATCTGGAAGGCGTCGGTATCGTCTTGCCCGGCGACGATCTTCATGTCCAGCTTCGACGCTTCGTTGAGGTTGTTCAGGTAGCGGATGCTGGTGGTGGCAATGGTCGAGGCCACGACCTTGCCGCGCAGGTCGTCCAGCGTGTGGATCTCGCTTTCCTTCTTGGCCAGCAGCCGGCTGGCCGCGACGAAGGTGGTGATCGAGAACGACTGGGTTTTCTGCCGCTCGGCCGTGTTGGTGGTGACGCCGCATTCGAGATCGACCGTGCCGTTGGCCACCAGCGGCATGCGGGTGGCCGAGCTGACGGCGACCAGCTTGACCTCGAGGTCGCGCAGTTCGAGCTTGTTGCGAATCGACTCGACCACCTTTTGGCACAGGTCGACCGAGTAGCCGACCGGCCGCAGCTTGGCATCCAGGTACGAGAACGGCACCGAGGTGAGCCGGTGTCCCAGCACGATCACACCGGTGTCGCGGATCTTGCGCAGCACCGCCGAGCCGGCGAATGCCGACGACGCGGAAGAGGCGGGCACCGCTGCACTTGGCGGGGCCGAGGCCGGCGCTGCGGCGGCGGGGCTGGCGAATAGCGCCGCCAAGACGGCCAGCGCCGCGCCAAGGGGTCTTCGAGCCAGAAACGTCATCGGGCCGCCATGATAGTGGCACCCGCTGTAGGGCTTTTCCGAGGGCAAGTGTCCTGTCCCACAAATAACTGTCATTGCGACGGGCCGCAATGGGGATGATCGCGAGACGACGAGCCGGGCAGATACCTCGTGGTATCTGCCCGGCTTGGCGGCGCTGCGAGCGCCCCATTTCGGCCCGCCCTTCGGGTTCGACCAGATGGCGCGCTCGCGCGCCCGGTCATCAGGGCAGATACGCTGGGTATCTGCCCAGCCGTCCGGACGCACGGTCATCACCATCTGGTCGAATCTCAATGGCAGCTATTTGTGGGACAGGACACTAGATGTCGACAGCGACAGCGTCTCGATGCGCCACCACGCGGGCAGCAGGCGGCGCACATCGGCGCGGCGAAAGCGCTCGTCGATCAGGTGCACGCTGCCGCGGTCGGTGGGCGTGCGCAGCACCCGCCCGGCGGCTTGCACCACTTTGCGCAAGCCGGGGTAGAGGTAGGTGTATTCGAAGCCGGCACCGAAGCGCTGCTCGAGCCGCTCGCGCAAGGCCTCGTTGACCGGGTTGAGCTGCGGCAGCCCGAGCGTTGCGATCACCGCGCCGATCAGGCGCGAGCCCGGCAGGTCAATGCCTTCGGCGAACGAGCCGCCGAGCACAGCGAAGCCGACGCCACGCCCGTGAGGCACAAAGCGGTCCAGAAAGGCTTGCCGCGCCGCTTCGTCCATCTGCCGGGTTTGCTGCCAGGTCGGCACCTCGCCGTGTCGAGCCTCGAATTCGGTGGCCACCTGCCGCAGGTAGTCGAAGCTGCTGAAGAAGGCCAGGTAATTGCCGGGCTCTTGCTCGAACTGGCGATGGATCAGCTCGACGATCGGTGCGACGCTGTCGGCGCGCCGGCTGTAGCGGGTCGACACCGTCGGCACGATGTGGACCTTCAGCTGCTCGGCCGAAAAGGCAGAGGCCACGTCGAGCCACACGGTGTTCTCGGGCAGGCCGAGTGTGTCGGCATAGAACTGCGTCGGTGCCAGCGTGGCCGAGAACAGCACCACGGTGCGGGCCGCGGTGAAGCGCGGCTGCAGGAAGTCTGCCGGGGTGACGTTGCGGACGCAAACGGTTGACTGCAGTGCCGCACGTCGACCCCCGCGTGCGGGCTCGCGGGTGGCCACGTCGATCAGCGAATGCGAGGCGTCGAACGATTCACACAGGCGCTGGTAGTGCAGCGCCGCCCAGTGAAACTCCAGCAGCGCAGTGGGCAATGCATGCGGCCCTTGCGCGCCATTTGCCAGCAGGTCACCGATCGCTTGGGTGCAGTTCGCCAGCGCTTGGCCCAGCGCGGCTGGCGGTTGAGGCCCCACCTGATAGGGCGCGGGCTGTTCACGCGCTAGGGCACGCCAGGCCCGGGCCACGCGCTCGATCGGCTTTTTCAGCTCGGCTGGGGCCACCGCCCGCGCCGCGGCGAACAAGGCCCAGTCGAGCTCCGCCGTGTAGCAGCTGCGGGCGCGTTCGACGAGGTTGTGGGCTTCGTCGACCAACACCGCCACTCGCCAGCCGTGGATCAGCGTCGACGCATGCAGCGAGGCGCCGATGTCGAAGAAGTGGTTGTAGTCGCCGACGACCACGTCGGCCCAGCGGGCCATCTCTTGGCCCAGGTAGTAGGGGCACACCGCGTGGCGCTCGGCCACGTCCTGCAGCGCCTGTTTGGACAACGCGCTGTCCAGGCAAGCCGCTTCGCTGCGCGCGGCCGGCAGGCGGTCGTAGAAGCCCTTGGCCAGGGGACACGACTCGGGGTGACATTCCTTGTCCGGGTGCACGCAGGCCTTGTCGCGCGCCACCAGCTCGACCACGCGCAACGGTTTCGCGCCCGATGCGCGAATCGAGCCCAGCGCAGCCAACGCGACGCCGCGCCCGGAGCCCTTGGCGGTCAGGAAGAAGACCTTGTCCAGCGCCTGCTCGGGCATGGCCTTCAGCAGCGGGAACAGCGTGCCGACCGTCTTGCCGATGCCGGTGGGCGCCTGCGCGGCCAGGCAGTGGCCATGGCGCGCAGCGCGGAACACGGCCTCGGCCAACGCGCGCTGGCCCTCGCGAAAAGTGCCGTGCAGAAAGGGGAGTTGGATCAGGCTCGCATCACGCTGCGCGCGGTGCGCGGCCTCGCTTTCGGCCCACGCCATGTAGCGCTCGCACAGCGCGTGGAAGAAGCCTTGCAACTCTGCCGCTTCCAGACGTTGCACCAGTGGCGGTGCCTCTTCCTGTCGGTCCGCATGAAAGTAGACCAGCGCCACATTCCAGGCGCTCGCCTGGTGCTTCTCGCACAGCAGCCAGGCGTAGACCTTGGCCTGCGCCCAGTGCAGGTCGCGCTGGTTGGTGGGCATGCGGGTCAGCGAGCCGCGGTAGGTCTTGATCTCTTCGACCAGCTGGCGCTCAGCGTCGACGCCGTCGGCACGGCCTCGGACTACCAGATGCCGATGCGCGCCTTGCAGGCTCACCTCGGCGCGGTAGCCATCGCCGCGTGATTGCACCACGCTGCGGTGCCCGGCCTGGCCTTGCTCTGCCGTGGGTGACGGCGTGAAACGCGCATCCAGGTCACCATGCCTGGCCGCGAATTCGCACAGCGTGCGAACGGCGACAGTCAACGGCGGCGTGGGGGCAGGGCAGGCGTCGGCGTGGTCGCCGGGCGGTGCTTCGGGCATCGAACCAATCGAAAGCGATTCTGTATATTTATACAGTATCACTCCTGGCGGGCTCAAGGCCCTGTCTTTCTCAGTCGACAGTGGCCAATGCGGCTGCCGGTGCGGGCATGGCCGGCGAGGCGTGCAAGGCCTCGGTCTTTGGCTTGGGCAGGCTGCACTTGCGGTGGATCAGGTCGCTGCGCGCGAACAGCTCGGCCACCCAGTCGACGAACACGCGCAGCTTGGCGCTCAGGTGCCGGTTGGGCGGGTAGACCACGTGCAGCGGCACCGAGTCGGCGCACCAGTCCAACAACAAGGGCTGCAACGCGCCCGAAGCCAGGTAGGGCGCGGCCTGGAAGGTGGACACCCGCACGATGCCCAACCCTGCCAGCCCAGCGGCCAGGTTGGCGCTCGAGTCGTTGACCGACAGCGCATGCCGGCCATGCACTTCGAGCTTTTCGCCGTCTTTGCCGAATGTGAAGGGGTAGATGCGGCCGGTGCGGTGCCCGAAGTGGTTGACGACCGTGTGGCCTTCGTCTTCCAGATCGTTCGGGTGCAGTGGGGTGCCGTGGCGCTTCAAGTACTCGGGCGAGGCGCAGATGATCAGATGAAAGTCGCCGATGCGGCGCGCCACCAGCGACTGGTCGGTGATCTCGCCGCCGCGCAGCACGCAGTCGACGTTCTCGCCGATCAGGTCGACCGGGCGGTCGCTGACACCCATGTCGATCTGGATGTGCGGGAAACGCGCGTAGAAATCCGGCAGCGCCGGGATCACCAACAACTGCGCGACTGTCGAGCCCACGTCGATTCGCAGGCGCCCGCGCGGGCTGACCTTGGCGCGCGACATGCTCGATTCGAGCTCGTCGATTTCACCCAACAGGCGCACCGCTCGGTCGTAGTAGGCGGCGCCATCGGGCGTCACCGTCACGCGCCGCGTCGTGCGCTTGAGCAGTTGGGTTTCGAGCTCTGCTTCGAGCGATTGCACCAGGCGCGTGACTGTCGGCTTGGGCAGCGACAAGGTGTCGGCGGCCTTGGTGAAGGTGCCGGCTTCAACGACCCGCACAAAGGCCTGCATGGCGGCCAGTTTGTCCATTCGATCTCCAGTTCGGTCTGCGGTGCATTGTTCTTCGCTTTGAAATAGTCCTTGAGCTGCGGGGCTATTTGTTAGCGGGCGGGGGCGCCCTATCTTCCATGCACCGAATTCAGCATGAGCACCCCCGCAATGTCCGGCACCGCCGATCCCCTGTTGGCCGACCCTGAACCGCTGTCGATCCCGATCGACGATGGGACCGAATGCGCCGCGTGGCTGTACCGCGCGGTTGAGGCCAATGCGCCATTGGTGCTGCATTTGCACGCCGGCGCATTTGTCAGTGCACCGAGTGAGGGCGTGCCTTGCATCGTGCGGCTGTTGCACAGTGCCGGTGCTGCGGTGGTGTCACTGCAGTACCCGCTGGCGCCGGAGCATCCATTCCCCCGTGCGGCCGAGGCCGCGCACGCCGCGCTCACATGTTTGCACAAGCGTCGCCGCGCCTGGGCCGGCGTTGCGTCACGAATCTTCGTAGCCGGTGAAGAGGCCGGCGGCAACCTGGCCGCGGCGGCCAGCCTGATGGCGCGCGACCGTGTCGGCCCACCGCTGGCCGGCCAGATCCTGTTCTCGCCGATGCTCGATGTGTGCGTTGCCACCGCGTCCTTGCGCCGTGCGCAGGCCGGCCCGGTGGGCTGCCGTTGGGCCGATGGCTGGCATGACTACCTGCCGCATGCCAACGACGCGCTGCACCCCTATGCAACACCTGGGGCTGCTGCGCGCCTGGCCGGCTTGCCGCCCACCTTGTTGTTCAGCGCGACTGACGACCCGTTTCGCGATGAAGCAACGGCCTACGCAAGCCGCCTGCGGGGCGAGGGCGTACCGGTCGTGCGCCTGATGTTGCCGCCACCGACCCACTTTCCGACGCCCTTCATGGAAGCACCGCCGCAATGCGACCCGGCCTGGGTGGCTGTGGCCCGCGAACGCCTGCGCTTCTTCATGCATGGGCTGCCGACCGAACACCCGAAGAACTGAATGACATCCACAGGAGAGAACACCATGAATTCGCCCACCCCGAAGCAAGCGCGCTCGCGCAAGACCACCGCCTGGACCATCAGCGCCGCGCTCGCGGCAGTGGCCGCCGTGCCGATCACCATCTTCGGCCTGCATGGCAGCCCCGCAGTTGCCAACGCACCGGCTGCGGCACCGCCGGCCACGCCGGTGTCTGTGGCCACCGTGGCGCAGAGCCAGGTCGCGGCGTGGGATGAATTCTCTGGCCGGCTCGAAGCGGTCGAGCGGGTCGACATCCGTTCGCGCGCGGCCGGCACGGTGCAGGCCCTGCACTTCCGCGAGGGCTCGCTAGTGAAGGCCGGCGATCTGCTGGCCACCATCGACCCGGCGCCCTACAAGGCCGACGTTGATCGCGCCGAGGCGCAGACCGCGGCAGCGCAAGCCCGGGTGACGCACCTGCAAAGCGAACACGCCCGCGCCGAACGGCTGTGGGAAGAGCAGGCCATCGCGCAACGCGAGTTGGACGAGCGCACCAACGCACTGCGCGAAGCCCAAGCCAACCTGCGTGCCGCACAGGCCGCGTTGCAAACTGCGCAGTTGAACCTCGGCTACACCCAGGTGCGTGCGCCCATCGCTGGCCGCATCGGCAAGATCGAGGTCACGGTTGGCAACCTGATCGCGGCGGGGCCGGGCGCACCGGTGTTGACGACGCTGGTCTCGGTCAGCCCGATCTACGCCAGCTTCGACGCCGATGAGCAGCTGATCACCCGCGCGCTGAAAGACCTGCCGGGCGGCGCCAGCGCCCGTGCGCATATCGAGCGGATCCCGGTTGAGTTGGGCACCGCTGGCAGCACCGATCTGCCCTATCGCGGGCAACTGCAGCTGGTCGACAACCAGGTCGATGCGAAGAGCGGCACGGTGCGCGTGCGCGCCAAGTTCGACAACGCCGACGGTGCGCTGATGCCCGGGCAGTTCGCGCGCCTGCGCATGGGCCATGCCAGCACCGCACCGGCGCTGCTGGTCAACGAGCGCGCGGTCGGCACTGACCAGAACAAGCGCTTCGTCATCGTCGTCGACAAGGGCGACGTGGCCGCCTACCGCGAGGTGACGCTGGGCGCGTCGGTCAACGGCCTGCGCATCGTCACGGCCGGCCTGCAGCCGGGTGAACGCATCGTCGTCAACGGTGTGCAGCGCGTGAGGCCGGGTGCCTTGCTCGCCCCGCAGAACGTGGCGATGGACGCGAAGCCCGAACTGCATGCCGAACGCGGCGGTGCCAAGCCATCTTGAACGAACAGAACAACAAGGGAGTCTTCCCGTGAACTTATCCAAATTCTTCATCGACCGGCCGATCTTTGCCGGCGTGCTCTCGCTGCTGATGCTGATCGCCGGCCTGCTCGCGCTCAAGGCCTTGCCGATCTCCGAATACCCCGAGGTCGTGCCGCCTTCGGTCGTCGTACGGGCGCAGTACCCTGGCGCGAATCCGAAGGTGATTGCCGAGACGGTGGCGACACCGCTCGAAGAGGCGATCAACGGCGTCGAAGGCATGCTCTACATGGGCAGCCAGGCCACGACCGACGGCCTGATGACGTTGACCGTGACCTTCAAGCTCGGCACCGACCCCGACAAGGCGCAGCAGCTGGTGCAAAACCGGGTGTCGCAGTCCGAGCCGCGTCTGCCTGAAGAGGTGCGCCGGCTGGGTGTGACGACGGTCAAGAGCGCGCCCGACCTGACGATGGTCGTGCACTTGATGTCGCCGAATGAGCGCTACGACATGACCTACCTGCGCAACTACGCAGTGTTGAATGTCAAGGACCGTCTGGCGCGCGTGCAGGGCGTCGGCCAGGTGCTGCTGTTCGGCTCGGGCGACTACTCGATGCGGGTCTGGCTCGACCCGCAGAAGGTGGCGCAGCGTGGTCTCTCGGCCGGTGATGTGGTGCGTTCAATCCGCGAGCAGAACGTGCAAGCTGCGGCCGGTGTGGTCGGCGCCTCACCGGGCTTGCCGGGCGTCGACCTGCAGCTGTCGATCAATGCGCAAGGCCGTTTGCAAACCGAAGAAGAGTTCGCCGACATCATCGTCAAGACCGGTGCCGATGGCGCGGTGACGCGGCTGGGCGACGTGGCCCGGCTGGAGCTCGGCGCGTCTGAATACGCGCTGCGCTCGCTGCTGGACAACAAGCCGGCAGTCGCGATCCCGATCTTCCAGGCGCCGGGTTCGAACGCGATCGAGATCTCGAACCAGGTCCGCGCGACGATGGCCGAGCTGAAGAAGGCCATGCCCGAGGGCGTGGACTACCGCATCGTCTATGACCCGACGCAGTTCGTGCGCGCGTCGATCGAGTCGGTGATCCACACGCTGCTCGAAGCGATCGCGCTGGTGGTGCTGGTCGTGATCCTGTTCCTGCAGACCTGGCGTGCGTCGATCATCCCGCTGCTGGCGGTGCCGGTGTCGGTGATCGGCAGCTTCGCGGTGATGCACCTGTTCGGCTTCTCGATCAATGCGCTGAGCCTGTTCGGCCTGGTGCTGGCGATCGGCATCGTGGTCGACGACGCGATCGTGGTGGTCGAGAACGTCGAGCGCAACATCGCCTCGGGGCTGAGCCCACGCGACGCGACCTACCGCGCGATGCGCGAAGTCTCTGGCCCGATCATTGCGATTGCGCTGGTGCTGATCGCGGTGTTCGTGCCGCTGGCCTTCATCAGTGGCCTGACGGGGCAGTTCTATCGCCAGTTCGCGCTGACGATCGCGATCTCGACGGTGATCTCGGCGATCAACTCGCTGACGCTCTCGCCGGCCTTGTCGGCCCTGCTGCTGCAGAAGCACGGTGCGCCGAAAGACGCGCTGACACGCGCCATGGACCGTGGTTTCGGCTGGCTGTTCCGCGGCTTCAACCGCTTCTTCGGCCGCAGTGCCGAGCGCTACAGCGGTGGTGTGCAGCGGGTGGTGTCGCGCAAGGCGCTGATGATCGGCATGTACCTGGTGCTGGCCGTGCTGACCGGGCTGCTGTTTCGCAGCGTGCCCAGCGGCTTCGTACCGGCGCAGGACAAGCAGTACCTGATCGGCTTTGCCCAGTTGCCCGACGGTGCGACGCTGGACCGCACCGAAGAGGTGATCCGCCGCATGGGCGAGATTGCGCTGAAGCAGCCCGGCATCGAAAGCGCGATCGCCTTCCCCGGCCTGTCGATCAACGGCTTCACCAACAGCTCGAACTCAGGCATCGTGTTCGTCACGCTGAAGCCCTTTGCCGAACGCCGCTTGCCCGAGCTGCACGGCGCGGCGATCGCTGGTGCACTGAACCAACAGTTCGGCGCGATCCAGGACGCGTTCATCGCGATGTTCCCGCCGCCACCGGTGCAAGGGCTGGGCACGACCGGCGGCTTCAAGCTGCAACTCGAAGACCGCGGCTCGCTCGGCTACGAGGCGCTGGACGGCGCGACCAAGGCCTTCATGGCCAAGGCCTACCAGACGCCGGAGCTGGCGGGCTTGTTCTCGAGCCTGCAGGTCAATGTGCCGCAGCTGTACGCCGACATCGACCGCACCCGCGCAAGGCAGTTGGGGGTTGCGGTGACGGATGTGTTCGACACGATGCAGATCTACCTCGGCAGCCTGTACGTCAACGACTTCAACAAGTTCGGCCGCACCTACTCGGTTCGCGTGCAGGCCGATGCACCGCACCGTGCGCGTGCCGAAGACGTGGGCGTGCTGAAGGTGCGCTCGGCCAGTGGCGAGATGGTGCCTTTGTCGGCGCTGATGAACGTGAAGCCCAGCTTTGGGCCGGAACGGGCGATGCGCTACAACGGTTTCTTGTCGGCCGACATCAACGGTGGCCCGGCGCCGGGCTATTCGTCGGGCCAGGCTCAGGACGCTGTCGAGCGCATCGCGGCCGAGACACTGCCGCCCGGTATCAGCTACGAGTGGACTGAGCTGACCTACCAGGAGATCCTGGCCGGCAATTCGGCGGTGTGGGTCTTCCCGCTCGCGATCCTGCTGGTGTTCCTGGTGCTGGCCGCGTTGTACGAGAGCCTGGCGCTGCCGTTGGCGATCGTGCTGATCGTGCCGATGGGGCTGCTCGCGGCAATGACCGGTGTGTGGCTCTCGAAGGGCGACAACAACGTCTTCACGCAGATCGGGCTGATGGTGCTGGTCGGGCTGTCGGCGAAGAACGCGATCCTGATCGTCGAGTTTGCACGTGAGCTGGAGTTCGCCGGACGCACGCCGGTGCAAGCCGCGATCGAGGCCAGCCGGCTGCGTCTGCGCCCGATCCTGATGACCTCGCTGGCGTTCGTGATGGGTGTGCTGCCGCTGGTCTTGTCCACCGGCGCCGGCGCCGAGATGCGCAAGGCAATGGGCATCGCGGTCTTCGCCGGGATGATCGGCGTCACCGCCTTCGGCCTGTTCCTGACGCCGGTGTTCTACGTGGCACTGCGCGCGTTGACCGGCAACCGGCCGCTGAAGTTGCATGGCGAGGTGCCGCACCACGAAGGTTTTGCCGGCAGCTCTGAACCCCATGGCGGCGGGCCGCTGAAGCACGCGCCAGCCGCCCCGATCTCGAGGCATGAAGCATGAAGAAGAACCTGCAATCCTCCCTGACCTTGTCGGCCCTGGCTTTTGCGTTGCTGATGGCCGGTTGCGCCAGCGCGCCGGCGATCGATCCGGCGGCCTTGCCGGCTGTCCCCGCCGCATTCAAGGAAGCCGCCGCTCCTGGTGCCCAGTGGGCGCCGACAGCACCTGCCGAAGCCCAGTCGCGCGGGGCGTGGTGGCAAGCCTTTGCCGACCCGGTGCTCGACAAGCTGGTCGAGCGGGCCGGCGAGCGCAACACCAGTGTGCAGGCCGCCGCGGCGCGCCTGGCGCAGGCGAGGGCGCTGCTGGGCCGCGCCAACGCCGAGCGCTGGCCGCAGGTCGGCGTGTCGGCCGGTGTGCAGCGCCTGTCCGGCCCGGACACCGGTTGGCAGCCCGCCAACCTGGGCAGTGCCGGCGCCAGCGTGTCATACGAGGCCGATCTGTTCGGCCGGCTGTCACGCTCGGCCCAGGCCGCCACGCTGGACGCGCAAGCGCGTGACGCGCTGCTGCAAAGCGCTCGGCTGATGGCGCAGGCCGATGTGGCGCAAAGCTACTTTCTGCTGCGTGCGCTGGACATGGAACGCGGCATCGTCGGCGACACGCTGACGGCGCACCGCAACACGCTGCGCCTGGTCGAGAGCCGCCAACGCGCTGGCGACGTGGCCGAGCTGGACGTGGCGCGGGTGCGCACCGAGTTGGCCGAGACCGAGTCGGAAGCGTTGGCGCTCGACGCACGGCGCGCGCTGCTTGAGCATGCGATCGCGGTACTGGTCGGTGACACGGTGACTGGCTTTGCGATCGAGCAGGCGCCCTGGCGCGGCGCGGTACCGCTGGTCCCGGCCGGCGTGCCGAGCAGCGTGTTGGCCCGCCGGCCCGACGTGGCCGCCGCACTGAGCCAGATGCAGGCGGCTCAGCTGCGCGTCGGCGTGGCGCAAGCGGCCTGGTTCCCGAACCTGTCGCTGACGGCGTCGGGCGGCTACGCGTCGCCCGAGCTGTCGGACGTGTTCAAGTGGTCGGCGCGCAGCTGGGCGGTTGGCGCACTGCTGTCTTTGCCGGTGTTCGATGGTGGTCGGCGCCAGGCCGGTGTCGATGCCGCACAAGCCTCGCTCGAATTGAGCCTCGCGGACTATCGGCAGCAGGTGCTGGTCGCCTTCCGCGAGGTCGAGGACGAGCTGGCGCTGCTGCGCTCGCTGGATGAGCGCTCGAAGGCGCAGGCGAGGGCGGTCGAGTCGGCCACCCGGGCGACGACATTGTCCGAATCGCGCTACCGCAACGGCCTGGTCAGCCAGCTCGAGCTGCTGGACGCCCAGCGCAGCGAACTGCGCAGCCGCCGGCAAGAGGTGCAGGTCAAGGTTGCGCAGTTCCAGTCGACAGTCGGGCTGATCCGCGCGCTGGGCGGCGGCTGGGAGGCTGGCAACAAGGTGGCCGCGCTCTGACGCTCTATGCTTGCCGCTCACCAACCAACGGGGAGCGGCCAGCATGAAAGTCAACGGTTCGTGCCATTGCGGCCAGATTCGCTATGAAGCCGAGGTCGACCCGGAGCGCGTCGGCATCTGCCACTGCACCGATTGTCAGGTGCTCACCGGGTCGGCGTTTCGGGTCACGGTGCCCGCCTCGGCGGCCAGCTTTCGGCTGCTCACCGGCGAGCCGAAGGTCTACGTCAAGACGGCCGACAGCGGCGCCCGCCGCCGCCATGCCTTTTGCTCGAACTGCGGTGCGCCGGTGGCGGCCAGCGCCGATGCCGAGGACCCGCCGAGTTATTCGCTGCGGGTGGGATGCCTGGCCCAGAAGGCGCAGTTGTTACCTCGGCGACAGATCTGGTGCCAGTCGGCACTGGCTTGGGCGTTAGACATCAGTTCGGTGCCGGGCACGGAACGGCAATAGATCACTGATTTTCGTCGCTTTGACGCCAACCCCCCCCCGAATGGGTGATCGCCGGCCAGCGGCTGGGTCGCGATGATGCCAATCAGAGCGGTTGCCAAAACAAAGCACTCCGGGTGACAACCCCAACCGCCGAGCACAGCCTGCCTGCAGCGAGTCCCCTTGCTGCATGGCCACCGAACAGAGTGTTAGGTTGTGGAGGGTCTGTCTGAGCCGCATGGCGAAGACCCGGCGCAATGGTTGCCGGGCTCCCATGCGGCCGTCAGCTGGCAAGCCAACTGCTGCCCTGAGCGGCGAGTTCCCGATGTCAGTACGCTTCGAGCGCCAGCCGTTGCTGGGTGCGTTGAGGTCGTCACAATGCGGGCAGGGCAGTGCCGCCCGAGACGATCACCCCGCTCATGCCCATGCTGCGACGCATCCACCACGCCGCGATCATCTGTTCGGACTACGAGGTCTCCAAGCGCTTCTACACGCAGACGCTGGGCCTCGCGGTGCTGGCCGAGAACTACCGCGCCGAACGCCGTTCGTTCAAGCTCGACCTGGGTTTGCCTGACGGTTCGCAGCTCGAGCTGTTCTCGTTTCCCGACGCACCGGCCCGCCCGTCTCGCCCCGAGGCGCAGGGCCTGCGGCACCTGGCGTTTGCGGTGGACGACGTGGCTGGCTGCAAGCAGATGCTGCAAGCCTGCGGTGTGACTGTCGAGCCGATCCGCGTCGATGAATACACCGGTCGGCGATTCACCTTCTTCGCTGATCCGGACGGCTTGCCGCTGGAACTCTACGAAGCGCTGCCGCTGGCCGAAGACTGAAGTTACAGCGCTGCGTAGGCGACGGCCACGCTGGCCGCCAGCCTGGCGTTGTTCAGCACCAGCTGGATGTTGCCGGCCAGGCTGACGCCGCCGGTCAGCGCATTCACCCGGGCCAGCAGGAACGGCGTCACCGCCTTGCCGCTCAGGCCCTGGGCCTGCGCATCGGCCAACGCCTGCTCGATGGCCCGGTTGACGCTCTCTTCGGGCAACGCAAACTCTGTGGGGATCGGGTTGGCGATGACCATGCCGCCGTTGAAGCCGAGCGCCCACTGCGCCTTCATCACGCGGGCGATGTCGGCCGGCTCTTCCAGCCGCGCATCCAGGTCCAGCCCACTGTCGCGGGTGAAGAAGGCCGGCAAGCGGTGGGTGCGGTAACCAAGCACAGGCACGCCGTGGGTCTCCAGGTATTCAAGCGTCAGCCGCAGGTCGAGGATGGACTTGGCCCCCGCGCAGACAACGGCCACCGGCGTGCGGGCCAGTTCCTGCAGATCGGCCGAGATGTCGAAGCTGGTCTCGGCACCGCGGTGCACCCCGCCGATGCCGCCAGTCGCAAACACGCGAATGCCGGCCAGCGCGGCAACGATCATCGTCGCGGCCACGGTGGTCGCACCGGTGCCACCGCGTGACACCAGCAGCGCCATGTCGCGCCGGCTGACCTTGGCGACCTCGGCGCCGCTGCGGCCCAGCCGCTCGATTTCTTCGCGGGTCAGACCGGCTTTCAGGCGGCCATCGATGACCGCGATGGTGGCCGGCACGGCGCCATGCGCGCGAACCTCGGCTTCAACAGCAAACGCCGTCTCGGCGTTCTGTGGCCAAGGCATGCCGTGCGAAATGATGGTTGATTCCAGCGCCACCACCGGGCGCTGGTCGGCCAGCGCGGCGGCCACGTCGGGGTGCAGGTCGAGCAGGGTGGGGTTCATGGCTCAGGGCAAGCGGCGAAACGCCAGCAGCTGGTTGTTGGCCGGCATCGGCAGGCGCTGATCAAAGGCCAGGCCAACGGCTGCTGCGGCCTCGACCACATCGGCCAATCGGCGCAGGCCCCAGTACGGGTCGCGGGCCCGCAGGTCTGCGTCGAAGGCCAGGTTGCTGGGTGCCGTCGGCTCGCCGTCGATGATGAAGGGCCCGTACAGCACCAGTTGGCCGCCGGCGGCCAGGTGTTTCGCGGCACCGCCCATCAGCGCTGCACAGGTTGCCCACGGTGAGATGTGCAGCATGTTGGCGCAGTAGACCGCGTCGAACGTGCCGAGCGCGTCGGGCCAGGGCGTCAGCACATCCAGATGCAGCGGCGCGCGGACGTTGGGCAGGCCCGCACATTGCGCGGCGATGCCGGGCAGGGCGGCGGTATCGCCATCGGTGGGCTGCCATTGCCAGCCTGGCTGTTGCGCTGCGAAGTAGGCCGCATGTTGGCCCGTGCCCGAGGCGACTTCAAGCACGCGAGCCTCGGCGGGCAGCCAGCCGCGCAGCGCATCGAGGATAGGCGCCTTGTTGCGATCGGCGGCCGGGCTGAAGAGTGGTTGGGTGCGCACGGTTTGAGTGTTATGTTGATGGTGTTCAACACACTGTACGGCGAAGCGCCATTGACTTTCGTCACCGCGGTGGCGGACGTTACATCTCACTCGTGCAAACACTGGCTTGGCGCCCAAAACCATGGTCATTACGCTGGGGCCTGCTAACGCATAAATCGCGGCCGCGTTGCCACTCCAAGCGGGCGCAATCTAGGCGCGAAGGCGCGGGCGTGGTCGATCCACGGCCGCGTCTTCGTAACAACGAGTGCGCTCGCTTGGAGTAGCAACCCGAAGGGCCGGGGAGTTGTGGGGCGCATCGCGTCTAACGCTGCATCCCCACAACTCCCCGGCGCGGCCGTGATTTATGCGTTAACAGGCCCTCACATCATCGTCTGTTGTCTGACCCCCGCCGCCGTCTTACCAGCCTTCTCGTCCATGACCACGACCGAACTTTTTCTGATCGCGATGCTGATCGTGTGGACGTTGCCGTACCT
>Ga0307515_10003244_pt1 | contig 34428 bp, 20 predicted proteins | sample 17_EM_MG_FD_194513 | JGI IMG/M metagenome (GOLD analysis project Ga0307515, IMG submission 194513) | Populus trichocarpa ectomycorrhiza microbial communities from riparian zone in the Pacific Northwest, United States - 17_EM | ecosystem: Host-associated > Plants > Roots > Unclassified | place...
GCGTATTTATAAGTTTCGCCGGCGGCAATAGCCTTGCTAAATTTCATCAGGTGCATGTTATTATCCCACATCTCGTGAATAATGCGCGGTTCCCGGCCATGCGGCTCGTTAAATAAAAACGAAGTGGAGGCACATAACTGCATTTTGCCCGTTGGGCTTTTTGCTGTAGATGTTAACAGGCTGATGGTTACATGCGGCCTGTCAATCTCGTTGTAATAGTTTTGAACTTCCTTTAAGGCATCCGGCGCTTCCATTACGCTGGCCGATGTTATATTGATGGCCTTTTTGGCAATAACGGCCACATCCATCAATACGGTAAAAGGCAGTTGGCGCAAGGAGTAGTAAGTATATTTGATGGTTGCTTTATCACCATAATCAAACATGGTGGTAAAGGCTGCATGCTGCATATCCAGTTCCTGCTTAAAATTGCTGATATTTTTGGCATCAATGCGTCGGCCATCAATTTCCAGGTACATGTTCAGCAGGTTAAAACTGTTTAAAAAATTACTTACCCTGCCCCTGCCGTACAGGTCATATGCCCCTGCCAGTACCACATTTTTTACCTTAAAAGGCTCGGGGGCCGATACAATACCTATCATCCCGTTGGCAACGGTGATGCCGTAATAATTCGCCGGGTCTATTTTGTCTGCTTTAACCGTCCATGGGTCGGCACCCTGGGCATTTGCTGCAACAGGAACAACAAAGGCCAGCAACATCAGCCATTTTGATAGCTTATTCATCATCAATATCGTATATATTATTTTTTCAATTGCAGTTTTTTCACCACCAGCTGCCCAATTTCGGCGCCTTGTTTATTGCCCACAACACAGGCGTTTTTAAAGTGGATACCGCCCAATACCCGCGACATGGCTGCTGACTTCGCGGCTTCCCTGAATGACTTGAACGATAACGGCGCTATCCCAAATTCCATCTCCGACGAATCGGTATAGGCAAAATTATCGCCAAACTTGCTGGTGAGTACCTCGGCCGCAGCCGATGATATTACCGCGTGCCCGCTGCTGTATTCCGGGAACGGCGGGGTTTGGATATATGGCCTCCAATCAGGATTAATGTATTTGGTAATAATAGTTTCGGGGCGTACATAGTTTGAGCGGTATTTTAAATACCAGCAATTGATAAAACCATCAAATAAGGCAATGGCAGTTTCGGCGTAAACACTTACCGTGGTGTTAAAATCAAGCTTTTTGGCACGCGTAACTGTCCCGGTAATATTCATCCAGTGGCCTCCCGGCGAAAACTTTTTGGTGGCAAATGAGGCATGGCCCACTACGTTCAGCTTAAATGCGTTGTCGTCCCAAAAATCGGCCTGGTGCTTTTGTTCGGTGGTCAGGCTGTCAACAATATTTTTCACTTCAAGCGCCTGCAGGTAAAACCTTCCGTTTTTGTTTTCAACATCAAAAGCCGGAGGATCTGCCGGGATTAATTGCGAAGCGGAATCCAAAACCATTGGCCTTATCTCGCCCCAGTGTGCTTCCAGTGCCTGGGCATACATAGGCGGCGTCGGGATCCAGCGGCCATCCTGCTGTTTCACCGTAAATTTACTTGCCGAACGGGTTTTTAAATAGTTATCGCCCTTGCTCCATTTCATGATAGATTTGGCCACCTTATTGGCATAATTCACCGATCCTTCAAACAGATCATTGGGCATGCCGGCATCTTTTGCTTTTTGTTTAAGCCCATCTACATACTGGTCCATACTACCTTCCGGAAACGTTACCGCATTACCCACAAAGCAAAATGCCAGCAGCGATGCAAACTGGTAATCAACCGTGGTATCTTTTGAGGGCTCTGGTGTTGGCGGCAAATGTTTGATTTGGCCGGATAGCGACCTGAAATGCGCCGGATCGCCGGCCGCGATAACCTGGTAAGCCGCAATGTTGGCATACACATAATTACGTGAAGCAGTAACCGGCGGAAAGTTATTTTCCAGCACTATATCGTTCAGTTTCTTCACGGTAACACGGTACAGTTCAGGATCGTGCATTATTTTTTGGTACTCGGGCTTTTTGCAGGAAGAGAGTAAAAATAGCCCGCCTGCAATACAAAATAGAAAGGATCTCATAAATTATAAAATAGGTTAAAAAACAAGCCGGACAGAGCGTATAATCCTGCTGTTTTTTGCATTGATTGACAGCTAATATAGGCTTTTATATCCTATACCCCGGCATAAAAAAGGGGTTTTTATGCGTTTTTTTGGCACAATTTAAGCTACCCAGATTTAACCAACCATTACAAGGCTACAGCCTTAATATCATTTGAATTGTACAAGTAACGGATTGATTGTTACAAACGATTGTATCGCCAATATTGCCAATTTTGGACTATAAAAACTATCAAAATGGAGAGTAAAAATAAAATAGCCTTAGTAACCGGTGGCAGCCGTGGCTTAGGCAAAGATATGGCGCTTCGCCTTGCCGAAAAAGGTATTGATGTGATACTTACCTACAACAACAGATTGGCAGAGGCGCAAGATGTTGTTAATCAAATTAAACAAAGCGGCAGAAAAGCGGCAACGCTGCAACTAAATACTGGCGACATTAAAAGCTTTGGCGCTTTCACTGACGAGGTTAAAGATATATTAGCCAATACCTTTGGTGTAGGCCGCATTGATTTTTTGATCAATAACGCGGGTATAGGGGGATATAAATTGATTGAAGAGGTTACTGACGAGTTTTTTGATGAGCTGTTGAACATCCATTTTAAAGGCGTTTATTTTTTAACACAAGGCATCATCCCGCTGATGAATGATGGTGGGGGTATTGTTAACATATCCAGCGGCTTAACCAGGGTGTCTTTTCCACGGTCGTCGGTTTACGCTGCTATGAAAGGCGCTGTTGAAGTATTTACCCGTTACCTTGCCAAAGAGTTAGGTGCCAGGGGTATCAGGGCCAATACAGTTGCACCCGGTGCGGTAATGACAGATTTTGGCGGCGGTCACTTCCGGGCAAGTGAGGAAACACAAAAACAAGTAAGCTCGGTAACCGCATTAGGCAGGCCGGCTGTAGCCGAAGATATTGGTGGCGTAGTGGCCTTTTTATGTACAGACGATGCACGTTGGGTAAACGGGCAGCGTATTGAAGCTTCGGGCGGCATGTTGGTATAATAAAACTCGATAAAAAAGCAGGGTAGTGCATGATTGAATAGTGCGCCCCCTGCTTTTACCTGCCGCTAATGGCAATTGCTGATACCAATGCATTAAATTGCTAACTTTAAATTTCGGAAAAAGCAGCATGATCACCAATACATCCCTCGAAGATTTTTACCACCGGAACGGCGCACCTTTTCAGGATGGGACAAGTAAAGAGATTGGCCATTTCAATGTGTTTGAAGCCGAAAAATTGTTTGATAAAACGACAGGGACAAGAACGATGCCCTATAGCCGTAGGGCGTATTACAAAATTAGCTGGTTAAGAGGCAAAAGCAAGGCCGAGTACGCCGATAAGGTAATAGACATACAAAAAAACGCCCTGCTGTTTGCTACACCCAAAATCCCCTATCGCTGGCTGCCCGAAGATGGCAACCAAACCGGCATGTTTTGCATTTTCACACCCGATTTTCTTTCGCCCGGCAAATCAGCGGTATTGTTGGATGAATTGCCCATATTCCAACCCGGGCAAGTACCGGTTTTCCAGGTTTCTGAGACAGAAATAAACGAAATTGAATACATTTTCAGGAAAATGCAGCGGGAGCTTGATGCCGATTACCAGTATAAATATGACCTTTTACGCACCCTGGTTTTAGAACTTATTCATTACGGGCAAAAACTACAGCCCATGCTGGCCATAAGTACCGCGCAAAACGCGTCTGAACGGATATCTTCCCTGTTTATCGAATTGCTGGAGCGGCAATTCCCGCTTGAGCCTCCACACCAAAAACTTGGTTTACGAACCGCCAAAGATTATGCCGACCGCCTGGCTGTGCATGTCAATCACCTGAACAAAGTACTAAAAGAGGTTACAGGCAGTACCACAACCGAAATTATTAGCAACAGGATTATACAGGAAGCCAAAATACTGTTGAAACAAACCCATTGGAGCGTAAGTGAAATTGCCTATGCACTGGGTTATGATGACCCTGCACATTTTTCTAAATACTTTAAAAAACAAACTTCGTTTACACCTGTGGGGTTCAGATCGTAGCAAAAAATGTTCGCCTGCTTTTTATTGGATATACCGCTGCTTATTTACGTTTCAAATGCTGTGCATTGATCCATTATCTTTAAATTTGGATGCCCTTTTATAGCCCAAATGAAGAAAACTGTACTGATCATTTTAGCTGCGATTGTAATTATTGCTGCCCCTATATATTTTATAATTCCATCCACCCTAACCGTAAGTAACCAATTAACCGTTGAAGCATCTGACGGCGTGGTAGCTAAATTCCTGGTACACCAGCATCGTTGGGAAAAATGGTGGCCGGGTACAAAAGTTAATGAAAAACAGTTTGCTTACGAAGGCGTACAATTTACCATTAATAAAACCACCAACAGCGGTGCAAATGTTGATCTGCAACAAGGCAATTTCAAACTTGATGCCGACATCAGTTATTTAGCCGAAGATTTCGCGGCCAAAATATCTTTGCAGGCACAAAGACAAAGCAGCATGAACCCGGTAAAAAGGGTAATGGATTATTTTGCCGCGCGCGATCTTCAATACAAAACAGGGCTGGTTTTAGCTCGCTTTAAAACATTTTTAGAGGATCAGAAAAACGCCTATGGTTATAAAATTTACATAAATAAAGTGACAGACCCGTTTTTACTGACAACAACCGCAAGCGCTGCTACCTACCCCGACATGCAAAGTATATATAGCAGTATCGAAAACCTGAAAAAGGAAGCTATTGCCAAAGGGGCCAAAATGACAAATTTCCCGATGTTGAATATCACCCAGGTGGGCAGTAAAGAATACCAAATTAGCTATGCTATCCCAATTGATAAAAAAATAACACCGGGTAAAGGATCAATTATCAACAACCTGGTAATGGGCGGCAATTTACTGATAGCCGATGTAAAAGGCGGCCCCAATACAGTGAACGATGCATTTGAAGAAGTGAGGATTTACATGAAAGATCATAAACTGATAGCCCCTGCCATGCCCTTTGAATCCATGGTGACCGATAGGTATCTTGAAAAAGACACTTCAAAATGGGTTACCAAAATATATTACCCCATATTTTAAGGGCAATTATTGGGTAACCAGCATCAGCCTGCCATCGTAGGTTACAATCAGGTAATCGGTGGATGTAGCCCTTTTTATAGTACTGATGTACGGAAGCTCCTGGAAATTGAAAGCCGCGTTTACCATATAGCCGGGTGCCGAAAACTGTTTTTGCGTTTTATCATAATGCAAGCCAACCAGGCCTAAAGCATCGTATTTACCTTCGTAAGGTACCACACCCCAAAAGTTGCCGTTCAACAACAAATCCCCGGCTTTATTACTCGCACGCATAATGGAGCGGATGGGTGCCTGCTGGTATTGATAAGGCAAAACTTCAAATTTGGTGGCGTGCAACACATCGCTTACAAAAATACTACTGAACTGATTTGCAGTTAAACGGCTTTCTTCGTCCAGTTTATCTTTAAATATTTCGGCGGTGGTTTTATCGGCCATTTTTTGGTAGCTCAGCCATTCCTTTTTCAGATACGGTAGCTCCTGCTCCAAATCGTTTTTAGGGCGAAATGGATAGTATAGTCCTTTTACGCAGTAGGATAGTATCAAATCGTTTTTGCCATCCTTATCCAAATCGTTATTGTAAGCATATAATGGTTGTTCTGGCGATACATTGTATTTATTGTTGGTTCCCCAGTTTCCTGCTACCAGGTCGGCTTTGCCATCACCATCCACATCGGCTACCATTACCGATTGCCACCAGCCTTTTTGGCTATCCAGCACTGGCGATGAAAATTTATTCAATTTTTTACCATCATTCAAAAACAGCTGAATCGGCTGCCACTCGGCGGTAATTACCAAATCGGGTTTCCCATTGTGGTCAATATCAGCTGTAACTATATCCGTTACGTACTGAATGGCCGTAATATCGTTGTATTGTTTATCATGACTCACCTCGAAGTTCCCCTTGCCCTTGTTAATCAAAATGGTCGACGGACGCGGTGCGGTGTAGTTGGTGTAAGAAATGCTGCCCGTCAATAAAACATCACTACGTCCATCTCCATTAAAATCAAACACGGCTATTTTAGCAGCTTGATTAACTATTTTGGGTAATGCCTTATACTCAAACTGGAAATTTCCTTTATTAATATACAACCGTGGCGGCAGCAGCTTATCGCTTTCCTGTAAGGGGTGATTGGTGCTGATCACCAGCAAATCGGGTTTGCCGTCATTATTAACGTCGGCCCAAACTGCCTGGCCATCGCCGTAATCTTTAACCTGGTTAAATTGCGGCACCACAACTTTGGTATAGCCGCCGCTTTTGTCGCCTGTCAGCAGGTATTTTTCCTCGCCGGCAAAGCCGCCCACGTAAATGTCATCAATACCATCGCCATTAACATCTGCCACAGCAACAGCAGGCGTGTGCGGCAAATAAGTATGTGGTAATAACGAATAGTAATTAAAATCGGGCGTATCAAACGGCTTTAACTTTGCCAATAACTTAGCCTGAACCGGCGTATAATCAAAGGGTTGCTTATTACTGATAAATGTATTTATTACCGACGACACATCACCCGTTGATTGCGTTTGGGTGCTATCAAATTTCATTATCGTTTTAATCCCGGGCTTAAAATCCCTGATTAACTGCCAGCTGTTATCCGGCCACACCACCAATAGTTCTTCGGGTTTATCGTTAGGCAAAAAAGTAAAAAGCAACTCGTTGCTCAGGTTGCTGGCGTAGGCATTGCTGGTTTGAATTTCCTGGTGATCTAGCTGCTTACCCGATTTCAGGAAAAACTTTGTACCAATACCATCCGGATTGGCTTTAGTATATTTAACAGCATATTTCAAATATGCGGGCTTATCCGTCCCCCTACCTTCCATGGTGGTGTTATTATAAATGTAAGCCTGCTCGTCCATGTTGTTGGTTACAATTTCCAGGTCGCCGTCATTATCCAGATCCACCGCTACTGAGCCTGCCGAGATAGACGGCTTTTGCATATCATTGGTAAAAGATGCATCGGTAAATTTCAGCAGGTCATCGCCATGGTAAAAAAAGTTGTGCACAGCACCATCGGGCATCATGTTTACCTTATCCTTATCAAATACACGGCTGGTTTTATATTCCTGTATCACGTTGGGGTTGCCCAGGTATTTCAGGTAATCCATATCGTTAAGCCGTTTTTTTATGCCGTTGCTAAAAAACATATCCTTGCGGCCATCCATATCGAAATCCTGCACCAGGGGCGACCACGTCCAATCGGTAGCCGATACGCCGCTGTACAAACTCATATCAACAAACTTATTGCCATTGCCAACATTCAGCTGCAGGCAGTTTTTTGAATACTGGTAATAATAGCCGGCATTAACCTCCTGGTTGTAAATATCCAGTGGCTCGTCGTTAATTGTCGACCGCAGCGCTTTCAAATCCTCGGGCAACATATCGGTGGTAAGCACATCCAGGTGCCCGTCTTTATTGATATCGCTGATGGTGTTACCCATCGAGAATAAGCTGGTATGGCCGAAAGCATTTTTTAACTGTTCTTTAAAAGTGCCATCGTGCTGGTTGATGTAGTAATAATCCTGTTCAAAAAAATCGTTGCTTACATAAATATCGTCCCAGCCATCATTGTTCAAATCGCCAATGCTAAGGCCAAGCCCATAACCTATTGGGGCACTGTAAATGCCCGATTTGGCAGTAACATCGGTAAAATGCCCATTGTCGTTCCTGAAAAGATGGTCGCCTGCATCGTGGCTGTACTTAAACCTTAAGGTAGAATCGCCGTAGGTATCATTGCTATGTACCGATGAGGTGAGCAGGAACATATCCAGGTCGCCATCTTTATCATAATCAAAAAACGAAACCTGGGTTGAAAAGCCTGCAAAATCGAGCCCGTATTTGGCGGCAGATTCGGTAAACGTCAAATCGCCATTGTTGATATAAAGCTGATTTTTACCTTTAAAGCCTTTGTAACCCGAGACTACCGACACGTAAATATCTTTAAGTCCATCGCCATTGATATCAACAACCGTTACACCGGTTTTCCAGTTACCGGTACCCGCTACGCCTGCTTTGGCTGTAATATCTTCAAATTTTAAATTGCCTTTGTTAAGGTATAGTTTATCGGAGCCCTGGTTAGATACAAAATATAAATCCTGCAGGCCATCGTTATTAAAATCGGCAGCAGCTACACCCGCCCCGTTGTAGAAATACAGATAATCAAGAATATTAACCGAATCGGAAACTGTATTTACGTTAACAAAATCTAACCCGGTTTTATCAGCAGGCAACAATTTAAAAACGCCCTCGCCTGCCTTATTAGGCTTACAGGCCGATAGCAAAACCATCCCGATAAAACAGCTCCACAACAAAAACTTCGCCGGCAATGATCTGTATATTTTGTAAAACAACATTTTGAATATTAACGGAGTTTATAAGCTTTTAAAGGTTCGTCATTGATGCCAAACAGGTAGTATTTGCCTCCCGATGGATTTTTTATAGCCAGCGATGACCGCACCTGACCACGTAAATCAAACCCTGTTTTTGCCGGTGGCAAATAGGTAAAGCCATTTTTGTTATATTGATAAACCAGGCCGCGGTTGGCATCAAGCCGACCTATCTCGGGCTTAAAGCCATAAAAATTGCCGGCTAAAATTATTTTAATGTTACCGGCGCTACTCATATCATCGCACAAAATGGTGTTTACCATAGATAACTGTGCATCGGCCGGGAGCAATTTACAAGTAAACTTTTTGCCGTTATTTAAAAATACGGCCGAGGCTAAAAAGTTCATTTCGTGGGTTTCGGCGCCTTCCAGCATCTCGGGGGTAAATACTTCATTAAAAGGTTTACCCGCATAATCCACATATTGTAAAAAGCGTTTTTTCAATATCGGCAGTTGTCCAACCAAATCGGGTTTCATATGAAAAACGTAGCTGATATCATCGCTCCTGTACATAGATGTTACGCATTCTTTTGTGCCATTGTTATCAAAATCTTTAATATAAATCTTCATCGGCTCGGTAAACGATGCCCTGAACTTGGAGTTTAGCCCGATGTTGCCGCCAATAATATCCAAATGGCCATCGCCATCCACATCGGCTACTTCCAGGCTGCTCCACCAGCCTTTGTAATTGGCCAGTTGGGTATCTTCGGTAAATTTGCCCTTGTTGTTCCTAAAAATGCGGATGCCCATCCAGTTTCCGGCTACAATCAAATCGGGGTAGCCATCTTTATCCAGGTCGGCCCATTTGGCCGATGTAACCATGCCCAGTTTGGTATCCTGCCCTAATACCGAAGCAGATACATCGGTAAAATGGCCATTACCATCGTTATGAAAAACGTATGATTTTGGCGAACAGCCATAAAGTCCGGGCACACTCCTGCCGCCAATAAACAAATCGGGGTGGCCATCGCCATCATAATCGGCCGATACGATCATCGACGCGTTAACCCCTGCATGTAAGGTACGGCTTGCATCACGATGGAAGTTCCCTTTGCCATCGTTTTCATAAAACCTGGGAAAATACACCGGTGTGCCTGCTTCATCGGCATTGCCCCCTACTCCAATGATGAGGTCCTGATCGCCATCACCATCAAAATCGGCAAATACAGCGCCGGCATTTTCAAGGTAACTTTGTTTAGCCAAATCATCGGGGATGGTTTGTTTAAAGCTGCCGTTTTTTTGTTGTATGTAGATAGCCGCCGCCCCGTTTTTGGAACTGCCAAAATAAAAATCAGTTAAGCCATCGCCATTTACATCGGCGCTTGCCATGTAAGGGTTTTCGGTGGATAGTATTTGCAGCATCAGCCGCTCGTTATCAAAGTCGATAAAATCATCCTCCTTGTGCCTTGGGATGCTATCAAACACAGCTTTGGTTACGTCGGCAAATAATGATTTGGTTACCGCCTTGTTCCAGTTATAATTAAGTTTTGCGTTGGCCTGGCTGCAGGTATAAACTCTATCGCCCTTAAGATTTTTAATGAGCTGATATTTACCGCGCGGCCATATTACCTGGAGCGAATCGACCTGTTTAAATTTACCTATACCAATAGTGAGCAAATTGGGCGATGTGCAGCTTTGAAAACCACGGGTGGGCTGATTGTAATAAATAAGCGCGCTGCCTTTCATAAAGGCTTTGATGGTTGTGCCCACGCCAAAGGTATTTAACCCGGTGCCTTTTAGTTTTAGTTGAATACGGTGATTGCCATTTTTTTCGGCATTACTTTTATAAACGTATACAGGCATGTTTACGTTATTAACCACCAGGTCGTTATCACCATCGTTATCAAGGTCGGCATAGGCGGCGCCGTTGCTGAAGGATGGCTTATCCAAACCAAAATCGGCTGCCTTATTGCTAAAAGTAAGGTTGTGATTATTGAGATAGGCGTAATTTGATAAAGGGGTTGATACCATTTTATCAGTAAAATCCTTAAAATCAAACTTTTTACGACCTTCTGCTATCTTGGCCATGTTATCGCGATTGCCCAAAAATTCGATATAATCCTGGTCGGTAAGGTCTTTGTAAATGCCGTTGGAGATAAAAATATCTTTCCAGCCATCGTTATCCATATCAAACATCAACGCTCCCCAGCTCCAGTCGGTAGCGGCTATGCCCGAGTAAAAAGCAGTTTCAGAAAATGTTCCGTCGCCATTATTTACCTGCAGGCAGTTTTGCATGTACTGGTTATAATAGCCATCGTGCTGTTTGGCCTTAATCACATCGTATGATTCAAACGAGGTCATTTTTTTGAGGCGCTTATCGCCTTCGGGTAGCATCTCGGTAGTAAAAATATCATATTGCCCATCGTTATTAATATCGGCAATGTCCGATCCCATCGAGGCCAGGCTCAGGTGGCCCGTCTCGTTTTGGATATCCTCTTTAAAAGTCCCGTTTTTTTGGTTAATGTAGAGGTAATCGCGTTCAAAAAAATCGTTTGATACATAAATATCCGGGTAGCCATCCTGGTTTACGTCGGCAACGGATACCCCAAGGCCAAAACCAATATCGCTTGAAAAAATACCGGCCTGCTGCGTTACATTGGTAAAATGGCCGCCATCATTACGGTACAAACGCGCGCCGCCCAGCGGATCAACTACGGTACGCAGGTTTTTGCTGAAATCAAAAGAGCCAATTGGCCTGAACGAGTTATTCAACACAAAGCAATCCAGGTCGCCATCGTTATCGTAGTCAAAAAATATGGCCTGGGTTGATAAACCGTTATCTACCAGGCCATATTTTTCGGCCTCTTCCTTAAACGTACCATCGTGCTGGTTAATAAATAGTTCGTTCCCTTTTTCTTTACCACGGGCGTTGCCGCTGTGGCAAACATAAATATCCAGCCATCCATCACCATTAATATCAACCATAGTTGCGCCAGTGCTCCAGTACTTGGTGCCTTTTACCCCAGCTTTGGCCGTAGCATTTTCAAATTTCCAGTTGCCTTTGTTTATAAAAAGCTGGTTGCCCCCGGTATTTGAAGTGAGGTAAACATCATTTAGCCCATCGTTATTAACATCGCCAATAGCAACCCCGCCACCATTGTAATAATTGCGGTAGCTAAATACATTGGTACGGTCCTTATCGGTTAACTGGTTTATAAAAGTTATGCCTGTTTCATCGTTAGGTTGTAAAGAAAACAACGTGTTTTTTTGACCGCCGTTACAGCTCCATAATACAACAACTCCTGCAAAAACAAAGGACCACTTTTTAAATAGCATCATATAATTGGCAAAAAACAAACGTAGCGGAAATTTTCCGCTACGTTCTGTTATAAATCAAATAAACCCCAATATATTAATAACCTGCGTTTTGTTTAAGGTTAGGATTGGTATCCACAGCACGCTGAGGAATAGGGTATAAAGTTCTTGTTTTATCAGTTTTGTTAGGGCGCTGATCAACCGGATCATTGAATTTTTCGAAACGGATAAGGTCATTCCTTCTCCATCCTTCATAATAAAGCTCGCGGCCACGTTCGGCTAATATATTGGCTGCTGTTAAAGCCCCCAATGCAGTAGCACCACGTGTTGTTCTTAAGCTGTTAACAATACCCAAAGCTGTTTGGCCGTTAGGATCGGTACCACCGCGCATAATAGCTTCAGCTTTCATCAATAATACATCAGAGTAACGTAAAAGGATGTATGTATTTGTAGCATAATCATCATTTACAGAACCATCTGGTTTAGGCTGAGGGAAATATTTAATAACCCTGATACCTTGTGCCTCTGTTGAATAATTTAAGTTAACATCCGGAGTAAAAATCAATGGAGCACCACCACGTTGTTTTAAGGCAACATTTCCGGGACCGTATTGCTGGCCGATAAGGAAACCTGTTCTTAAACCATTGTACTCGGTTAGTTTTGGATAAGTACCACCAACACGCTCATCGCCGGCCTCAAAGCTGTGATAAAAATCGGCAAGGGTTGTAAAACCATTCCAGCTGCTTGGGCTTTGGTTGTAGTGCATACCCATTCTCCAACGGTTGTGGGTATTTGCCGGTGCATTTGTAGAGGTATTGATACGACCGAAGATGATTTCGGTACTTAACGTGGTGTTATCCCATGAAAAGTTATCAAAGTATTTGCCAGGACCATTTAAATGGAAACCTGCTGCGGTTACCGCGTTGCAATAGCCTATTACTTTGTTCATATCTGCCGCATCAAAAGTAAACGGACCGCCAACGGCTGTTGCTTTGTATACAGCTTTATTAAGGTAAACCTTAGCCAAAAGCGCCTGTGCAGCGGCTTTGCCGGCATGGCCAATGTCAGTAGGTGTGCCAAGGTTAGCTTCTGCAAATTCCAGATCTTTAATGATAAAATCTGTTGCTGCGCTACGGTTATAAACTGTAGGGATCGCATCTACCGAACCGGCAGGGTCTCTGAAAGGCGCCTGGCCGTAAAGATCAACTACTTCAAACATAAAGTAAGCCCTTAAAAAACTGGCTTCTCCTTTTACCTGGTTGGTTACACCAGATGCGTTGATAACCTGTGTAGCACGGTAAACACCTGTATTCAGCTCATCCCAGGTATCATTTACCTGGTTGTGAAATGCATCCCAGGTGTGGGTATGCAATTTACGCCATGTTCCAAAATCGCCCCAGTCAGTTCCCCTTGTTGGGCCCATCATTTCATCTGTCGGGTGCTCTTGCAAAGCGTAAGTATTGGCTTGGTTTGATTGTCCGTTTAATTGCGAGTATACGCCACCAAGGTCACCGGAAGATCCATTACTTGCCGCCCTTACTTCCTTTGAACCATAAACCTTTTCATTCAGCTTTGTACAACTCATTGAGGCAAGCACAAGTGCTGCCAGGCAGGTTGTTCCAATTTTTATTGTTAATTTTTTCATATCAATATTTTTAAAATCCTGCATTAATTCCAAAAGTGTAGGTACGTGCCTTTGGATAGCCGGTATAATCAATACCTCTTGATGGCACGTTGTTAATTTGTTTGTTAACGTTAATTTCGGGGTCAAGTCCTTTGTAGCCTGTAATTAAAGCCAGGTTTTGTCCGGTTAAGCTAAACCTAAGCGTTTTAAATATTTTGCTGTTTTTGATAGGGAATGTATAACCAAGGTTAACGTTTGATACACGTAAAAAGTCGCCTTTTTCTAACCAGCGGGTTGATACCTGGCCAGAGTTTAACGCATTTTCGTTAGTGAAAGCTACATCGTGCGATACGTTGTGGCCTGTAAGCAAGCTACCTCTGTAGAAGTAAGCGTTGGCAGTGTTATCATACACGTAGAAACCGGTAACCGCATTTAAGAAAACGCTTAAATTCCAGTTGCCATAAGTAAAGTTATTGGTTAAGCTGGCGGTAAACTTAGGAAGCGCGCTGCCTTGCAAAGTCTGCACGTCAATACCATTAGGATAAATACCAAAACCATCTTTATCTAACCCGTTGTATTGGGCCACTTTAAATGTGAACAATGGATAGCCGTTTTGGATAACCTGCGAGAACGCACCAGAAAGACCCTGACCGTTGATAGCTCCTGTTTGTACAACACGACCTGTAAAGTTCTGCACGTTGTTTTTCAGGAAGGTCATGTTATAATTAACATCCCATTGAAATTTTGAACTTTTAACAGCTTCAAGGTTTAAACCAATCTCTAAACCTTTGTTAATAACATTACCTGGTAAGTTAATCCAGATACCGGGAGCTGCTGTAGGTTGCGGGAACGCATTGAAAAACAAAAGGTCTTTAGTGCTTTTGTTAAAGTAATCAATGGTACCTGACAAGCGGCCACCAACAATTGTGAAATCAATACCGGCGCCGTAAGCAGTGGTTGTTTCCCATTTCAAATTAGGGTTAGGGAAGTAAAGCTGGCTGCTGTTACCTGCCAAATCTGTTTGGAATACAGACAACGACTGATAAGCAGGGAATTCCTGGTTACCTGTTTTACCGTAATTTAAGCGCAGGCTTAAATCATCAAATAAGCTTTTAGGAGCAAAGCTTTCATTAATGATTTTCCATTTAAGTGCCAAAGCCGGGAAAGTAGCGTATTTATGGTTCGAACCGAATTTAGATGATCCATCGGTACGTACTGTAGCAGTCAATAAATACTTGTCTTTATAAGAGTAATTTAACCTTGCATAATATGATTGCAGTTCAGACTTGGTTGTATCGCCAAAAAGGGGAAACCTGTCTTTAAAATCATTCATATTTTTCACCAATACGTTTTTCGTAGAAGTTTGGGTCCTGATATCAATAAGGCTTTTGTTGTTGAATACCTGGTATGAATAACCGCCCAAAATAGTAAATGAACTGTTATCGCTCCATTTCTTTTCGTAGGTTAAGGTTTGCTCAGTGATCTGGCTGCTCAATTTCACAGTTTGCAAATCGCCCTGGCCAATTCCGGAAATTGAAGGAACTGTTTTGCCCCTGATGGTGCTGCTGCTGGTATAACCTTGAATAGTTGGATCATAAAAGGTAGTGCGTTTTGCCAGCGAGTAATCATTACCAAAAGTACCGCGATAGCTTAAGCCTTTGGCCAATTTTACAGTGATGCCTATATTACTAAGTAACCTGTTCACATTGTCGCTGTCATAGGTGTTATTCAACATATCAACCGGGTTAAGGTTGCTGCCATCAAAGTAATAAGTACCATCGGCATTCTTAATCGGGTAGGTTGGGTTAAGGCCAATTGTAGCACCAATTAAACTACCCTGGAAACCAGCATCGTTGGTTACCGGGGCGTATTGGTTTTTCACATTTGAACCAGCCAGCGTAAGGTCTAATTTTACGACATCTTTAAATAACGACTGGTTGGCGTTCAAGTGACCGGTTAAACGTTTTAAACCAGATTTTTTGATGATACCATTTTGGTCATCGTAACCAAACGAAGCCCTGTAGGTAAAACCATCTTTAGCACCACCGAAACCAAGGTTAACGGTTTGCGAAACAGCTTTGCGAAAAATCTGATCCTGCCAGTTAGTGTTTGCACCTTTATTAATGGCGTTAGCATCGGCGCCTACACCCGCAACAGCCTTCAAAAAGTCGGGGCCATTCAGGATATCATAACGGCTTGCAGGGGTACTTAACGAAGTATTTTCTGAAAACTGGATACCTTGTCCTTTACGGCCTTTCCTGGTGGTAATTAATACTACGCCGTTGGCGCCACGTGAACCGTAAATTGCCGAAGCCGAAGCATCCTTTAATATAGAGATGTTTTCGATATCGTTAGGGTTCAGGAAAGATAAAGGGTTCCTGGCCGATGACATACCAATAGGGCTTGAGCCGCTTGACGCAGCATAGCTATCATTTGATACCGGCACACCATCAATTACATACAAAGGATCGTTACCGGCCCTGATAGAACCTGTACCGCGGATATTGATAGAAGCTCCGGCGCCTGGCTCACCGCTTGACTGCGTTACTGTAACACCGGCAATACGGCCCTGAAGTAATTGATCGGGGGTTGATATAACACCCTTGTTGAAATCTTTGGTACTAAGAGAAGCTACAGAACCTGTTGCATCTTTTACCTTTTGGGTACCATAACCAATTACCACTACTTCATTTAATGATCTGCTTGAAGTTTCAAGGCTTACATTAATAGATGTGCGGCCATCGAGGTTTACCGTTTGGCCAACGTAGCCGATGTAAGAGAATTTAATTGCGGTAACGTTACCGGCAACAGATAATTTGTAATCACCATCTGCGGTTGTAATGGCGCCACCCGTAGCTCCTACGGCGGTTACCGATACTCCCGGAAGTGCTGATCCATCTTTCTTGTCAGTTACTTTTCCTGTGATTACTTTATTCTGGGCCATTGCTGCGACCGAGAAAAAGACAAATACAGCAAAGAAACATACTTTGAGTAAGTGTTTAAATTGCATAATTACTGAGATTTAGTTGAATTGGTTTAATTAACTGGTTTAGACTTTTTTGGTTTGATAAAATAACCTTTCAATTAGCGGCCGGCATCTCTTCAAGTATTTTTTAGTTGAAACCTTGATGAAAAAATACTTAATTAAACGTTAAAAATTCTCGTTTAAAACCAATTAACATGGCGTCAATGAGAACTTAACTAACAATACCGGCTACTGAAAATGTAATGGTTTATAATATTACACCTGAAAATCTTATGCAATTTAGTTATTAAAGCAGTAGAAAAATGTGATGTGGGGCACAAGATTGGCAAAACGCTGATAATTTTAAATTTATATAAACATTTTCGATGTTTTTATTTTTTATTGGTCTAGTTATCAGGAATTTAAAAAAAAATAGAACTATAAAAATATAAAGTTTTTATTACCTCTATTTTAACAAAATCCGGTACTAAATTATCCCAAAATTGCTTTTTGAACTTTATAAATGCTTATCGGGACATCTAAAAATTAACTGATGTCAAATGGTTTGATATTCATGATGCGTTGTTCAAATTGTTCGGGGTGTAGTGATTTGGCTTTGATGCGCATTTTATAAACGTAGATGGTATTCACCGAATATTCTAATATTTTAGCAATAGTATCGTTATCGGCAATACCCATTCTGATAAGCGCGAATATTCTTAAATCGGTATTCAATAACTCATCTTCCTGTGGCCAAATCTGATCCTTCTCGTCAAACAGGCTGTTGAATACGTTAATAAAGTTTGGAAATATTTTCACAAAAATATGGTCAAAACTATAGTATAAACTCTCACGTTCTTTTTTAATATCTATATTATTGATGAGCGAGGTAATGGCATCGTACTTTTTCATCGAAATTTTAGCTTCGATAGAAACCTTCAGGTTCTCGAGCTTTAATATATACCCCGATATCGCTTTAAAAAATTGCCCGATATACTCTTCCTTAATTTTGGCGTCTACCAGTAGCTTGCCGTTTATATCGTTAAGCTGTACATTTTTCCCTTCAATTATCTTTTCCTTGGTTTTTAGTTTTTTAAGCTGTTTTACAATCATCACCAGGAAAAATACCACCAACAATGCCAGGGCAGTTAATGTAAGCAGCAGGATCAGGAAGCGGTTTTTTTGATGTTCGGAGTTATTAAGTTCGGCGGCGGCAATAATTGGCAAAATAGACCCTATCTGTATTTTTCGTTGCCTTGCGCCATAAAAATCGGCATCTTCTTTAGCCAATTGTATAAAACTGTAAGCATCTTTTATATTACCCTCTTTATATAAAAGGTCGGCCAGGGTATAAAGAGCAACCGTTTCACGGGTAGATGACTTAATATCGGCGATGGCCGATTGAATCATCAGGTTAATCCCCTCTTCTTTTTGATTATCCTGCAGGTAAATCATCCCTAATGAGCAGGAAACCATTGCTCTTAAGTGCATGGTTATCACCATGTCTTTTTCAAGCAGCTTACCAAACCAAACTTTACCCTGAATGTAGTTACGTTCCTGCAGTTTTTGTAAACCCAGCAGGTAATTACGGCTCACAAAGTCATCGCCGCAAAAAGATATTGCCGAATCAATTGATTTATTGCCGGCTGTAATGTAACCGGGCGTAAAATATTTATCGTTGCTATAATTAGCTATATCGTAATAACACCTGCCCAAAAAAAAATAATAGTCAATTTTGGCAGGGTTCTCCAAAACCTTAACATCAACCTTGTGCAAATAATCAAAAGCTTCATGAAACATGCCCGATGATAGCAGGATGAATGCCATTTTTACATAGCTATAATATTCGCCCTGCTTATCGCCCCGCTGCTTACTTAAGCCTATCATCTTATCCACGTAAACATAGGCCGAATCAAACTGGTACCCCTTATACTCGCTGTAAATGCTGTTTAATGTAGAAAACTGCGCGTCGTAATCATCTTTGGATAGCCTCGATCTGTATAATTTCAGCTTGTTAATCCGCAACTCTTTAGTATGCTCATAAGTGCTTTTTTTTCCAATCTCGGTTTTTAATTCTTCAAGTAAATTATTTGTAGTATCAGATGCAAATGTTGACAAAGAAGTTAATAACAATAAGAAACAGAAAAAATACTTCATGCTTATATAATTCAAAGGTTTAAACAAATTGGTTAACCCGCCCTCCATGGAACAATATTCAAGTAAACTGTAACCGCATAAAAACAACTCCGGCACAGGTTTTCTTTTTATTTTACTACTATGAAATTGAAATTACGGGTTTATATCTCAAAGATATATAAAGGAGCAGTCTTTACGGCTTACTTTATTAACATTATTAAACCCTACAGGCGTATTGGCAACGCTGCTCTGGCAACGTATTAAAGCGAGCCCCCCTCTACCAGGGCGGAGTTAATTTTCATCTCCTGGGTACCTGTATTTCCAGCTATGCATGCCATCATTTTCACAAAAGCGCTTTTTGCCAGTTTAAAGCCGCTGGTTTCAATATAGGTAATTTGCGGATAATAAAATGTGGGTACCTGGCCCTCACTTATAGCTATAATACCTATATCGCCAGGTACATGTAACTGTAAGGTTTGCACAGCTTTCATAACCCCTATCAATATCTCATCGCTCATGCAAAATATGGCATCCGGCAGCTGCCGGGCTAACTTATTCATTATAACCTCAAAAGATTCATTTATTGAGCCAGCATGATGAATGGCTAACCTGACTTCGGGATTAGCCGCCCGCAATGTTTCGGTAAAAGCAGATAGCCGTTTTTTGGTGATAGATAGCTCCTCATTGCCAAAAACGGCCAGAATATTTTGTTTGTTTTTAGCTATCAGTGTTTTGGCAGCTATGGTTGCCGCCATTACATCATCAACACATATTTTAATACAGCTTTCGGCCGCGGGTACTTTATCAAAAAAAACAATAGGGATATGATGATCACCTTGCTTAAAAAAGCTGCTGATATCCGTGGTTTTAGTAGTTATAGAAATAAATATGCCCGAAACCCTCCCCTGTCGACATCGTTTCAGGTTTTGCTGCTCTATCAACGGGTCGTCGCCAGATTGCAGCATCATTAACGAATAACCGTATAGCCGCACCTCTTCTTCGAGCGAGCTGATGAATGACTGGTAAAAATCATTGGCAATTGTGGGTATAATTACTGCCAACTCCTTGCTTTGGTTAGTCCGAAGATTAATTGCGTAGGTGTTAGGCTCGTATTCTGCAACGGCAGCAAGTTCTTTAACCTTTTGCCTGGTTTCTTTTGAGATGTCCGGATGATCTTTAAGTGCCCGCGAAACTGTGGAGATACTTAAATTAAGCATCTCGGCAAGTTTTTTTAATGTTATATCAGGCATGGAGTTGGCTGTTGGTAATCGGCAATTAAAAGTAGTACATTTTTTCGATTTCAATTTATCTATATCCTTTTAACGCGTTAAGCAACGCTTATGCACTCGCACTCATTACTTTCATCCAGCATTATGGCCGGCGTTTCCTAACTATTTTTCAACAACAAACATTATCGCAAACGTTTGCGGGCTGTTGCAAACCTTATTCTGGTTGTGGTTCGTATAAAACGTGAAAGCTAAACCTTACTTTTAAAAAAGTATTACCAATTATAACCTGTTACCTTTTTGCCAGTTAAATTACCAAAGACATGAGCATATATCATACTGCCTCCGTTTTTTCATTTTTTTGCTATACTTATCTTTTTGAAATAAGCGAAATAGCTTTTTTAAAACATATACCTGCGCTTATACTTCACCCCTCCTCACCATACACCGTTTTGGCTATAGCCCTCACGGTATCAGTATTGATATCGGTTGCCTCTATATGCAGAGTTTTTGCATTATCAAAGCAAACAAAGTTGCAGCAGGATGTTATAGCAGGCCAGCAATCGAGGCTACTTAGTTTAAACACTATAATAGAGCAAAACGGCCAAAGTAAAGCCGACCACATAGGCCACTTTGTTTGCCTGGTATCGGACTATATTACCAAATTTGAAAAATTGCACCGAAGCATAAAACGCAATACCGACGTAAAAACCTACCGGGATATACTGCCATTTTTCAATGAAACAGACATTAAACAGGAACGCAAATCGCTTTGCCGCGACTTTGACAAGTACTTTTTAAAAGCCTTCCCCAATTTTGTTATGGAATTTAACGCAATGCTGAAAAAGGACGACCAGATATGGCCAAAACGTATCGGCCAGTTAAATACCGAACTGCGCATTTTTGCCCTCATGAAATTGGGCATTACCGATTGTGAAACGATTGCTGGCATCTTAGAATATTCGGCCAATACCATCTACGTTTATAAAATGCGCATCAAGGCCAGGCTCAATGTACCTGCCGACGACGCTGATGGGGTTACGCTATTCAAAGCTTCATTTGATGAAGCCGGCCGTTACGTCAAATCCGCTTAAATATGCCATACTTTCTTAACTTATCACCATTTAACAACCATCCATGTCCATTTTAAAACCCCGTTTAAGTTTCTGGCAAATCATTAACATGAATGTCGGTTTTTTTGGCATCCAGTATAGTTTCGGACTTCAGCAAACGGCTATAAATCCCCTGTATACGTTTCTGCATGCCAGGCCCGAAGATCTGCCACTACTCAATTTAGCAGGGCCAATGACAGGTTTGCTCATCCAACCTCTTATTGGAGCGCTTAGCGACAGAACATGGCACCCGCGCTGGGGCCGGCGTAAACCTTTCTTTTTAGTAGGCGCCATTTTTTGCAGCCTTTGCCTTTTTGCGTTCCCCTTTAGCAGGGCGTTATGGATGGCTGTTGGTTTACTGTGGATATTAGATGCAGCCAATAATACCGCCATGGAACCTTACCGCGCATTTATAGCTGATAAGCTGCCCGAAAAGCAACGGGCCTTCGGCTTTTTAACACAAAGTTTTTTTACAGGCCTCGGTATTACCCTGGCCAATTTATCGCTTGGCTTTTTTAAAAACATCATATCGGGCAGTACAAAAACCAGCGATGGGCAATCGGGTATCCCCTACTGGGTTTTCGGGTCGTTTTTTGTGGGCGCCATCTGCTCCATAGTTTCAGTCGTTTGGTCGGTTACCACCACGCCCGAGATCCCGCCTACCGAAGCTGAACTGACCGAACTAAGGAGCAGGAAGAAAGGGCTTTTTGAACCTATAAAAGAAATTTTTGCAGCCATTAAACATATGCCCGGCATTATGTGGAAACTGGCATTGGTATACCTGTTTCAATGGTATGCCATGTTTTGCTACTGGCAGTTTGTTTCGTTAAGTATAGCTAAATCGGTATTTCATACCACCCCCGATGGTAATAAGGAACTGTATGAGCAAGCCGTTGTATGGGCCGGCAAAGTAAACGGATTTTATAATATAGTTACTTTTTGCTCGGCATTCGGTTTGGTTTGGCTTGCTCAAAAATTCAGTGCCAAATATGTACATATAGGCTGCCTGCTCATGGCGGGTGTAGCCTTGCTGATATTCCCGCACCTTACCGACAGGAATTTGTTGTTTGCGCCAATGGTGGGTTTTGGTATAGCCTGGGCCAGCATGATGGGCGTGCCTTACATTATGGTAATAGGCAGCATCCCCAAGGAACGGTATGGCGTTTACATGGGCATCATCAACATGATGATTGTTATACCTATGATATTACAAACCATTAGCTTTGGCTTTATTTATAAAAAATTTCTGGGCGATAACCCATTAAATGCCATCACTTTTGCCGGGGTATTATTATTAATAGCAGCTGCAGCTACCATACGCATTAAAAAAGATACCATAACAGATGATGTAATAGTACCAGCCGGGGCCGGGCATTAATTATATTTATATCGATAGCCTGTTTTATCAACCCATTTTTGGATAAAATTTTATAATCGTGTACAACCATCAATTACATCAGCGGGTTAACAGTATTTTAAACCAATACAACCTTGACATAGCCGGCACCGACAACGCATTTTACATACGGCTGATGACCAGCGCCGATACCATACAAGACCTTTATCACGAGATCTACGGCAGCCATGCGGCTGCGGCACCAGTATTTGAACAACTGCTTTTAAATATCACCAAGGCTTATGCAACCAGGCCTGCGGTGTTTAAAAATAAAGACGAAGTGAAGGCGGCAAAGGACAATTGGTTTTTAAGTAACAAAATTACCGGCATGAGCCTGTATGTAGATAGATTTTGCGGCACATTAGGCAACCTGGGCAGTAAGCTATCTTATTTTGAAAAACTTGGTGTAAACTTTTTGCACCTGATGCCCCTATTTGAAAGCCCGCCCGCCGCAAGCGATGGGGGCTACGCCGTATCCAATTTCAGAAAAATAGATGAGCGGTTTGGATCATTGGCCGATTTAAAGCGGCTGCGCCGGAAAATGGACACCAAACAAATGTACCTCATGACGGATATTGTGCTTAACCATGCATCCAACCAGCATGAATGGGCATTAAAGGCAAAAAGTGGCGACCCTAAATACCAGGATTATTTTTACATGCATGATGACAGGGTAATTCCCGATCAATATGATCAAAGCATGCCCGAAATTTTCCCGGAAAGTTCGCCCGGAAACTTTACTTACATACCGGAGTGTGATAAATGGGTAATGACGGTATTCCATCATTACCAGTGGGATTTAAATTATAGCAATCCGGCTGTGTTCCTGGAGATGTTGGATATTGTATTTTTTTATGCCAACCTGGGTGTAGATATTCTGCGGATTGACGCGCCGGCGTTTATCTGGAAGCAACTGGGTACCAATTGCCAAAACCTGCCGCAGGCGCACGTATTGTTGCGCCTTATTAAGCAATGCGTGTTGGTAGCCGCGCCGGGCCTGGCGCTGCTTGGCGAAGCCATTGTGGCCCCCGCCGAAATCATGAAATACTTTGGCAGCGGACGGTTTGCAGCCAAAGAATGTGATTTTGCCTATAACGCTACCCAAATGGCACTACAATGGGATATGCTGGCTACCGGCGATACCCGTGTAATGCTTGCCGCACAAAACCAATTATTACAAAAACCATACGGCTCCTCATGGATTACGTATACCAGGTGCCATGACGATATTGGTTTAGGTTACGACGATGAAATGATCAGGAAAGCCGGTTATGAACCGTATCGGCACCGCCGGTTTTTGCAGGATTATTATACAGGAAATTTTGTGTCGAGCCCATCGGCAGGCGCTTTATTTTCGGCGAACCCCCAAACGGGCGATGCCCGCATCAGCGGTTCGCTGGCTTCATTATGTGGCCTTGAAAAGGCTATAAAACGTAATGATACTGGGGCAATAAACACCGCCGTTCAAAAAATTTTACTGATGCAGGCACACAGCTTTTTTCTTGGCGGCATACCCATGATTTTTTATGGCGATGAGGTAGGTTATACAAACGACTACTCCTATTTAACCGATGAGGCTAAAAGTTATGATAACCGGTGGATGCACCGCCCGGTAATTGACTGGCATAAAAATGAACTGATAAATACCCCTGGTACGGTCGAAAATATTGTTTTTTCGGGCACTCAAAAGTTAATCGCCATCCGCAAAAAAATACCTGCTGTGGCCGATCATAATAACCTGGCTTGGTTTAAGCCATATAACATTCATGTAGCGGGCTACTCACGGGCCTACAATGGGCAGGTGTTTTATGGGGTATTTAACTTCAGTAATGAAGTATGCTACCTGTCCTGGGCAGCCTTTGGATTAAAAGAGGGCAGTACCACAAAGGTAACGGACCATTGGTCGGGCAAAAATTATAGTGTTACCGATAGCGATGACTACTTGATAATTGAGCCCTTTGGTTTTCATTTAATGGGGGCTTTACAGCCTTAATCGCGCAATATTTTTGATGACCATTGGGCAGGCCATGTCCCGCCCAATAGTCGTTTTGATTTTGTAGCAACTATCACCTTGTACCGTGACCATCGTCATAATTTTGCCCCAATAATTTAGCCAATTTTACTCCCGGTTAAACGGCAAAAAATGAAAACAATATTGATTCCTACCGATTTTTCAGAGAACGCCCGGCATGCAGCCGAATATGGCTACTATCTGGCCAAACAAATGAGGGCAAACGTATTACTGTGCAACGCGGTTATTATACCGGCAGAGATACCGCAAGCAGGATTCACAGGCTGGCTTGGGGGAGAAAGCGAATTATTGATGGAAGATAGTACCGATGAGTTACAGCGCTTAAAAGCCCATCTTGAACTCATTGACCGCACAGACACCTTTAGGCCCCAGGTGGGCTATGTAAATGACGCGGGTCGGGTTACAGATGTGGTGAACACCAACTGTTCCGCGGCCGACGTTGCTCTGGTTGTTATCGGGAAGCACGCCGCCAGCGGCTGGAGTGGCTTTTTATTGGCAAACCACACCAACGCGCTTATTGATGCCGCCAAAAAGCCGCTGCTGGTTGTTCCGCCCCAGGCACGTGTAGATATGGTTAAAAAGATTGCTTTCGCCACTGATTTCAACAAAATAGGGAAAGACATTAAATCGATATATGAATTGATAGCATTAGCCCGGCCCCTTAATGCCGAAATTCTGCTAACTCACGTCTACACCGAAAAGCACCATTCGCCTGCACTCCAGTTATTGATAGATCAGTTGCTCACCGAACTATCAAACAAAGCCGACTACCCGCACATTTATTATCGTGCGTTAGCAGATACCACTGCCGAAAGGGGCCTCACCTGGCTTTGCAAACACGGACAGGTAGATATCCTGGCTATGAACCATGGCCCCTATAGTTTTATTGATGATGTTTTAAACTTAAGCCACACACAAAAAATGGCTGCCCACCTTTCGGTTCCCTTGCTGGTTTTCCAGGCGTAATTAGTTTGGAAGCCAGCTGACTAAACAAAACGCTGCCTGCACCCCAGGCGGCGTTTTGTTATTTATGGTAAGGAAAAATAACTTTTACCACTAGGGCTAAACGCGTAAATTTGGGTTAACATAACTTAACACATTTCAAATATATTTTTTATAACTATTTAATAGTCAATATTTTATATTTTATCATGGTTAACACTAAACTGATCGTGCAATTCAGAAGCATCCAAATATTTATGCCTGTTGTTGGTCAATACAACTCCCTTTGGTACCCGGATCATTTAACCAAAATCAGCCAATAAAAACAAGGTATCGTTTGACGTTTATATCTTCCCGACCCTATAAGCTTATTCCGTTAGCGATTATTAAATAACAGCTTATCGCCGTTAAGTATTTAAACGCGTTTGCCATGATTCTACCGCCTTAACATTTACCACAAAATTCTATCACAAATAGACCAGGAAAATTCAAAACATTTCAAAGGCCATCCGGTTGTACCTAAGGATATGATATACATCACTATTTATGGTCATGAGCGTCATTCCCCAAGCCGGTAGTAAGCTATAGCTTTGCATTGTAGTCCATTTTAAAACTGCATGATTAAATAAGTATGGCGGTCTCCTTAAATACTTTTCTGTTAACCATTAATTGCGGTTCATCCAGCCTTAAATTCAGTTTGTACCATTCAAGCTCGCTACAGGAAGAGTTATCGGGCAGTGTAGATGCCATTGGCAGTGCAGCAAGTAAACTTGTAATAAGTAAGCAGGAAAAACCGGTACCCGGCCACGCCGGCGGATTTAAAAGCCTGGATGCAGCAGTGAAAGCCGTAATCCGTTGGATTAAACAAAGCCAATATAACAATAGCCTGTTGGCTATAGGGCACCGGCTGGTACAGGGCGGGCCAAACCACCGGGCACCGCAACTCATAACAGATGATTTGCTAAAAACCCTGCACCAATATGTTTACCTGGCCCCCAACCATTTGCCCGATGAAATTAAAACCATCAAAGCTTTTCAAAAAGCTTTTACGCAGTTACCCCAGGTAGCCTGCTTTGATACCGCCTTTCACGCCGATATGCCCGACGAGGCTAAATATTACCCCTTGCCCGATAAATACCGGGAACAAGGCCTGCTGCATTATGGCTTTCATGGCCTTTCGTACGAATACATTATGCAAAAACTGGCTGCCGATGGTATTGATGTAAATAAGCAGCATATCATTATCGCGCATTTGGGCAATGGCGCAAGCATGGCCGCGGTCAAAAACGGAATCAGCGTAGAAACTACCATGGGCCTTAGCCCTATTGGCGGCCTGGTAATGGGCACTCGTTCCGGCGATCTTGATCCGGGCGTAGTACTATTCCTGCTGAAACAAGGGCGGTTAACAACCACGCAGCTTGATACACTACTCAGTAAACAATCGGGGTTAAAGGCCATTGCGGGCAAAAGTGATGTGCAGGAATTACTGGGCCTGGCAGCTCATGATGCCAAAGCCCGCGCTGCAATTACCACCTTTTGCTACCAGGCGCGCAAGTTCATCGGTTCGCTGGCCGCAGCTATGGGTGGGTTAGACCTGCTGGTTTTTACCGGCGGCATAGGCGAGCATTCGGCCGTTATCCGGGAATCTATTTGCCGCAACCTGGATTTTTTAGGCATCCGCATCGACGACAAATTGAACAACCATCACAAAGAAAACATAGAATCATCAACAAGTAAGATTAAAGTGATGGTGCTAAAAACTAATGAAGAAGCAATGATTGCACAACATACACAAACCACTATTTTAAAATAAAAACTCACCATGGAAACCGAAATATTAGATATAGAACAGGCTGAATTATCGACCGAACTATTAAGAAAAATACATGCCTACTGGCGCGCGGCAAATTACATATCGGTAGGGCAACTATACCTGCACCACAACCCATTGTTAAAAGAGCCCCTCAAGCTCGATCATGTAAAAAACATGTTGCTGGGGCATTGGGGCACTACACCGGGGCAAAACTTCATTTATACACACCTCAACCGGATCATTACTCAATATGATCTGAATATGGTCTATGTTTCGGGGCCGGGGCATGGTGGCCCGGCTGTTGTTGCCGGCACCTACCTGGAAGGAACATACACAGAAGTTTATCCTGATATTACGCAGGACGAAGAAGGCTTGCGTAAACTGTTTACCCAGTTTTCTTATCCCGGCGGCATATCCAGCCACGCTTCGCCGCAAACACCGGGCTCTATTCACGAAGGTGGCGAGCTGGGTTATTCCCTTAGCCATTCATTCGGCGCGGTGCTGGATAACCCCGATTTGATTATTGCCTGCGTTGTAGGCGATGGCGAAGCGGAAACCGGCCCGTTGGCTACAGCCTGGCATTCCAACAAATTCCTTAACCCGCTTACCGACGGCACAGTATTGCCTATACTGCATCTGAATGGTTATAAGATATCTAACCCTACGGTTTTAGCCCGCATTACCCACGAAGAGTTGGAGCAATTGTTTCGCGGCTATGGTTGGAACCCCATTTTTGTGGAAGGCGAAGATCCGGAGCAAATGCATAAGGATATGGCTGTGGCGCTTGATTACGCTGTTGACCGTATTAAACAAATAAAATATGATGCCGAACAACCCAATACTGAACGCCCGCGCTGGCCGATGATTGTATTACGGTCGCCCAAAGGCTGGACAGGGCCTAAGGAAGTAGATGGTCATAAAATTGAAGGCAACTTTAGGGCCCACCAAATCCCGCTTGCGGTTTCGGCAAGTACGCCACCGGCACATTTGCAAATGCTGGAAGACTGGATGAAAAGCTATCATCCCGAAGAGTTATTTGATGAGCAAGGCAAGCTTATGCCCGAACTGGCCGAACTGGCGCCAAAAGGCGAACGCCGGATGGGTGCCAATCCGCATACCAATGGCGGCAATTTACTGCGCGACCTGCGCCTGCCCGATTTTAAGGATTATGCCACCGTGGTGGAAAGCCCCGGCGCTGACGGCGAAGGCGATACTTATGTGAGCGGCCGTTTTCTAAGGGATGTGATCAAAGCAAACCAGGAAAAGCGAAACTTCAGGATATTTGGCCCCGATGAAACGGTATCAAACCGGCTGGATGCTGTATTCGAAGTAACCAACCGCCAGTGGGCTGCGCCAATAATTCCGTACGATGAATTCCTGGCGGCAGATGGCAGCGTAATGGAAATGCTGAGCGAGCACCAGTGCGAAGGCTGGCTGGAGGGCTACCTGCTTACCGGAAGGCATGGGCTGTTTAATTGCTATGAAGCCTTTATTCATATCGTCGATTCTATGTTTAACCAGCATGCCAAATGGTTAAAAACAACGCTCGAACTGCCCTGGCGCAGGCGCATAGCATCGCTTAATATCCTGTTAACATCTACCGTTTGGCGGCAGGATCATAACGGCTTTACCCACCAGGACCCGGGTTTCCTGGACCATGTGGTAAACAAAAAGGCCAACATTGTGCGGGTTTATTTACCACCCGATGCCAACTGCCTTTTATCGGTAATGGATCATTGCCTGCGCAGCTATCATTATGTAAATGTTATTGTAGCAGGTAAACACCCGGCACCACAATGGCTTAATATGGAGCAGGCGGTTGAACATTGTACCCGCGGCATAGGCATCTGGAATTTTGCCAGCAACGACCAGGAGGCCGAGCCTGACGTGGTGATGGCCTGTAGTGGCGATGTGCCAACCTTAGAAACGCTTGCAGCGGTTTCGATTTTAAGGGAACACATGCCCGAGCTGAAAATAAGGGTTGTTAACGTGGTAGATTTGTTTAAACTTCAAAAAAGCACCGAACATACCCACGGTCTTAGCGACAAAGATTATAACGCGCTATTTACCAGCGATAAACCTGTGGTATTTGCCTTCCATGGCTACCCATGGCTGGTACACCGCTTAACTTATAACCGCGCCAACAACGTGAATATGCATGTGCGGGGGTATAAAGAGGAAGGAACTATCACCACCTCTTTTGATATGACGGTACTTAACGAAATGGACCGCTTTCATCTGGTGATGGATGTGATTGACCGCCTGCCACAAACGGGCAGCAAAGGCGTTTACCTTAAGCAGCAGCTTACAGATAAGCTAACCCAGCACAAGCAATATATTAAAGCTAACGGCAAGGATATGCCCGAAATACTTAACTGGAAATGGAAACAATAACGCAAGAGATAACCGTTAAGCCCGATATGCATACCTATTACCGCAGCTATTGCGTTGATAGAAATGACACCGGGATAAAAATAATACCGGCAAATGATTTTAAACCGATTAGTTCCCGATTGATAGAACGGAACAACGCAGTTTATACTTTGCAACCGGGATATGACCGCTACTATCAAACAACCAACCTGGTAGCCGCCATGGAAAAAGCAAAGGAAGGTGCGCTTGCATGCATAGACGCCTTGATTGACCAGGGTGAGACCGGCAAGCCAGCATTGTTGCAATACCGGATAGACCACTACGAGGACTTGCATGTAAACCTGGTTGATGCCAACATTCAATTGGTTGAGCAGGAGATAACAGAGGACAGGTATTTTAAATGGACACCGTATAGGATTAAAGGTTAAATATGCTCAGTAAACAAGAAATATTTGGCTACGAGCCGGATCAAAAATATAAAACACCGGTCGCTTATTTTTCGATGGAATTTGCGGTTGACCAGGCTTTAAAGATCTATAGCGGCGGACTGGGTTTTTTGTCCGGTTCGCATTTAAGGAGTGCTTACGAGTTGAAGCAAAACCTGGTAGGCATTGGTATGCTGTGGAAATATGGTTATTATGACCAGGTAAGGGATGGCAACGGCTTTATGAAGCCGGAATTTATTGAAAAGCACTATTCCTTTTTACAGGATACAGGCATTCTTTTTACTGTACAGGTGCATGGCGCGCCTGTACATGTCAAAGCCTGGTTGCTAAAGCCCGAAACATTTGGTACCGCACCCTTATTTTTATTGAGTACCGATGTTCCGGAAAACGATGAATTATCAAGGTCTATCACCCACGTACTCTATGATGCTAACGAGGCAACCCGTATCGCGCAAACTATTGTATTAGGTATTGGCGGCGCTACGCTGCTGGATATTTTAGGTTTTGAACCGGATGTTTACCACATGAACGAGGGGCATTCGGTATCGCTAAACTTTTACCTGTACGCCAAATATAAAAACCTGGAAGAAGTAAGGAAACGGGTGGTTTTCACCACCCATACACCAGAAATGGCCGGTAACGAAGCGCATAGCTACGAATTACTAAAAGAGATGTCGTTTTTTTATCATTTACAGGAGCACGAAGTAAAATCGTTATTGGGAATGGAAGGAGAAAATTTTAATTATACCCTGGCCGCCCTTAAATTTTCACGTAAAGCAAATGGCGTATCCAGGCTTCACGGCGAAGTAGCGCGGCAAATGTGGGGCAATAATACAGGTGTTTGCGAAATTATATCCATCACCAATGCGCAAAATAAAACCTATTGGCATGATGCTGCTTTAGATGACGCCATTGCTACTCATGATGATGAAGCTATAATTGCCCGTAAAAAAGCAATGAAGCTTGAGTTGTTTAGCGTGGTGGCAAACCAGTGCGGCAAACTGTTTAATCCCAACGTGCTCACCATTGTGTGGGCGCGGCGTTTTGCCGGCTATAAGCGGGCCGACCTGGTAATGCAGGACTGGGACAGATTTTTGGCCATCGTAAGTAATACTAAATACCCCGTCCAATTTATCTGGGCCGGCAAGCCGTACCCGGAGGATGAAAGTTCTATCGCCTTGTTTAACCACATCATTGAGCGTGCCCGCCCATTTGCAAATTGTGCCGTGCTTACCGGTTATGAACTGCATTTATCGGCCTTGCTAAAAAAAGGGTCGGATGTGTGGCTCAACAATCCCCGGATGTACCGCGAGGCATCAGGCACCAGCGGTATGACTGCGGCCATGAATGGCAGTATTAATCTTTCGCTTCCCGACGGCTGGGTACCTGAGTTTGCAAACGATCAAAAAAACTGTTTCGTAATTCAGCCTGCATCCAACCAACTACAGGTGCATGAAAAAGACAGCCAGGAAAACAGGAACCTGATGGATGTGCTCGAAAAAAAGGTAGTGCCTATGTATTATGGCGCTCCAAAAAAATGGTTAGGCATCATGAAACAGGCGGCCGCGGATGTGGTACCCGCATTTGAAGCCGGGCGATTGGCCGCTGAATATTATGAGAAAATGTATAAGCTGTAGTAGCTTAGTAATTGTGTCGAAATAGCTTCAGCAAAAGCCCACTCTAAATAGCGTAGCTTTTATGAGCACCAAAGACAACCAAATCGCGTATAATCTCTCCGGTAGGTTACCGTGTACCCACATTTTTTTAACAAAAGAAATTGTCATTTCGATAGAGCTTGAGTGGGAAAGAGCGGGGCGCGAAAGAGAAATCCTGAACGCCCTGTATTACAACAAGTCCCTCGGGATGCAAATCGCTCAAGATTTCTCCTCACCCCACTCGCGCAACCCATCGCAGGTTCGTTCGAAATGACACCGTTTTTGTTTAGTGATGAGATCCAAAGACGTGGGTACACGGTAGCCCGGAAGGGGAAACTTTAGCTTCGCAATCGATAAAACAATTTGCTGCCCCAGTTAAAGTGCCTAAACTATTTTTTTAATATTACTTATCAGCCTCCCTGGCTGTTTTAAGGATTTACGTTTGTGCTCAATATCAGTTTTTACAATGACGGCCATCATAAATACCAACCCATTTTACAATGATCTTTACAAAGCTAAAACCAAATAAAATGCAAAAATATCATCGCTTGTTTTTCTTTTCGGCAGGAGTAACTTTGTTGTTATTGTTAATTAGCGCTGCACCAAAGGCCGCAGCATACAATGCCCGAAAAGATACATCCGTAACAACCACTATAAAAAGCCAGCTGGTGGTACACCGCAAAGAATTATACTTTCCCAACAGTGTTCAACGCTTTTACCGGCAAACAGGCTTCAGGCTGGCGTGGATAGCGCCCGACACCGCTAAAACTCATGCTACCGATGCTATGCTGTTGCTTGATTGTGTAGTTACGTACGGGCTAAAACATTCGGATTATCACCCAGATCAGTTATTGTACGATAAGTTAAAGTTACTCAGATCAAGCTCGAGCCCGGTTAGCAACAGGCGAAAAGCAATGTTCGACATCCTGTTAACCGATGCAATCCTCGCTTTCGAAAACAACCTGCATTATGGTCTGCTTAACCCGAATTACCCTGACTCAAAAATCGACTCGGGAATTAAAAACGGGTTTAATGCCGAAAAGGTGCTGATTAACGCACTTAAAAGCCAGCAATTTGAAAAAGAGATTAGCAACGTACAACCTCAAACCAAGGCTTATGCTTCCTTGAAACATCAAATGTATTTGATGAAAGGGCTATATGAACTGGATTGTTATGAATTTAGCGTAGCCGACGTGCAACGGGTAGCCATCAATATGGAGCGCCTGCGCTGGTACAGCACCAGGAAAAAAACAGCAGTAGATATCAACATCCCTTCAGGTATATTAACTGTACATACCAAAACAGGCGATCAATACTTCAAAATAAAAATAGACAAGCCGGGCATGGATCTGTTGGCAGCTGGCCTGGATTATTCGGCTATAAATATCACCACCAATAAAGGGCGAATTTTTTTACAGATAAGCAAGCCTGCATATCAAAAGCCGGGAGAGTTAACTATAAACCCGGTTGTTAACCAGGCCAGGCAGGATACCACTGCTATACCAGTTACCGTTGCACATGGGGCCAAACTTGCCACACAGCTATCAAACGCAGGCAAAAAGCACCCCATTCCGGTCTCGCTTACTTATCTCACCTGCGATATCCGCAACGGGCAGCTGGTTACCTATAAAGATATTTTTTATGCCGACGCACGATTGAAAAAAGCCTTGTATAAAGTTAGCAAGCCTTAATCAGTCCACCTACGGCGGAAATTTCACACCGGCTTAAGCATTTTAATTGCTGATTTTGATGATTAACCCGATAACAGCGGCAACACCAATTACATAAGGCTCTTGTAGTTTTTTGACATAGATAAGTGCAACTACGGTAGCTAAAGCAATCAGCGCTGTCGAAATATCGACAATTGACCGTAATCCGATAATAATTACCGACCCTACCAGGGCGCCTATTACCGATGCGGTGATGCCCTCTACAAATGCTTTGATGCTGGTATTTTTGGCGATCTTTTTAAAGGATGGCGCTAAGGCGACGGTGAATAAATAACAAGGTAAAAAAGTAGCCAAAGCTGCCACACAAGCGCCCGGAAAACCGGCAACAAGGTAACCGATAAACCCAACTGTGATAACCACGGGCCCCGGTGTTATCATAGCTACGGCAACCGCATCTACAAATTGGTTTTCTGTTAGCCAGCCAAATTCTTTTACCACGCCGCCATGCAAAAATGGTACGATAGCCAGGCCGCTGCCAAATACAAACGCGCCCGCCTTTGCAAAAAACCAGGCAATATCCTGCAAGGTTTTGCCGTCATATTTCCAGAAACCGGTACTTATCAATATTCCGGCTGGCAGTACCGCAGGCTTTTTGATCCACTGGGGCGGCGCTTTGATAACCATATACACAATGCCGCAGCCCAGGAACAATAGTATTTCTTCTCTTTCGGTAATAACGGTAATTACAACGCCGGCGATATAAAAAAGCCAAAGCAGCCATTTGGATTTCATGGCAGCAGGTTCAAACTTACTGATAGATTTTACGGTTAGTTTATAAGCGCTCATTGCGATGATACCAATAACCGCTGCGCCTACCCCATAAAATACCGCCTGCATCCAGGTTAAGCCGCCGTAAAGCTGGTAGGCCATGCCTAACAATACAACCATGATAAATGACGGAATAACAAAAGCCAGGCCCGTAAGCGTTGCACCAATGAGCCCATAGTGAACAAAGCCGATATAGATACCCAATTGAGCCGCTAAAGGCCCGGGAGCCAGTTGCGCTAATGCCAAACCTTCTTTGTACTCTTCGGCCGTTAGCCAGCCTTTTTGCTCAACAAGATCGCGCTGCATATACCCTACCAAAGCTACCGGGCCGCCAAAACCCCAGGTGCCCAGTTTTAAAAAGTATTTTGTAATATCCAGCA
>Ga0307515_10003245_pt1 | contig 34426 bp, 29 predicted proteins | sample 17_EM_MG_FD_194513 | JGI IMG/M metagenome (GOLD analysis project Ga0307515, IMG submission 194513) | Populus trichocarpa ectomycorrhiza microbial communities from riparian zone in the Pacific Northwest, United States - 17_EM | ecosystem: Host-associated > Plants > Roots > Unclassified | place...
TTCGTAATCTTGTTAAGGCCACGGTAATCCACTGCGAGCCTAAGTGAGCCGTCCTTCTTCTTGATGAATAGAACGGGCGCGCCGGCGGAAGACTGGGAGGGTCGAATGAACTGGTTCTTGAGATTCTTGTCCAAGAACTCGTGTAAGGCCAGCTGTTCGACCTCCGAGAGGGAGTATATCGGACCGAAAGGAGGTGAAGCGTTGTCCTCAAGGTTGATATGGTGATTGTGGGACCGGCGAGGCGGTAGTGTAGTGCCTTTCCATTTGCTGAATACGTCGAGGTAATCGTGATAATCGATCGGTACTTGAGGACAAAGTCCGGTGAACTCGGTCGCAAGTTCGTCGTCCACATGGGGAGAGCTGGGAGTGGGGATGACGGCACGAGCGACGCAAGATTCGGGTTCGATGATACCTGATAAGACTACTGACTGTGGGTGAGAACTCGGGAGGCAATTGAGGAAAGCGAGCGCAGCCGCTCGAATGAAAGATACTGGAATCCGTGCCGTGGCAGCATGTAGCTTGGCAGACAGGGTCGGTTTGGGAGTCAGCGAGGCGGGAGGAGAACCTGCTGTAGCTGGAGTCAGAGATGGAGGTTCCAGCTCGGAGATTGCGCGTGGGAGTGTCGATGGCGAGGCATCGGCAGGCGGGCTACTCGCGTCAGCGGTGCGGATTGTAATCTTCTTGGTTGACCAGTCAATTGATGGATTATGTTGGAATAACCAGGAGTAACCCAGCACGGCTGAGGCAGAGCGGTCCAACGTGGTCAGGAGGAAGCAGACGGAGTGCTGTGCCCTGCAGGGCAGGCGGATGAGGAGAGTGGTATATTGGATTACGAGTCCATGAGAGGAAATGGAGCCATTGAAAAGAGATAGACGGAGTGGAGTATTGAGATTTTCAAGCTTGAAATTATTTGAGATGGCGAATCGGGAGTCGATGAAACAGTGAGAAGAGCTGGAATCGATGAGAGTGCGTATGGGTTTTGAGTTTTCTGTATGGAGATCGATAATTAAGGCTGAATTCGAATGAGGCGTTGTGGCGTTGAGGTATACCCGCTCGAGCATGGCCGAAACGCTAGAGGAGGACGCACTTGGAGGGTCCAGTGTGTCAGCGGACGAAGCTCTCAGTTTGGGAGCTCTGAAGACTCATCTTCAGAGGAGGAAGGGAAATCCTGCTCGTTGTCTTCGACTAGGGGCTCTAAGTCGGCGGCACGTGCCTTTGCAGGGGTTTTGCAAGATGGGCACTTGTTGGAAAAGTGATCTTTTGAGGCGCAGATGAGACAGAGGTTGTTCTTCTTCCTTCGTTCCTTCTCCTCAGGCAAAAGTCGTCCATCAGGTCCTAAAACGTCCGAAAGGTCAGGCTTCTTCGCTTTGGAGGAGCTGGCGACTGGGGTGGATGTCTTGGGCTTGGAGTACGTCTTGGACAAGGAGGAAGGGCTCTTCAATGAGTAGGAAGAGGACGAAGTGGAAGAAGTGGACTTAGTAGTGACTCCCTTAGGGTGATCTTCATCTTGTCGTTCCCAATGGCGTAAGTCTAAAACCTGGGCCCGATGTCGCAGACCTGCGAGAGTAGTGGGCTTGGTACTGAGAGCGAGGTTGTCTTTGAGACGCGTAGGGAGGCCCTTGTAATAGCGCGTATACAGCGCGTGGTCGTTGTACCCAGATTTCGCCGCGTACTCGTTGAAGTCGACATTGTAGCGCCCAATATGGTGATGATCCTTCATAGTTAGATTATCGAGTTTTGTAGTAGCTGCGGATGCTGGATCTGGTTCCCCGAACGTTGCCTTGAGGGCTTCTACGAATGCTGGCCAATGGGTGGCGTAATCGGGTAGATCGTCATCCGGAAGGTCGAGAGTCGGTTCATACCATCTAAGAGCAGTACCCTTGAGCCAAGAAACGGCGTAGGTGATTTTGATCTGATCATTGGCGAAGTCGTTGGGGCGGCTACGAAAGGCTAGTCGACACTGTGAGATGAATGCGCGAAGCTTTTCCGGGTCCGAGCCGTCGTATGGTTCGGGGTTGCGAGTCTTGACTCTTGCGCGCGGTTGGGCGCCGGGTGGTTCGGGAGCCTGAACCGGAGCCTGAGGAGCCCGGGCAAGAAGCCGGTCAGTCAGCAATTCGATTAATTGATCAACTGCATCGTGTCGAGGTGGGTTTACTTCTTCTTGATGCGGTGGGAGGTCTGGAGGGGAGTGACTCATGGTGGAGAGTGAAGGTACGGGTAGATGATCGATTTGCTGAGAGGAGGGGTTACTGGCGAGGGTTCTGGTGGAACTCCTAGTGTGATAAGTCCTTCTCATGCAAATGTGGGGAGTGAAAGTCGACTGCAGTAACATCTAGACTTAGCGGTTTGTAGTCAGATTATACTGTTAGGACATGAGACGGAGGCTAGAGGGATTCCTGAGAGTATTGCTTTCAGGACCGCCAGGGCCTAGAGGTATACTGAAAATGAATGGGGGACTTGTGTCGCGACGGAGAGTTAAGGCGAGGAAAAGGTGAGTCTGATTCGATAATCTGACTGAGGTCTCTAGGACGTATACAGGGGTCTTAAATACGGAGCTATGAAACCTGTCGGATGAACGAAGAGCTATCGAAGTACGGAGCCCACAAGAGAACGAAACAGATCGGAAAGTACAGGAAGAGGAGGCAGGAGCATTGCGGAGCAATGACCATGAGGAGAATCGAAGAGAACGCGGGGTGGTGGGGAAAAGAGGCATGTATGTGGAAACGTGGGGAGTAAAGCGGAACTAACTAAAATGAAAGAAGCGAACAGAAGCGAAAAGAATACATGTGATAATTCCAGTAACCTCCGTACTCTATCCGATCAGCCTGAATGAGATCGGGCTCCGTGTGGTTGCAATGTGTTTGAGTTGGCACGGGTTGATACGACATCATGTGGCGCTCGGGTCGATAAGCGGGTCGGGTAAATCAGGCAATCGAGTGCCTAAGTGGGGCGGATCATGTGAAGGGTTGTCAGTGTTCTCGAGCGGAGATGACTTGGCGCCGAGAGGCGATCGGCTCTGGTGGATGCGATCCTAACAGATGGTCCATGCCGAGATGGCCAATATTGAAGGGGAAGAGTCTTCTGGGAGTTGGGCAAACCTGCAGAACTAGATCTCAAAGTAAAGACCACCTCACTGCTGTTATAGAATGGGTACTAGCAGGAAGTTATGACTTGACAAACACGCGAGTCAGTGGAGGAACGGGATATCTGTCGGGAAATGGGACTGGTTGTGGGCTCTTCTTGGGTATTATCCTTCGGTAGGGTAATGCTGTGCGTTCTTGGGCCAATCGTTCACATGTATCACGCCTGGACCGCCTTGCTTTGTCCACTGCGGTGGTGCACAAAGCAATTGGGAAGGCGTGGGGAAACCTATGTAATACCTAAGGGTCTGTGACTATGTAGATGCTGCTGGAATGTACCATCTGGGAAGATTATGTGGCTGCATCTATGTGGACACATATCTCACTGCAGAGTGCGCTCCTATATAAGGGGCCTCCATGGCGGACCTTTGGAATATCACTTTATTACCACACACACATTTATCCACAGCCTTAAGAGCCCACTAGCAAGCCGATCTAAATAGAGATACGGAGTGCAAGGGACAATAGGCCCAGGATAAAGAACTGGCACTAAAGACAAATCACTGTCTTCCGCACACGCTGCTCCATTTCCACGCTACACACTCTATTACATCTCGTATACTGTGTTCTGAGTTACATCTGAGGTCTAGAACCTAAAGAACACCTTGTGCATTTGTCTAGCTTTAGATTCCTTTCGTCTTATTCATTCTATTCACCCGACACTACCGGCTAGTGTCAGGCTCTTACTCTATACTATCAAACGCGTGTATACGTAACTAGTCCGCACTAGATTTCGTATATCCATGGGACTGAAAGAAGAGTCCCCAGGTTTAGACCCAGGCTATTAGACGTTACTTTCATTACAGTTGAACTACGAAACGTAACAACTGCATGTGCGTTGTCTAGCGATGGGACGTGGCTGGCGATAGCAGACCTTTACGAAACTAGGCTATTCAAGCTCGAGGACGTGAGTGCATGTTTTACCTTTGCTCCCCAGATAGGGTGAATACTGCTTTTAGATGGACGGCGTTCTACAGCCTCGTCGTGTGCGTGCATTCAGCGATGTGATCAAGTCCTACCTAGGTCCTGAAGCCACTATTGGGGCCATCGCCTTGTCCTTCAGCGCCGACGGAACCAAACTCATCATCGGCTTGTCGCAGAGTGGGCTTGTTGCGGTTGTAGAATTAAACTCTGCTACTCACCCCAGGGTTCTACGGGTCTTCGACCATCATCAGCAGCTTGACACAAGAACACGACTGAAGCAAGGCATGAATAGTAGAAGGGACGTGACGAATATTGGCTCCACCACTTCCTCCACCGAAACAAGTCTTGACGCTGTGGTCGTGCACCTGGCAACCAGCTACGACGGTCAATGGCTGGCTTCTACCGACCTGCGGGGATGCACCCACGTATTCAACTTGGACTCAATACAGGTACAAGTGACCTGACACCTATGCCGTCAACCAAACTCATTGTATTACTTCAGTACTACTGCACTTTACCAACTCTCCCTCTTCCCGTACAGGCAATGGCCTTCGATCCGAGCTTTCCGCAGCTACTCCTTCTTACGCTTCCTAACAATACCCTTCGGGTGTTCGATGTCGAAGAAAAACTCTTCCCCGAATGGTGTCGACGCCTCACGCGGTCTGTTACACAACGTCTTGCACAGCTTAATGACCCAGTGATGGGGATCGCTTTTCACCCCACCAGCACTTGGTCGGCTTACAGCGCACCCTCCGTCCGGACTGTCTTACTCTGGGGTGCTTCCTGGATATGCAAATTTCGCATAGGGTATGATGTTCAGGCCCAGAGGGTATCTCGAAAGCGCCGAAGAGGGCAAGATGAGGATGAAGAGGAAACCGACCATGAACCTGAGGCAGTTCCTTCCGGACTCGATGACGGGGAAGAGGATGAAGGGAAGGGAACAGAGATGGGCCTGGGAGTGTGGAGGAAATACCGCAATATGCTCGCAGTGGATTTCTTCGATTCAAAGGAAATGGTGATTGTTGAGCGACCATTCATGGACGTGATGGCCAGACTACCACCAGCATACTTCAAGTTCAAGTACGGTACATGAGCTGTGTGCTAATATATTCCACTTTCCTTCTTTCAATACTACATGGATGCCAATTGGGTATCAAGAACCTCGCTGAACTGGTGAGCAAAGGTACAACTGGTGGGACACGAAGAGCTGGTGTACATGTGAAGGTATGTGTCCGTGGTGAAGTTGCCAACGGCTGTGATATTGAAGGCTAATCCCGTCCGCTCGTGATCCCGGAGTAAACACTCGACGGCTGCATAGAGATCTGACAGGTATGATATCCGCGTTGTATGTCTCAATATTATCTATAATACATGGCTGATCTGGCTCCAGTAGGATGGTTCATTTGCCGCCTTCCACTCCGCATCCGTCACAGCTCGAGAGGACACCGGAGGCGGGTACGCTCAAAACGAATTCACCGAGATGGATAACCACTTTATCACCTCATCAATCAAAGTTGGAGGGCCAGAGCCGACTTGGCACTACATCCCGACGACGAGCACCCTGATGTTATGAACGCTATACAAGAAGTGTACGAGATTGTCGATGCAAATGACGAGCTGTTCGATCGCTCCCCCTTTTTGGCCAAAACTGGCCAGCCAAAAATAAAATACAAAAAAATTGGCCGCAACGGGTTGACGGGTGACTAAGCAATGCGATGAACCTTTGTTTACCGCTTGCGCATGAACTGAAGAAATGAGCGGGGTCTTTTTTACACAGCAGGGCAGATAAAACAAACCTCGGTAGGAATTTTGGGTAGTATGTCACGATACCGCAGCAGGACGAGTGCAAGTGGTTCGTATCCAAAATGCCCATATCTCTGCCTCCGTCTTCCTATCATCTGCTGGTCACCTACTGTGGCACTCTCAGTTATATAGTACATCGGCCGGCACTCTGTGCCAATCCGGAGACACACTCCACCCCTACACAGCATGGATCGCAATCACGTCCAGTTAGGACGCGGACCTCGGACTTGGAAATACTGCGCATTTGATAAGCGATTTGAGCAGAGGATGGATGCGACACTGTCAGGAAAGCTTCCTCCATACTGTCAGTAATATTTCGACAACCGGTATCAACGTGTGTGTAACCGGAGACCGCCCAGATCTAGACTCAACATATTTGTATTTGGGATGGGGACTAAACGGACTGCAGAGGAGGACGGTAAATAAGGTTCAGATTTAGTTCATTGGTTTGCATACTCTCGACCCTAGCCACATAATCTAAGCACAAATATTTGACCTTCCGCCGTCAGCTCGGCCCATATCTTGGATTTCACCTTCGTGAACGTTTTGAAACGTTACCCACAATTTGCTTTAAACCGCCAGCGCTCTGGGGAGGTCTTGTGTGTTCAGGAGATCAGTCTATCATTTGAATCAGTCTTCATCACTCCTCTTAAGTGGAGATCTTTGGAGATTTCATGGCAAGTTACAGGTGTTGAGTGAGCATGACTCGATGTCACGTCTCTGTGTTTGTTGTTTGGCCCCTGTTCTGTATAAGGTTGGCGACAGCTCAAAGGCCCCACCACCGCCACACCTGTCAACCTGTCAAAAAACCCAGCCTCAAGCCTTCAAATTCTGGGGACCGGAAATATTTTTTTTGTATCTGTAGCTAGTTTCGTCTTTCAATAAATCATCAATAAAATAACCAATTATAATTCTATTTCAATGGCGCGTTCTGGCCTCCCGACGGGCATTTACTACAATTTGGTTTACAGGCAAGTTATCGTCGTCAATCTGGCTAATTTTTAAAAACAAAGCAAAGAGCGACACAAAGCAAGCGACACAAAGCAAGATCACGTGAGAGTGACATCAAATCCTGTGCTCCGGAAAATTGAAAACCCCCAAAGGGCGGTTCTCGCCTAAAAAAACCCTTCGGCCGAAAAACAAAATTTTCCGTAATGGGGCTCAAATGAGGGCGGCGGGCACGATTTGGACTGAAGTAAACTATGTATTTTAATTATCTACATACTTTACATCGGTGTTTCTAACTACATGGCGTGGGCTTGGGGAGGTATTAGCCCACCCGTCCGAGTTGGTGGCTGTGGTGGGGCCTTTGAGCTGTCGCCAACCTTATATTGCGCGAGATGTTTGCCCATATATATATCACGGTTCATCCTCACCTTTCTGTGCGCTAGGGTGGTCTTCAACAGCAGGTCCACACATTTGGTCTGCAAAGTTGTCCATGTCCTCCTGTCTGTTGAGGATTACGATTATTGCCATGCGGCGTTACATCATGACGTACGTAGATGGTCATTGACGGCCACACTTTTCCTTTTATAGTACTTTGTCTAGACCGTATGGTTTCCTGTTGTCTTATTGGGCTACGATATTTTCTGTCTATTTGTGTGGCTTTTGCCATACCATTCATGTAGCGATGTTTGTCCATATATACCTTATGGTCGTCTCCCTACTCTCTGCAGCCTGAGGTCCGGTAGTGCTCGTTCAACACTGTGCTCGGGTCCATCATATATATGCCATGCTGTATACCTTTACAAAGGAGAAAGGCTCAAATCGGAAATTATAGGTGCATGTCATTATAGTTGGAGGAGATCCTGGTCACTGGCAATACGTGACAATGTGAGAATACGAAGAAGACACTGCAACCTAACACGAGTATGAGCAACAAATATAGCAAACAACAAGCACAGAGTCGAGAATAAAGTAAGGCTAGGGCTGTGTAGTGTTAGAAATTTGGGTCCAAGACTTTCCAAATGCAAACTCGTCAAAACGAAGAGAAACAGACCGAACAGGGGATGTGAGAGGGATTGTGAGGAGAGCCGGTGAATGTAGGCCTGCACGGCAGTCATGGGGTACCCAATAGAGTAAGCCGCCACCCGGGTCTCTGACCCAACCTTCTTGGTCTGGCTGTTCAGCCTCGATGTACGAAGTGAACTGGGAAGGAATTTGTGGAAATGAGTGCCCTAGGTGGACGGCCCCGTCACTAGATCCAGAAATGATTTGCTGCGCATCGGGAGAGTATGCAATGGACGCCACAGGGCGAGGGTGCCCCTCCAGAGGCTTGACGACTGCAGAGCCAGTCTCAGCATTCCATATTCGAATTGTCTTGTCATATGATCCAGAGATGATGTGCCGCCCATCGGGAGAGTAAGCAACTGAAAACACCGGGCCAGTGTGACCCTCCAAAGGCTTGCTGATTGCAGAGCCAGTCTCAGCATTCCAGATTCGAATTGTGTTGTCTTGAGATCCAGAGATGATGTGCCGCCCATCGGGAGAGTAAGCAACTGACCTCACACAGTTAGTGTGCCCCTCCAAAGGCTTGCCGATTGCAGAGCCAGTCTCAGCATTCCATATTCGAATTGTCTCGTCATCAGATCCAGAGATGATGTGCCGCCCATCGGGAGAGTAAGCAACTGACCTCACCCAGCCAGTGTGCCCCTCCAAAGGTTTGCCGACTGTAGAGCCAGTCTCAGCATTCCATATTCGAATGGTTTTGTCATATGATCCAGAGATGATGTGCCGCCCATTGGGAGAGTAAGCAACTGACCACACCCAGTCAGTGTGCCCCTCCAAAGGCTTGCCGACTGCAGAGCCAGTCTCAGCATTCCAGATTCGAATTGTCCTGTCATCAAGTCCTGAGATGATGTGACGCCCATCGGGAGAGTAAGCAACGGAAAACACCCTGCCAGTGTGCCCCTCCAAAGGTTTGCCGACTGCAGAGCCGGTCTCAGCATTCCAGATTCGAATTGTCTTATCACCAGATCCAGAGGTGATGTGCCGCCCATCGGGAGAGTAAGCAACTCTCCACACCCAGCCAGTGTGCCCCTCCAAAGGCTTGCCGACTGCAGAGCCAGTCTCAGCATTCCATATTCGAATTGTCTTGTCAGTAGATCCAGAGATGATGTACCGCTCATTGCTGGGAGAGTAGGCAACTGAAAACACACAGCCAACTTCCCCATCCAGAGACCTGCCGACTGCAGAGCCAGTCTCAGCATTCCAGATTCGAATTGTCTTGTCATCAGATCCAGAGATGATTTGCCGCCCATCGGGAGAGTAAGCAACTGACCTGACCCAGTCAGTATGCCCCTCCAAAGGCGTGCCGACTGCAGAGCCAGTCTCAGCATTCCAGATTCGAATTGTCTTGTCATATGATCCAGAAATAATGTGCCGCTCATCGGGAGAGTAAGCAACTGACGCCACGCAGTTAGTGTGTCCCTCCAAAGGCTTGCCGACTGCAGAGCCAGTCTCAGCATTCCAGATTCGAATTGTCTTGTCATCAGATCCAGAAATAATGTGCCGCTCATCGCGAGAGTAGGCAACTGACCTCACGCAGTCAGTGTGCCCCTCCAAAGGCCTGCCGACTGCAGAGCCAGTCTCAGCATTCCAGATTCGAATTGTTTTGTCACTCGAGCCAGAGATGATGTGCCGCCCGTCGGGAGAGTAAGCAACTGAACACACCCCGTCGGTGTGCCCCTGCAAAGGCTCGCCGACTGCAGAGCCAGTCTCCGCATTCCAAATTCGAACTGTGTTGTCACAAGAGCCAGAGCCAGAGATGATGTGCCGCCCATCGGGAGAGTAAGCAACTGACCACACCCAGGAAGTGTGCCCCACCAAAGGTTTGCTGACTGCAGAGCCAGTCTCAACATTCCAGATTCGAATTGTCTTGTCATATGATCCAGAGATGATGTGCCGCCCATCGGGAGAGTAAGCAACTGAACACACCCAGTTGGTGTGCCCCTCCAAAGGCTTGCCGACCGCAGAGCCAGTTTCAGCGTCCCAGATCCGAATCGTCGTGTCACTCGATCCAGTGACAATGTCGCACGCATTGGGAGAATAGCTCATGCAAATCACAAAACCAGAGTGTCCGATCCATTCTAATGGCGGCTCTGGCCATGACAACAATTTTCCTCTTTGCATCTGGATGGCCTTAGTGAAATGTGTGCTAAAGATCGTTGATAAGGGTGACTCTGAGGGCAGGAATGGTCCCGTTGAAATATAGGTGTGCGGCGTGCTGATAGAGATGGGGGTGTGGAAGGCAATCATGAAACGATCAAAATCCTGAATTCTTTCCAAAAGTTTCTCATCCATATCCTAGAGCCAATTAGAATCGCTTCTGGAATCCCCGTTACAGCAAGCCAGAGCAATGCTCACCTTCACCAATTTCGACGTCAATGCTCGAAGGCTTGGAACCCCAATTCGCAACATTCCCATAATGCTCAATACCTCAACCCAAAAGAGTGCATACGGCCCTTCAAAGAATTTACTCAGCATGTCCCACACGCGCCTCTCGCCAGTGTCGGGAGTAAAGCAAAGGTGATTGGACCAATACAGAGAACTATACTGCAAAGCATCGGAAATATTTTCTTTGATTCGCGATGCGAGTCCTTTCACATCGGCATTCGCAAGCCGGGAATCTTCGAGCCCGCAGATGTTGAAACGGAGTTGTTCAACCATTGTCTCGAGGCAAGCGATACCCAGTTCCATATTTGTGTCTCGAAGGTTGACCTGATAGTCGCCCTGACAATCACCGCTCACAAAGAAGTCCGAAATCGACAAATGCCGGACACGAAATCCTCCACCGGCTCCTTCGTCTCGATAGAACATAGGGCCGAGATCTTCTACCCACATTTTCACCAGGTCAAGGTTCACTCCCGCCAGCTCTGCAACCGTCTGTTCGCATAGTGGACGGTACGGCGCTGTTATAAGGAGCACTCCAATCACCCGCTTAAATTCGGCACCGCTACGCACTCTCCGTGCTTTGACGATACTGGCGTAAAGTTCGTATAGAGATGCCAAGCCAGGACCAGCTGAGTCATGCAAAGTCCTTGCTAACAGCTCATTGGCGTTATGGCAATGTATAAGGGCACTTGCAAGGGTCTCGATGAAGATGAACAGACCCGCTGCCCGGGAGATAAGTCTATCGAAGAGCGATGGTTCTGGCCAAGGAGATTGGAGGTGCCGCGTTGAAGCCACCTTATTGAATCGGTGTTCGGCAAAGATTCGTAGGTCGGAGGTGGTCTCTTCATCTGCGGTCAAATCACATCGCAAATGCGACGATTGAGTGAGACTATCAAAGAAACGCTGGATATCGACTTCTTGTCTACTGGTGATGATAACCTTGAGCCACGGAGCGCATGCGGTCGCGTCTGTCAGGGCCTTCAAGACGCCTGGACGACTCTCGGCGCTGCCGCACTCATCAAGCGCGTCAATGAAAAAGACGAGAGTCTTTTTTGGGAGGCGAGGAAGTTTGTGGATGAAGTCAAGGAAGAGAATGGGTCGCATTGATTCTGGTGCTACATTTGGGTCGTTTCGAAGACATTCTGCGACAATACTTCGAAAAGGGGGGAAGAGTATCGCGAGTTTGCGGATGAGAGTCGGAAGGATATTTCTGGGGTCTCTCAATTCCTGGTCATCCCTTCGGCAGAAAAACGCTCCGGCAAGCTGCTGTTTATCGTGAAGGCTCGCGCAGATCGAATGTGCTAACGACGTTTTGCCAATACCAGGTAAGCCGTAGATCCAGTATGAATTTCTCCCGTCTGTTTGCTCCAATCCATTGGTCGCCCAAGTTATGATTTGTTCGAGGAGGGATTTGCGGGTGCCTTCCATACAGCAGAGATCCCAGGCATAGGTGGTCTTGACATCTTTGAGACGACCAAGCAAAAGGTGCTGCTCTACACGGAACTGTTGAGAATGACCCATCGAGAGATGGAGAGAATGAGTGCTCACCAGTCTCCTTGGTCCGACGGAGAGCTTCAACATTTACTGCACGGTCGAAATCTTCGACGACCTCCGTCAACTCAGTTTCTATTGCTTTCAGCTTCTGCTGGTAGACCGACCCGCCCGCGGTTCTCGCTGCAATTATTAGTACTTGCCAAAGTCATCAGGTGACGACCTACCATGTGTAACGTAGTCGTACGAAACTTTCGCGACCCTGTGCATTACCTCATACATTCGCGGGATGATCTCCTCCAAGAAATCCGTCTCTTCGCAAACTAGTTTGTCCGCAACAATGTTCGCGAAAGGTAGAATGCGCTTCAACCGGTCCAGAAGGCCCAATGGTATCTGGTCGTACTCATTTTGTACCTTCAAGAGCTAAGTGATCAAGCATTACCTCTTTGCTGCTCTTACGCCAGTTGCGAGCACGAACCTCAAATGTAACCTTGGCAACACCAAAGACAGCCTTTGTGACTGGATTCAACTATAATGTGTCAATATTCTGCTAGTCTCTACGTGGAAAAACGGACCTCTGCGAATACGGCGCCATATTTAATAGCGGTCTCCACAGCTCTCTCGGTCGGTCTGCTCATCAGTTGGGAGTAACTCTTTAAACATTTTTCGAGTTCATCGAGCGATAAGCGCAGAGATTCCCTCTATGCCAAGATTATTATCTGGACGGGACGGGCAGTTGCAAAGAGACGAACGATAGTGATGGCAGAGAATTGTAATTCTAGAGACCAACGATACTGGTGGTGTCTTCCAACCAAAATAATGTCCTCTGCGCTTCACGATTAAATACGAGCGGACAGACGGTGATCATGACTGACTCGGTACCGTGAATACGTGCTTGATGGTGCTCCGATAATCATTGAAAAGCGCTTGTAGGTCGATCGGCTCGCTCGCCAGTCGATTTTTGGCCCAAATTGAATGACCGCTCCTCATTTCGATCTCAGCGCGCATCTCGGATGTCGGAGAAACACCTCTGTACACGAGCGGACATCAGTGAGTGTGCGCAGTGGGTGAATAAGGGACATACGGGCGTTGGGCTGGTGTCCAGGTTCGGTTGTCTTGCGTCTGCAATCCTAGCTCCTGATTTCCTATGAACAACCTCAGCACATAGTCCTGATGTTGGGTGCCTTGGAGTGTGATATCTGCATGTTGCCCGAAGTCAGCGGGATGGACCAAAACTGACGCGAAGCGCCGCACTTTCTAGATAGAGGCTGAGATTGATCGTGAGCCACCATAATAATGCCGCGGGGTATAGCCATCGCTCACAGGTTCTCTGTCCTGGGTGGCTGAGTCGCCATGTTGTTTGATCACTTTGAGGGGACGATTGGGGGGTCCGGGGGGTGAAGGAATGAGGAGTGTGGGATCGGTGCGGACAAGCGCTGGTGGTGACTGCCTCACAGAAGTTATATTAACTATATTAGCCGCAGTTATTATAGCACTAACCCATATATAGTATACTTTGCAACACGTTTCCCACACCCGAATTGGTTCGCACTGTCTCCGCTCCTCACTCTCGCCCTTGTCGTCGCTCTTGCTGCTGCTACTGCTGCTCCGTCGTTGTAGCCCGGACTTTGCCGCTAGGTGTTGGACCCTGGTTTCGCCTAGCAGCATTCGGCAGCAACTGTTCGCGTCCGATATATGGGTTCAGGACAACATGACTCGGATTTAGGCCGCACTCCCAGTTACCCGACGCCCCATTATTCCTCCTCTACCAACATCACTGATGCTGGAACAAATCTAAAGACTATGCTGGCCACTTGTGTTTCCTTTAACGAGCCAAACATCGTCAAGGTGTTACTCAAGCCGAGGAAGTGAGCGACCAGTTTGTCAAGGATGTGAAATATTACATATCAAAGGATCGAGTTATCATGGACTTCCTTACTGCCGTCTGTTCTCAAACCGTTCAGTTTGAAAGTCACATGTACAAACCTCTGGTGCGTTGTAATTGCTATCCATGCCTCAAATACTCATACTTTGAGTTGTGCACGCTGTTGGACACTATCACTGACTATATTGAGGACGAGTTGGAGGACGGTGCGGAGACCAACGAAAAACATGCATGTGAGGGTTTTGGTTTTCACTCTCACGCGGCAGGTAAATCAAGAGGAAAAGTTCTGTATTCGTACTAAACGATTGTTGGCAGAGTGAGGAACCCTGAGGTCCTCACTCTATGATCTAATATACATGAGTTCATCGAGTACAGTGAAACACTACTACGTCAGAACAGGAAGCAATGAGTCATAGCGAGGGCCGATCTAGGCCCTCGATCGTGCCTGGTCTCGAGATCTGAGGGTCCGCTTCCGAATAGGGATCGGGAATCTACGACGGGTCGTTACATGCACACAACAAGGAGGAGGGTGGTGAGAAGGACAACAATGACAATATTGCTTCCAAGCATGCTAGTGACACCAACTTTGCCCAACGCATTAACCCTATCTGGCTCGACATCCACAACATTATTGATCCCGGTCTGTTTAAATTATCCCAGTGAAGAAGATCACAACCGCTGTCCATTGAGCTCTCAGACCACTACCAGTTATATACTAGAGCCACAAGAAATGTAAGAGCGATATGGCAATATCACGAGCCACAAGAATGCAACGGAAGACAAGTGGAATGCAAAGACAAACGAAATGGAATGGAAGGCAAGACCGATGCTCGGTTCGCAGCGTATCTATCTCCAACACCCTGGGATGTATCGTAGGACAAGACCGTCTTGGGCTGGACGAAAGATAACGCTAGCTCGCGCTCGCCATGGGTCAAGACAGCGCTGATTCCCAGCACGGGGACTGTAACACGTACCAGCGGCAGCTAGGTTGTACCAGCCTCATCAGAAGGTCGGTCAGTCGGTCGCTTTCCTTGAATCGCAAACTGTCGGGTAAATTCCCGTCAGTGGTCTGGCGCAGTTGAATATAGTGGCAGTGCTGCGCGTCTGTCCCTGAGCCTGTCATCACGGCTATGTGCGTACATACGGCATTAACCGAGCATCGGTCTTGCCTTCCATTCCATTCCGTTGCCTTCCATTCCATTTCATTGGTCTTCCGTTGCATTCTTATGGCTCGTGATATCGCTCTTGCATTTCTTTTGGCTCTAGTATATATATAACTGGTAGTAGGCAGCGGTTTTGATCTTCGTCACTAACTCGCGCGTCTAGCTATCGTGCGCGCGCGTCTCCCCTCAAAGATGGACTCCTCATCGACGCGTGAGACATCCGAGAGACACTCTTCGACCACCACCATCTCCGATAACGAGCGTCAACGCACTCGCCCGACTTCTGGCTCCCCCTTCATACCCACAACACCCAAAGGTACAGATATTCAAGGCAGTTTATGGCGTTTACACGCCGATGAGCTCGCATGGTTGGCCCAACATGAGCCGCCTGTGGTGAAGCCGGGCGAAGCTTTCTTCCCAAAGGTGCGTATTGGTGCACATCGTGTTTCCCGGAGACGAGAAATATATTCCTTCGACTAAATCTATGTCGTAGGTCAGCAAGATGGCCTATCATTATGTGTATTTCCTTTGCAAGACTTGGTGGAGGTGTTGGTGGGGATTAGTGGTTTTGCCTGGCGGTAAGTACTTGAGCTAGTCAGTGTACATCAAGGTATATTATTGATATTGATATCATTTTTCCCCTTCAGGCCTGCTCGATAAGATTTCGATGTTTGTCTTTGCGTTCTTTGCGTCTTTGGTCCTCAGCGGGTTCCTACTCTGGTGTATCTTCACAAATATCCCTCTCGTTCTCTCATTGTTCCGACGATGGTCACGCCGGTACGCAGGAGGATTAACCCTCGTGAATGCAGGTATGTATCCATCTCTGACCTCCGTCGACCCATACTCAAATAAAAACTCTCAGCATATCCGCAGGTGTTCCATCAACTATCCGATGAGCAAATTCAAATCAGCCGCGATGCCCTCTCCCAGCCGATGCCTTCTCGCCACTTGCACAACACCCAGACTCGAATTTTCAACCTCGACATTGCTAAGATTCTCCTCCAGTGCTCGGCACTTATGTACGAACGCACATCCGAGCCTTTACAAGGAGCACTCGAAACCACCCGCGAAGCTCTCCATCAGGCCTTGCCATCTCAGAAACAGAAACCGCCAGTGGACCCGTCGATTTCCCAACCAGGAGAAGTCCTCCAAACAGCCGTAGGGGCTGTGCGTGCCAAAGAGATCTCAGCCTCGCTGCACCAAAATAATCATGAAGAGAGTGTAATGGCCAGCTTCGCTGCTCGTCTCAAGATTGAATATGCCACCGTCTCGGAACTCAACTCGCAGAGCTCTGCCTTCTGTGGGTGCTTCTGGGATCCTAAGAGCAACTATATTATCGTCGCCTTCAAAGGAACCATCCCCACAGAGTTTGTCGAATGGGCGGGTAATTTCTCGTATGAACCCGAAGAGGCAGGGGACTACATTACAGGTTTTGGGCGAGTCCATGGAGGGTTCATGGAGCGCATTTTCCCGCGACGCATCGAGCCTGGGGCAAGGTTGCCTTACGGTGAGTTTCGTTCTGTTGTTACATCGAAATATGGTTATCAAATAACTTACAGTCGCTCTATTTCTACAGATACAATCTGGGATGCAGTCAGACGCACTGCAGCGGGCCTCCGCCAGAATCTCCCGACGGGGACGAAGATCAACGTCTGGTTTACGGGCCACTCGCTAGGCACGGCACTCGCCTCGCTCGTGTACGCACGTGCAATCAATGAGCCACACGACTTTGGCGAGGCCGTCGTACTGCGGGATGCGTATTTTTTCGCTACCCCGATCATTGCAGACGTCCAGTCCGTCCGCGCGTTCCATAACCGACTCCATCACGACCCACGCAGGATGATGTGGCGCGTCACCAATGGGCTCGATCCAGTTGCGACTGCGCTCCCCGATGCCGGTGACAACACGTCTATCCCACTCGGGGAATACAACCTGTTCAGCTTTGCGCACCTCGGGATGGAGCTTAAGCTCCGTGAGGCACCTCAGAAGGGCGTCGTGTGCGGGAACGCTTTTGCCCACGGGACGACTGTGCGTATTGAGAGTGAGGTGACAACCCAACATGGACCTGCCGACTCACCCCAGGGGGTCGATGCCGCAGACAAACAGGCGATTGAGGAGCTGCATGACTGGGAGAGGATCCCGATTCTGGGGCGTGTGTTGTCGCATGCACCTGCGCTTTATTGGTATATGCTGCAAAACATCCAGCTCGGAGAGTGCGAGTGGCAGGATTAGGCCAGAGGGTTATATGGCTTGAGCTAGTAAAATGGAACAGTACTGCGTATGATAGTATAGTTCCAGTATGCTGATTATGATACATTACATCCCGCCTTTCGGAGCACTCTACGCTAAAGAAGCCGTGTCAAGAACCAGGGTCTCAACCAACATATTCAACGACTCAACGATACCATTGGGAAATGAGTGGTTCACAAAGCTGCACGCTTCTTTCTTCGCTCAACATCAGAGCATGAGAAGGCCGCTTGGAAAGAGTTTCAGGGAGGCCTGATGAGGTTACCAAGGTCCGAAGGAGTGGGCGCCACAGAGCCCTCGAGCGCCTCCATTCACCATTCACCGCACGTCACCGCACGTTGCTTAGCTTCACCACCGACTCACCATATGGTCCACGTTCAACACCGGAGGACCGGCGCAAGCGCCTTGTCAGTTGAATTGTAACATTAACGGTATGCATTCCGGGTTTCATTTACCTGCTGCTTGGCCTGCCAGCCGTGGACAGTTCCCCGTGGCCGACGTTGTCCATATTTAGCTTGCTCTGGTCAGAGGTGAGTCCATATGATGCACGCGTTACCTGTCCAGGCGCGCATAGAGCATAGAGAGACGCCGCCAACCGGCCTGGTCCTCGCCGGTGCTACATATAAAACCCAATCTGCCGCTCCTTTGAAACCATACCCGTCGAAGGACATAGCCATGATAGGTTTGATGAGGTGGAGGGTTGCTAGTCCAATCATAGAGCTGGATATTTCCATTTGCCCTACCAACTGCCAGGACGGGAAAGCCGTTGGGCAGTTTTTTTGGCGGGTCGATCGGAGCCGGTGGAAAGCGATTGAAGTAATTGGATACGGTGTCCAGTTTACGAATAGGTACCGATATACCCGAACGCTTTGACCCTCGTTTATGGCCATTTATACGGAGGAAGCGAGTAATGTCTAAGATGGCAACAACGAATAGATTGTGGTTAAATACCAGAGGTTGTACATCGCGAATTAGTGGCTATGTTCACAAGGTGTTCGAAGAGGATGCAGATAGCAGCAGGCGCAGATATCGCCCTAAGCACAGGAATTCAATACCTCCTCTAGGGCCTCGTATTCGGCTTCGTCGACTGAGAGATCATAATAGTACTTGACGGTAATCCATGTACGGACATAAGTGCAGGCGTAGGAACTGTCAGGCATCCATTCCGCGGGATCCTTCTCACCTTTCGCCTGGTTGACCCTGCCAGTGACTGCGATGAGTTGCGGGCGTGTAAGATCATTGGCAAAAGCCTGTCTGCGAGCAGTGGTCCTATTAAACATTCAAGGGGTCAGTTAAGGGCAAATCTGGGGGAGGACCTCAAACCACAGACCATGATGCAGCACCTGAGACCCATGCTTCCTTCAAGGGCACAACGTGGTCGATTTGCACATCAGAAGCAGAATCCCAAGTCAGATCGTCATACACAGAGTACCAGCTGCCTGACTGCGCCGAGCAATCGGACCCTTGGACCACGTCGGTGCCATCACGCTTGAGTACGATCTCACGAGTGTTACATCTTCCTATGTCAGGTGACGTTAGAGCGGGGCTCCATTTGAAATATAAAAGGTCGATTTCCTCGTCCCAAGAAGTTGTCTAACCTGAGATTGTGATCCAGTGAGGGAATAGTTTTCTATCATCTAATTCGGTAGTCAGATGAGTGTTACAACACACGAAGCGCGTAACCTACAATTGTTCTGATTGGTTTCTGGTGTGACGGTCACTGGAAACAGTGGGAAGAGTCAGTACCTGACAAGCCTTGCATGTCTGGTAAATTCGCTCGATGATGAAGGCCGTCACGCCTTCTGATGGACGAGCACATGGGTGCCTTGCAGAGAATGAGTGCCAGAAGGCAGGACACCCTGTACGGTGTCGGGGTGGAGTAGAAAATCAACGACTGCTTACGGGCAGCGAGATATGTCTTCGCCGTCGCAGTGGACACTGGTGTGGGCAACTCGCGTCCGATGAGGTCGACCTTGAGTGGAGCGGCGGTGGCGAATAGGCTAACGGAAGCCTGGGCAATGATGGCAGCAGCAGCAAAGGACTTCATAGCTGAGCGGAAAGGATCAGGGATGCAGGGGTCGGGCAGAGGAAAGACCGAGTAGCTGAGCTATAGGGGGCGAATCCCTAGGCGTCGGTGGCCCCCAGGCGATGCTCAGTATTCTTCCGTTGATAGGGTCAAGCTTCCGTTCCACAAAGAACTGATCGTTTTCTAGCGATACGATTCGGATGCAACCGTCTTCGCATCCTATGGCTAGTTTGGTTGAAGCGGGATTGGCAACCATTGACCATATAGAGCCTCCTTGAGACGAGATAGAACGCTTGACGACTCCCTTGTTCAAATCCCATTCGAGAAGTTCGCTTCCGCCTCCCATGCTGAAAAGCCTGAGGAAACCATAAGGATCGCCCGGTGCAGCATGGTGATCGCGTAATGTGAATATGAGTGTGTCGACTTTAGACGGTACAGGAGCAGCAAAAACCTGGAGAACCATTGTTATTCTCAGAGAAAAAAAGTTATCAGAGATTGGTTGTGCCTTCTGGTGGGACGAGCGGAGGATTCGTATCCAACGCTCAATGGAGTACTGGAACGTGAAGTGTGTCTTGATGCGGGGCCCTGAAAGAATCGTCTCTGGGCCGAAGGTGCAACAGTACTTGATGTGGAGGACGCCGTGACCACCGAAGAGTCGGGCTTTTTCGGATGCCTGAAGAGCTTGTGCTCTTTAAGACCAGTAAAGTTGAGTGCTTTGAATGCACCGCCCTTGACCACGGCGTTGAAGGCCTCCTGGTATATTTCTGGAGGAAAGTCAGTGTCTAGTTGGGACAATAACTTCTTGAGACTCACTCCACTTCATTTCAGACGCTAGATCACGGAAAGAGCATGCTCGATTCTCGAATTCAATTTCTGGTGTCGAGTATATGAGCTCGGCTGCGTCTGATATCATAACAGATATATCCTTGTCGCGTCGGAAGGTTAAACAAAGCCCGGACCTGTGTAAGTCGTGTAAGATGAGGACCCGAACAGCGTGAAAAAAACACGTGCGGTCGAATATTAGCATGCACGAATGTGCGATTCTCTGAAGACCTAGCCCTCATTTCTGCGAGAGTATGGTCTAAGCTGATCCTGTCGGCCTCAGTGAAGCCGTTTCCACGATTACTATGAAGAGCATTCGTCGATCTGGTACGATGCAGTCGAGGGCCTGGCGTGCTCTCGACAGCAGCTCGTCGTAAGTCCGTATGGGAGGCTGATCTAGCGACGAGCGCCCGCGGTTTCAAGAGTATGGCGGCGGACTGTGAGGAACCACTAGGATGGCTCGGAGACTCTGGAGACTCTGGCTGTCTTCCCTCGGGATTCAGGGTCTCGACAGAGTGGAACCGGTTGCGTCGGTCTCTCGGGAAGAGGTAGTCCTGATTTTTTTGTCCAACAGAGGCATCGATTTGGATACGCAAGGGGTGGAACGGCAATTTAAAGTCGTCGAGGATCGAGATCCCGCCAACAGGCGGCATAGTTTTCCATCGGGCCCGAAGAAGCAGATCAGCCTGCAGCGAATCAGCAAATTTCACACATTGAATATCACGACTTGCCTTGACCATCTTGTTGTTCCGATCCTCCACACCAGCCGCGGAAGATGGATCCAGCCCATGCCTTCGATTCTGACAGCGACGAAGAAGACGAGAGGCGTTGGGTCGATACATGGCTAGTCGCTGGATGCTCAGATAGTGCTGTTCGGAAATGGGACGCGGTATCCGGTCGAATATTGGATCGAATGAGTACGGACCGCAGACGAGGTGATCGAACCTTAGTTTGGACTGTGGGGGTGCCTTCGTGAGTAGCATGTACAGTTTGCGGTGTCCTGTATGTTCAATGACCATTCTCCCAGAGATGGCGCCATCGTGTCTGGCGACTCTCTCGGGATGGTCACGTTCTGGGTTCGGTCACCTGCACCCAACTCCAAACCTTCACTGCTCACGGTGCCGACGTCCTCGCCCTCGCCATAGGTCCTCATGGGGACTCGCTCTATACCGCAGGGGTTGATCAGAACATTACCGAATTCCTCGCGGTCAACGTCGGGACGAATGCATCTGGTCGGAGCACAGGGAACAAGCGGTGGATCCAGTCCTGCTCTCGCTATATGCACTCCCATGATGTACGTTCTTTAGCGACATGGCCTCCGTACCTCTTCGATTATGAGGGAATGGCTCCTAAGCATGTATCACATTGGTAACCACGATCTGTAGTTATAGATACATCGTGTGACATCGGAATCATAATACTCCGGATCGCGTAAAAAGGAATGTCTGTGATAGAGCAGTGTGCGTAGCACACGGAGGTTATATCACTTTGCCTCCAATAATCAGGCATAACTATTCGAATAGGGCATGGCAGACGCATAGGGATTTTACCGAAAATTCCCGATATTGTTATGGAACGGGTGTTAGCAGGGGAACATGACTTGACGCACGCTCGTGTCGGCTGGGGAATGGGGACTGGTAGTACATACCTCCCGGTTAGTATCTTTTGGTAAGGAGGAATAGTTACTGTTCGTGTTGGGAACGATCGTTCATGTATCGCGCCTGCACCGACTTGCTTTGTCCACCACTGGTGTAGCACAAAGCGGTTGGGAAGGCGCGGGAAACCTATGTAATGTCTAAAGGGTCTGTGACTACGTGGGCGCAGCTGAAACGTATCATCTGGAAGGATTACGCAGCTGTGGACACGTATCTCGCTGCGGAGCTTGCTCTTATATAAGGGTCTCCGGGGCGGGCTTTTGGAATATCACTTTATTACCACACACACATTTATCCACAGCCTTAAGAGCCCACTAGCAAGCTGATCTAAATAGAGATACGGAGTGCAAGGGACAATAGGCCCAGGATAAAGAACTGGCACTAAAGACAAATCACTGTCTTCCGCACACGCTGCTCCATTTCCACGCTACACACTCTATTACATCTCGTATACTGTGTTCTGAGTTACATCTGAGGTCTAGAACCTAAAGAACACCTTGTGCATTTGTCTAGCCTTATATTCCTTTCGTCTTATTCATTCTATTCACCCGACACTACCGGCTAGTGTCAGGCTCTTACTCTATACTATCAAACACGTGTATACGTAACTAGTCCGCACTAGATTTCGTATATCCGTGGGACTGAAAGAAGAGTCCCCAGGTTTAGACCCAGGCTATTAGACGTTACTTTCATTACAGTTGAACTACGAAACGTAACAGATATCCAACACATCCCCATCGTCGGTGGTTTCAAGGAACACCTAGCTTCGACACCTATCCTCGTGTCCGGTGGATTAGATATGTCACTCGTCCTATCGCCCATCGCCACACCGTCACCCCATAATGCCGGTGTTGAAAACGTCGTAAGCTGTGGATCGATCGCGACCTTCGAAGAGGGTCATTACAGACGACTCCAATTCGTCCAAAGAGCAGTACGAGTTGCCCATAAGGCACGTATATTGGCATGCATGGACAATACGACGGTGTCTCTGTGGAAGATAGATCGTGAGATGGTCCATGCCGAGATGGCCAATATCGAAGGGGAAGAGTCTTCTGGGAGTTGGGCAAAACTTGCAGAACTAGATCTCAAAGTAAAGGCCAACCTTACTGCGTGTGTCGCTCGCGATAGCAGACCTTTACGAAACTAGGCTATTCAAGCTCGAGGTAGGACGTGAGTGCATATTTACTTTTGCTCTCCAGATAGGGTGAATACTGCTTGTAGATGGACGGCGTTCTACAGCCTCATCGTGTGCGTGCATTCAGCGATGTGATCAAGTCCTACCTTGGTCCTGAGGCCACTATTGGGGCTACCGCCTTATCCTTCAGCGCCGACGGAACCAAACTCATCATCGACTTGTCGCAGAGTGGGCTTGTTGCGGTTGTAGAACTAAACTCTGCTACTCACCCCAGGGTTCTGCGGGTATTCGACCTTCATCAGCAGCTTGACACAAGAACACGACTGAAGCAGCGCGTGAATAGTAGAACGAATATTGGCTCGTCGATCCCCCTTCTTGTTCACCACTAGGCGGTGGTCTTCAATAACAGGTCCACACATTTGGTCTGCAAAATCGTCCATGCCTCCAATCCTCGGGTCTATCGTATGCCATGCTGTATACTCTTACAAAGAAGAAAGGATCATATCGGAAATCATATGTGCATGTCATTACAAATGGAGGAGGTCCTGCTATCTGGCAATACGTGACAATGTGAGAACACGAAGAAGAAACTGCAACCAAGCACAAGCACGAGCAAACAACATAGCAAACAACAAGTACAGAGTCAAGAATAAAGAATGGCTAGGGCCGCGCAGTGTTAAAAATTTGGGTCCAAGACTCTCCAAATGCAAACTCGTCAAAACGAAGAGAAACAGACCGAACAGGGGATGTGAGAGGGATCGTGAGGAGAGCAGATGAATGTAGGCCTGCACGACAGTCATGGGGTACCCAATAAAGCAAGCCGCCACCCGGGTCTCTGACCCAACCCTCTTGGTCGGGCTGTTCAGCCTCGATGTACGGGGTGAGCGGGGAAAGAATTTGTGTAAATGAGTGCCTTAGGTGAATAACCCCATCACTGGACCCAGAAATGATATTCTGCGCATTGGGAGAGTATGCAACGGACGCCACAGGGTAATTGTGCACCTCCAAAGGCTCGCCGACTGCAGAGCCAGTCTCGGCATTCCAGATTCGAATTGTCTTGTCATATGATCCAGAGATGATGTATCGCCCATCGGGAGAGTAAGCAACTGAAAACACCCCACTACTGTGCCCCTCCAAAGGTTTGCCGACTGCAAAGCCAGTCTCAGCATTCCAGATTCGGATTGTCTTGTCATCAGATCCAGAGATGATGTGCTGCCCATCGGGAGAGTAAGCAACTGAAGACACCCCGCCAGTATGCCCCTCCAAAGGTTTGCTGACTGCAGAGCCAGTCTCAGCACTCCAGATTCGAACTGTCTTGTCATATGATCCAGAGATGATGTACCGCTCATTGGGAGAGTAAGCGATTGAAGACACCCTGCCAGTGTGTCCCTCCAAAGGTTTGCCAACTGCAGAGCCAGTCTCAGCATTCCAGATTCGAATTGTCTTGTCATATGATCCAGAGATGATGTACCGCCCATCGGGAGAGTAAGCAACTGAACACACCCCGCCAGTGTGCCCCTCCAAAGGCTCGCCAACTGCAGAGCTAGTCTCGGCATTCCAGATTCGGATTGTCTTGTCATATGATCCAGAGATGATGTGCCACCCATTGGGAGAGTAAGCAACTGAAGACACCGCGCCAGTGTGCCCCTCCAAAGGCTCGCCGACTGCAGAGCCAGTCTCGGCATTCCAGATTCGAATTGTCCTGTCATATGATCCAGAGGTGATGTGTCGCCCATTGGGAGAGTAAGCAACTGACCACACCCCGCCAGTGTGCCCGTCCAAAGGCTTGCCGACTGCAGAGCCAGTCTCAGCACTCCAGATTCGAATTGTCCTGTCATATGATCCAGAGATGATGTGCCAGCCATCGGGAGAGTAAGCTACTGAAGTCACCCCGCCAGTGTGCCTCTCCAAAGGTTTGCCAACTGCAGAGCCAGTCTCAGCATTCCAGATTCGAATTGTCTTGTCATATGATCCAGAGATGATGTGCTGCCCATCGGGGGAGTAAGCAACTGACCACACCCAGGCAGTGTGCCCCTTCAAAGGTTTGCCGACTGCAGAGCCAGTCTCAGCACTCCAGATTCGAATTATCTTGTCATCAGATCCAGAGATGATGTGCCGCCCATCAGGAGAGTAAGCAACTGAAGACACCTCGCCAGTGTGCCCCTCCAAAGGTTTGCCAACTGCAAAGCCAGTCTCAGCATTCCAGATTCGAATTGTCTTGTCATATGATCCAGAGATAATGTGCTGCCCATCGGGAGAGTAGGCAAGTGACCGCACCCCACCAGTGTGCCCCTCCAAATGCTTGCCGACTGCAGAGCCAGTCTCGGCATTCCAGATTCGAATTGTCTTGTCATATGATCCAGAGATGATGCGCTGTCCATCGGGAGAGTAAGCAACTGACCGCACCCCACCAGTGTGCCCCTCCAAAGGCTTGCCGACTGCAGAGCCAGTCTCAGCATTCCAGATTCGGATTGTCTCGTCATATGATCCAGAGATGATGTGCCGCCCATCGGGAGAGTAAGCAACTGACCTCACCCAGTGAGTGTGCCCCTCCAAAGGTTTGCCGACTGCAGAGCCAGTCTCAGCACTCCAGATTCGAATTACCTTGTCATCAGATCCAGAGATGATGTGCTGCCCATCGGGGGAGTAAGCAACTGACCACACCCAGTCAGTGTGTCCCTCCAAAGGCTTGCCGACCGCAGAGCCATTTTCGGCATCCCAGATCCGAATCGTCGCGTCACCCGATCCAGTGACAATGTAGCACGAATTGGGAGAATAACTCATGCAAATTACAGGACCAGAGTGTCCGATCCATTTTAATGGCGGCTCTGGCCATGACAACAATTTTCCTCTTTGCATCTGGATGCCTTGAGTGAAATGTGTACTGAAGATCGTTGATAAGGGTGACTCTGAGGGCAGAAATGGTCCCGTTGAAATATAGGTGTGCGGAGTGCTCATAGAGATGGGAGTGCGGAAGGCGATCATGAAACGACAAAAATCCTGAATTCTTTCCAAAAGCTTCTTATTCGTGTCCTAGAGCCAATTAGAATCAATTCTGGAATCCCCGTTACAGCAAGCCAGAGCAGTGCTCACATTGACCAATTTCGATGTCAGTGCTCGAAGGCTTGGAACCCCAATTCGCAACATTCCCATAATGCTCAATACCTCAACCCAAAAGAGTGCATACGGCCCTTCAAAGAATTTCCTCAGCATGTCCCACACACGCTTCTCTCCACTGTCGGGGGTAAAGCAAACGTGATTTGACCAATACAGGGAACTATACTGCAAAGCGTCGGAAATATTTTTTTGGATTCGCGATGCGAGTCCTTTCACATCGGCATTCGCGAGCCGCGAATCTTCGAGCCCGCAGATGTTGAAACGGAGCTGTTCAACCATCTTCTCGAGGCAAGCGATGCCCAGCTTCACATTTGCGTCCCGAAGGTTGACCTGATAGTGGCCCTGACATTCATCGCTCACAAAGAAGTCCGAAATCGACAAATGCCGGACACGAATGCCCCCACCGGCTCCTTCATCACGATAGAACATAGATCCGAGGTCTTCTACCCACATTTTCACCAGGTCAAGGCTCACTCCCGCCAGCTCTGCGACCGTCGCTTCGCACAGTGGACGGTACGGCGCCGTTATAAGAAGAACTCCAACCACCCGCCGAAATTTGGCACTGGTAGGCACTCTCCGTCCACTGACGATACTGGCGTAAAGCCCGTATAGAGACGCCAAGCCTGGACTGGCTGAGTCGTGCAAGGTCCTCGTTAACAGCTCAGTGGCGTCTTCGCAATCCATAAGGGCACGTGCAAGTGTCTCGATAAAAATGAACAGTCCCTCCGCCCGGGAGATAAGTTTATCGAAGAGCGATGGTTCTGGCCAAGGAGTTTGAAGGCCCCGCGTTGAAACCACCCTATCCAATCGGTGTTCGGCGAAGATTCGTAGATCGGAGGTGGTCTCTTCATCAGCAGTTAAATCACATCGCAAATGCGACGATTGAGTGGGACTATCAAAGAATCGCTGGATATCGACTTCTTGTCTACTGGTGATGATAACCTTGAGCCACGGAGCGCATGCGGTCGCGTCTGTCAGTGCCTTCAGGATGCCTGAACGACTCTCAGTGCTGCCGCACTCATCAAATGCGTCAATGACAAAGACGAGAGACTGTTTTGGGAGGCGAGGAAGTTTGCGGATGAAGTCAAGGAAGAGAATGGGTCGCATTGATTCTGGTGCTATATTTGGGTCGTTTCGAAGACACTCCGCGACAATACTTCGAAAAGGGGGGAAGAGTATCGCGAGTTTGCGGATGAGAGTCGGAAGGATATTCCTGGGGTCTCTCAATTCCTGGTCATCCCTCCGGCAGAAAAACGCTCCGGCAAGCTGCTGTTTATTGTGAAGGCTCGCGCAGATCGAATGTGCTAACGACGTTTTGCCAATGCCAGGTAGGCCGTAGATCCAGTATGTATTTCCCCCGTCTGTTTGCTCCAATCCTTTGGTCGCCCAAGTTATGATTTGTTCGAGGAGGGATTTGCGAGTGCCTTCCATACAGCAGAGATCCCAGGCATAGGTGGTCTTGACATCTTTGAGACGACCAAGCAAAAGGTGCTGCTCTACACGGACCTGTTGAGAATGATCTATCGGAAGATGGGGAGAATGCGTGCTCACCAGTCTCTTTGGTCCGACGGAGAGCTTCAACATTTACTGCACGATTAAAGTCTTCGACGACCTCCGTCAACTCAGTTTCTATTGCTTTGAGCCTCTCCTGGTAGGCCGGCCCGCCCGCCGTTCTCGCTGCAATTATTAGTACTTGCCAAAGTCATCAGGGTGACGACCTACCATGTGTAACGTAGTCGTACGAAACCTTTGCGACCCTGTGCATCACCTCATACATTCGCGGGATGATCGCCTCCAAGAGATCGGTCTCTTCGCAAACTAGTTTGTCCGCGACAATGTCCGCGAAAGGTAAAATGCGCTTCAACCAGTCCAGAAGGCCCGATGGCATCTGGTCGTACTCGTTTTGTATCTTCAAGAGCTAAGTGATCAAGGGTTACCTCTGCTGCTGTTACGCCAGTAGCGAGCACGAACCTCAAATGTAACCTTGGCAACACCAAAAACAGCCCTTGTGATTGGATTCAACTATAAAGTCTCAATGTTCTGTTAGTCTCTACGTGGAAAAACGGACCTCTGCGAATACAGCGCCATATTTAATAGCGGTCTCCACAGCTCTCTCGGTCGGTCTGCTCATCAGTTGGGAGTAATCCTTTAAACATTTTTCGAGTTCATCGAGCGATAAGCGCAGAGATTCCCTCTGTGCGAAGATTATTATCTGGACGGGACGGGCAGTTGCAAAGAGACGAACGATAGTGATCGCAATGAATCGCAATTCCAGAGACCAACGATAATGGTGGTGTTTTCCAACCAAAATAATGTCCTCTGCGCTTCACGATTAAATACGAGCGGACAGATGGTGGTCATGACTGACTCGGTACCGTAAATACGTGCTTGATGGTGCTCCGATAATCATTGAAAAGCGCTTGTAGGTCGATCTTCTGGCTCGCCAGTCGGTTTTTGGCCCAAAATGAATGACCGCTCCTCATTTCGATCTCAGCGCGCATCTCGGATGTCGGAGAAACACCTCTGTACATGAGCGGCCATCAGTGAGTGTGCGTAGTGGGTAAATAAGGGACATACGGGCGTTGGGCTGGTGTCCAGGTTCGGTTGTCTTCCGTCTGCAATCCTAGCTCCTGATTTCCTATGAACAACCTAAGCACATAGTCCTGGTGTTGGGGGCCTTGGAGTGTGATATCTGCATGTTGCCCGAAGTCAGCGGGGTGGACCACAACTGAAGCGAAGAGCCGCACATTCTAGATCGAGGCTGATATTGGTCGTCAGCCACCATGATAATGCTGCGGGGTATAGCCATCGCTCACAGGTTCTCTGTCCTGGGTGGTTGAGTCGGCATGTTGTTTGATCACTTTGAGGGGACTGTTGGGGGGGGTACGGGAGGTGAAGGAAAGAGGCGGGTGCGAAGCGCTGGTGCAGGTGGTGCCTCACAGAAGCTATATTAACTATATTAGCCGCAGTTATTATAACACTAACCTATATATAAAATATTTTGCAACACGTTTCCCACACCCGAATTGGTTCGCACTTTGAACCACCTCCGCTCCTCACTCTCGCCCTTGTCGTCGCTCTCGCTGCTGTTGTTGCTGCTCCAGTCGTTGTAGCCCGGACTTCGCCGCTATGTGTTGGATCCTAGTTTCGCCTAGCAGCATTCGGCAGCACCTGTTCGCGCCCGATATATGGGGTCAGTTGATGCCGCATTCGCCCCTCGCCCCATGGACTCCTCCGATTATTCCCGTACACACCCCATTTAAACGGTCTGTGTCGGTGTAGTTAGTCCGGCCGCTCAGCGATTGCCTTACCTACAGGCTGCCTCCGAACAGGTTATGAGCCCTGCGCCCACACATCAAGTCCCACACACAGAAGCCCAGACCAATGTCCGCTCAACCCACTGGCACTGGTACTGGCTCCGGTCCCCTCGCGTATGCATACAGTACCGGAAATGTATTTGCTGCTTTCGCCAAGTTCAATGGCAAGAACTACTTTACGTGGCGGCGAAACATGGAGACGCAACTCAAAGCTCTTGGCCAATGGGAGGGAGGTCGTTGACAGTGTTTCCAATGCCCTAACTGCAGCAATCAGCCCGTGCACTGGTTACGCTGCAAGAGCTTATGCCGAAATTGTTCATCCAGCTGCCCTGCTCGCGAAGCAGAAGGGATCCAGGAGCAACTGTGGGTCGAATTCCATACACAGAGGAAGGAAGGGCGAGTCATCCAGTAGCAGCTATAAGACGAGCAAACCAGGGGTCACCTGGCGGGGACATTCGAAACATGACAGTCGCTTAACAAAGAGGCAGGAGAAGGGTGAGAATATGGCTTCGAACGCGAACACCAATAACGGTGGGGGTAGAAATGTCCCTACCAATAGGGCTGCCCCAGCAAAATCTGCTGGCGGCATACTGCTGTGCTTGATGGAACCGGACGAGTCACATATTCCACAAACACGGATGGGAAGGTGCAATACTATATTGATACTGGTGCCTCCAACCGCTTGATAAGCGAGATCGAAGCCCTCCAGGCTCCACGACTATGCCCTTTCGAGGTTGTAAGGTAATCCGCTTACGTCTGAAAACTCTGAGTTCAATCGAAGATCCGTGTATTTCGAAGCTGATTGAGTGAGGAGTAAAGGAGACGAGTGTGCGAGTCGAGTAGTACAAGTGAGATCGATGCCCCAAACACGCAAACAACATGCAGCCAAATAATACAGTGTATATGAACGCGCTGAAAGAACAGACCCCATGGTACTTCTTATAGAGGTCCCAGGGCGATCAGTACAGCCGAGGATGGTTCGGGTGTGGAACACTTAGTTGACCACCTATGTCGACAGCAAGGAAATGAGAGGGAAACTCCAGAGCGTATATTACATACCAAACATTCGCCACCGACTTATATTCGTCGACAAGCTCTTCTCTCAGTGCTCGGAATTAACCCCTAATGAACCGTAATGGACCCTCACTAGATGACACCAAGGCACCGACTCCCTATTACTCTCGAGAGGCTTGTTCTGTAAGGTAATGGGGTGGGTTAAAGTCTGGCAAGTAGAAAAGAAACGAACATTTCTATGTTACGAGTTATTGCACGTTATCAGGAGAAAGAGGGTTTTGTCACAAATAACCGGACTAACAACGTATGCACGACGTAAAGCTTCCATTGAATCAGTAGAATACAGCAACCTCGAGAATAATGACCTTATCGACTTAAGCAGCTAGGCGTTGCCTCCGTTGGGCCCCCTTCGCATAGCTGCCGTAGAACCCGTTAAAACAATATCACCGCAACCATGCGCCCTCCCGCATCTCCAGGGCCAACCCTTCGTGCGTACCGCGAAGCGCGCTGCGCCCGGCGAGTTCCGCTGCGAATCTACAGGTGTATAAGTCCATCAACGGTAAGTGAAGGAGCGAGAATAAAAGACAGTCAACAAACCTCAAGCACTCATCTAAGCGCCATTTCCACTCCAATTCTGAGAAGTCGATTTTTCGTTTGCTCTTGTTCTTAGGATCCTTAGGTACAGTGGCTTCCCCACCTGGTACATATGGTTTGCCCGGTAGGAGATGCCTGCCTCAAATTTGTCTTTATCAGCACCCCATGGAAGAGAGATGGTGGAGCCTGCGTAGGGGCAGTGACGGCTACGCACCGGGTCAACGAGTAGATTAGGCCTGCCATCCATGCTTCCAACACTACAGGTAGTGTCTTCTCCTCCACAGGTGGGGCAGACGGAATGGGGGCATCTTCCACCGTCTCTTCCTCAAGCGGCTCCTCCTCCTCTTCTTCTTCATGCGCATACTGCTCAACGTCACGGAGGTCTTGCTGTATCTCAGCCTCAGCCTCAGCGCGCAGCCTCTCCCGCCTCTTCTTCCCAATCCTTGTTGGCGCCTTCGCCTTCTCCTCTCCCTCGGTTAAATCCTCTTCTCCTTCCCCTCTCCCGTCATCGCCTTCAGACGGTTCAAATGCGTCGCTCTCCCCTCTCTGGTGTTCGAATGGCTTTGGGTTTTCGCGTCTGGACCGGTCCTCAAGCACAAACCGGCTCGCAACAGCCGCAACTTCCGCGTCCGCGTCCGAATCGACATCCGACGGTGCGAGTGCCACACCCACCATGCCCGCATCGCCGACATTCGCGCCGAAGTCCTGCCCACGTTCTTGCCCTTGCGCGTGTGAATGGATGTGGTGCTGGTGCGAGTCCTCAGAGTAGCTGTACCCGACAGTTACCCCGCTCACTCGAATCTCCCCTCCGGTGACTCCGTTCGCCTGGTTATTGGCGGTATTCCGTGCCCCGACCCCAACTACGTTCCTGACGTCTCCGTACTCATCGGGCGATGAGTCGGAGTCATAAATGACAGCATCTCGGTTGGTGTTTCTCCCACGCTCCCTACTCCTCCCTCTGCCACCCCAGGCCTCGTGGAAGTACGTGCTACTCTCATCCTCGAGCGCGTGCCCAAGACTGTCGATATGTTCGTGCACAGAGGAAGACGCGAGCGGAGTGTTCATCTGAATACTTAGCTGGTTCCCGTTTATGTTGCCGTTCACCTGACGAGAGGGACGTGGAGGGGACGACCCAGGGCGGCCGGAACCCGTACCCGTACCTGTACCTGCACCCGCAGCTGCACCCGCACCCGCACGTAAGCCCATCCCACCATACACATCGTCCCAGTCTGTCCGCCCTCCCATGCCAGTCCCACCCATACCACCCAGCGTGTCGACGCTATACTCCGTGTTGTGGTTGGGTGTCCACTGTGGATCGGTTTGCGACACAGGGAAAGAGTCGGCAGTATAGGTGGACGAGTCAAGGCGCTGGTGACCAGGGAAAGGGAACGGTGGGGCAACAGGGAGGATCTCTTCATATCGGGGGTCAGAGGACCCAAAGGAGAGCTGAGTTTCTGGTCTCTCATGTAGGGGGCGGAGATCTTGCGTTTGCTGCTGGGTTGTGGGGAAGAAGGCTGGCTGAGGGGGAGGTAACACCGAAGTGGTCGACTTAGAGGTCGAAGTGGAGGGACCAGTGGGGAGAGAGAGCGTCCATGCTGCGCACTGGAGGTACTCGCGCGTTGGTACACTCAGAACTGCGCTCCCCTCTCGTCCCCAATGGACGAAGAGCAGCGCGTGCGGGGCGACTTGCGGGACTTGTGAGAGGAGGAACGCGCGAGGTGTTAATGTGGGTTCTTCCGCATTCGGGGCGGTCGTACTGAGCGCGTAGGCTCTCCTATCCAGCGCGCAGATTCAATAATGATGACAGAATATCAAGGGAACTGAGCGACTCACGAGAAGAACACGACGTCCACATGCTTGAACACCGCCTCCCTCGCCCTTCTCGCCTCCAAGCCTCCAACGGGTCCTGTACATTCCAACACAAATGTTGTCTTATCCCTCCAGAACCGATGCCGTGCGAGACTATCCACGCCAGTCACATTCAACAGAGTGATCTTATCTGCCTCCTTATGCCTTCCCGTGAAATATAGGCATGTAAATGGCGGGTTGTTTGGTAGCCCTGGGGTATTAAGTGGGAGAGGCGGGGGCGGGGACGTAAGCGGTGGTGAAGGGAGCTGGTTCTGAATTTGTTGTTGATGTTCTGGGAGTGGAGGGATGGGTGGGGGTAGTCCAGGTCCGGGTCCGTAGACTGCATGGGTGGGTGGGAACTGTGGGAGGGAAGGGTGCGAATGCCAGTGGTGTGTTTGGAGGCCGTTGTAGTGTTCCGGTACGAGAATGGGACCAAGAAGAGAGACGAAGTCTTCATGTGCTAGTTCTGGGAGGGGGTTGTGGTTGATTACGGCTCTGGTGGTGGGGTCGTCTGCAGGGAGGAGAGTCGGTGCTTATCTTATGGGATAGATGCAAGATCGGAAGAGGACTCGAATCAAAGTACGCGCCGGTTGGAGTATGATACAAGGTGGCCCTCCTCGACAGAAGCCGGGTCGACGGTAGAGAGCTGAGTGGCTGGTATATAACCAGTAACACAAATACAACGAGCGCATGAGCTCTGTGCGGTCCATGTCGGTATGATCTTGCGAGAGTAGGGTGAACTCGCTTTCGTTCTGGACCATTTACCAACAACCCGGCTTACCAACATCCGGTCGGTGTGGATAGGATGCACTTACCAGTATCAAGTACCCAAGCGGCGGGGATGGTAGCATTCGGGTGAACCCTGGCGAATCGGGTTCGAATGCCCTCGAGTTCGAGTTCGTGAAGGAGGGCCTTTCCATCACCAGCACCTCCAAGTGGAGCTACGAGAGCACATTCGATTGAGTTGCGAATTTGAGGAGCAGTCTTGGAGAGTTTGGTGGAAGACGAGGGTTGGTGGAGAGGGTGATTGAACTGCGCGAGAACGCTGAGGACATTGACGGCTGGACCACCACGCGTACGTGCTACTTTGCGTGCTCGGACATTGAGCGATGCGGATTGGTGGTCGTCGCCGTGGTAGTGGTTGGTGCAAGTCGAAGGAGCGGAAGGGAGGGTGGGAACGGAGAGGGTGTGGGTGAGATAGACGGTGCCAGAGGCGATGACCCGAATGCGTTTTGCGTTTTGAGCAGCATTGTGGATACCATTGTTGGACGACGCCCCACTCGTCGTGCGCGGTCGGTTGTTCTGTTTCGGGTCTTTGAGCGAATTGGCCGAAGACGACGACTTCAGCCAAGACATGGCGTTCGGCAGCAGACACAAGACGACGGAGACGGAGACGGCGATGGCGACGGCGACAGCGACAGCGACAGCGACGGTGTGTGGAAGAGGAAGAGCGAGAACGAGAACGAGAACGAGAGCGAGCGGGGCTTAGTGGACGACGGCAAACGGAGTGGGTCCGAGTATTCTAGTGGCAAGATTGAACTCATCTCAGGTTGAACTCTACCACTACCACTTCCAACGACGCGGTCTGCTCTGGCTGGCAAGCGTAGGTGTCCATACCAGCCATCCACTCGTTTATTATCTATACATCTATACATCTCAACCCCGTAATCTGCAACCTACTCGCTCATTTTCCCACCAAGTTGCGAGCACCGCAGCCCCAGCACCCGCACCCGCAGCCCTATAACTTTTCTCGCGACTCGCCTCGCCACAACGCGACACGCTCAGAGCAAAGGCTTGTGACGAGTCGAATAGGTCCCGAAACTGCTCTCCGTCGATCTCGTCCACAATCCACC
>Ga0307515_10003246_pt1 | contig 34417 bp, 8 predicted proteins | sample 17_EM_MG_FD_194513 | JGI IMG/M metagenome (GOLD analysis project Ga0307515, IMG submission 194513) | Populus trichocarpa ectomycorrhiza microbial communities from riparian zone in the Pacific Northwest, United States - 17_EM | ecosystem: Host-associated > Plants > Roots > Unclassified | place...
CGCCCCTCCTTCAAGGTGATTATATCACAGGTGCATGGTCCTTACTTTATATTTGTATAGAGGCTTAGCAAAATATTCAATATTTAATATAATATCAATATTAAAAGCGTGTTCAATATCAATATCAATACGGCCTTATATTAATATTAAATATTAATTAAAGCACTGGACGTAGGTGCGTCTAGGCGTCTTTACCGGTACGGCCGAAGATATAGGTTATTTTAGCTTAGGTAGTAAGAAAGTAGTCTATATTAACTTCGAGTTTATTCTATAATTAAGCTTCTAGTTATTTAATATAGGGTTAGTTCCATTTATAAGTAATAGAGGGTCCGCTACCTTTATAGACTATAATGATACTATATATTAAGCTAGGGCCTTAAGGATTATACTAAGTCTATTTAACAAGTCATCGCTAAATATAGGGTATTTCTAGTTTTAAGTAGTTCTTATAGCCGTTTAATTTTAGTATTAGCTGCCGTAAGCTCCGCCTAGGGATTTAAAATAGTAACTATTTCTTTATCTAAGGTATTTATATAGTTTACAGCTACTTTATTAGCTATAATAGTTATACTAAGTAATTTCTAAAAGGTTCTTTTAGGGGTCCGATTCTATCCTTAGGGTTTTAGTAATAGCCTTTAGATCTAATTCTATATTCTTCTCCTATTTATAGTCTATAAATATATTTAAGTTCCTTTTTAGAAAAAAAAGGGTAGTATAGGCTTTAAATAATATTAGTGACTTAGTTAATTAAGGTGCGAGTATAGTAAAGAGGAGATATATAAGCCTATATAATTAGATTGTCTATTAACAAAGATCTAAAGCTAAAGAAAAGGAGAAGACTGTTACGGAGTAAGTATAAGTGACGATAATATATAGTAAAGTAGATATTATTAAGCTATATACATGAACTATATAATAAGGTCAAGACATTACATAAGGAAAGAAGGTAGAAAAACGGGAAGAAAGGGTATATATTGTGGACTTAGTTACTTAGTTAATATATATATGGGGCAGAATAGGGTTTAGGTAGTAGTCCTAGTAGAACTTAGTAGAACTTAGTAAAATATAGCAGAATGTAGTAAGTTACCGTTAAATTGCCGCAGATTACTATTAGATTATTATCTTATAGTTAGTCTCTAGTTGCTAAGTTAATAGAAATAGGTAAATATATATAAGGCATTACGGGAGTATCCTATAATAGTACCCCCCCTTTAAACTTAAGCTTCTGCGAGATAGGGCTATAGTAGTTTTAGGTAGAGTTTATAAAAGTCTTCTATAGCTTATATAAGTCCTATAGAGTTAATAGGTTTTTATAAGGGCTTAATAAAGCCTTTCCATTTTATAAGATATATATATTAGCGTTTCTGTTTATTATACTTAATGCTATTAATTCTTTTAATAAAGTACTCGTTCTTACTATCTACTTTAACTAGTAGGGGAGGGTCTTATATCTATTTAGGCAGGGCATCTAATATAGGGGTAGTAGGGTAGAGGACTAACGTATAGAATACAGGGTAGATTTTAACTATATTAGGGAGCTTTGGTTAGTAGGTATAAGAGGAAATAACCTTCTTAACCTTATAAAGGCCAGCGTTCTTTTAATTAAGTTTTTTTAGCAGGTTATTTTATATTTAGATTTCTTATATTTAGCTAAATAAAGTTACTAATTTAGTAGACCAGTGCTAGGGTTTATTTCTTATTCACTGCGGCTTTATAGATAGATTGGGCCTATATTATTTTATTAGGAAGGAACCATTATAGTTTCTCTATCTTTTTTATAAATTTATTTACTTCTATAACTTATAAGACATAATAAATAGGGTAAGGAATATTACTAAAAGGTTTAAAACCTATTTATAGATGCTAGCCATAGTTGGCCAGGAATAGGGAGATCTTTATAGTTTTTAAGACGGAATTATTTATAGTAAACTTAGTAAATATAAGCTAGTTAATCTAGTTATCTTATAAATATAACGTGTATATCTGGATATACTATTCCATTATAGCATTTATACGTTTTATTTAGCCGTCTATTTCTAGGTAATATATAGTAGATAGTAGTGCTTTAATATAGAGTTAGGTAGTTAGTTTTTTTTATAGAATATAAAGATAATTGTTTTAGGGAGTTTATAGAGTCTCTATATATAATCTAGAAATAGTTAGGCAATAGTAGGTGTTAATATATTACGGCAGGCGATTAAGTGCCTTATCTTAGATAGTTAATCTATAACTACTATAATATTTATACAGCCTTTACTTACAGGGAGGTTAATAATAAAGTTAATTAAGATATCCTTTTATCTTCGGTCCGAAATAGGTAGTAGCTTTAGTAGGCTATTATACGTCTTATATAAAGCTTTAGCTTATTAGTAGATATAGTAGTTAGAGATATACCTTTGTGTTATATTATATATATTTAACTAGTAGTACTCTTATTAGAGTAGCTCTAGGGTTTTTCCTTAGCCTAGGTAGCCGGCTACTAATAAATTATATACATATTTAAGGAGCTTAAGCTTAAGTTTATTATAGTTAGGTATAACTAAGCGGTTTTAATAGTATAAGCGGTTTCTATAAGCTTCGCGTTTACTTAAAGATTTTTTTTAGAGCGTCTAATACTATCTTATATTAGCTTAAGCGTCTTTTAGATAAACTTATTATTTAGGTATTTATTAATTATAATCTATTTAATTAATTAATCGGTTATTTTAAGGATATATACTATAAGGTTTTTAGTAAAAGGGTTAAATAGTTTAGGATAAAGTAGGGTCTAATTTCAGTAAAAGCGCGCTTCTTTTAATACTAGCGCGTCTTATATGCGTTAAGTTAAGGTATTAGGCTTCTAACCTTAAACGCCTAGGCGGTATATAATTAAGAATTAAAAGCTTAATAGATATTTTAACTAGTGGGCCTAATAATAGCTTAGTTGTTTTATAGTTGTAAAGTACTATAGATTCTTATAATCGCTAAGGACCTTAATTAAAAATCCGGCGCCTTCCAGTTTAGGTTATTATTATTTAAAATATCTAATAATAGCTAGCAGCTCTTTATTATAAATCTTATAATTATATTTAGCTAGGCTTAGTTATTTTAAGAAGTATACTATAGGGTGTAATACTCTATTCTTATTATATTAAGATAGAATACCTTTAGTAACGTAGTTAGATAAATTGGCTTTTATAACACTTATTTAGTTTAGGTTAAAGTATTAGAGTATAGGCGTGGTAGTAAATATAACCTTTAGGTAAGCAAAGGCCTTCTTATATTCCTTATTAAAGATAAAAGCTTTATCTTTTTAGGTTAGAGCTATAAGGGGTAAAACTAGGGCGGAGAAGTTATTAATAAACTATTAGTAGAAGTTGGCAAATCCTATAAAGGCTCTTATATTCTTAACGTTCTTAGGTTTTTACCAGTTTATAATTACTTTAACTTTCTTTAGGTTTATTTATATGCCATTTATAAAAATAAGGAGTTTAAGGTATAAGACTTCTATTTTATAAAACTTATATTTATCTATATCTAATTATAAACTAGCTCTGTATAGGGCTTATAAAATAAAGTTAATATATTTTTAATATTTGGTTAGGTTATTACTATATATTAGAATATTGTTAATATTGTAGTGGTGTAGATTAGACGTCGCCTACTGTCTTAGCATTTTCCTATATTTATAAAGCCTTCGGCTTCCTTCTTTCTTCCCTCCTTTATATATATTACGACCCTACTAGTTACCGGAAATACACTCTTTTCTTTCCTTCCTACTAACTGATTATAACCGACTAACCGACCGACAGACTGACAGACTGACAGCACCGTGACTTCCTATCTTAGAGAGGTCCTACCCTCTTATAATATAAGCAGTATAAAAGATGTTTAGGTAGGAATATAAGGTGTTATTTACGTAATGTTAAAACGAGCTTAGGGTATTTACGAGGCCGAATAGCGTTACTAAGTATTTAAAGAATCTATATTAAGTACGAATGTAGTAAGCTATTTATCTCCTTTTATAATATAGAGGCGGTTAAACGTAGAGATAATATTAAGCTTTATATAGTAGTGAGCCTTACTTAGTTAGTTTAGCGTCTCCTATATTAATAGGATTAGATATTAGTAGTCTATATAAATGCGTAGACCGCCACTAGGTTTTTTAATAAAGATTACTAGTATAGCTATAGGCGACAAGCTTGCTCTAATAAATCCTTTACTTAGGTTCTCGTCTAAATACTTTTATAGCACTTAGAGTTTATTTTATAACATTCTGTATAAGGGTCTAAATCTAGGCTGCTTTCCTTCTTTAAGTATAATCTTATAGTTATACGGTCGGTATTCTAGTAGCTTATTAGCTTCCTTTTATAAGAATATATCTAGGCGGTAATGATACTCTACTAGTACCTTTATAGCAGGGTTAGTATGCTTCTTTAGTGCTAAGGCCTTTTTAATATTAGCTATTATAATAGTAAAGATCGTGTGTTTAGGTTTCTTAGTAAGTTGCGCTAGTAGGGTAGCTCTAATTATATAGATATCTAGGGTATTAAGCTTACTTAGGTCGTCTATAGTTTCTTACATAGATTCTTATTTAGCTTTAGGTTTAGTATTAAGTACGGAGTTAGTATTAGATTTAGGTTTAGGTTCTTTAAGTATACTCTTTATAGTAGAGTACCAGTCCTTCTAGTATTTTTATATAGTAAGCTTAAGCTTTTACTTAGTGCGGAGTAGTATAGTACTTGGGGTCTATTTACGGGGTTTAGTGGAATTTTTAAATCCTTAATAGATATTGGTGGAAGTCTTATATTAGTAGAATTTGGTAGAATTCTTAGGCTGGTAGAATTAGGTAGAGTTCTTAGATATAGGGTAGATATTAGTAAAAATTTTAGACTGGTAGATCTTGGTGGATTTTTTAGATTTTAGTTTAGGGTCTAGGTAGTAAGTTATAAAACACTTCTACTTATAACAGGAGGCGGTAAATAGGAGCTTAAGGTTGTCCTAATTAATGGTTACCTTATATAGCTTTATCTGGGGTTATCTAAGGATTACTAAGTAACCTAAGGTAGTAATAAAAGGCCTAATTAGTTCTTTATGGTTTAGGTATTAGAGTCTTAGGTATACTACGTAGGTAATTCGACCTAAGACTGTATGTTTACTATTAAATCTAAATTCGTTAATATGTCGGTTAAGGAGGGTTAGGGTAAAACTATTATTTTATATAAAGATCTTATTAATAAATCCTATACTACTAGCTTCTATATTAATTGGAACTTAAGTATTAGCCTATTAATCATTTTACTAAAGATAATAGTTAATAGTTATACTATAATCCTAAGAGTTAGAGTTTGTAACATCTAAAGTATTTAATAAGATCCTAAGGTAGAGCCGTCCTAGAGAGCGACTTAGCTCTAGGACTTTCCTTTTAGAGGTAATTAGGGCGGAGTTCTTATAGCGTACTAGTTATAGCTTTATCCTTATAAGTAGTACTTATTAGATAACGTGTTAAAGCCAAATAATAATTAAGGTTGGTAGACGGGGCTTATTTAAGGTAATTAGCCGTTTATACTAGTTATTTATATATATTTTTTAGATATCGGGACAGAGTAGTAACTTAAGATATAAGTATTACTTCTATATTTAAGCAAAGGCTAAGTTTAATACGTTATTCTTATTTAGTAGATCCTTTTAGGGCATAGGAAAGGGTTTTAGTACTAATATCTATAGCATCTGGGTCCTTACAGGTCTTAGGTAGCTAAGGGGTAATATATTAGGGTGTATATTTTAGGGTAAGGCGTAGTATATTATTATATAAGCCATTAATAATATTGGCATAGGTAGTAAGGGTATTTAGTAGCTTAACTCCTATAAGGGAAGCCTTTAGTTTAGAGTTTAGGGACTTTACTAAGGAGCGTAATTTACTCCTTTTACCTAAATAGGCGGGAGGATCTAAAAAAACATTTGGTTAACTTCTTTATAAGGGCGCTAGTTAGCGAATTTAGGGTTAAGGAGCTAGTTTTAGATATATTCTTTCCATTTAGTGTTTATAGGTTAATACTAGTAAAAGTAAGTAGGGGTAATAGTATAGCAAACGGTGGATTTCGGCGGATCTCCTTAATTTCTTTTTTTTAAAATTTAATTAACTTATAATATCGGGCTTTTTAATAGGCGAGGGTATTTGCAAAAGCCTATTGCAGAGTCTCTATTTATTTAGTAAATATAGCGTATAGGTCTTTTATAGATATAGGGGCTTCTAGGTTAATCTATATGCTAGTTAGGGCGGTATAAGGTATAGGTTTAATATAATATAGTGTTATAGAGTAAGTATAAGCGACGATAATATATAGCAAAGTAGATATTATTAAGCTATATATATAAACTATATAATTAAATTAAAACGTTATATAAGGAAAGAAGGTAAGAAAATAGGAAGAAAAGGTATATATTATAGACTTAGTTATTTAGTTAATACGTATATAGGGCAGAATAGGGTTTAGGTAGTAGTCCTAGTAGAACTTAGTGGAATATAGCAGAATGCAGTAGGTTGCCGTTAGATTGCCGCAGATTGCTATTAAATTATTATCTTATAGTTAGTCTCTAGTTACTAAGTTGGTAAAAATAGGTAGATGTATATAAGGTGTTATAGGGGTGTCCCGTAATAAAGATAAAGTAGTACCGCTTAAAGTTTTATACAATCCTCTAGTTATATAGCTTTAGCTATTTATTAAGTTTTACTATAATCTACCGCAATTTACCGTTTTTTACTAATACTGTAATAATGGGTAAAAGTATAGTAAGTAAGTAGGAAGTAAATAAGGTAGTAAATTAATAAAAAAACTAAGTAGTGTTATGGCACTAGTAGAAAACGGCGGAACTTAGTTAGTAAAACTTAGTAAAACTTTACAGTTACGTAACTAGGGGACTGTATAAAAAAACCCTACTTTAACTAGCGCTACTCTTTTTCTCCTTTTCTTTCTTTAGCTTTAGATCCTTATTTATAGACAATCTAATTATATAGGCTTGCGCGTCCCTCTTACCGCGCTTATACCTCGATTAACTAAGTCGCTAATATTATTTAAAGCTTAAACTACCCTTTCTTTCTAAGAAGGAACTTAAAAAATATCTATAAGGATATAGAATAGGACCTTAAGGATATTACTAGGACTATAAGGATAGGACCTAAAGGAAAAAAAATAGAACCCTAAAAAAGGACCTATAAGACATATATAGACTAAAACCCCTACTACTATACAATAAAATATAGTAGTAGGTAAGTAGCTATAGGACCTACAAACATCTTAAATAAAGAAATGATTAATATTTTAACCCCTTAGGTAAAGCTTATAGCAGCTAATACTAAAATTAAACGGCTACGAGAACTGCTCGACACTAGAAATACCCCTATATCTTAAGATAACCTATTAGACGGACTTACTATGGCCCTTAAGGCCCTAGCCTAACATACTATATTATTAAGATCCGCGAAGGTTATAGACCCCTTATTACTTATAGATGGGACTAACCTTATATTTAATAATTAGAAGCTTTAACTATAGGATAAACTTAAAGTTAATAAAGATTACTTCCCTAATAACTAAGCTAATATAGCCTATATCTTTAGCCGCACTAATAGAGACGCCTAGACGTACCTATGTCCGTAATATGCTATAGACCTAATAGACTCTTTTATCTTAAAAGAAGAAATAATTAATTACCTATCTTTTATTTATAAGAACCCCTTTAAGATATAAAATGCTTACCTTAATTATAAAAGCCTAAATATGAAAACAATAGAGACCTTTTTAGCCTTTTAGACCCACTTTCTATACCTAGCTAGCTAAGCCTAAATTCCCTATAAAGATTTAATACTAAACCTCTTTAATAAGCTTACTTTAGGCCTATAACGCGCTATACTACTAGTTTTTACTACTATATAGACGTTAAAGGAACTTATAAATTACTGCCTAGCTATTAACCAAGGCCCCTATTATATTAAGGCATAAGCTAAGCGGTATAAAGCTAGAAACTTTTTTAACTAGACTATAAGAAATATAAGAACGGCCTATAATACCCTAGTACGACCTATAATACCTACTACGCTAGCTATGTAGTTAGTCTTACCGCGGGCCTAGTGTTTACTTAGCCTACCTATAGTAACCCTTATAGATAAGCCCTTAGTAACTAGGGAGCTTACTTTTTATAAAGCTAAAAAAAAACTACTTTATAAAAGACTGCCTAATAAAAGTAAGAGCGGATAAGGTTTTATTAATCTAGGAGGATAATATAGAGTTAGAAAAAGAGAAACCTTAAAAAAAGACTCCTCTCTGGGGTTAAAATGGATTAACTTATTATACATTAATCTAGAACGGCTAATTAGTAGGAGAAGCTGCACTATTCCTTATACTTTATTTTATAATAAATATTAAGTTTTAACCTTTGCCTTAGCTAACTCTAGAGTAAATACCTTTACCTTAATAAACACTTAGTATACCGTAAAGCTGGCGGACTTTTTAGTATACCTATAGAAAATTTGCCTAAACTAATTCCTATTTATAGGTATAATGGATAGGTAGGGCAACCTATTATAAGTATTCTATATATATACCTCCGCATTAATAGACAAAGGTAGTATAATATTCCCTTCCTTATTACGGACCTTAGAAGCTATAATATAATCTTAAAGAGAAAATAGCTAGCCTATTTAGGCTTATAGCTTAACGTATAAGATAGGCGGCTTATTTAGCCCAAAACTATACCCCTAACGCCTTTCTTTATAAAAGAAATTAATATTATAATAGAAAACCTTAATGGCCGTAGATAAATACTGTTTACTAGGCTAATATAGTGTATAGGGACTATGCTTTTAAGAAGGATATATAGCTTAATCTGCAACGGATCTGTATACTATACCGCCCCTAAACTACCTATATTTTGCTACCTATACCAAAGACTTAGAAAGTTGGTAATAACCTAGCTAAGCCCCCTATAGAGAACTTAGGCCCTATATAGCCACAAAGGAAGGCTAGAAATATTAGATAATATACTAAATTAATAAACTAGAAGGATAATTTACGGGAAATAAAATATAAGTTAAGGAAGACTATAAATCCTATACTATAAAATACGGCCTAATAAATATTTATAAAGAGACCTACGGACCTCCTACTAGTTAATATCTGCTATATTAGCGCTATAGGATTCTACTGGAACTTAGTCTAACTTAATACTATTATCTTTACTACTAGCTTATATAAAATTAATTAAATAATTAAGGAAAAGGAAAGTAAGCTTATAGACAAGAAGCTAGTAGAATAGAAACTACCTTATTAATACTAAAAGTTTAAAAATATATTCTCTAAGGCAGTATCTAATATACTTCTACCTTACTAACTATATAACTATAAGCTCGAGATTAAGCCAGATAAGGAAAATACCCTTAGCTATACCCCTATCTATAAATAATCTATTGCTAAATTATAGGCTATTAAGTAGTACTTTATTAATAACCTAGTAAAGGGGTTTATTAAGCCTAGCTAGGCCCCTTTTACCTCTTCTATTTTCTTTATAAAAAAGCTAAATAAAGGACTTTATTTCTGTATTAACTACTATAGGCTTAATATTATAACCTATAAAGACCGTTATCTACTACCCCTACCTAATAAGACACTAGCCTAAATAAATAGAGCTAAGGTATTTATAAAGCTTAATATCTATTAGGCCTTTTACTAAATTAGGATAAACCCTAAATTTATAAATCTTATTATATTTTGGACTTAATACAGATTATATAAATATAAAATACTTCCTTTTAGACTAACTAATAAACTAGCTACGTACTAATAATATATAAATGATATACTCTTTAACTACCTTAATAACTTCTGCACAGCCTACCTAGATAATATTATAATTTACTCTAAGAATAAGTTAGAATATAAGGAGCATGTTTATAAGGTCCTATAACGGCTCTATAAGGCTAGCCTTTAGGCTAATATTAAGAAGTTAGAATTTAGTATAAAGTATATAAAGTATTTAGGGTTTATTATTAGTATAGACGGAATTAAGGTAGACCTAGAAAAAATAGCCGTAATTAATTAGTAGGAACTCCTACGGATTATAAAAGGGATATAGTTATTTCTAGGCTTCTATAACTTTTACTAACACTTTATTAAAAACTATAGTAGAATTACTTAGCCTCTTAGCCACCTTACCTAAAGAACCGACCCTTTTACTTTAATACTGTATATAAGAAGACATTTAATAAGCTTAAGAAACGGCTAGTCTTAGCCCCCTTACTTATTCACTTTTACCTAAAACGGCCCTTAAGGCTAGAAACCAACTTCTTAGATAGTATAGTAGCTAGCGTTTTTTCCTAAAAGCAACTAGACGGAGAATAGCACCCTATTGCATACTACTTAAAGACTTTAATAGATACTAAGCTAAACTACTCTATCTATAATAAAGAAATGCTAGCTATTATCTCTAGCTTTTAATACTACCGCGTATAGCTAAAAGGGACTCCTAAGCCTATTTAGGTAGTTTTAGATTATAAGGCCCTAGAATACTATATAATAACTAAGGCCGTTATAGCGCGCTAAACGCGCTAAGCAGATACCCTATTTTAGTTCTACTTTCTAATTATATATAGGCTAAGCGCTATTAACTGTGCGGACGCTTTTATAAGATATAAATAGGACCTAAATAACTAAATAGCCGCGAAGATCTTATTACGGACCTAAACGCAACTATAACTAAAATACCTTAACCCTTAGATATAGGAAGAACTAAGTACTAAATCTTTAAGCGCTAAGATATATCCTATTAACCTTATTAATAAACTACTATAAGTAAACCGTATGGGCTCTTCTCTATAGGAGTATCGCGAAAAGGTAAAGAACGTTACTAGCCTATTATTAGCGACTTAGTCAATTAAGGCACGAGCACGGCAAAAGGCCCGCGCAAGCTTGTACGACTAAATTGTCTATAAACGAGGATCCAATGCTGGAAAAAGGAAAGGGGACGGAGGGCGGCGCCGCTCGACGTTATATACAATCCTCTGGTTACGTAACAGCAATTGTCTAAAACTGTGAAACTGTCTGCGACTGTCCACTATAATCCACCGATATCCATCAGCCATAATCCACCAGTTTCCACCAGTTTCCACTAGCGCCGTAACACCTATAGTCCCTTAAAAATGGACTACTTAAGCACTAGGAATGGCTAGTTGTGATAATACTAGGGCACGTTACTGGCCGTACTGTTTACTATTGTCTAATACTGTTTTCTACTGTTTTCTACTGTCTAATACTATTTTCTACTATTAGCTCACCTACCACTAGCGCCTTAGCGACTTGCGCTACTTATTTATTTATACTAGCCTTAGTAACCCTCTTTCCTTCTCCTTAGCTTAGTATCTTTATTAGATAGTAATTTATAAGCTTTAGTTCGGAGGCATTTATACAAGCTATTATACTAGTAATAGTAAAGGAATAGAACTTATAAACCTAGCTTATTGCTAAAGTATATACCTAGGTCTCTACGGCCTTCCTTAAAAAAATAAAACCTGTAAAATTATTAGTAACCGTTACTGCTAGTATTATAGCACTAGCAGAACTTGGCAGAACTTGGCAGAACTTCATACTGGCAAGTTGCCACAAATTGCTATATACTGCGGTTATGTAACGCGAAGATCTTATAAAACATTAAACGGCGCTACTCTTCTTCTCCTTTCCTTTCTCTAGCTTTAGATTCTCGTTTATAGACAATCCAATCGTATAGGCTTACGCGTCCCTATTACCATGCCTATACCTTAATTAACTAAGTCGCTAATATTATCTAAAGCTTACTCTACTCTTTCTTCCTAAGAAGGAACTTAAATATATTTATAAGAATATAGAATAGGACTATAAGGATAGGACCTAAAAGAAAAGAATAGAACCCTAAGAAAAAGACCTATAAGATATATATAGACTAAAACCCCTAAAGAAATTACCCGGAATTACCCAATACCCCTACTACTATGCTATAAACCATAGCAGTAGGTAAAGCAGCTGCAAAACCCTTAAATACTTTAGATAAAGAAACAATTAACGTTTTAACCCCCTAGGCGGAGCTTGCGGCTACTAATACTAAAATTAAATAACTGTAAGAGCTGCTTAAAGCTAGAGATACCCCTATATCTAATAATAAGTTATTATTAGATAACTAAAGACTTACTATAGTCCTTTAGGCCCTATCCTAGCGCCTTAGTAAATCTACTAAGGCCTATATAGCACCGAAGCGGTTAGTAAAGGTTATAGATCTCCCGCTGCTTATAGACGGAACTAACCCTATATTTAATAATTGGAAGCTTTAATTATAGGATAAGCTTAAAGTTAATATAGACCACTTCCCTAACGCCCAAGCTAGAATAGCCTACGTTTTCAGCTGTACTGGCGGAAATGCCTAGACGTATTTACGCCTATAATACACTAAAGACTTAATAGACCCCTTTATTGCTAAAGAAGAAATAATTAAATACCTATCTTCTATTTATAAAGACCCTTTTAAAGTATAAAACGCCTGCCTTAACTATAAAAGCCTAAATATAAAAATAACAGAGACCTTTTCGGCCTTTTAAACCCACTTTTTATACCTAGCTGGACAGGCCTAGATCCCCCAAAAAGACCTACCGCTAAACCTCTTTAATAAGCTTACCCTAGACCTATAGCGGGCCGTATTACTAGCTTATTCTACGGTATAGACGTTAAAGGAACTTATGGACTATTGCCTAGCTATTAACTAAGGCCTCTGTTAAATTAAGGCACGCGCTAATTAGCTAAAAACTAAAAACCTTATAAACTAAGCCGCAAGTACTATAAGTACGGCCCGTAGTGCCCTAGCACAATTGGTAACTCCTATAGTTAACCCAGTAGCTAGCCGCGTAGCTACCCCTACTACGGGCCTAGTATATACCCGGCCTATATATAGCGACCCCTATATATAGGCCCTTAGCGATTAAGGAGCTTGCTTCTTATACGGTTAAATAGGCCACCCTATAAGAAACTGCCTAATAAAGGTAAAGATAAATAAGGTCCTATTAATTTAGGAGGATAGTGTAGAACTAGAAAAAAAGGAACCTTAGAGGAAGACTCCTCTCTAGGGTTAAAAGGGATTAATATATTACATATTAATTTAGGTCGGCTAGTTAGTAGAAGAAGCTGCACTATCCCTTATACTTTATTTTATAATAAATATTAATTTTTAACCTCTGCTTTAACTAACTTAGGAGTAAATGCTTTTACCTTAATTAATATAAAGTGCGCTATAAAACTAGCTGACTTTTTAAATGTACTCCTTAAAGAACTACCTAAACTAATTCCTATTCGCGGTTATAACGGATGGATAAGCCTACTTATTATAACTATCTTGCGGATCTACCTCCGCGTTAATAGATAAAGGTAATATAATATCCCCTTCTTTATTACGGACCTTAGAAGCTATAATATAATCTTAGGAAGAAAATAGCTAGCCTATTTAGGCTTATAGCTTAACGTATAAAATAGGCAGCTTATCTAGCCCAAAACTATGCCCCTAACGCCTTCCTTTATAAAAGAGATTAGTATTATAATAAAAAACCTTATACGGCCGCAAATAGACACCGTTTACTAAGCTAATACAACGCGTAGGGACTAGGCTTTTAAGAAGGATATATAGCTTAATCCGCAATAGATCTGTATATTACGCCGCCCTTAGGCTACTTATATTATACTACCTGCACTAAAGACTTAGAAAGTTGGTAGTAGCCTAGCTAAGTCCCTAATAAAGAACCTAGGCCCTACGCAGCTACAAAGGAAGGCTAGGGATATTAAATAATATACTAAACTAATAAACCGAAAGGATAACTTACGGAAAATGGAATATAAGCTAAGGAAGACCATAAACCCTATACCGTAAAATACGGCCTAATGAATATCTATAAAGAAACCTACGGACCTTCCACTAGTTAATATCTACTATATTAGCGCTATAGAATTCTACTAGAACCTAGTTTAGCCTAATACTATTACCTTTACAACTAGCTTATATAAAATTAATTAAATAATTAAAGAGAAAGAAGCCCTAGCCTAAGAGAAAGGCGAGCTTATAGATAAGGAGCTAGTAGAACGGAAACTACCCTATTAATACCAGAAATTTAAAGATACCTTTTTTAAAGCAGCGTCTAATATACTCCTACCTTACCGACTATACAACTATAAGATTAAAATTAAGCCGGACAAGGTGGTTACCCTTAGCTATAGCCCCCTTTAATAGTAATCTACTGCTAAATTATAGGCTATAAAGTAGTATCTTATTAATAACCTAGATAAGGGCTTTATTAAGCCTAGTTAAGCCCCTTTTAACTTACCTATTCTCTTTGCTAAAAAGCTAAATAAAGGACTTCGTTTCTGTATTAACTACCATAAACTTAATAATTTAACCCTTAAAGACCGCTACCTACTACCTTTACTTAATAAGACTTTAGCCCAAATAAGTAGAGCTAAGATCTTTACAAAGCTTAATATCCGCTAGGCTTTTTACTAAATTAGAATAGACCCTAAATTAGAAAACCTTATTATATTTTAGACCCGTTACGGAATATATAAATATAAAGTACTGCCTTTTAGACTAACTAACGGACCGGCTATATACTAACGATATATAAATAATGTACTATTTAACTACCTTAATAACTTCTGTATAGTATACCTAGATAATATTATAATTTACTTTAAAAACGAACTAGAATATAAAGAGTATATCTATAAAGTCCTATAACGGCTTTAGGAAGCTAGCCTCTAAGCTAATATTAAAAAGTTAGAATTTAGTATTAAGTGTATAAAGTACTTAGGGTTTATTATTAGTATAAATAGAATTAAGGCAGACCTAAAAAAGATAGCTATAATTAATTAATAGGTACCCCTAAGGACTGTAAAGGGGGTGCAATTATTCTTAGGGTTTTATAACTTCTACTAACGCTTTATTAAGAACTATAGTAGGATTACCTGGCTACTAAGCCTACTTACCTATAAAAACCGGCCCTTTTACTTTAACACTATATATAGGTAGGCCTTTAATAAGCTTAAGAAATGACTAGTCTCTACTCCCTTACTTACCCACTTTAACCTAAAACGGCCCTTAATACTAGAAACTAATGCCTTAGATAGTATTATAGCTAGCATTTACTCCCAAAAGTATATAGACGGAGAATGGCACCCTATTGCTTACTATTTAAAGACTATAGTAGATGTTAAGCTAAACTACCTAATTCACGATAAAGAAATGCTAGCTATTATCTCTAGCTTTTAGCACTAGCGAGCCCAACTAAAAGGCACCCCTAAGTCTATCTAGGTAGTTTCCAATTATAAGGCCTTAAAATATTTTATAATAATAAAGGCCCTTACGGCCCAATAGGCGCGCTAGGCGAATACCCTATCTTAGTTTAACTTCCTAATTATATATAGGCTAGGCGCCATTAACCGTATGGACGCTCTTATAAGGCGTAAATAGGATATAAATAACTAAATAGCTATAAAGATCTTATTACGGACCTAAGCGCTACTATAACTAGAGCACCTTAACTTTTAAATATAGGCAGAACTAAATACAAACTCTTTAAATACTAAGATATACCCTATTAACTCTATAGAACTAGACCTTATTAATAAACTACTACAGGTAAACCGTACGGCCCCTTCTCTATAGGAGTACCGCGAAAAAGTAAAGAACGTTTCTAGCCTATAGTCCCTTAAAAGTGGACTACTTAAGTACTGCGAATAGCTAGTGGTAGTAAAGGAATAGAACTTATAGACTTAGCTTATTGCCAAAGCACATACCTAGGTCTCTATAGCCTACTCTAGAAAAAATAAGACCCGTAGGATTATTAGCAACCGCTACTACTAGCCCAGAATAATTATAGATATTAACCGCTATATACGGAACTGTAATAACTGCTATAGGTCTATAATTCTATAAGATAAGACCCTAGGACTATTAAAACCCCTCTTAATACCTAACCGCCCCTAGTAATATATCTCTATAGACTTTTATAAGCTACCTCTAGACTGTAACAGATATAATATAGTTATAATCCTAGTTAACTGCTTTAGTAAGTGCCTGTTTTTAATTCCCTATTATAAAAATATTAATGCTAAAGAGGTGGCCTAACTGTATATTTATTATATCTACCAAATTTACGGACTACTAGACACTATTATATTTAACTATAGGCCGCAGTTTATATTAGCCTTTTAGAATAAGTTTACCTAGATCCTAGGTATTAAACTAAAGCTTTCTATAGCATATTACCCCTAGATAGATAGTTAAACGGAGATTATAAATTAATACTTAAACTAGAGACTCTGGCCTTTTATTAACTACTTTTAAGATAACTAGGCTAAACTATTACCCTTAATAAACTACGCCCAAGCGACCCTACCCTATAACTCTACCGGATTTTCCCCTATTTAACTAGAAATAGGTTACCTACCCTATATAAGCTTTAACTAGGAAAGACTAAAAGGGCCCTAAACTATACGCGAAAAACTATCTTATAAGGAAGCCTAGTAGTACGCTAAGCGCTTAAAAGAAGCCTAGAAAGTAACCTATATAAACCTAAAAAAGGCCTAAAAATTAATAAAATACTAGGCGAATAAGCATAGGCGCGAGCCTAACTTTACTGTAGGTAATATAGTCTAGGTTATAATAAAGAACTAGAAGATAGAACGGCCTAGCCATAAGCTAGACTATAAGATAGTAGGACCGTATAAGATTCTTAATAAAGTAGGTAACTCGTATAGGGTTAAGCTCCCAGACTTAATTAAAGTTTACCCTATTTTCTTACTAGATAAGCTATGGAAAGCTATAAATAACCTACTACCTAGATAAAAGAATAAACCTCCCCTACTAATTTAAGTTAATGGCGATAATAAATAGGAAATTAAAGAAATACTAGCCTATAGACTTATAAAGGGAACGTAAAAGTATTATATTAATTAAAAAGGATATAACCTAAACCCTACTTAGTACCCTATATAGAACTTTATAGGTAGTCCCTATAAGCTTTAAAAGTTCTATAGCTATTACCTTAATAAACCTGGACTACTAAAGTACCTAGATAAGTAGATAGAATGCTAGTATAATAAAGATAATAAGCTACTAGAAGAATATAAGGACAAAAATACCCTAGAAATTTCTTAGGTATATAAGGTGTTAAGATATCTAGGAACTTTAACCAGCGGTTAAAGTTATTTAATTAGTTAGATTCTCTTACTAAGACTTTTAGCGATAAAGCCTAAGGGCAGGCTTTTTTAGAGGGGGGGGTAATGTTACAGCACTGGTAAAACTTGGCAGAACTTCGCAGAACTTCGCACCGGCAAGTTGCCACAGATTGCCGTATATTGCGGTCACGTGACGCGAAGATCTTATAAAACATTAAACGGCGCTACTCTTCTTCTCCTTTCCTTTCCCTAGCTTTAGATTCTCGTTTATAGATAATCTAATTATATAGGCTTACGCGTCCCTGTTACTGTGCCCATGCCTTAATTAACTAAGTCGCTAATAACTAGCCCGGAATAGTTATAGATATTAACCGTTATATATAGAACTGCAATAACTACTATAGGTTAATAATTCTATAAAATAAAACCTTAGGACTATTAAAGCTACTTCTAATACTAGAGCGCCCCTAGTAGTATATTTTTATAGACTTTTATAAACTACTAGTAGACTATAACGGGTATAATATAGTTATAATCCTAGTTAACCACTTTAGTTAACGCCCTTTCTTAATACCCTATTATAAGAATATTAATACTAAAGAGGCGGCCTAACTATATATCTATTATATCTACTAAATTTATAGACTACTAGATACTATTATATTAGATTATAGGCTATAGTTTATATTAGTCTTCTAGAATAAGTTTACCCGGATTTTAAAGATTAGGCTAAAGCTTTTTATAGTATACTACCCCTAGATAAATAGTTAGACGGAGATTATAAATTAATACTTAAACCAAAGACTTTAGCCCTTTATTAACTACTTTTAAAATAACTAGGGTAAACTACTACCCCTAATAGACTATACCTAGACAACCCTACCCTATAGCTCTATAGAATTTACACCTATCTAACTAGAAATAGGGTATTTACCCTAAATAAGCTTTAATTAGGATAGGCTAGAAGAACTAAGGACTATATATAAGAAACTATCTTATAAGGAAGCCTATTAGTACGCTAAGCGCTTAAAAGAAGCCTAGATAGTAGCCTATATAAATCTAAAAAAATGCCTAAAAATTAATAAATTAATAAGTAAATAAGTACAGGCGTAAGCCTAACTTTACTATAGGTAATATAGTTTAGGTTATAATAAAGAACTAAAAAACAGAGCGGCCTAGCTATAAACTAGACTATTAGATAGCAGGGCTATATAGGGTCCTTAAAAAAATAGGCAATTTATATAAAGTAAATCTTCTAAATTTAATTAAGGTTTACCCTATCTTTTTATAAATAACCTATTACCTAAATAAAAAAACGAACCTCCTCTACTAATTTAAGTTAATAGCGACAATAAATAGGAAATTAAAGAAATACTAGCCTATAAACTAGTAAGGGAAACACTAAAGTACTATATTAGTTAGAAAGGCTATAATCTAGATTCTACCTAATACCCTATATAGAACTTTATTAGCAGTCCCTATAAGCTTTAAGAATTCTATAGCTATTACCCTAATAAACTAGGACCTCTAAAGTACCCAGATAAGTAGATAGAATGCTAGTATAGTAAAGATAATAAGTGTCGACCTAAATCGGACTTTCTTACCACTATTAAACTACTGTCTGACGACCTAGATCGTCTATACGAACTTAGTTAGCAGAACTTAGTAGAACTTTGCGGTTACATAACTAGAGGACCGTATAAAAGAACCGTACTTTGACAGGCGCTGCTCTTTTTCTCCTTTCCTTTCTCTAGCTTTAGATCCTCGTCTATAGACAATCCAATTATACAGGCTTGCGCATCCCTCTTAGCGCGCTCGTGCCTCAATTAACTAAGTTGCTAATAAGTAGTAAGTGCGACTTATAAAGCCTCTCTTAAGCCCTAATTAATCTAATCCTAATTAGGAAATTAGTATATAACTAATATAATTAATATAATCTATTACAATTGAATGGGGTAATTTTGTAATAATTTAAATCTATAAGCTAATTACAATTACGTTGATTATATACAACCCTGATCTGCGTAGGCCTAAATAGGATCCATAGTAAACGTTAATTAAAGATTAATATATATATAATTAATTTTGTATAATCTTTCCTTTACCAGTATTTTAAGTAGTAGAGATACTAAATAGTAGTTATATTACATTACTGTACAAGCTAACATGGCAATGAATTGGCTTAACGCAAGGCCAGTTCCGATTACTGTGGAAATTGAACCAGGACCGCTGTGAGCACCAATCTTTTGTCTTCTAACCACTTCAATCTCATCTCGCTCCTTCTCGATCTTGCGAAGTTCATCCTCGTAACGATCTTCCACCGCAAGAGAATATAGGGGAGATTTATGAAGACGTTTAAGCTCTTCAGTCTTCTTACGATGACGAACAGTGTTCTCTTCGGACTTTCGCCTTAGCTCCTCTAGCTCTTCGCAGATCTTCTTGTCCCATATCTCTTGCAGTGATTCCGTATCCACCTTGAGACCAGAGAGCTCGGACTGTTTCATTGACAACTCGGTCGAGATTTCCGACATGGTATTTCTTGCGGCTATTATCCGCCTGTCATGAAATTCTGAGGCTGCTCTCTCGAAATCACACTTGGCTTCTGCCATTAGATGATCTAAGGCCCCCTGGTCGGCAAGGGCCTTGTCATATACTATTTGACCAAGGTCTGTTTCGTGAATGAGCTTGTTTTCATGAATCATCTGGCGCTGAAGGCGTAGGGTGAGCCTACGGTCGTGCTTGGCGATGTGCTCGATGATCATAATCGCAGACTGTCTTCCTGTGGCGAGTGTAGTTATGTGACAACCTCCTTGTTTCAAGTCGCCCCAAAAATGTGCTTTGCTACACAATTCTTGCTGCCGTAGTTTTCCTTCGTCTTCATGGACCTCATCCCATCGTGTTGTTGCAAGTACGATACCGGGATAGCTTTCTTCACCACATAATGCCTTAAAGGCATTTAGTCCTCGAAGAGCACTTCCTTGAAGCCGTGGTGCGGTTATATGGTGTAAGTAGACGATTCCGCTAATCCGGATGTCCCGTCGGAAAGAACTTATTAACCAGAATGCAAGCTCTTGCAGCGTCTCTCCATCTGGCCGGTAGGTGCCATTGAAGCCTGGGGTATCTATGAGATGGACAGTCCGTCCCTTATACGTCATAGTATGCAACGCCACTTGCGACGTGCCTAGTTTCGGTCAGACGTATCCCCAAATGGTGTCGCACCGAAGTTCCACAATACTCACACGATGAGAGACCTTTTCCAGGTCTTAAAGGCTTCTCTTGAGTGCAAGTGGAAATGAATGTGGTCTTTCCTGCCCCAGTCATACCTAACACAGGTATGAAAATATCGTCAACACTGCTCGATGTCAGTTGGCTTTGCCACCGCGAAGAAGATGAGCATTCTAACCTGATAGGCCGAGACGTTCCCATATCCGACTGGACCGTCCCTACTGAGTTCATTTTCATAGTCGTAATTGAAAGTCACGCTTGCAGTGCAAGGTCTGTGTGCAGAACGCACCTTAGTTCACCCAGCACTAGGATATTTCGTGCATGGGGCTTTTGCGGCTGAATATTATCTTCTTTGGGTAATTAGCACATCATCTGCCGGCCACGAGCAGTCGTGGCTGTGCTCTTTTCGGCTTTGTTGACCGACTGCTGCACAGCCCGCTTCGGACAGGGTTGTAAGTCAGCCCCGCTGCAGTTGCCCGGCTTTGCACCCAATGGCGTTTCAGTACGTAATGACCACACATATTTTCTTTATCAGTAGCCATATTTTCGTCAACTATAGCCGACATAGCTGCAAGCGAGCTTTTTTGTGTTGTTACAATCAGCCCGCCACCCACACTACGACTTTCTGTTTACGTACGGCTGAACGCGCGACATGCTGACCGCTCAGCTGGTGAGCCTTTTTTGACCTTTTCTGAGACTCCGAGAGCGCAACAAAAAATGTGAAGAATGAGAAGGCCGGACTTTGCTCCCACCCCTCGATCCAAAGTACCGAGCACATCCAACAGAAGAGGATCGCTAAGCGGATACCAAGCTGAGCCACCTGACACGGCTGTCCAGTCTGATGCAAAGATGAGGCGGAGGAACATTGATGAAGATGAGGACCCATATCAGACAAGCACACTCACGTAGGTATCGTCAGTTTACTCAAGCTGCTTATGCTAATAGTAAACATGACTAGAAGAAAAGACGTCGCAGTCGTCATTATGGGAGTCACAGGCTCAGGGAAGAGCACGTTCATATCCCATCTAACAGATCGCCCGGTGCAAATAGGGCATACACTGGGGTCCTGTAGGCACTTCTTTGGTATTAACCGATGCCAGTACTGACATTGCGATAAGGCACCTTCGACGCGACAGTCCATACCATCGAGTATGGATTAGAGCGGAACTTACACTTGATCGATACCCCTGGCTTTAATGACACCTCAAGATCCGATGCAGACCTATTAAAGGAGATCGCATTTATCCTAGGAGCTCTACGCAAAGCAGAAGTTGGCGTAGTTGGAATCATATATCTCCACAGGATTTCAGAGCCTAGGATTGCCGGCTCGACACTTAGGAGCATGCGCATATTTGAAGCTCTCTGCGGATCACACTGCTTCCCGTACGTTGTTCTCGTGAGCACAATGTGGGAATCACTTGGATCCGAAGGTTACGCAATCGCTGTTGATCGAGAGAAGACGCTCGTGGAGAAAGATGAGTTCTGGGGCCGAATGGTGAATGATGGCGCTATTGTTATGCGCCATGAAGGAGATGCTCGTTCCGCACGTGATATTCTTTCCCGTGCAGCGTCCATGTGGCGTTCAGTCGTGATGGACATCCAGCGAGAATTGATAGATGAAGACAAGGCGCTTGATGAAACTAGCGCAGGGCATTATTTACTCGGCGAACTTCGGGATGTTCGTAGAAGGCAGAAGAAAGAGATCGCCGAATTAGAGGGGATCATGGAGGATGCCCTACAGAATCACAATGAAGCAACGATTTCAGCGATTTCAGCCCAGCGGGAGGAATATGAAGGCTTGATCCAGCGAACAGACACACAGAAAGATGACCTCGAAGTGACCTTCGAGGATCTTGCTGAAGAGCGAGCAGATCGCTATGCAAGCCTATTTCGGGAAGGCAATAAGCGCGAAAAAGAACTGGAGGAGCATAGAAATCAAATCGAAGATCTAAAGGATGAACTATATCGGATAGAGGATAGCTATGACCGCGACAGGAGTCGCCTCGCACGCGATAACAGGCGCCTAAAACAGCAGACTGAACAATATGCGGCTCAAAAACTGCTTCTGGAGCAACGGTTGAACGAAAAACTCGCCGCTTCCAAGTCCACAGAGACAGCGCTACAACACTACCAGCAAACCGAGACAATATGGCAGAAGATTCTTAGAAGTGCCCTTCCCGGGGATTTACGAAAAGTTGCGTCGTCGTATCGTTCCTTATCATTTCCTCGATCACGACTCAGTATGCATCAGAGCCAAAACCTTCCTTTACCACAACCGCCGCAGCTTCGCACAGATAAGGCTCGCCCGCAAACATATCACGATGCCATGCCTACCAAATCTGGGAAATTGCACAGTAGCTCCGATGGGAGGCCGAGACTCGTCAGGAGATCAAGAAGTTCTCAATCTAATTGCGATCGCAGCCACCAAGAATACCATCATCGTTCGAGCAAAGAACGTTCTGAGACGATGCCCTCCATTTGGACACACTCTTTATATAATTCCAGGACCACAATTGTTGAGCCTCCAGTCCAGTCATGGAGAACGGATCAGACATCGCGCCACGAGGCCATGCACGTTTCTCCGGGGTACAAAGTGGTGACTCCGAGCTTGGGGCCCCAGAGGAAATTAGATGAACTAACAAGCCTCCGGCGTAGGTACAATTGAATGATGCGGTTTTCACGTTTTTCTTTGCTTACAAGTGACCCTGCTGAGTTACTCTTTTGGTCGACATACACTGCAAAGTGCTATATAAGCTTGAAAAGGGTAGACTTAATCCTAAGCATCTCCGGATGACTCTTGTCGGGACATTGGCTTCCACAATTAAAGCACTGTAAAAAGCATTGCTTTTCACACAGACAGCAATCTGACGTGCATAAAAGTCAGCATCTACATTTTCGACTACCCGTCAGCTTAGAGCGTGAGAACTTACGATAAAATCCCTTACGGCCAATCTTGTTTCTACAGCTTGAACATCGCGGTCTCGTTCCCCTCGACAGCTTATGTTCCTCGCAGTCTCCATTTCTTTGGAGTTTCTGATTACTCTTTTGGATCTCCGCCTCCAGCCTTACGCTTTCAGCGTCCCGTTCTCTTCTGCGACGTCTGATATTTTCTTCCTGTTGTTCAAGTATTTTCTTCATATGGTCCAGCTCTGTCTTGCGTTGGTCCTGTATCTGCTCATCCCATCGCTTCGCCTCCTCCAAGATCTCGATTGTCAGAAAATCAGGTTGAGGGTGCCTCGGTCTCGGTGGTTTCTTGGCCTCCCCAGCTTGCCTAATCTCTTCTAATAGACGCTCCGCAGCTTCGTCGAAGCCCTTTTGAGAGGCAGTCATTGCTTCGCGCGCTACGTCTTGGATATTTACGCCTTGGTTGACTATATCATCTTGTACTTGAAAAACGACTTTGTGGTTGTTCGCAATTTCTCTGACTATTCTCAGACCGGATTCTCTATCCAGACCTAGTCTCTTTACCTGCGACCCTTTTTGCACCATCCTCGCCCAGAAATCCTTTTTAGGGTTAACTAGTTCTGCTTCTCGGCTTTCCAAATCGGACTGAGAAAGGCCTTCCCAAAACGTTGTGGCAAGTACAACATTTTCCAATGCGTTGGGGCCGCATAGTCGTCGGAACATGAACAGATTTGAGAGCGCCTTGCCGCCCATACGCGGGTCGGATAGCCGGTGGAGATACACGACTCCGTTTAGTAAAGCTCCTTTTCGGTATGATGATTCAAGCCATTGTAGAATCTTGGTTGTGATTACTTGGTCAGATTGGTAGGTGTCGTCGAAGCCAGGAGTGTCCACAAGGACATACTTGACACCATTGTTCCGGAATTCATATTCCTTCACGTCACTTGTTTCTACGGGTGGTGACGTTAGATTAACTTCGGCTTGGGGATGCAACAGAGCTCTCACCGCTGTTCAACCTATGTCCGATCACGATATCGTTTCGTTGCGTGATTGTTTTAATGAATGTGCTTTTCCCCACTCCGGTCATTCCCATTACAGCAATAATAATCTCTCCTCGGTTATTTGCCATGTCGATTGGGAGTGTCGAGGTGTCTCTCAACGACGAGGCTGGGATCCTGGGTTTAATCGTTGGATGGTTGAAGTCGGCAGGAAGATCCTCCACAGGGAAGAATTAAGGATTCGTACATAGCTAAGCGGTCCGATGACTGTCTAACTCGTTTGAGTACCAAGGCTGTGTATTTTAGAGTTCTAGTAGCTGAGGCTAAAAGCCCATAGGCGTGATCGAGTTGCAGCATGTTGCAGCCTGGAGTGCGGCTGAGACTTCTGTGCTTACTTAAGCGGTATTGATATGCGTCCATCCGCTGCTCTGCGATAAGGCAAAGAGGGCATATCATGACCAATAATGTTTTCCGGCCATGCTGTACGTATTCAGGAAGTTGGCTTTTTACGGTAACTTGCATATTGCATGAGATGCTTGTAATTAGTGATGCTGTACGGCAGGTTTAAGCTATTGCCCCACGTAATACTGCAGCATCCCTGGCTATTCGGCTAGCCGCCTGGGAAGGCAATGCATAACGACCCGGATGACCCTCACTATCGAAAGGCTGAGAAAATTACTGTGTACTAGCTTTTCAGCCTCATGAGCCTTTCGTGACATACTTAACTGTCGCCCTTGCAATTTTCGTTTTGTGGTTCACGTGTCTTGAGGAGTAGATCGCAAAACCATGCTCATATTACATTATTAGCAGCTTTTCACAGTATAACAGATTGGCACCTTGAAGGCTCTCATCTCTTCTACCCCAAAATGTCGAAATCGGCTGCAGGATCATCGTCGAAGGGAAAAGCAATCGCGTATCCCATTCAGCCGGACCTCCCAGAAATCAGGTGAGTGCAGTTGCCGGCATTCATGCAACATGTCTGACCCACTGAATTCATTGAATTCAGACCAAATGACGTTGTCATCGCCGTTATGGGTATAACAGGGACGGGGAAAACGACATTCATCTCTCATTTTTCTGAGAAGCAACTGAAAATTGGCCACGGCCTTGAAGCTTGTATGAAAGCCTACTAATGCACAGTTGGCAATACAATAAAATTGCACTCTGGCTAACAATAGAGTTGAGCAGGTACTGCAACCGTAGAAATTTCGCAGTGCAAACTACCGGATGGTTCCAAGATATTTCTAGTCGACACCCCTGGCTTCGACGATACATATAAATCCGACACCGAGATTCTACGAGAAATCGCTCACTGGCTAACCACTGCATACACATCCGACATCAAGTTAACGGGTATAATATACCTGCATCGTATACAAGACCCACGGGTGACGGGCACGGGTCTGAAGAACCTGATCATGTTTCAGAAGCTTTGTGGAGAGGACGGCCTTGGAAGCGTAGTTCTTGCGACAACACGGTGGAGTGCGATCCCGCTTAAGACAGCAGAAGATCATGAATCTCAACTCAAGGCTGAATTTTGGAAAGCGATGATCGATAACGGAAGCAAAGTATTTCGCCAAGATCGAGGTCGAGAGTCAGCTTTGGAGATCATCCAATATCTCACAAGGAAGAGAAGACCCGTGACGCTGGATATTCAACGCGACATGGTCGATAAAGGGCTGGGGCTGAATGAAACTGCCGCGGGTAAGGAGATAGTATCAGAAGCTGAAAAGCAGAATAAAGCAAATGAGGAAAAGATAACTTTAATCCGCGAGGAGCTCAAAGAGGCCCTAAGGAGAAAGGACGAAGCAGGAAAAGAAGAATTGGAAGAACTTAAAGCTGAGACCGAGAAAGAGATGCGGAAGTATCGAGACGAGCTGCAGAAGATGAAGGTTGGTAGGGAAGAGTTGAGGCGCCAAATGGAGGAGAAGTATCTGAAAGAGAAAGAAGAGCTTTTACTGCAGATGCGTGCTAACGAAAATTTACTTAAAGAGGAAGAGCATCAACGTCAAACGATGCAAGAGAAACATAAACAGGAGCTTGAACTCCAGAAGGCTAGGCTTCAGAATAGATACTACCAGTTGCTATTATCAAACAAGTGCTGGATCATGTAGAGTTTGAATAGCAAAGAGATGACTTCAGTAGCACCCAACAAAGGACTATTATTATATTATATAACTCCCGCCAGTAGATGGAAGACGTTGATAAATGTTTCCTATAATTATATGGTAATGTTCTTATATATAGCCTTATTTTTGTACTGCTATGCCTTGCTCTTCGGGTCAACTTCTAAATCTTGAGAGTACAGACCCCCGCCTTGATATCCAGATTCTAACTTTCTTCCTGCATCTCTTCGTACAGGAAACTCAGATTACGGTCACAAAGGCCATTAAAGGCACTGCTGTAGCGAAGTAGATCCAGTGATCTATTTGGGCTAGAGCCGATTTGTATTGGCTGTGTATCCAGCGATTTAATTAGTGGCGTGGAGTGGGTTTTGAGGCTTTGGAGCTCTTAGAGCGCCAGTCGTATATCTAATTAGAAGAAGGTGGCTATAGAGGGAGGGTTGATGTAATCGACTACCGGTACTATGCCGAAACACCACTGTCTTACCAGCGTATCATCCTGTTTCAGCTATATTTTAGTCTCCCTTTCTTATGTTATTACCTATACCTTCCTCGTGTATATATAGACGCTTTAGAGCTACATTTATAATCAAGTCGCTCATTCAATTCCCACACTACAAAGCTTACAGTTATAAGCCCGGATCGCACTACCTACTGCACCATCTGTTAATCAATCTACTACCTTACTTAAGAAGTTACTACTTCTTCTACCTCTACAGTGTCTTAAGCTTCTTCATTCACCAAACGAACGGACGGTTAACCCTAACCGACGAACGTACCCAACCGATAAATAAACTAATAAATTAAATTAAAAGTTCGGAATATTAAAATGAGGTTTTTCTAAGACGCTAAACCTAAACCAGCTAGACCCTTCTTTGGACCCTTTCAAACCCAGTGATGTAACTGGTTAGGTTACTTATTCGGTTCGGTTCGGTTTTACCATAATTAAAGCCTTAACCGGTTAAACGCTCTGATTGGCTGGATCTGGATTGGTTTTAAAGCTTCTGCGGTAACCGGATAACCAATGAAACCAGATCAAGCTTTGGTGGTGAGGATTTAGGTGAGGGCGAACGCCACCACAGAGAGCTGAGCCTATCAAATTCATCAAAATTCGCTTTATATCCATAGAGCCGTGTATTAAGGACCGTTCTATAGTATAGCGACGCCTGATTTAATCCGCTGAACCTTTGTAAAGGGTGGTCGATTTAAGGTAGTTGATCGAGCTGAGGTGGTTGATCCTGCCTCATCGCGTCGCCCTTATTACTGCCCTTATCACGTTACCCTTATTACTGCCCTTATCGCGTTGCCCTTATTACTGCCCTTATTACCGCCCTCATTGTTTAATACCGCCGATCCTATGGATAGCTTTATTCCCGTTACCAGTCGATTAACGCATAGAGGTGGTAGTAGCCATACAAGCAGCAGTCGTGCTGCGGGCAAGGCTCCTGCTGTTCCTCAAAAACGCGTTAGTAAGGCCTCTAGTGGTAGAAAACAAAAGTGCTTAAAGACAACTGCAGATACGATTGATCTGGAGTCTCTCACCTATTATGAATCTGAACCCGAATCCGAGCCAGAGCCTCTACTGTCGTCGCCCCTAGCGGCTAAGCCAAAACAAATTAAGCTCTATAGGCAGTGGTACCAACAAGTTAACAAAATCGCCGGCCAGAGACGTGGTAAAAAGAGGTCCTCGCATATATGGGGTAAGGGAAAAAGCTTCGCAATGGTTTATGAGGCTACAGGAATTAAATACTACTACTGCTGTTAGTGTTTGGATGAGAAGAAGGATAAGACGTACAAGCCGCTCAGTAAGAGACTCCGTTAGTAGCCCTGCCTATTCACTAATCAGTAATTAGCGCTTAATGGTAACTCTACTGTTCTTAGCCACTGGAAACGAACCCATAAGATTAATTAGAAAGGTAATTCAATTAAGCCTAAAGGACCAATTAAGCAGTATGTTTAGTAGTAAGAGTATATCTGGAACGTCTAGTTTAAGGCTTTTAAGCTGCTACTAATTCGGTGGCTCGTGTACTGCCATATCGCGTTCTACCAGATTAAAAACGCCTACTTCCTAGAATTAGTTCAGTATATGCACAAAGGCCTAGCGAAGCTAATTCCTACGCGTAATACTATACGCAGCTAGGTAATAAATAAGTTCAGGAAGCAGAAACGGCAGCTGCGAGACGACTTACATGAGGCTCGATCGAACATTCACCTATCCTTTAACCTTTGGACGTCGCCAAACTACTACGCAATTATCGCGATCGTTGGCCACTATATTAATAAGAACGGCCTCTAATAGACGAAGCTTCTTGCTATGCGGCGCCTTAAGGGCAAACATAGTGGCGCTAATCAGGCTCAAATCGTTCTGGATATAATTAGCGAGTATAAAATTAGTAAAAGGATTGGATATTTTATGCTTAACAACGCGTTTAATAACGATACGGCTATTAATTTAATCTTAAGGATACTCTATCTAAAGATGTTAGAAAAGCAGCAAAAGCGTTGTTGGCTGCGGTGTCTTAGTTATATAGTTAACCTGGCTGCACAGGCTTTCTTACTAGGCAAAAAAGCAAACACTATACTAGAGGAATTAGAGCTAGCTTACAGTAGGCACGACTTTAAGTTTATTGTAAAGATCTAGAGGAAGCAGGGTGCTCTTGGACGACTCTATAATATTATATAGTATATCCGGATGTCGCCATAGCGTCGTAAGGAGTTTTAGAGGATTATGGTGGGCGGGGACTGGTCAGAATTTGACATGCTTGAGGTGAGTATAGAGATTTGGTGTTAAGATTTTGGCGATATTTGCTAGCGTGATGTTACAACGGAGGCTTCTAATTAGCTCCGGCAACGGATTTTATAATTCCCGGCCTACGGTCGCAATATTTAATTTTTTAATTTTATTAACTAACTTATTAACTAGCTTATCTAAAGTAACGTAACGCGATGGAATTTATATTTTAGTTTTATTATATAAGCTATTAATTGCAAGCTATAAATACAGCAATTCTGCGACACCTATATACTAAAACGTGGCGAAGGCCTTAAAAACGACCGCCTTATACCACACTACTGGTTCCTCCTTGAAAAGCTATCCTCCGTCCTCTAGCCGTTCTATAAAGCTACTATATATAGCCAGGGCTATAAGCATACGCTTTCTCGTTGGTTTACTGCTATAAACTGGCTCCTTAACTGCACCTATAACGCCTAGATTAATTTTTAAGACCTCCGCCTTAAACATGGCAATAGCGAAGAATATACCTATCTTAAAGCAGCAGCCTACGCCTTATGGGAGAAGTATAAGGAGTACTATAACTCCACAGACAACAGCGCCGCCTACTACGCTGCACAGGTGCTTTTACCGGATAAGAAATGGTGGTGGTTTCATTAGGAATTTAATTATAATAAGATTAGGAAGCACTGGGTTACTAGTAATCCTAAGGTTCTAGATAATCGCGGCATTAAAGGCCTAATAGAGGACCTCTGGCTAGAGGAGTATAAGGGCAAGTATAGTACTCCAGCCGTCGCTAAGCTCTCATTACTAATTCGCTATATACTAGGTGAGCAATTTAGTAGGCTAAAAGAATATAAGCAGATTAAGGCAGTGCCTATTTACAGGAGTGATGACTATTAAGGCTATATTTAAAGCGACCGTAAAGAAGCCGATAATCCTCTAGCTTACTAGAACAACGTCTATTCATTAAAGCTAGACCTCGCTCGATTCGCCCTTAATATGCTAGCTATACTATTAATAAGCGCCGAATGTAAGCGCGTGTTTAGTTCCGCTAAACACCTTCTTACTAACTCCTAAAACCATCTTAAAGCCGACATCATTAAAGCAAACAAGTGCCTTAAGTCCTGGTTCGGACGTCCCCAAGCCAAAGCCTTTATAAAGGGCGTTAATCCTAACGTTAATAAGCAGTATGAGGAAGAAGCTGCTGCCAGGGCTGCTATTAAGCTTGACGCGGTAAGCAATACGACGGGCGACTTGACGGGCAATGTAGATAAACAAGCTGGCGAGCCTAAGGATAAGAAGGAAGATAAGGAAGAAGATAAAGGCGATGAGGGCAATAAGGACAATGAGGATGATGAGAACGATATTATTAAGTACACGATCATTAATAACTAATTTGCCGCTTAATACTATGCCAAGACTCGCGATAGTAAGTATGGGCTTCAAATTAGTTGAAACTAGCTGACGTTGCTTAAGCTTTATAGGCCTTCTATCTACTATTTCCTTGCTCCGTTTAACCATTTTACCTTATCCTTAACGACTCTACCCATCCTATATACTATATTGCACCAAAGTATATACAATTGATCTGGTTTTACTGGTTTAACCAGTTATATAACCGGTTTAGGACTCTAATTCGAATTTTGGATCGGTTTTGGCCTCATTTTTGTAACCTAACCTAACCGCTGACATCACTGATTCAAACCCTAAAATAGCGACTACGATAAACGAATCTTATTCTAAAATTAACCTCATCCTTAACAAGCCATCCAATTAGATTTAATGGTTCTTTATTATATAAGGCACTGGTAAAACTAACAAGGTATAGTAGTATATTGACCTATCTAAGAAGAAAAACAAGCTTCTAAAGTTAGAACTACTAAATCGACCTATACTAACAGACGTACTACCTATAGCTATATTAATAGCTTAACTAAACTAAAACTAGCTCTATGCCAAATATAAGGATAATCTCCATATATACTGGAGGCGGGAATAGGCTATAAACAATATTAGCAACTATATTATTTACTCTATATTAGTAGCCTACTGTTAACAACTTGGGCAACTAGGGCACTAGCACGGCAATATAACGCGCGCAAGCCTGTATGATTGGTAGTCTATAAACGAGAATCTAAAGCTAGAGAAAGGAAAGGAGAAGAAGAGTAGCGCCGCTTGATATTTTATAAGATCTTCGCGTTACGTAACCGCAATATACAGCAATCTGCAACTTGCCAGTATCCCTTGCAACGCTGCTTCGCGTCTAACGGTTATCGATAAGGATCAGCCAATCAAATCGTTAGGGTCAATGAGCTGTGATAAGATATTTAAAGCTTTTGACATGTATATAAAACGCTGTAAGAGCTTAATTTTTGGTAGAGAGTCGTGTGATATAAGCTCTAGCGCTCGTCCTTCTGCAGAATAGAATTCTACAGGCACGATTGGAAGGCATGGTGGTTAATTATATTACTATAAAATTGTATAGACGCGTCTGCGAACAGAGCTGGCACCGATACGAACCAAGACGAACCGATAAGATATCGGTTATCGGCAATATATCGGCAATATAATATTGCCAATATTAGGTCAAAATTCAAAATAACCAGCCCTACGCAGCCTTACATTATAATAGAGCCTTATTACTTTATAAAAAAAGCTTTTTATTTAAAAAAAAATCCTATTATACGATTAGGGTGGCGGAAAATCTAATTAATATTATATTATCTCCTTTCTGCCCTTTCTTCTCATATGACTACTTTTTAAAATTTCTCCTATTCCAAGCTGCATCCTTTCCTATAATATCGTATAACGTCCTCCTAAAAATTATCTTAAAGTAGGTCTCCCCTTTTCCAATCTCTTCCGCATTCTAATTACTCTAATATTATTGCTATTATTAACGTCTTATCCTAAGTAACCGTACAACAACCTCCTAAAAAGATTCTCTCTGGCTTATTACTTATTAATAGGATTAATAGGATCTTAATTGCCTAGCGCAAAAGCCATAGCCATTGTTTTTACTATGTATTTTATAACCACTACTCTAATACAGGCATCTTAATATCGTATAACGCTGCTTTATTATAGTAATTATTAAATTTATCTTAACTTTAAGGTCGCGTGTGTTTCTACTTTATATTTTAATAAAGTTTCTTAAACTAATTTAGAGGCTAGGCCTAATTACCTAAAGAATTAGCCGGTTTCTAAAGGCTATTATATAATTAAGAGAAGAATCAATTCTTCCGGCGGAATTTCTTCTAAAGGCTCTAGACTTTAAGTTTATAGGCGACATATAGATTAATAGGATTATTGTCTATATCCTTAAGCTAGGTTATATAATATTCTAGATAAAGAATATAAGCCGTAGTGAAGTAAGGCGATTAATCTAGCTTTAAAGCATAGAAGTCGAACTTAGCCTTTATATATTTAATTCGATTTTTAAACTATTAGTTTTCTTTCTACTTAAATTAGTAAAATCAATTAATATTATTATACGACATACTAAAGAGATTTTAAGATGTTCCCTAATAATCTTAATAACTTTAAGAACCTGTTTAATTATTGCTTATTAACCTTTAAGAAATAAAGTTACACTCTTAAAAATAGAGAGAAATTGCTCTATTATATAATAGAGAGTAATATTAGAAGAAGTAAACTTATCTCTTTTATTAATCGTACCCTTATAAATATGCGCTTTAGTATAGTTCCAAAGCGCATTAAGAACTTCCGTCTTAAGTGTAACATAAAGTATACGGAACTAGCTATTTTATCTTATATAATTACCTAGGGGGATTAACTTTCCGGAAAGTGCTTTAAACTTATTTGTATAATTAGGCGAGGCACAAATATAAACGATAAGATTATAGATCTTCCCTATAACGCCTATCTTCGCTCTTATTAAATTTGCTTTCTCTTTTTGGCGTTTATTATCTAACTCTTCTCCTAATTTATCTTCTCTATCGTATAATTCCATAAGTTGCTCTTTACTATTACTAGTAAAGAGAAAAGCTTTAGTAATAAGATTAAGGATATAGCCTATATAGCGGAGCCATTAGAAAGTCTAATTCTAGTTAATTTAATTCTCTATACTAAGATAAGTTGCTATTATACAATAAAGCGTATTATTTATAGTGGAATTATCGCTAATAAGAACGCTAATATTTCCTATAATTTTATAATCTTTAAGAACGAGGCAAAGGGTTTTCTATTAATTTAAACTACTATAGCCATATACTATATAAAGGGCAATTAAGATATTTTAAAAGCGATCCTAAGTATTAATAAAGCTAGCGCAAATTACAAGTAAAAGGTTATAACTTAGTAAGGTCTAGATATTAACAGCAAGATAAATACTTATTTATAATAATTAAAGCCTTTTTTATATAATATCTTTTCCTTACGAAAACTAAGCCCCCACCCTCTGCTTAATCGTGTTATAAGATATTAGCATAAATATACAGCCCTACGGATTTATTGCTTAAAATAAAGGTATACTATTTTGGCCATTTTACACATAAAAATAGAAGCTATTATATAATAATCAGATCTAGGAGGGTTTAGTTAATAACCTATTAATTAACTATACGCCGAAGAATCTCTTAATTAAGGTTATCTTTACTATTACTAAGCCGGAGAAGAAGCTTAGTGTATAACGCTTTAATGGTTTTAGAAGCTATTATATAAATACTAAAGTTAGGTACCTTACTAACGGTAATTCTATAAACACTCTCTAGATACTGTCTTATATTTATTATACTTTAAGCCATATATTTTAGATAATATTTACACTAAATCTATTTTTATTCTAGCCTTTCTAATCTTTCTTCCGGCGTTGGCGTACGACAATACTTATAGATTAGAGAGGTCTTCCATGCCTTTTTTATTAAAGGAATTAAGTCTATAGTTTCCTTAATAGTATTAGAAGTAAGAGATAATCCAAAATCCTTAATTTCTTAAATTCTAGAAGATATATTGTACGATATTATATAGATAGAGGGTAACCTTAGGTGGTGGTAACAAATTTTGGTGTGCTAAGATATAATGCGATATTATCCGAATATTGGCAATATTGGCAATACCAATATTTTATTGGTTCGTATTGGATAAGATTTTATTAGTGCCAGCACTGTCTGCGAATATTTGTTCGTGTACGGATCAACTCTCGTTGGACGCCAGCGTTGCAAGGGATAGAGAACTATAAAGTTCCGTTAAGTTCTGCTA
>Ga0307515_10003247_pt1 | contig 34407 bp, 22 predicted proteins | sample 17_EM_MG_FD_194513 | JGI IMG/M metagenome (GOLD analysis project Ga0307515, IMG submission 194513) | Populus trichocarpa ectomycorrhiza microbial communities from riparian zone in the Pacific Northwest, United States - 17_EM | ecosystem: Host-associated > Plants > Roots > Unclassified | place...
GGGAACGCATAACTGGCGAGTGGCATTGAACACATTGGTCAGGATCTTCCCTGACAGGCTAACCTTCTGATAGGGTAATAGCGTAGTCGGCTCACTCCCGACTTACACAAAAAACGTGACAGGCTCGCTCGGCCACCAGGGCGGCGAGCATCGCCTGGCCGAACCCGGCCTCGGTCAGCTTGCCTGACAGGCGGGTGCTCGCGCGGTCGACGAACCCGGCCGACACGTCCTGGCCGTACAGGATGTCGATCAGATGAGCGGCGCGTTCGGTCGGGACGTTGCCGAACGCGGTCAACGCGACCGCGGCGGTGTTCAGGACCGGCCCGAAGCTGATCCCGTTGACGATCCCGCCGTCCGGCGGTCGGGCGACCGTCGTCGTCGTGCACGCGCAGCGCCGTCGCGGTAGCAGGTACTCGGTCCGCCACGGCAGGATCTTCACGTCCCAGATCTGTGACCAGGCCGTACCCGCGTCGGTGGCGCCGGTCAGATCGTCACCGCAGCCCCGACACTCGGCCGGCGGGTCCACCGGTAGCCGCTGGGCCGGGTCCGCATCCCGCCGCAGCCCGTAGCCGGGATGCCCTGGCTGACCGCCCCGGGACTTGTCCTTCGACCGCTGCCGCGACGACCCGCCCCCGGCTTGCCGACGGGCCGCACGCTCAGCCTCACGGCGGGCCTTCGCCTCGATCGACTCCTTCGACGACGGCGTACCCGAATCGTCGCTACCCGAGCCCAGCCGGCGCTGCAACTCAGCGACCTGCAACCCCAGCGCGTGCACCATGGCCCGCAGCTCAGCGAGCTCGGTGTCCCGGGCCGTCAACACGTCCCTCAGCCCGGCGTTGGCACGGCGAAGCTGATCTACCAGCTCCACAGTGGGCACGTCGGACACAAGACACGATCATCACCATCAGAGCCGGAAGATCAAGCACCCCAGCCCGGCGAGTCACACACCGCAGACGGCCTCACCGCGAACCCGCAGGTCACGCCCCACCCGTGAATGGACACGTGCCAAGCCGGGCCAGCCATCTCTTAGCCGAGATGCCGCACACATGGTTTGCCCCGGGTCACTGAGCGCAGCGGACAGGTGGATGCGTCGTGACCGTTGCATAGTGATCGGCGGGTAATCGGCGAAATCTCTACAGTGCTGTTGGATGTTTCCAGGCATCGGTTATGGTTGTCCTATCGAGGCATATACCCAAGCGCCTCTTCATGCCAATTCCAGGAGATCCCTACATGGCCAAGCAAATCATCACCCTGCTTACCGACGACCTCGACGGCGGCGAAGCCGACCGCACCGTGGAATTCGGACTCGACGGCGTCAACTACTCCATCGACCTCTCCGACAAGAACGCCGGGAAGCTAAAGAAGATTCTGGAGCCGTACGTGTCGGCCGGCACCCGCATCAGCCGTGGTCGGGTCGACAGCCGCGCCGCCCGCCAAGTTCCGGCGGCTTCCGGCCGGGCGAACCGCGACCAGAACCAGGCGATCCGTGAGTGGGCAGCCAAGAACGGTCACGAGGTGTCCGAGCGCGGCCGTATCCCGAACTCGATCGTCGAAGCGTTCCACCAGACCCGCTGACGGTTGCCCCGCCCCCGTTTCCACGCGTCTGTTCCCACCGTCAGGCAGTAGGACCGTGCCGACGTAGGCGACGTCGCGGCGAACTCCACGGGCCTGGCGGCGGGCGGGGGCGCAGCTTGCCGAGTTCGTCGCTGCTCTGTCGCGAGAGACCACGGCCACAGCAACAGCCGCCAACGCGAGACCGACGCACGCCAACAGAATGAAGTTAATTGAAGGACCGATGGCGAGCCTCGGCCCGGGCCTGGTCCAGCAGCGCGATCGCCTCGTCGTACGAGGTCACGTAGTACGCTGCCATGCCGGAACCGGAGCCCATCCGCTGCATCTGCATCGCGATCAGCGGGTCGGCCACGATGTGCACCGTGGCTTCGGCGCCCTGCTCGACCACGAGGCCCATAAGCCGCCCGTGGACCTGCTCCACCGCCGGGTCGCGCACCGGCCCGAGCCGGCTCATGTCGACGATGTTCCACCAGCCGGGCCGGTTGCCGGCGATCAGCGCGCGCAGGTCGGCCTCGTACTGCCCGGCAAACGCCATGCCCCACTCGCCCTCGATGGTGAAGTGCATGAAGTTCTTCTCCCGGTCCCAGCCGTGGATCGTGTAGCCGGCCGGGACGCTCTGCTGCCGGGGCAGGCTCAGCCAGCCGATGCCGCTGCGCAGACTGGTGCCCAGCCGCTGCACCTCCACGATGACCCGGCGGCTGACGTCCGCGGCGTCAGAGGTCGAGCGGGCGAGGTCGGCCACCTTCGCCGCGGCGTCGGCCACCCGGGTGATGTCGCCGGAGATGCCCGCGGTCATCCGGTTGAGCTCGGCGGTGGTCAGCGACTGCTCCTCGACCGCCGCGGCGATGGTCTGCTGGAGCTCGGCGACCCGGCCGATGGCGCCGCTGATCTCCCCGATCGCGACGACCGCGGTCTGCGAATCGCGCTGGATCACCCCGACGGCTGCGGAGATGTCCTCGGTGGCCCGGGCGGTCTCCTGGGAGAGGTCCTTGACCTCGCCGGCCACCACCGCGAAGCCCTTGCCGGCGTCGCCCGCCCGGGCCGCCTCGATAGTGGCGTTGAGCGCCAGCAGGTTGGTCTGCCCTGCGAGCTGCGTGATGACGCCGACCACGGTGCCGATCCGGTCCGAGGACTCCTGCAGACTGGCGACCCAGGTGGTGGTCCGCTCGACGACCGCCACCGCCTCGGCGATGCACGTGGAGGCGTCGGTGGTGGTCCGGGAGATCTCCTGGATCGCCGCGGCCGTCTCCTCCGCCGAGCCGGTGATCGCGGCGACGCTGCTGGACACGGAGGCGGCGGACGCGGCGATGGTGTCGGCCTCCGTGCTGGTGCTGCGGGCACCGGCGATGATGCTGTCCCCGGCCAGCCCCATCTCCTCGGCGGCCACGCCGATCAGGTCGGCGGCCGGTCCGCTGGGTGCCAGCCGGGTGGCGAGGGCCGCGACGGCGGTGTGCAGTGCCGCGGCCGCGTCACCCGCCGGGGCGGTGCCGTCGGTGTCCAGCTCACCGCGTTGCAGCGCCTGGGCCATGGCGGTGACCGCGGCGAGATTCTTCGCCGTTCGACGGGCGGCGCGCTGCTGCCAGGCGAGCAGGACGGTGCCGGCCACGGCGTACGCGATCAGGGCCGGAGCCAGCCCCGTACCCCGGTCGACGCCGATGGTGAGCACCACGCCCGCACTCAGCGCGAGAACGATCCCCGGCGCGCCCCCGAACCCCGCCATGAGCCATCCGTTCCTCGCCCGGTTTATACCGCAAGGCTAGGCTTTTCCGCCTCGGGCCGCTGGCCAACCCGTCGCCTTCTACGCGAAGTTGGATGCGACCAGTGACGGTCATGTCGTCGAGGTCGAGCCCAGCGCATTCCTCCACCGGCGCCGGCGCAGAGCTGTGGGATCAGCTGACACTGCCCAGGTCACGGGCGCGCCCGGATGAACAGCACCGAATACCGGCGCCCGCTTCGAGCGCGATCAGCACCTCGGTCAGCGGCGCCAGCGCTCGTGAACACGCCATCGCTGCCTGCCTGCGCCTGTTCGACACAGCGATCGCCGATGGCCACCTGCAGCACAACCCTGCCAAGGCCGTCCGCAAGCCGCCGCGACAGGAAAGCCGCCGGACCGCGCTCACCCATGAACAGGTTGCCGAGGTCTTCGGTGTCGTCCGCGACGAGGAGACCGGGTTGCTCACGTTCCTGCTCGAGACCGCGTGCCGGCGCGAGGGCCTACTCGACCTGGCACCCGAGAAGCTGCACCCGGCCCGTTCGTGCAGATCGACTTCGGCGTTCAGGTCAGCACTGTTCGATCAGCCCACGGCGGGCGGCCTCGGCGACCGTGCGCCTGGCTCGGCGACCGGGCACACCTCGACGGTGACCCGGGCCGCCGGGCCGGTCCAGCGCGGGCTTGATCGTCGGCAGTCTCCCGCAGTTGCGTACTCGGCGGCGTTGTTCACGCAACCGGTTGACCACGCTCGGCGGCGACCAGTTGGCGGGTGGCCGGCGCCACTTCAGCGGCGAAGCGTTCGATCGTGGCCGCGTCGTCCGTGGCGAGGATGAACGCGCTGACCCCGTGCTCCAGGGTCAGGCCTGCCAGTTCCTCGGCCCACTGCTCCGCCGGTCCGTTCAGGAGCGAGCGCCCGGTGGCAGCGAACTGCCCGCTGACGTTCAGCAGCCGGCGGACGGCCTTGGGGTCACGGTTCGCTGCCTGTGCGCCCGCGTCGATGTACTTGTTGAGCTCGGCGAGGTCTGCCGGGCCGTTCGGCAGGTAGCCCAGCGACGGCAGCGCACCGTCGGCGGCACGGCCGATGAGCCGCAGCATCCGCGGCTTGTACGCGCCGACCCAGATTTTGATGTCGTGCGCGGGCGCGGGACCACGCTTGGCGCCGCTGACCTGGTAGTGGTCGCCCTTGACCCGGACCGGGCCGGGCTGGTCGGCGGCCCAGATCTCGCGGATGATCCGCAGGCCCTCGTCGAGCGCCGCGACGGACTCGCCGGGGGTGAGCCGGCGGCTGCCCATGGCCTCGATCGCGTCCCAGAACCCGCCCGCGCCGATGCCGAGTTCGATCCGGCCGCCGCTGAGCAGGTCCAGGCTTGCCACCGCGCGGGCCAGCACGGCCGGCGGGCGCAGCGGCAGGTTGAGGACGTTGCCGGTGAGGTGAATGCGTTCGGTCCGGGCCGCCGCGTACGAGATCAGCGTCCAGGTGTCGTGGAAGCGTGGCAGGTACGGGTGATCCTGGAAGGTCGCCAGGTCCAGGCCGGCGCGGTCCGAGACGACGGCCAGCTCGACCGCTTGGTGCACGGGCTGGGCGGTGGGCGTGAGGAACGTGCCGAAGAGCAGGTCGTGGCCGTAGTCGGTCATCGGGTCTCCACCGTGATGTTGAAGTTGTCGCGGAACAGGTTTCGCGGGTCGTAGCGGCGTTTGAGCTCGCGCAGCCGGTCGAGGGTGCGCGGCGGGAACGCGTCGGCGAGTCGTTCCGGGCGCTGGTCGGTCTCGAAGCTCAGGTAAAGGCCGTCGAAGTGCTCCGCGAGGGCGTCCCAGAGCGGGTCGACCCGGCGCCGGCTGGAGCCCATCACCACGATAGAGAAGTTCGCCGAGCGGTAGCCGTATGCGGTGGCGTCCGCGGGCACGTCGGCCACCGCGCCACCGACCGTGCGGATCTGGAACCAGTGGACGGCCCCGCCGGCGATCAGCGCGGCCGCGGCCGCCGCGAACTCCGGGGTGAGGTGTTGGATCAGCCCGGACCGCGACACCGGCTCGCCCTCGCCCCGGTGATAGCCGTCGGCGGCCTTGGCCAGCACCGCCGCGTACGGGGCCAGCACCACGTTCTGCTGGTACAGCGGCCCGACGCTCGCCACCGGAGTGAGCTGATCGATGATCGTCTGTGGATCGTCGCTGTCGACCATCGCCATGAGCTGCGCGATGCCGGGCTGCCCCGGGCGTGGCCGGCCCATGATGAGCTGACCGCTCAGGTCACGCGGGGCCGCCTCGATCGCCGCGCCCCAGCGGACCAGCAGCTCCGCCGGGTCGTCCGCGCCGACGACGAACTGGGCCCAGCCCACCTCGCCGACCTCGTCGGCCTCGAAGTCGAACGACGTGACCACGCCGAAGTTGGCGCCCGCCCCGCGGACGGCCCAGAACAGGTCCGGGTTCTCGTCCTCGGCGGCGCGCACGACCGAGCCGTCGGCCAGCACCATCTCGACCGCGCGCAGGTGGTCGATGGTCAGGCCGTGCTTGCGGGCCAGCCAGCCGACCCCACCCGCGGTGGCCAGGCCACCGACACCGACCCCGCCGTAGTCGCCCGAGCTCAGCGCCCAGCCGTACGGCCGCAGCGCGTCGGCCACGTCCGTCCAGCGGGCACCGGGCCCGACCCGGATCAGCCGTCGCCGCTCGTCGAGCACCTCGACGGTGTTCATCGCCGCCAGGCTGAGCACCAGCCCGCCGTCGTTGGTGGACCGTCCGCTGATGCCGTGGCCGCCGCTGCGCACGGCGAACGGCAGTGCGGGGTGCGCGCGGGCGAAGGCGAGCGCGTCGACCACCTCGGCCGCACTGCCCGCCCGCAGGACCAGGCCCGGCGCGCCGCCGCGCAGGTACGTCGAGCGCACCCGGGCGTAGTCGAGGTCGCCGGGCTCCACGGCCGCCTCGGCCAGGGACGCCGGCACGTTGTCGTAGTCGATGCCGGGACGGCGCTTCGCGCGTACCGCCGCGGCCCGGAACACGGCCGCGGGCGCCGCGGGAAGCTCGCGCGCGACGGCCTCGCGCAGTTGAGGTGCGACCTCCTGGGCGAAGCGTTCGAGGACATCAGGGTCGTCGGACATCACGATGAAGGTGCCGACGCCGTCGTCGAGGACCAGCGACAACAACTGCTCGACCGGGAGGTCGGGGGTGATGTTGACGATGCGGCGGATCTCGGCGGGGTCGCGCCCGGCCGCCTGCGCCGCCTCGTCGATGATCTTGTTTGCTGCCGCGAACTCGCCCGGCTGGAAGGCCGCGAGGGTCGGCAGCCAGCCGTCGGCCTTGCGGCCGGTGAGCCGCAGCATGCGCGGCTTGTACCCGCCCAGCCAGACCGGGATGCGGTGGGCGGGCAGCGGGCCGCGCTGCGCTTGCGGGATGCGGTAGTGCTCGCCGAGGTGGCGCAGCGGCCGTGGCTCGCCGGCGTCGAGGACGCCCCGGACGACGTCGATGGCCTCCGCCAGCGCCTCGACCGCCTGCCCGGGGCTGAGCCGCCGGCCGCCCATCGCCTCGATCGCGTCCCAGAAGGCGCCCGCGCCGAGGGCGAGTTCCAGCCGGCCGCCGGAGAGCAGATCGAGGCTGGCGGCCGAGCGTGCCAGCACGGCCGGGTCGCGCAGCGGGACGTTCAGCACGTTCGCCGCGAGGTGGATGCGGTCGGTCCGGCCGGCGGTCCAGCTCAGCAGCGTCCAGGTGTCCAGGAACCGCGGCTGGTACGGGTGGTCCTGGAACGTGACGAGGTCGTACCCGAGCGCCTCGACCCGGGCCGCCAGCTGGACCGGTCCGTCCGGCGGGCTGTTCGCCGGCGTCAGGAACGCGCCGAACCTCAGCGGGTGTCCGTAGTTCATCGCACTCCCCATCGATCCGGTTGATACATCAACCGTTGATACATCAACCGGGGCCCTACCTGCAAGAGGAAGTAACATTCGTCGCGTGAGTGCGACCGCCGACGTCTCCGCCGCCTGGCAGGCCTACCAGCGCATGCGCCTGCAGCTCAACGGCCGGATCAGCCGTGAGCTGCACCGCCACACCGGGCTGTCCGAGGCCGACTTCGACATCCTCTTCTTCCTCGAGGAGTCGCCGGACGGCAGCGTGCGCTCGATCGCCCTGCGCTGCGGGCTCGAGTGGGAGAAGTCGCGCCTGTCACACCAGCTGCGCCGGATGGAGGGGCGCGGACTGATCACCAAGTCGGCCGACGCGGTCGTCCAGCTCACCGACAAGGGCCGCGAGCAGATCGCCACCGCGCGGGCCTGCCACGGCGCGGCGGTCCGCCGCTACTTCGGCGACGTGCTGACCGACGAGCAGCTGGCCGTGCTCACCACGATCTCCGACCAGGTGGTGTCACGACTGTCCGAGGACCGGTCACACCTCGGGCGTTGAGGCCGCCACCGCACCCGCCGTCCGTGGGCCAGCGGCACCGCGCCGGAGCCGCCGCCGGTCGTCGATCACCACGGCATCAGAAGACGACGTCGGCCAGCCGATCGACCTCGGCGAGGTCGGGCACGGTCGGGTCCAGGATCAGTTCGTCGAGGCCGGCATCCTCGAACTCCTTGATCGAGTCCCGCAGCGCCTGCGGTGACCGCAGCGCGCCGTTGGCGATCATGTCGGCGGCGTCGCCGATGAACCCGTAATACGTGCGCAGCGACCGCTTGGACGTCTCTTCATCGCTGAGTCCGTAGTACGCCAGGCCAGCGAACCGGGGCTCGCCCTCGCGGCCGACGTCGTGCCACTCCCGGCGGATCCGGTCGACCATCGGCTTCACCTGCGCGGCAGGGACGCCGCCGGCGATCCAGCCCTGCCCGTACTCGACCGTGCGCCGGACGGCCGCGTCGCCGGAGCCGCCGATGAGCACCTTCGGGTGGCCGTGCTCGGCCACCGGGAAAGCGTCGCCGCCGAGTTTCTCGCCCGCGAACACCGTACGCATGGTCTCGAGCACCGCGTCCATATTCCGGCCGCGCTCCCGCATCGAGCGGCCCATCGCGACAAAGTCGTCCTCGCGGCCGCCGATGCCCAGGCCGAGGGTGAGCCGGCCGCCGGACATCGCGTCCAGGCTCGCCGCCGCCTTGGCCAGCCACACCGGCGGATACAGCGGTGCCAGCAGCACCCCGCTGAGCAGCCCGATTCGGGAGGTGGCCCCCGCCGCGACGGACAGCGAGGCGATCGTGTCGTAGCTGGGATAGACAATCCGGTCGAGAGTCCCGAGCGAGGTGAATCCCCGCTCCTCGGCGAGTTTGGCCCACTCGATCATGAGCGGTCCGGGATGTGCCAACGTGTTCGGCAAACCGATGCTGATGTCCATGACTCACAGGCTAACGCTTCTTGACATGTCATGCACTGCTATGGCTAAAATACATGACGTGTCAGATGACACGTCATGTACATGGCGGACGTGTCGAGCAGTGGGTTCATCGCCCCTTCGAGTGAGGAAAGTCGACCGTGACAGACAAGAAGGTCATCGCAGTGATCGGCGCAACCGGTGCCCAGGGCGGCGGGCTGGCCAGGGCGATCCTGGCCGACCCCGACGGCGGCTTCGCGGTTCGCGCACTGACCCGCAATCTCCAATCGGCGGACGCGCAGCAGCTCGCCGCCCTGGGTGCCGAGGTAGTCGAGGCCGACATCCGGGATGAGGCGGGCCTCGCGAAGGCGTTCGACGGCGCCTACGGGGCGTTCGTCGTCACCAACTTCTGGGAGCACATGTCCCCGGATCAGGAGAAGCAGGACGTGGCAGGGATCGCGAAGGCTGCCGCGACCGCCGGCCTGGCTCACGTGATCTGGTCGACCCTTGACGACACCCGCGAGCACATCCCGCTCCATGACGAGCGCATGCCGACCCTGATGGGCAGCTACAAGGTGCCCCACTTCGACGCCAAGGCCGAGGCCAACACCTACTTCACCGACGCCGGTGTGCCGACCACCTTCCTGCAGACCACGTTCTACTGGGAGAATCTGGTCGGCGCGATGAAGCCGCAGCGCGGCGAGGACGGCCGGTTCGTCCTCGCCCTGGCCATGGGCGACAGCGAGCTCTCCGGCATCGCGGCCGAGGACATCGGCCGCACCGCCTACGGCATTTTCAAGCGGGGCCGCGGGCTCGTCGGTCAGACCGTGAGCATCGCCGGCGAACACCTGACCGGCACGCAGATGGCCGAGATCTTCAGCAAGGTCCTCGGGGAAGAGGTCACCTACATGCCGGTGCCCTTCGACGCGCTCCGGGCACAGCCCTTCCCCATGGCCGTCGAGCTAGGAAACATGTTCCAGTTCTACGCGGAGGTGCCACAGTTCAAAGACGCACGTGACCTCGACGTCGTCCGTGACCTGAACCCGCACCTGCAGACATTCGAGCACTGGCTGACGGCCCACAAGGACGCGTTCAGCGGCGCCTGATCTCGTCCGGGTGGGGTCCGGCCGCGCCGGACCCCACCGCCGCCTGTCTCCGTTCAGCACGGGCCTTCGTGAAGCCGGGTGCGTTGCAGGGAGTTACTTGAGTCCTTCTTGCGGAAGGGCACGGCTGTTGATCGCGTCGGCGATGGCGTAGGCGGTGCGGACGAAGGACTCTGCCTGCCGCGCCGACAGGTTCCGCGCGGTTGTTTTCTCCAGGGCCTGCCACATGGCTGCTATGGGCTCGCGCATGGCACGGCCCTTGTCGGTGAGGTGGACGATCATGACGCGCCGGTCGTGGTCAGCCGGCTCGCGCATGAGCAGGCCGGCGTCCTGCATACGGCGTAGGGACTTGGAGACGGTGGAGTGGTCCAGGCCGACGCTTTCGAGCAGTTCGGACTGGGTCTGGCCGTCCCGGTCAAGGAGGTGCATCAGCAGCAGCTCCTGTCCAGGATGCAGGTCCATCTCGCGGAGCATGGCGGCGGCGTAACCACGGTGAGCACGGGCGAGCTGGAAGATTGCGTAGCTCATCTGCCCCTCGCTGGCCGTAGCGGGAATGGGGGGCGTGGGGTCGGGCATCGGTCGGTTCCTCAGAGGGGTGTGAGCGGGGTAGTCGGTGTACCGGCCGTGCCGTTGTCGTAGAAGGTCGCCGGGTCGAGGGTGTTCAGCGGCGCGTCAGTCGAGGCTGAGGACGATCTTGCCCCGAACATGCCCGGTGTCGCTGACCTGCTGGGCCGTGGCGGCCTGGTCGAGCGGGTAGGTGGTGACGGTGGTGACGGTGGTGCCGGCCGCGGCATCCTGGGCCAGGGCGGCCAGGCGGATAGCCGATTTCTCCTGGGAACCGCTGGAGAAGGTGATACCGAGCTGGCGCGCGCGGAAGTCCGCGATGGTGACGATGCGCTCGGTGCCGCCCCGCAGGGTGATGGAGTCCTCAAGGGCGCCCTTCCCTGCCAGGTCGAACACCGCGTCCACGCCGTCGGGAGCGAGCGCCCGGACCCGTTCGACCAAGCCCTCACCGTAGTGGGTCGCGGTGGCGCCGAGCGAGGAGAGGTAGTCCTGGTTGGCGGGGCCGGCGGTGCCGATGACACGCGCTCCGCGGGCCGTGGCGAGCTGGACTGCCAGAGTTCCCACCGCTCCGGCGGCGCCGTGCATAAGCACCGTCTCCCCGGCGGCGACACCCAGCAGGTTCAGGACCCGCTCGGCCGTCTCGCCCGCCACCGGCAGCGCGACCGCGTGCTGCCAGTCAAGGCCTGCGGGCTTGGGGGCCACGATGGTGGCCAGCGCGTACTCGGCGTACGAGCCGGTGTCCGACCAGCCCAGCACCTCGTCACCCACCCGCAGGTCCCGCACGCCCTCGCCCAGGGCGTCCACCACGCCGGCGACCTCGCGACCGGGGACGGAGGGGAGCGGCGTCGAGTACACGGCCTCCATCGCCCCGGACCGGATCTTGCCGTCCAGCCCGTTCACCCCGGCCGCCTTGACGCGGACGCGGACCTGCCCGGGGCCGGGTTGCGGGACCTCGATGTCCGCCTCGTGCAGCACTTCCGTACCACCGAAACTGTCGAACAGGATCGCTTTCATGACGACTCCGCATATGTATGTGCTGGTTAAGTGGCTGACCACATAAATCTAGCGGTAATTCCGTGGCTAGCCAAGTATCTCGGTAGGCTGCCGCCCAAGAGCATCGCCGACCGGGGGGACGACTCGGCAGCCCGGCCGGACGTCGAACGCGAAGCTCAGCCGACGTCGAGGTAGTCGATGTTGGCCAGGCCGGACGCGGTCGTCGGATCCAACCGGATGGTGTTACTGCCCGCGTTGAGCGAGACGGACAGGGCCTTCGTGGACCAGGTCGTCCACGCGCCGGTGGATTCGAACGAGACCGCCGCCACCGTGGATCCGTTGACGATCAGGTTCGCCGGCCGTGCGACGCCGCCGCTGTGGCCGTTGGCGAACCGGACCCCGAGCGTCGCCGGGCCGGCCGCCGGCGCATTGACCGTGAATTGGGCGTACGCGCCCGCGGCGGCGTTGCCGTTGCAGAATCCGCTGCCGGAGTAGCCGGCCTGATTCGAGTCGATCGTGCCCTGGCATACCGCCGGTGCCGTCTCCGCCTCGTAGCGCTGCACGGGCTGTGGGGTGTCGCCGCCGGACGTCCGGACCAACCCGAGGCCGTCGGCGAAGAGGTAACCGTTGCCGCTGGCCGCCCGGATCGTGACGGTGGCAGTGCCGGCCGCAAGCGGAATGCCCGTGAGTTCGCGGCGGGTCCACCCGGTCGAGGCAGGGATGTTGAGTGTGCGCACGGCGCCGCCGGCGTCGGTCACCGTCACCTGCGCAGCGCTGAGCGTGCCGGAGGTTTTGGCGAACAGGGACAGGCTGTAGGTGCCGGCCGGCACGGTGACCTGCTGCCGCACCCCACCCGCATAGGACTGCGCGGCACCGATCTGCAGCGCGAAGCGACTCCCGTTCGCGCCACCGTTGACGTTCGTCACGATGGCACTCGTTCCCGATTCGGTGAAGTTGGTCCACCCCGTCACCGGGGTGATGATGATGCGGTCGGCCTGGAAATCGGGGTTGAGGATGTAGTTGTTCTGCGGCCCGACCCGCCATTCGCCGGTGACGGCGTTGAACTGCCACTGGCTGACCGAGTGGAACTGGGGCCGGGTGCCGCTCTTGGTCACCGGCATCCACTGGTTGTAGCCGATGCCGTTCCAGGCGAAGTCGGCCCAGCGGTCGCCCGCGAAGATCACGGTGTGCTGTTTGGTGCCGTTGACGGTCACGAAGAAGCCGGTCTGGGTCACGTGGCTGTAGTCCATCTCGGTGCCGGCCATCGTGTACTCGGCGGTGTAGGCGCCCTGGATGTTGCTGGTGGTCGACTCGATGACGTGGGCGACCGAGGTGTTCCAGCCGTGCAGGTCGGACGCCGCTTGGTAGTACTTGCCGTCGAGCTTGAACATGGCGTTGCCCTCGCGGCCGCAGCCCGGGCAGTAGCCGATCTGCACCGCTGGCTCCGCATACAGCGAGTCGGATTCCCGGAGCTTGGAGACGAAGGTACGGGCGCGTCCCGACGCGTTGGAAAAGATCAGATAGTCCTTGCCGTCGTCGTCGGTGAAGATGGTCTGGTCGCCGGTGCCCGGGGTCGGCGAGTTGGTGATCTGGGGCTGGACGGCCGCGCCGTCGAAGGTGTCGGTGGGCGAGTCACCCCGCAGGAACACCACCCCGCCGGGCCCCTGGACGACCAGCACGTATTTGCCGGTGTTCTCGTTGTATGCCACGCCGAGGCGGCCTACCCAGCCGCCGAGCGGAGTCCCGTCAGGCAGGGTCGTCGAGGTCGTGGCAACGTTGTTCTCGAACGTCCAGTTCACCAGGTCCTTGGACGAGTACACCGGGATCGAGACGAAGGTGACGTCGTTGTTGAACTGCTTCGTCGGGTTGGCCCGGTAGAGCTCGGCGCCGAGGTAATGCACGCCGTACCAGTAGTAGGTGTCGCCGAACTTGAAGACACCGCCGCCCTGCGAATAGATCGGGTTGCCGCTGGTGTCGTTCCAGAACGTGTCGTTCGTGATGGTCTGGAAGGTCCCCTCGTCGGCGGCCTCCAGGTCGGCGGCGGCGGCCAGCAGCGCGGTCTTCGCGGTGGCGACCTGCGGCGCGGTCGCCGCAGCTTGGCCGGCCACGGCGGTCGCGGTGGTCAGCGCCTTGGCGAAGGGGGCCCAGGAGCCTGCGGTGTACCGGGCCGCGACGCGGGTCCGGTAGTCGGCGATCAGCGTCTTGAGGCCCCGGACCATCACCAGCTTGCTTGCGACGGCCTGGAGTTTCGCGGCATCCCCGCCGCTGCGTCGGATCGTGTCCCGGGCCGACGAGAAGGACGCCCAGGAACCTGGCGTGTAGTCGGCGGCGGAATACCGCTCTTGCGCGGCATTGAGCGCCGTGCGGGGACCGGTCGCCGCGCTCGCCGAGGCCGGCACCGCCACCGGCATGAGCAGCAGTGCGGCGGTCAGGAGAGCCCGTCGTTTCCATGCACGATTCAAGATTCCGCCCTCATCCGTTGACGTCGAGGTAGTCGATGTTGGGTAGCCCGTCGGCGGCCGTGGGATCCAGCCGGATGGTGTTGCCGCCGGCGTTCAGCGAGACGGTCAAGGTCTTCGTGGACCAGGTCGTCCACGCACCCGTTGACTCGAACGAGACCGTTCCCACCGTGACACCGTTGACGATCAGGTTCGCCGGCCGCGCGGCGCCGCTGCCGGCACCGTTGGCGAACCGGACGCCCAGCGTCGCCGTCCGGGCCGCCGACGCGTTCACTGCGAACTGGGCATAAGCGCCCACGGCGGCATTGCCGTTGCAGAATCCGCTGCCGGAGAAGCCGGCCTGATTCGCGTCGATGGTGCCCTGGCACACCGCCGGGGCGATCTCCGCCTCATGGCGCACCGCCGACGGCGATGTGCCGGATTGTTCGAAGGCGCCGAGATCCGGTGCCGGTCCGGTGTAGGGCAGGCCGACGTTGGTGCCCTTGTCGATCAGGGTGCTGGTCGCGGTGAGGTGCAGGTGGGGCAGCACGGGCAGGCTGCCGTCGGCCTGGCGCGCGGCGTCCCAGCCCGTCGTCGACACGCTTTGGAACTGGGCGTCGTTTACGGTGAGGGCCAGGTTCCAGGAGTTGTTGGAGGCGGTGGTGCCGGTCAGGTTCGACGTTGCGGTGCCGGTGTAGGCGATGTTGTTGCGTAGGTTGCCCCGGCCGACGGCGGCGCCACCGGCGTCGATGCCGAGCATGTTGAAGTTGGGGTGGTTGCCGTAGCCGGTGTTGTTGAAATAGTCGTTGGCCACCGGGTGGTGGTTGGCGTAGAAGCCCGCCGCCCGGTTTCCGAAGGCGACGGAGAAGCGGACGGTGTGTTTGACCGCGCCCGGGTCGTAGTCGCCGCCGAAGCCACCCACCTTGTAGCCGTTCCCGTTACCCGAAGCCGTCGTCGTTCCCGGTAGGTATCCGTTGCGCCAGGCCCACGAGCTCTCGATGGTCACGGGTGAGTAGGTGGAGATGAGGTCGAAACCGTCATCGGCGTTCCACCAGGCGCGGCTACCCCGGAACACGTTCGCGGGATTCCCGGCCGGCGTGTAGTGCGAGCCGAAGCCGTCGGCGTTCTCGCCGGGCCCGTCGGAGCTGTTCGGGTCGTAGTTGTCGTGCGAGTCGGTGTTGAGGACCAGGTTGCCGCCACCGCCGTTGAGGAACAGGCCGGTTCCCATGTGGTGATGGGTGTTGATCTGCTCGAAGGTGTTGTTGCTGCCGGAGGCCCAGATTCCCCAGGACTCGGCGTTCAGGTTGTTGTTCTGCGGTACGCCCTTGACCTCGAGGCCTTTGAGGTGGAGGTAGCTGCCGGTGACGTCGATTCCCTTGATCCGGCAGTCGTCGGTCATCCGGGAGAAGTCGAAGACCGGCTTTTCTCCCGGGTACGCCCAGTAGTGGATCGGGTTGCCCGAGGCGCCGCTCTTGTTCAGGGTGATCGCGTCGACCCGGGCCGTCTGACTGGCGCAGGCGGTGGTCGCCCGGGTGAAGGCATAGGTGCCGCCCCGGACATAGACCGTGTCGCCAGGCTGAGCCGCCGACTGGGCTCGGGCGATCGTCGCCCACGGTGCGGCCAGAGTCCCCGCCGCGCTGTCGTTGCCGTTCGGCGCGAGGTAGTAGGCCACCGCTGCGGCGGCCGGATCGGCGACGATCGCGACGGGGACGACCGTCACGGCGACGATCAGCAGCGCGCGCGTGGCTGTCGTGGCGGTTCCCATTACAGGAAGCCGTCCATCGCCGCGGTGGGGCGGCGGGTGCTGTCGTCCCAGGCTGAGCTGTTGTAGTTGTTGAACGACGGGTAGCCCTCGGGCTCCCAGAAGAAGGTGCCCAGCCCGCCGAAGCCCTTGATCCCGGTGATGAACGCCCGCAGCGAGTCGCGTACCTGGGCGGGCTTGCCCACCGGACCGCCGTACTCCACCTGCATGATCGGCTTGCCGTAGCTGCTCTGGATGGTCTGCATGTTGGCCAGCACGCCGGCCACGTTGCCGCCCTGGGCGTACGAGGACAGCCCGGTGATGTCCCACCGGCCGCCGTTGTCGCGGTAGGCGTTGAGGAAGTTCTGGACGCCGGCCAGGTTCTGCGGCTGGGCCACGTGCACCAGCACCGGGGTGTTCGCGAAGACGTGTTTGGACATGTCGTATGCGGCGTTGAGCAGGCCGGTCATCTGTGCCGGGCGGCTGATGCTGCCGGTGGGCTTGCAGATGCCGGAGTTGGTCTCGTTGCCGATCTTCACCCAGGCCGGCGTCACGCCGTAGTACTTGATCACGTTGCAGGAGTGGTAGACGTAGTCGTACATCGCGTCGAGCATCTGGCTGTAGCTCATGGCGGCCCAGGCCGCCGGCGGGTTCTGCACCCCGACGGAGTTCCAGGTGTCGCCGAAGTGGAAGCCGAGCAGTACCTGCATGCCGGCGTTGGTGGCCCGCTGCGCCAGCTGCGCGGTCTCCTCGATGCTGCAGTGGCCGTTGGCCGGGTCGCTGGACGGGTTGACCCAGGTCCGCAGGCTGACCGCGGTGATCCCGTACGCCTTGAGGATGGTGAACAGGTCCTGCCGTACCCCGGCACTGTTGTTCCAGTAGAAACCCTGCGCCTCCATCTGGGGCAGCCAGCTGACATCCGCGCCCTTGACGAAGACCGCGGCCCGCGCCGGGGTCGCCGTGGCGCCGACGCCCAGCGCGACGGCGCCGACACTTGCGGCCGCGCCGAGCATGACGTTGCGGCGCCGGATACCAACAGGCTCGGTGGATGGGCTGTCGGTCATGAGGGGTTCCCTCCGTTGCTGAGGGCTGCCGTCGTGGCCCGGCTACCCCGCGAGGACGGTTAGGGGCGGCCGGCATCCGGCAGCTAGATATAGATGACTATCGATTGTTGCCCGCCAAAGTCCGTGAAGAAAGCGCTTACCTTCCAATTTCCCGTCATCAGCACCACGCACCGCCGGCGTCAGCCCTTCAGCCCCGAGGTGGCGACGCTGCGCACGAAGTACCGCTGCGCGAACAGGAAGATCACCATTACCGGTACGACGTAGAGGGCAGCGGCCGCGGCCTGCACGGTGGGGATGTAGTCGCCGTGCGGATTGCGGTAGGACTGGGTGATCGCCACCGAGAGCGTCGTGTGGTCGATGTCCAGGAGCAGCGCCGGAGCAAGGTAGTCGCCCCACATCCAGGTGAACGACAGCAGCAGCGAGGTCAGCACCACCGGCCGGGACAGCGGCAGGAAGATCCGCCAGAAGATGCGCCCGTACCCGCAGCCGTCGATGATGGCGGCGTCCTCCAGATCCCTGGGTATCGCCGCGAAGAACTGCCGGAACAGAAACACCAGGTACGGCGAGGCGGCAAGTCCCCACAACACCCAGGGCCAGTACGTGCCGACCAGACCGACCCGGGAGAACAGCACGTAGGTCGGGATCAGCGTGAGGATGCTGGGCAGCATCATCGTGGCGAGCAACACCACGAACAGCGGGCGTTTGCCGCGACCCTTCAGCCGGGCGAAGCCGAACCCGACCAGGGCGCTGGAGAGCGTGACCAGCACGGCGTACATCCCGGACAGAAAGAGCGAGTTCCCGGTGTAGGCCAGGAAGTTGATCTGGGTGACCGCGTCGGTGAAGTTGTTCCACTGCGGCGCCTCGGGCAGGAAGTGGATCGGGACGGCGACCCACTCCACCAACGTCTTGAGCGCGGCCAGCACCAGCCAGAGGAACGGTCCGGCGAAGAGCACGGCAAGCAGCATGAGCAGCACGTAGGAGCGGCCCGCAGCCGCCCGGTCAGTCGCTTTCACGGTCCACCTCGTAGTACACCCAGAGCCGGCTGGAGCGCTGCACCAGCAGCGTGATGACCAGGATGATCACGAAGAACACCCACAGCATGGCCGAGCCGTACCCGAACCGCTGGTTGGCGAAGTACTCCTGATACACCTGCACCATGTACAGGTGGGTGCTGGTCGGCACGTCCTTCATGGCACCGATGCTGTTGGTCTCCGCCAGCAGCATCGGCTGCACCAGCACCTGGAACGATGTGATCACGCCGGTGACGACCTGGAAGAAGATCACCGGCGAGATCATCGGGACGGTCACGTGCCGGAACACCCGCCAGCGGCTGGCCCCGTCGACCACGGCGGCCTCCTCCAGCTCGACCGGCACGCCCTGGAGCGCGGCCAGCATGATGATCATCCCGGTGCCCAGCCCCCAGAGCGTCAGGATGATCAGCGCATAGAACGCCGCCGGATCGACCAGCCAGGTGACCGCGCCGACGCCGAACCGCTCGAGGATGGCGTTGACCAGCCCGGAGTCGCGGTTGAAGACGAGCTTCCACATGATCGCCGTGGCCACCACCGGCACCACCGACGGCAGGAAGAAGATGGTCCGGAACAGCCCGACCGCCCGCAGCCGCCGGTTCAGCAACACCGCGAGGCCCAGCGAGAAGGCCACACTGAGCGGCACCACGATCGCCGTGTACGCCACCGTGCGCGCCAGGCTGGCCCAGGCGTCCGAATCCTGGAGCAGCTCCACGTAGTTGTCGAAGCCGACCCACCGCCACAGCGACGAGCTGCCGTCGAAGTTGGTCAGGCTCATCGCGAACGCGTACCCGAGCGGCACGGCGGTGAGCAGTAGGAATCCGACCACCCAGGGCGAGACGAACAGGTAGAACGTCCGCCCGGAGTACCGCGACCACCGCCGGGACGACGAGGGGAGCGGGTCGGCGGGCCGATCCCGCGCCGGTGCCTTCTGGAGAACCACGCCGGCCATCTAGCCGATCCGGTCCTTGCCCTGCTTGAGGAGCTTGTTGACATCCTCAGTGATCTTCTGGGCGGCGACATCGACAGTGATCTTCTTGCGGATCGCCAGGTCGACATGCTTGTTCAGGATGGTGACCCAGTTGCCGGGGGTGATGTACGGCGAGTCGGGCATCGGCGCGTTGAAGGCCAGCTCCGCCTGCGCCGTCTTGTACGCCTCCTGCTGGTACGGCAGTTCCTGCGGCAGCTTCGGCAGCAGCGATTTCAGCGAGGGCAGGCCCCATCCGCTCTTCGCTCGCTCCTCGGCCGGCGGCCCGGCCATGAAGTACTCCATGAGCTTCCAGGCCGCGTCCTTGTTCTTCGACTCGGCCGGGATCCAGGCCCCCATGCCGACGTAGCAAGGGCTGACCCGCTTGTCGCCCATCAACGGTGCCGGGGCCATCCGGATGTCGGCCTGCAGGGCCGCGGGCGCCTTGATGAAGTTGCCGCCATACCAGTAGCCGTCCTGGGAGACGGCCATCCGCCCGGCCATGAAGGTGGACAGGTCCGCCCCGTCGGGCAACGGGCTCAGCGAGGACGGCGCCGCGCCCGACAGCGCCAGGTCGACCAGCCACTGCAGGGCCCGCTTCGCCGCCGGGGTGGTGACGTCGGTCTGCGTCAGGTCGGTGTTGTAGATGCTGCCGCCCTGGGAGAGGACCATCCCGAACAGCGGTCCGGACAGGCCCCATTGCCACTCGACGCCGAGACCGTACACGGTGGTCTTGCCGCCCTTGCGCACGGCGAGCTTGCGGCCGGTCTCCAGCAGCGCGTCGTAGGTCACCGGCTCGGTCGTGCTGAGCGGGTCGACCTTGGCCTGCTCGAACAGCGCCCCGTTGTACCAGAGCGTGGCGTCCTGGCTCCAGTCCTTGGTGATCCCGTAGTACGGGCCGGCGCCGATCTGCTTGCCGTCCCACCGCCAGTTGTCGTTGACCGCGAGCAGGTCGGCCTTCGTCAACAAGGAGCTCTTGTCGAGGTACGGGTCGAGGTCGGCGGCCAGGCCGCGCGCGTTGTTGTTGGCGCTGCCCACCGCCGGGCCGCGAACGAAGTCGGGCGGGCTGCCGGAGGCGAGCATGGCGTTGAGCTTGGACTCGTCGCTGCCCGGCTCGACCAGCTGGACCTTGATGTCGGGGTGGAGGCGCTCGAAGTCGGCGATGTGCTCCTTGGTGAGCTCGTTGCTCGCGTACATCGCGGTGATCGTGGTCTTGCCGGTGCCGGTGCCGGTGCCGGTGCCACTGCCACCGGATCCGCCCGAGCTCGCGTCACAGGCCGCGAGCAGCGGCGTGGCCGCCGCACCGCCGGCCAGGAGGGCCGATCCTGCCAGAAAACGGCGGCGGCTGACCGGCACCGGGATATCTCTGTCGGGCATGGTGCGCTCCTGTTGCCGAGGTGTGTCGGGCCTGTGACAGGCAACACGCTGCGCCGCTAAAGTACTTTTGTCAATCCCTGCATAAGGGCTTTATAAAGCTGTACGGTGGCGGCAATCGCACCGCTCCGACCACGAGGAGAACCCATGCGCCCGGCCGCTCCGCTCGCCGCCCACTGGCGCCCGTGGCCGTCGCCGCCGCGAAAGCCCCGGATGGGCAACGACGTGGACGTGCGCCCCGGGCTCTCGCTCACCAGCCGATTCCTGCTCCGGGACGGGAGGCCGTGGATCCCGGTCTCCGGAGAACTGCACTACAGCCGAGTGCCCCGCGACCGGTGGGAGGAGCGGCTACGGTTCCTGCGCTCGGGCGGCATCACCGTCGTCTCCACCTATGTGCCCTGGCTGCACCACGTCACCGAGCGCGGCAGGCCGAGGTTCGACGGCAACCGCGACGTCGCCGCGTTCGTCGACCTGTGCCGGGCCGCCGGTCTCGAGGTGGTGCTGCGCATCGGGCCGTGGGTCCACGGCGAGATCCGCAACGGAGGCTTTCCCGACTGGGCGCAAGCGGCGCCGGTCGCCCACCGCAGCGACGACCCCGCCTACCTGGACCTCGTCCGGGAGTGGTTCGGCCAGCTCGGCGCCGCACTCGCCGGGCGGTGCACACCGGCCACCGTCCTGGCGATCCAGCTGGAGAACGAGCTGTACGACCAGCCCGATCACCTGGTGACCCTCAAGCGCCTGGCGCGCGAGGCGGGGCTGTCCGCGCCACTGTGGACGGCCACGGCCTGGGGCGGCGCCAAGCTTCCGGCGGAGGAGGTCCTCCCCCTGTACGGCGGCTACGGCGACGGCTTCTGGACGGACCCCGGCGACCCCTGGGACACGTCGTTCCGGCAGCACTTCTTCTTCTCGCACACCTGGGACGACCCGGGCATCGGCGCCGACCTGCGTACGGACGTCGCGAACCGCGCCGCGGAACCGGGCGACTTCCCGCCCGCCACGTGCGAACTCGGCGGCGGCATGGCCACCGCGTACCATCGCCGTCCCTGGCCGTCCGCGCTCGACATCGCCGCCGTCGCCCACTGCAAGATCGGCAACGGCTCGGCCTGGCAGGGCTACTACATGTACGCCGGCGGCACGAACCCGCCCGGCGCGAACGGCACCCAGGAGTCCCACGCCACCGGCTATCCGAACGACCTGCCGCCGCTGGGCTACGACTTCCACGCCCCCATCGGGGAGGCCGGCGCCCTCTCCCCCAGCCACGCCGAGCTGCGCCGGCAGCACGCGTTCCTCGCCGCTTTCGGCCCGGAGCTGGCCGGGATGCCCAGCTGCCTGCCCGATGTCCTGCCCGACGGCGTGGACGACGCCAGTACCCTGCGCTGGGCGCTGCGCAGCGACGGCCATGCCGGCTTCCTCTTCCTGTCCTGGCATGAGCCGCACGTCGCGCTGCCGACCTACCGGCAGGCCCAGTTCCAGGTGACGCTGGAAACCGAGCGGCTGCGGCTCCCCGCCGAGCCTGTGGACATCCCCGCCGGAACCCTGGCGCGGTGGCCGATCGCACTGGAGGTCGGTGGCGTCCGCATCGACTGGGCCACCGCGTCCGTACTAACCCTCCTGCCCGGCGACGTCCCGACCCTGGTGCTCTGCGCCGACCCCGGAATCCCCGTGGAACTCGCGGTCGCGGCCGAAGCCGCGGGCGGCGACCGTGCGGTGCACGCCGTCGAACCCGGCCGGGAACCCCTGCGATTGCGCCGGGGTGCCCACGCCCTCGACGTCCTCGTACTGTCCGCCGCGGACGCCGGCGCCGTCTGGGTCGCCGAGAGTCCCAGCCGTCGCCTCCTGCTGTCGGGGGACGACCTCGGCTGGGGCGCCGACGGGCGGATCGTGGCCAGGGCCACCGCGGCCACCCCGGCCGTGCGGGTCTACGACCCGATCCGGCGGTCCTTCCAGCCGCTGCCCCTGCGCGGTGACGCCCGGGCCCCCGCCGTTGCCGACGTCCCCCCGATCCAGCGCCGGCCGGCGCACCCGGCCGTCCCCCCGGTCTACGACATGCGGGGCCGGCGGCAGTCCGCGCCCTCGGCCGCGACCTTCGACGACCTGGCCGCCGTCCACGAGTTGCGGCCACCGGCGTGGGCGGCCCAGCCTGAGCAGGATGCATTGCTGCGCGTCGACTGGGCCGGGGACGTCGCCCAGCTGCGGGTCGACGGGCGCCCGGTGACCGATCGCTTCTGGGACGGCTCGCCGTGGCTGGTCAGCCTCCGCGACGCCGGCTGCACGCCGACCTCCGAGGTCACGTTGCACGTCCTGCCGCTGTCGGCAGACTCGTCCGTCCACCTACCGGCGGAGGCCGCCGAACGCGCCGCCACGAGCCCCGGGCAGCTCCTCGCCATCGACGGCGTCCGGGTGGAGACGCGGCAGACCTGGCACGAGCACACCCAGGCCGCCCACGCCCGCCTGGACGGACCCGACCCGGCCGCGGTGCGCGGCGTCATCGACGTCGACCTGCCGGGGCCGCGGATCAGCCGCCATGTCTACGGCCAGTTCGCCGAGCATCTCGGCCGTTGTATCTACGGCGGCTTCTTCGTCGGCACGGACTCCACCATCCCCAACGAGGGCGGCATCCGGCTCGACGTCGTGGAGGCGTTGCGGAACATCGCCATCCCGAACCTGCGCTGGCCCGGCGGCTGCTTCGCCGACGAATACCACTGGCGGGACGGCATCGGCCCGCGCGAGCAGCGCCCCCTCATGGTCAACAGTCACTGGGGTGACGTCGTCGAGGACAACAGCTTCGGCACCCACGAGTTCATGGCCCTGTGTGAGCTGCTCGACGCCGAGCCCTACATCGCGGTCAACGTCGGCAGCGGCACTGTCCGGGCGGCCGGCGAGTGGGCCGAATACCTCACCCGCGCCGACGACAGCCCGATGGCCGCGCTGCGCCGAGCCAACGGCCGGGACGAGCCGTGGCGGGTACGGTTCTGGGGATTGGGGAACGAGCCGTGGGGCTGCGGCGGCGGGATGCGCGCCGAGGCGTACGCCGACCTGGCGCGCACCTTCGGCACCTACAGCCGCGACCACGGCGACAACCGCCTCTACCGGATCGCGGCCGGCGCCGACAGCGACGACTACCACTGGACCGAGGTGCTGATGAAGGCGCTCGGCCGCACCCTGGGCTCCGCCACCGTCGAGGGCCACGGCACCGGCACGTTCCAGGCGATCTCCCTGCACCACTACACGATTCCCGGCGCGTGGCAGCACAAGGGCAGCGCCACCCGGTTCGACCTCGACGAGTACTACTGGACGATGGTCAAGGCGGCCCGCATCGAGGAGATCCTCACCCGGCACAGCCAGATCATGGACGCCTACGACCCCGGCAAGTCCGTCGGCCTGGTCCTGGACGAGTGGGGCACCTGGTACGACGTCGAGCCGGGTACCGACCCCGGCTTCCTGTACCAGCAGAACACCCTGCGGGACGCCCTCGTCGCGGCCCTGCACCTCGACGCCTTCCACCGGCACGCCGACCGCCTGGTCATGGCCAACATCGCCCAGACCGTCAACGTCCTGCAGGCCATGCTGCTGACCGACGGCGACGCGCTCGTCCTGACCCCCAGCTACCACGTCTTCGCGATGAACAAGGGCCACCAGGACGCCGACTCGCTCGCCGTACGGCTGCCGACCCCGCCGCCGGTGCGCCGGGTCGCGCACACCGACCTGGCGACCTTCCACGCCACCGCCAGCCGCCGCGACGGCCAGGTGCTCATCTCGCTCACCAACCTCGACGCCCACCGCGGCCTGACCGTCGAGCTCGACCTGCGCGGCGCGCGGCTCGGCATCCCCACGGCGACCGTCCTGTCCGCCGGCACGCTCAACGCGCACAACACCCCGCAGGATCCGCGGGCCGTGCACCCCCGCCCGCTGCGCGACGTACGGCTCGCGGACGGCGTGCTGCGCGTGGAACTGCCGCGGCACTCCTTCGCCACCGTCCAGCTTCCCGTGCTCGGATGACCCGACAAACTCGCCTCCGGCACACCGCTACGGCCGGATCCGACGACACAGGCGGTACGATCACGCGCACCACAGGCCCGAGCAGGACGATGGTCATGCCCACCCCAAGAGTCACGATCGCGCAGGTTGCCGCCGAGGCCGGCGTGTCGGCCATGACCGTATCCAATGTCATCAACGAGCGCCCCGGCGCTTCGGAGGCGACCCGCCGTCGCGTCCTCGAAGTCGCGGAAAGACTCGGCTACACCCCGCCGCCCAGCAGCCGCAACGACAAACGAGGCGGCACCGGCCTGGTCGGCGTCCTCACCCTGGACCTGACCGGGGAGTACAGCTTCGAGATCGTCCGCGGCATCGCCGAGGAGATCGCCGACGACGAACGTGAGCTGCTCCTGAACGCCTCCCTCGACGCCATCCGCGAACGTGAGCGCATCGCGTTCTTCGCTAACGGCCTGGTCGACGGGCTGCTGCTCATCGCTCCCGTCCTCGAGCCCGCGACGCTGCTCGAGATCCAGTCGGGCGAGTTTCCCGTCGTGGTGATCGATCCCCGCCGCTTCGACCTCGATCTGCCCAGAGTGACCGTCGACAACTACGACGGCACACGGGCCGGCACCCAGCACCTGCTCGACGCCGGACACCGGCGCATCGCCTACATCCGCGGCGAGGACGACCACGAGAGCACCGAGCTGCGCTACCGCGGCTACGCGGACGCCCTGCGCCTGGCCGGTATCCCGCCGGATCCGGCCCTGGAGGCCTCGTCCAACTTCAACCGCCAGGGCGGCCTGCACACGGCCACCCACCTGCTGACCACCCAGCGTCCCACCGCCATCGTCGCCGGTGCCGACCCGATCGCCTTCGGCGCCCTCGACGCCGCCCGCAAGCTCGGCCTGTCGGTGCCCGACGACCTGTCGATAGTCGGCTTCGACGACCTGCCCCAGGCCGCGCACACGGTCCCGCCCCTGACCACCGTGCGCCAGCCCTTGCACGACATGGGCCGAGCAGGCACCCGAGCCCTGCTGTCCCTCATCGCGCGCCAGCCCTTGGCGACCGACGACATCCGCCTCACCCCAAAACTCATCGTCCGCGCCACGACCGCTCCCCCACGCCGCGAACCAGACGCGTGACGTTGGCCGCGTTCGAGGGCAGGTACGGGGCGACGTTGTCGTCCCAGCTCTGCGGCAGCAGCTGGAACAGGCCGGGCACCACGAACAGCGCGCCCACCACGGTCGTGATCGCCGCGGCGGTGTTACGCAACAGGGCACCGACCGCCAGGCCGATCAGCCCGGCACCGGTCAGGTAGACCGCCGCGCCGGCGACCGCGCGTAGCACTCCCGGATCCGACAGCGTGGCGAGGGGCACCCCACCCAGGCTCATGCAGAATCAGGCCGGCCGGGCCGCACGGCGAACGTCTCCCCGTACCGCTTGCTGAGGTCGTCCACTTCAATCACGGCGGTTCCCCTCCAGGCATACATGACACACCAATTGATATGTCATGTGCATTAGCCTCCGGGGTTCATGACATGTCAACAGTCCGGTAGACTTTCTCCGCATGAGCGATGAACCACACTGGCTGAGCCCGGCCGAGCAGCACGCCTGGCGTTCCTTCATCCGCCTACACCAGAGGCTCATCGCTACCCTGGCCCGCGACCTTCAGGCTCACGCCAAGCTGTCCGCCGCCGACTTCGAGGTCCTCGTCGCGCTCACCGACACGGCCGAGGGCCGGCAGCGCTTCCAGGACCTCGCCAAGACGATCGACTGGGAGCAAAGCCGCCTGTCCCATCAGATCGCCCGGATGGTCAAGCGTGGCCTCGTGGCCCGCGACGAATGCCCCGACGACGGCCGCGGCGTCTTCGTCGCCATCACCGCCACCGGCCGCACAACCATCGAAGCCGCCGCACCTCACCACGTCGACACCATCCGACGCCTCGTCATCGACCCCATCGGCCCGGACGACGTGGCCACCCTCGGTCGGATCTCCAACCGCATCCTGGAGCAACTCGACAACATGGCACCCTGAACGGCGTGGCCGCGCAGACGCGGATTCCATGGTGGGGGCCGCCACCGACCGCTCGGAGCGCGCACAGCGGGGGCACAGCGGGGGCACAGCGACCCCGAGAGAACGCGCAGCCAACCCCGCAGCCGCAACACCATTGCGCGGGTCGCCCGCAAGGGCATCGAGTCATCGAAACGCCTCGGCCGGCACCGCCACGTCATCGAACGCTGCCTTGAATGGACCACCCGGCATGGTGACTCGGGCAGCCCGGTCTACACGGTCCGCGCCAACGGCCATGTCGCCCCGCGCGGCATCCTCAGCGGCGGCGGCAGCGGCCTGGACTGCAACATGATCTTCAGCGACATCCGGACAGCCGAGAAGTCCCTGCCCGGCGCCGTCAAGCACTACTGACCCCCGACCCCTCACCTGCGACAACCCGTACCAACCGGCGGCATCCAGTCGGCAGTCTGAAGCCCGTCGATCGGCTGTGAATGCATTGTGGACCGCATGTGGATCAACTAGCGTACGTTCGCTTGCTCACGGGGGAGGAACACATGCGGCGAAGCCGTGCCCAAAATCGATCGTGGTGGCGTTTCGGCGTCCCGGCCCTGGTGACGGCGCTGCTGGTGGCCTTCCAGCCGGTGCCTGCCCGGGCCGCCGACCCGGTGTCCATCACGGCGCTGAGCCCCGCGGTGGCCGCCGCCGGGGCGACCGTGGCCGTCACCGGAGCGGGTTTCTCGGCCACCGCCGCCCAGAACGCGGTGACCGTCAACGGCAAGGCCGCCACGGTGTCCGCCGCCACCGCGACCCAGCTGACCGTGGCCCTGCCGACCGGAGTCACCTCCGGCCCGGTGCGGGTGGTGAGCCCGGCCGGCTCGGCGACCTCACCGTCCGATGTATACGTTCCGCCGACCGGCTTCGCGGTCGCCGACGTCGAGCAGACCCGGCGGCTGGCCTACGGCGCCGAGACCGTCGCCGCGGTGGCCACCTCCGGCAAGATCGCGCTGCTGACGATCGCCGGGCAGGTCGGGCACCGGCTGAGCCTCAAGCTGGCCGCCAGCACCTTCGGCGGGTCCACGAGCAATGCCCGGGCGACGATCTACCGCCCCGACGGCACGGCGCTGGTCGCCGCCACCGGCTTCCCGACGGCCGGGGTCCTGCTCGGGCCGGTGGTGCTCCCCGCCGACGGCACCTACCAGGTGCTCATCGACCCACAGAGCACCGCCGTGGGTCAGGTCGCGGTCACCGCCTACGACCTGCCGGCCGACGTCGAGCTCAGCACCACCGGCGCAGGCACCGCGGTCGTCATGACGAACACCGTGCCGGGCCAGAACGCCGTGCTGAGCTTCCCGGCCACCGTCGGGCAGCGGTTCTTCTTCGCGTTCAGCGACGGCACCTTCAGCTCGCTGAGCAACGCCAAGGTGACGGTCCGCCAGCCGGACGGCACCGCGCTGATCGCCGCCACCAACTGCGGCACGAGCTGCGAGCTCGACACCACCGTCGCGCCGGTCGCCGGAACGTACTCGGTGTTGTTCGACCCGCAGGCCGCCCTCACCGGTTCGCTGACCGCACGGGTCTACAGCGTGCCGGCGGACGCCGCCGCGACGCTGGCCGTCGGCGGCGCCGCCCAGACCGTCACGACCACGCCGGGACAGAACGCCGTCCTCAGCTTCCCGGGCACCACCGGCAACCGGGTCTACTTCACCTTCGCCGACGGCACCTACGGGTCCCTGACCGACGCCACCGTCACGGTCCGCCGGCCGGACGGCAGCAGCTTCGTGAGCGCCGTGACCTGCGGCACCGCCTGCACGATCGACGTGCAGACCCTGCCGGTCACGGGGACGTACACCATTCTGCTCGACCCGCGGGATGCGGCGACCGGCTCGCTCACCGCGCGACTGACCGCCGTCGCGGCGGACTCCGCGGCTACCCTGACCGCCGGCGGCCCGGCGCAGACCGTCGCCACCACCACGGCGGGCCAGAACGCGACGTTCTCCTTCGCCGGCACCGTCGGCCAGCGCATCTTCCTCAACTTCACCGGCGGCACGTTCGCCTCGTCGACCCAGGCGAAGGTGACCGTCCTGCAGCCGGACGGCACCGCCCTCGTGAGCGCGGTCAACTGTGGACAGTCCTGTGTCCTCGACACCCGAAGCCTGTCGGTCGCCGGCGCGTACACGGTCCTCGTGGACCCGCAGGGTGCCATGACCGGATCGCTGACCGCGCAGCTCTATCAGGTACCGGCCGACCTCGTGGCCACCGCCACCGCCGGCGGTCCCGCGCAGCAGGTACTCCTCGCGACGCCCGGCCAGAACGCGAGCGTTACCTTCGCCGCCGAGGCCGGCCAGCGGATCAGCATCCAGCTCAGCGGCAGCACCTTCGGGACCAGTGCCACCAGCGCCAGCGTGACGGTGCTCAAGCCGGACGGAACGGCACTGCACACGGCCACCGGCCTCGGCTCCAGCGGTCTGCTCTTCGGCCCGACGACGATGCCCGCCTCGGGCACGTACACGGTGACGGTGAACCCGGCCGGCGCGCTGACCGGTGCCGTCGCCGTACGCGTCTTCTCCGTCGCGGACGCGACCGTGTCCACGACGCCGGGCGGTCCCGCGGTGACCGTCACGACCGGCACGCCCGGCCAGAACGCCACCGTGACCTTCCCGGGCACCGCCGGCCAGCGCGTCGGGATCCGGCTCAGCGGCAGCACCTACGGCGCCAGCAGCGCCTCCCTGCAGGCCTCGGTGCTCGCGCCGGACGGCACCGTCTTCGTCGCCGCCGCCGGGGTGAGCGGCAACGGGTCCTTCATCGACGCCCGCGTCCTGCCCGCCACCGGCACCTACACTCTGCTGCTCGACCCGCGGGACGTGCTGACCGGCTCGGTCGTGGTCGAGGTCTTCGACGTGCCGGCCGACCTGACGGCTGCGCTGTCGCTCGACGGCACGCTGCGGACCGTCGCCACCACCGTGCCCGGCCAGAACATGGTCATATCCTTCACCGGTGCGGCCGGGCGCAAGGTCAGCCTGCGCTTCACCAACGGCGCGGGCACGATCTACGGGACGCTGCGCCGGCCGGACGGCACCGACCTCAAGGCCCGCTGGGCGATCGGATCCTCCGACTTCGTCGACCCGGTGACGTTGCCCGCCGACGGCGTCTACACCCTGCTGCTGGACCCCAACACGGCGGCACTGGGCAGCATCGACGTCGCCGCGTGGGACGTGCCCGTGGACCCGACGGCGACCGGCGCGGTGAACGGCCCCGCGGCGACCGCGACGACGACGGTGCCCGGCCAGAACGCCGCGATCACCGTTTCCGGCACCGCGGGGCGCCGGGTCAGCCTGCGCCTGACCGGCCCCACGTCCACGTACGCCACGATCACCGCGCCGGACGGCACCGACCTGAAGGCCCGCTGGCTGGCCGGGTCCTCCGACTTCGTCGAACCGGTGACGCTGCCCGCCACCGGCGACTATGTCGTGCGGCTGGACCCGCTGACGTACGGCGTCGGCGCGTTCACCGTGCAGGCCTGGGAGGTGCCCGCCGACAACGCGTATCAGGCTGCGCTGGACGGGACGCCGATCGTCGCCGCCGTCACCGTGCCCGGCCAGAACGCGACGGTGACTTTCCCGGGAGCGGCTGGACACCGCCTGAGCTTCCAGCTCACCGGCACGGTCGGCGTGTACCTGACGCTCCGGAAGCCGGACGGCACCGACCTCAAGGCCCGGTGGAACGCCGGCAGCATCGAGTTCCTGGACCCGCTGGTCCTGCCCGACACGGGCACCTACACCCTGCTGCTGGACCCGACGGTGCACCAGGTCGGCGCCATGACGGTCCGGCTGCGCGACGTGCCGGCCGATCCGGCGACCACGGCCACCCTCGGCGGCCCGGAGGTGGAGTCGAACATCGTCGTGCCCGGGCAGAACGCCACCGTCCGGTTCACCGGCGCCACCGGCGACAGCGTGTTCGTACTGCTGGACTCGATCGGGTTCAGCTCGGTCACCGTGACGCTGGTGGACCCGGCCGGCACGACACTCTCCTCGGTGACGCTGACCGGTACGACCGACCGCGACGACCTGGGCCCGATCGTGCTGACCACCGCGGGCACGTACACCCTGCGGATCGACCCCTACGACGCGACCACGGGCGTGCTGCGGACCCGGGTGTACGGCCTGGCGCTGCCCGCGCCGGTCGCCGCGAGCACCGACGGCAAGCCCACCCCCGTCGCGCTCGGACTGCCGGGACAATACGGCCGGGTGACGTTCAGCGGCACCGCGGGCCAGCGCGTGTCGATCGTCTCCAGCGGCGACTTCCGCGACGGCACCGCCCAGGGGGTGTACACCACCTCGCTGCTCTCGACGTCCGGCGCCACCCTCGGCCAGGTGTCGCCGTCCACCTCGGCACCCCGGCTGCTCGGCCCGATCACGCTGCCCGCCACCGGCAGCTACGAGGTCCGGGTGAACCCGGCACTCGGGGCCGTCGGGTCCGCGACGGTCCGGATCTACGACGTCTCCCAGGAACTCGTGCTCGACTCCGCCGCGGGCACCGGACTGGTCGCCCTCGAACTGCCGGCGGCCGGCATGACCGCGGTGCTCAGGTTCCCCGCCGCGGCGGGGCAGGCGATCGCCCTGGACTACGTGGACGGTCCGGGCGGAACCTTCCGCGGTGCGCTGTCCGGCCCGTCCGGCAGCATCGCCTGCTCGGGTTCGACCGTCACCGTCACCGCGTTGACGACCTGCACGACCGGGGACGCCGGCACATACGAGTTCCGGCTGACCGGCCTCGGCCCGGAGGTCGGCACCTGGCACATGGAACTCATCGACGCGGTCGGCACGCCGGTCGTCTCCCTCGCGAACAAGGTGTACCCCGGCGGGTGGGTCGCGGACCGCGCGGTGACCGGCACGCTGGCGGCCGCCGCGGTGACCCCGCTGGCCGGCTACTCCGCCGTGGTCGACGCCAACCCGGGCACGGTGCCCCCCGCGACGGTCACCCACCCGGGCCCCGGCCTCAGCCTCGACCTGCCCGCCGAGGGCACCTCATACCTGCACGTACGCGCCGTCGCGGCGAACGGCGTGGCGGGACCGACCCAGCACCACCTGATCAAGGCGGACTGGACCGGCCCGGCCGTCACCTCCCTGGAGGTACCGAGCCACCCCGACCCGGACAAGCCGAACGGTGCCCTGGCGCTCTCCGCCCGGTACACCAGCGGTCCCGACCTGTCCGGTGTGGTCGGATACGCCGTCTCGGTCACCCACGGCGCGACCGACGCGGCAAGCGGCGCACCCCGGCCGGGCGGCTCGTACGAGACGACCCTGCCGGCCGAGGGCGACTGGTACCTGCACGTCGCGGCGGTCGACATGGCCGGCAACCGCGGCACCTCGTGGCACCGCAAGCTCACCGTGGACACCCCGCCGGACGCGCCGGTGATCAGCAGCGCCACCCACCCGGTGCCCGGCACGGCATACCCGACGCAGGATTTCGTCGCTACCTGGACCGGGACGCGGACCGCGTGGGCACGCACCTGGGCCGTGGGCCTCGACCACACGCCGGACACCGTGCCGGGTGTGGCCTCGGCGAGCACGGAGACCCGCTACTCGGCGCGCCTCGCGGCCGGCGAGTGGTGGCTGCACGTGCGCGGCGTCGACGTCACGGGGACGCCGGGCGCGACCGCGCACCTCCGGGTCGTCGTCGACGCGCCCGCCAACCGGTTCAGCCAGCCGCGGGCCGGGCAGACCGTGTGGGGCCGCGTGCCGGTAGTACTGGACTGCACCGGGCCGCTGACCGTGCAGGCGCGGCCGGCGGGCGGTGCCTGGGCGGCGGTGGGGACCACGACGTACGCCGGCGGCCTCTGCACGACGGCCTGGACCACCGCCGGCAGCGGCGAATTCGCGCTGCGCGCGCTCTCCGGCACCGACGTGGTCGCGGAGCTGCCGGTCAAGGTCGCGAACGACGCGGACGTGTTCGACCGGCTCGCCGCCGACTACGCGGCCGGCCTGCTCAGCGCGAAGCAGTACCTTTGGTACGCGCTGTACGCCGCGCTGAGCCCGGGACTGCTCCCCGCGGCCTACACCTCCGGGGCGGAACCGGGCGAGCCGGAGCGGGCGTTCGAGATCTACGCGCGGCTCTTCGACTCCCTGCCCGCCGCCGACCGCGCCGAGATCACCGCGTGGCTCACCCCCCGGCAGGGTACGCCGCCGGCCGCGGCGGGCCGGTCCTCCGCGCAGGCGGCCGACGACTGCAGCAACTGGTGGTACCTCGCGCAGGTCTCCTACGACTGCCGGGTCAGCACCGACCACTTCAACATCGTGTACCGCAGCGGCGACGTGGGCCCGACCAACGCCGGCGCCGACCGGCCGGTGTTCGTCCAGGAGGTCATGGACGGCCTGGAGCAGGCCTGGAAGGTCTACCACGACACCATGGGATACAAGGTGCCGGACGAGCTGACCGTGGCGCTGAACCCGCTGATGCCCGACGGCAGCGGCCTGTCCCTGCCCACCGGGACGATGGAGCTCTCCAGCGACTGGAACATCGTCACCCGCTACCTGCTGCGCCACGAGCTGTTCCACTACGTGCAGTACGAGTACATGAACAACGGCTACTTCGCCAACAGCTGGATGAACTGGTGGATGGAGGCGACGGCCGAGTGGGCCGCGCACCACGTCGAGTTCCACACCAACGACAGCTACGGCCAGTACCACAAGGCACTCGGGGACTTCCTCGCGGAATCCGACGAGCGCTTCGACGAGGGCAACTCGGTGTTCAGCGGCGGCGGGCCCGAGTACGGCGCGTTCATCGTCGCCGAGTACCTGGAGAACCGGCTCGACCCCGACGCGGTCAAACAGACCTGGGAACGCCTCGGCGGCTACTTCCCGTCGATGCCGGGCGACGTGATCCTGGAGGTGCTCAAGGAACGCCGGGTCGAGAACGACGCGTCCCTCGAGCTGGAGAAGTTCCGGCAGTTCGCGTACGTGCTGGACGCCAACGGCACGCAGGTCGGCTTCCAGGACTCCGACGCGGCCACCTGGGCGCAGAACTACCAGGCGCCGCGCGAGAAGGTCACCATCGAGGAAACCGGCGGCGCGACCGGGGAGAAGAAGGGCAGCTTCGAGATCCAGCAGAGCGGGGCGCGCTACATCGCGATCGACAACCCGGGCCGGATCACCTCCGAGGTGAACCTCAGCCTCGGCAGCGACGACGGCGACGTACGCGGCAGCGTGCTGCGCCTGAACGCCGCCGGACTGCCCACGCTGGCCTGCGGTGAGGCCGTACCCGTCGACCGGGCCGGCACGAAGGTCAAGCTCGACGTCGAGTGCTCCCGCGCGGTCTTCTTCCTGGTCAACACCGAGCCGCCGGGCGTGTGGGGCACGTGGGCGGACGTCGACTACACCGTGGCCTACGAGCGTCTCGGCCGGGTGCTGACGAACGGAAACATCGATCTCGGGTTCGGGCGCTTCGGCAACATCGACGACCCCGGCGGCGTCGGGCTGCGCCAGCACGGCAAGCCGGAGACCGAGTCCGTGCTCTGGGTCTGCTGGTGCGAGGGCTGGGGCGTCGGCGTGCCGGGCGGGATCGGCGGCTCGGTCACTGCGGAGCGCGGCGCGAAGAACCTCACGGTCGAGAACTTCACGATGGCCAACGACCTGGCTATCTCCCGGGTCCGCGGTCCCGGCGGCCTGACCGTCACGCACAGCGCCTCCCCGTCGACCGATCCCAACCTGTTCGCCATCCAGGTGAACGTCCAGAACACGAGCAGCCAGCCCATCACGCCGGTGCGCTACCGCCGGGTCGTGGACTGGGACCTGCACCAGCTGCAGGGGTACGAGACCGTGCAGCCGATCGGTGGGGACACCAGCTTCGTCACCGGCGTCACCAACAACGGGTACGCGGACCCGGACCCGTCGCTGCCGTTGACCGACAGCGGCATCAACGGCTGGTACACCGACAACGGCCCGGGCGACGACGGCACCCTGATCGAGATCAACCTCGGCACCCTGGCGCCCGGCGCGAGCAAGCTGTTCACCCTCTACTACGGGATCGCCGACTCCGAGGCGGCAGCACTCGGCTCGGTCACCGGGGTGGGCGCCCAGGTCTACTCGTTCGGCCAGATCAAGCCGGACGGCTCGCCGTTCACCGCGATGCTGGCGATCGACGGCAGCCAACTCGTCAACCCGCCGCTCGGCCCGACCGCTTCGGCGGGGCCGACGAAGGCCGCGACGCTCTCGCCGAGCGTGCGCGACACTGCAACGGTGGAGGAGGTCGGTGGGTAGTCGGCTCCGGTGGGGGATCGTCGCGGCGGCGATCCTCCTGGTGGCCGGGTGCGGCCTCGCCGTGGTCCTCCGCGACGAGGTCGGCTGCCGGCTGCCGCTGATCGAGTGCCTGGAGACGGACGGGGAGCTGTTCGTCCGCAACGACCGAGCGGATGCGATCACCGTCCGGGCCGGCTCCGGGGAGATCACGGTGCCCGCCGGGCAGACGCGGGCCCTGGGCGCCCTCGGCTGCGGCGACTCCGCGTTGGTGGCGGTCGACGCCGCCGGCGCGGAGGTGGCGCAGCTGGCCCCGGAGGGCGAGTGCACGACCCGTACCTGGATCTTCGAGGCCGG
>Ga0307515_10003248_pt1 | contig 34407 bp, 32 predicted proteins | sample 17_EM_MG_FD_194513 | JGI IMG/M metagenome (GOLD analysis project Ga0307515, IMG submission 194513) | Populus trichocarpa ectomycorrhiza microbial communities from riparian zone in the Pacific Northwest, United States - 17_EM | ecosystem: Host-associated > Plants > Roots > Unclassified | place...
CATACCTACTAGTATATGTTAATTAAGCTCTATACAATAAGGCTCTAAATTAAAGCTTTAGGTTAATTAATCGGCTTATTAATCATAAACTCGGGTCAAAATTTTCGTTGGGGGTATCAACGATCCGCATGTTATTAGTCAGCGCAGAGCCTTAATTTAAGTTTAGTAGATTTAACAAAACACCCTATATAACTTTATTAATATGGCTCTATTGGTGAAGTTATATGGGTGCACTGTTTTAGAGGGGGGTGATGGTTGGTTGGTTCTTTTATTAGGCTGTCTAGAGGCCCGAAGAGTCCGGTATCTACTGTGGGTTCCAACCCTCTGCGGGTGTCTTCCCATAGTTGGGCCCACCTTTTCTGCGTGAACTCGTGCATTTGCCGTCTGGGGTGGTTCCTTGATGGCAAGGTGTCCTTGGCCTTGATTTTTGGGGTTCCCTTTCCTTTAGGTCTCTATCCTGTGGCAAGCTTGGCGACTTCGTCGGCTTCGTTGGCTTCATCATTTCCGAGTATTCCTTCATGGCTAGGGGTCCAGTGGATTTCCACAGGTCGTAAAGTCCACTTGTATAGGGCATGAAAACGGCGTAAGAACTGCTGGCCGTTCCGGGCATTGGAGTCGGTAACTGACTATGCAAGATCCTTGTTGTCCGCGTGTATAACGGCTGGTGTTAGTTGGGTGTCGTTTGATAGCTGTTCCATTGCCATCTCCAGACCGTGGACCTCTCCATCGAAAGCCGAGTACTGTCCTTGGGGCCATACATAGGCTCCTAGGCGGGTGCCCTGTTCTGGGTTGACTGTTGCTGTTCCTATCTTCTCGTCAATTCCTGACCCGTTAGTGTACCGGTGCGTTGTGAAGTCCTTGTGATGCTCGTCGTGGTTTGTCTTTGCGCCTCTGCTAAGGCTGCTATCTTGACAGTAGGGTGTAGCCCCTAGGGCTCACTGACAGAGACTGTTGTAGGCTCAATGTCTAGGGCGTGGGGTCCAAATCTCCTGTAGAGTGCGGCCTTATGGGTGCTAGGAGGCTTTCGTGTTTCGCCATAGTGTTTGCAATTGCTATCATCCTAGCGCAGTGTTCCTTTGCGGCCATACGAATGAGGGGGTCTGCGGCTGTCTCCTGGAGTAGCTGCTGCGCCGGTTTGAGGTATAGGGCTGTGTTCAGAGCACCTGCAGGTGTGGTTCGCCAACCCCTTGAGATGTGGTGTGCTGCTTTCTTTTGTATCCGTTTCATTGCGACGGCTCCGTTTTGTGTCTGTCCCCCCTCCTTTGTACTAGATATAACAACAGTACGTGAAGTGGGGGAGGGCTGTACCTATGTACGCCCGTCTGTTGGCGATGAGATTTGTCCCCCAAGAGGGGGGGGGGCGATGCGTGACGTTACGGCTCTGCGATTTTTACCGATATTTCGGCGATGACTTTATTCTTGTAAGAATAATAACTAGAAATGAATTTACACGACGATCATCATATCTCCAATTGTGTGCTGTCGCAAGATTTCACGCGCAATATTAGGTTCACTGAAAGGATATAAATCGGCATTAAAGTGATATATCTTTGAATAAATAGATATTCAAGAATATAGTAACAATAAATTCTTCTCGTACTTCACACTTTTTAACATAAAAGCCAGCGTATGTCTCATTCCGAAACACATAAACACATTCAGCAGACGCAAAACTCGAACCACAAAGCTCTAAAGCCCGAAAAGCCCATGAACCAAAAAAAACCTGAACCCCAGTAATCTAATAATCCATCCCATAATCAAGCCACTACCACATCAAGGGGGGCAATAACGCCGCAACGATGCCCTCTCAATTCCGAGGAAGAAATGAATAACGCCGAGGGTACAACTCCTATCAATCAACCAGCTCTTTCAGCGACGTCATCATCGGACTTCGCATCCTAGTGGGACTGCCTGCACGACTTCGATGACCTGGCCCCACCATCCTCTCCTTGCTGTCCGTCCGAGCTATCAATCCGCCTCTCCCTATCGCATTACTGAAAACAGACGGCGGGCCAAGGCCCAACCCGGCTCCTTGTGTAACCGGATTATTGTCGAAATAATTCGACGGTCCATGGTCAAATCCAGCTTTGATTTGCGGAGTAGCCCAGCCAGAGGTCCTGCCAACGCGGCTGCCCTCGCTGGAGTCGGAGTGATCGTTGTCGGAGTCGACTTCGCCAAGCTCGAACTCATTTGCGCTCTCTCCGCTCTCAAGGACTCGCTCATACGTGGGCGAGTTGCTGAGGCCAAAGAGTTTACCTCCGAAACCACGGCGTCGTTTCGATGAGCCTGATCCGCGACCGAAGATATGGCTGACTCTGTGGCGCATGGTCTTTCTCCTATCGCGGCCACAGAGCATGAATAAGACAACGAAAACGATAAGGAGGAATATGAGAAGACCAGGGATGCGACGAGGAGAATCTTTGAATAAAGTATCGTGCCAGTCTTCATCGCCAGGGAGATCGCCAGGTAATGGCACGTACTTGCCACCAGCATATTGGAAGTCAGAAGGTATGCCTGGCTCATTGCTACCAAAGCCAACAGCCAAAGCTTCTGGCGGTGCTTGTATCTCACTGGAAGCGTAAAGTACCATCTTTCCCAATGTCCAGCTGACTTCCACGTCATCAATCTTGCTAACGGCCTGGAATGGATCTAAAAAGCCCTTCTCTTTTGCATGGCCCAGAACTGCTTTTGTGCCGTTATGCCCCCCCTTCATATGTTCAATGCCTACGCGAGGGACACCAATGCCGTCATGAAGAACGCTGATCAGCCACGAGGCCTTGAAGCAGACTTCCAGAGCGGTTGTTTCGTCTACTTTCTTTCCCCATTTCTTTTCCTTGATCCCCTCCTGGATAACTTCCCAGTCTTGACTGCAGAACTCCCTGACCCGTTTTTGGTAGGCATGGAAGTCATAGGCTTTGTCCTTGTGTGACATCTCGAAGACTTCGTGAGTTGTATGCCAGTATTCTGAAACGCCGACAAAGTGGTTTACGTCAAAATCGATGGCTGGTACGTGAACGCCGTGAAGCATACATGGTTGATCCGGGCATGGCGCATCCTTATCTAGCAGTGGATATGTCTGGCGCAAACATTCCGGAAAGTTACCCGTGCCTAGAAGATGTGGCTTTCCTCCTACCTCTTCATCTGAGCCTGGTGTGATCGGTTTGCCCTCTGTGGTGACATTAAGTCCTGATGGTAGACAAGGATCTGGCAACTCTTGAGCTTCAGGACTGGCCTGTAAAAGAGCCTCCACGTAGCGTTTCCTAGCTTGATTGACTCCAAATCCAAGCCATGTAGTGACAAAAACTTTGTACTCCATCGGTTCTCCGTTCACTGTTCTCATCCGTAATAGTGTAAGGTCATTGGAATGCTTCTCAGCCTCAGTCGCGTTAGGTGCAAAGGCAATTTGTGCGGATGCGCCTCCCATATCCAGAAATCCGTACGTGTGGTGGCCTTTTCCATGGTCGTGTTCTTCGGGCTTATCAAAACCTCCTAGCAAGTAATTGGCTGCAATCCACCCGTACAACCCTTCCGTCTCTCCGGGAATAACCTTGATATGTAGATCGCAGTCCGGTAGTTGGAAATCTGTTGTCTTCTGTGCATAATTGCACACTTGTTCTAGTACAACCTTTTGTTTCAGTTGCGGCAGTATTCGCATTCCCGCAGTAGCCAGTAGAAAAATCGGAGTATTCTCCACTTCCTCCTTAGGTATTATCTCGAGAGCATGTTTGAATAGAGGTTCTAGGTGGTCAGGCCCGACATCGTTGGGAGTGTCGCCGAAAGCCGAGATACCTACATCAGATGGGAATCAGCACCGTCGCAAAGTTAACAAAGGACGGGAGACTCGAGTATACCGGGATGTATCTTCTTGGTCCATTTCTTCTCTGTCTCTAGGACCGGAAGACTTTGCAATTCACTCTGGCTCGCTTCGGTGCGAGCCTTCTCGCTGTTAAGCCATCGATAGATGTGGATTCGGGTCCCCTTTCGGATAATCAGCGTTTTTGTCGCACAATGCAGTAGTACTCAGCGCAGGTATGAACATACCGATGACCCAGCATCCAGGATGACACCATATCTCCCTGTGACAGATGTGGTGTTAGCAGAAAGTTTTTCCCGTATTGCGATAAGGAGCTGAGGGACGCTTGCGTACACTTTCCCATCGGGGAACACCAGACACTAGGAAGCTATTCAGAGAAAGGGACATTCAGCAGCGAGCGGACACGGCATCAAGAAGAAGCTGGTGATATGAAGAAAGTAACGAGTGAATAAGTTGAGGCGGGGGTGTTGTGGAAAGATTAAGAGCGATTGTCAGAGCTTAAACGGCACGACTTTGAGATACTACGGTTTCCAGGGATGCAGCGGCGAATCCTAATTTGGGCAACGCCGCTAAACCACGCAAACACCCACGCCACCATGCAAAATCCTCCAGGCCTTCGACTGCGCCCCGTGCACTCTGCAAAAAGCACTGAAGAAGCCGTCAGCCCTACGAAAAGACAGCTTTCCTCAGCTGATGGCTTTGACCATCGCCCATTGCACAATGCGAACAGAACAGAACAATGCCGGAATAGCAAGTTCGTACTCCCCGCGTAAAGATCGCAGACCCATGCTAAGGTCTTAGGTAAAATCTTTGTCGGTGATATCATCTTCTTTAATGCGTCGCAAGCTTCCAAGCAACCACTCCACCCCATTGCCGAGTGGTACGTTGGACATGTTTGCCAAGTATGCTCATGTCTGAAAGAGACTCTGATAAATGCATAATCAACGGGCTTCTTCCCATTATCATCAAAGAGTTTATTGCACTCTAGTCTTCAAGCAGGAATCGCAAGAATGCAGAAGAAACTGCCACGCCATCATGATGCTTCCCTGCCCTGGCCATCCCATCCTCGTACAATTCGTCGTTGAAGATGCCCTGAGCATGCCTTGTTTCTAACAGGTCTGTCATAATCTGTTGGTTAAATTCTGGATGCCCTTGGACTGTGATAATCCTCCCCTTTGCGTACATGCCTTGCACGCTGCAACGGGGAGAAGCGCCTAGTTCTTCAACACCTTCGGGATATTCATAGACGATATCTCTATGCATTTGGTGCAGGCTCTGCAAAAAGCTGGTCAGCATCCGCAGCGCTCGAATGGAGGATTGGCGACCTTACGAGGCTGTCCTGCTTGAATAAGTCCTTGCCTTTCGCTGTCAACTCCATTGGCGCGACGGATATTTCCCACCCGGCGTCACTCCTGCCAACTTTAACTCCCATTGCCCGGCCGACGATCTGATGCCCAAAGCAAGCGCCAATAATACGTATTCGATCCTGCTCAAGAATCTTCTTAGTGAAATCAACAAGCTTGAGAATCCATGGAATGTCTTCGAAAGAAGAATGCCCTGTAACGCAGAGTTAGAGATTGAACTTGATGATAGGATATTTGAGGCATGGATTTACGAGATCCAGATATGAGGATGGCATCGATATCTTCTAGGGCTGGATATTTCTGCTCGTTCACAACATCCCATTTTGAAATTTCAAGGCCTCCCTTCGAGGATACCACATCCGGCATTCGTAGAGCATCCGCTCCAGCATCGAGAAGTACCTTGAACACACGTCCGTACCCTCCATATTTCAGGGTGTCGCACTCAAGGATCGCTATTCGGAGAGGTGTCTTCATTTTAAATTCTGTTAAGAACTATTGTCTTTCAGGTGACTCTTTCAAGCAGTTTCGTTATGGGTTGCGATATCGGAAAGAATACTAGCCTGTTGAGGCTAGATTTTGCTGCATCGTTTCCGAATGGGAAGCGACTCGGCTTTTACTTTCCGCAAAACTGTTTCCTTCGCCAGGCCGGAGCTAATATACTGTTCGGTCAATCCAGCAACAAAATTCAGATATGACAGGTTCCGACTCTCTATTAGGTCGGGCCGATGGTGTTCATAATGAAGAATCTCCTTTACTAAATTCGTCTACCTCGAGTACATATGGAACAGATGAGGCCGTTGTAGAGAATGGGAACCTTCAAGCACAAGAGCCCGGTGGTCCTGGGCTAGAATCAGGACATCCACCAGACCTCAGTAAGCTCCGGAGTTACATTCACAGCCATTGGCTCGCTCCCGATGAGGATCAAGGAACTACGGCCGAGTCCGAGACTCCTACGGAAGGAGAGATTCTACTTGGTGGCGTATCAAAGACAAAATTTAGACTGATATTTGGAGGCATATTGGTTGGATACTTTGTGAGTGGCTTTTTTTTTGAGGTGATCAGGGAATTTCAAAGGTGCTAGGGCAAATGACTGAAGTTACTCTTTTCTTTGGATTTCGCACTTGCAGACATAAATCACACTTATTCTAATAACATAGTAAGATAGCATTGTTTGATTCAACTTTGATGGCATCTAGCCATCCAGTCATCACTTCATATTTTCACGCTTCTAACTCTGCATCCTGGCTCTCCACCGCATTTCTTCTCACTTCCACAGCATTTCAGCCGCTTTATGGAAGAATTTCCGATACTGTTGGTAGACGGCCATTATATTTATTTGGTTTAATCAGCCTCGCGATGACCACGGCTTGGTGTGCTCTTGCTGGAAGTATTGGGAGCTTCATCGCGGCTAGGGCTTTCTGCGGTCTTGGAGCTGGAGCTGTCCTTGCTATGGGTAAGTACTGTGGCCCAAAATTGTTTTCTTGCTAAATGTGAATTGAGGTTCCATCATGACCAATGATCTGGTTAGCATCGAAGTAAGAGGTACTTACCAAGCTTACATCAATCTGTTCTTTGGTCTGGGGGGCGCATGTGGTGCGGCTTTTGGTGGATTCCTTTGCGACACAATCGGTTGGCGGTGGACATTTGGTGTCCAGATACCTCTCATTTTGGCAATCCTGCTTCTGGCATTATTTACCACTCCTGCATCGTTAGGACCACACCTGGCGAAGCACTCCGACAAGAACATTCTGGATACAATCAAAGGATTTGATCTGGCTGGATCCTTCTTCTTAACCACGTTCGTCGCATTCTTGATTCTGGGATTAAACCTCGGAGGGAACATTTATCCTTGGACTCATCCTTCTGTCATTACTTCCCTCGTGGTCGCCGGTATAGCAGGTGTGATACTGGTACGTGTCGAGTCTAAAGCTGATCGTCCCGTCATGCCTTTGAAAATGTTATCAAGCAAGCCGCGAGCGAACCTAGTCTTCAACAACTTCTTCGCTCAGATCGGTATCAACACAATCATCTTCAATGCACCGCTTTACTTTCAAGCTGTGAAGCTCGATACACCGTCAGCGTCTGGATTTCGTCTTGCTGGCCCGTCTGTTGCTCTTACGATATGTGGAGTCTCGAGCGGATTTATTATGACTGGTACCGGACGTATGAAAGAGCTTATCATTATTGGTTCTTTGTGCATGCTGCTGGGCTCGGTTTGCCTGTCTTCAATGTGGGACTGTATACCTACTTGGCTAGCTACTGTTTTCATCGCTCCTTCGAGTATAGGCCAGGGCCTTTCGTTCCCTGCCTCTTCATTAGCAGTACTTGCTACTAGCACACAAGAAGACCAAGCAGTCATGACTAGCACACTGACTCTCTGGAGAAGTCTCGGTACGGTCATGGGCGTTTCGTTTAGCAGTCTGATTGTACAGAATGCCCTCTCAGTATATCTGAATCAATTTGTAACTGGGAGCAACAAAGATGAGGTACATTCTGCAAGATCCATCTCATGACCTATGCTTACAAAATACTCTGATAGATTGTCTTGCAAGTCCGGAAGTCCGTCCGAGCAATTTTAGACCTAGATCACAAGCATCAGGTGCAAGGTAATTACTATACATCAACAAATTAACTATCATTATTTTGAGCTAACACTCATCCAGTTATCCATGCATACTCGCAAAGCTTGAGAGTGACATTCATTTCTGCCATTGTCCTTTTTGTAATTGTCAACGCCTTAATTCTTCCGATTAAGTTGCCTCGCCTTCGACGAAATTAGGCGTACTCAGGAGCGCCGACCAACAATATCTTGCCAGATTTCAGAACTCACCCTTTTCTATATATTTGCGGTTAGTCATAAGGCTCCATTAGCTTATTTGACTCAACGCGTTTCCCAAAACCATCAATAACCGTCGTATGCGACCAAGGCTTCAACCTAACCTCCTCCCGAATTGTTGCGGCAAAGCAACTGGACCATTTGTTCCGCGGGAATTTCGCTGTCACCGACTCGATAGTCTCTTTGTGGATCAGCTCGGGGTTCATGCCGATATTATCTATTCCGTATTCGTTAGTTTAAACTCTTTCGCTAAATATGTAGACTGCCTCGGGCACACAATCTTCACCGGAACTCATCGGCTTTCGCGTGCCAAGACCGCTTCCGCGGTCTCTATTCGGGCCTATGATCTGAAACATACGACGGCAGGCTTATGCACAGCCCCACATAGACGAGAAAGGCACCAGTTACACAGAAAGGCGAACAGAAACTTCAAAACCTACCGAAGACCGTGGCCAGCTGGATCAGCTGCCCCACAGTCGTAATGCTACCGGACTCGCCCAGATCCTGATGACGAATAATGGCCTCACATACGCTCTCGGCCTGCTCCTTGGGCGCGCCGCTCGCCTGCAGCAGCTCGAGCGCTAGGAGACCTCCGTGAAACTCGAACGACATGCGGGTCGCGCGGAGGTTCGTCGCCGTCGTGCCGATGTCGTGGAGAAGGCAGGTGAGGAAGTAGGTCTCGGTGCTGGGTGCGAAGTGGGGGAGATGCTGCCTGATGATTGCAGAGCCTGTGAGTTGTCAGGGCGGAAGGAAAAAAAACCACTCATGACTGCTGCCTTGGATCAGGGTGAATGGCAATGTTTACCATAATAGAACACGCGCATGGAGTGGTTGAAGGTCTGCTCAGGCAGCTGTGCTTTAGCATACTCATACACTTTCTGCGCGACCGGCGATGACGGCACTGTGATGTCGGATGTGGTGATCTTGGTGGCAGGTTTGGGTTTTACAGAGTCTAGGAGTTTGGATTGGGAGCGCGGCACAGCGGTCCAGCCGTAGGTCTCTAGCAGGTCAGACATGATTTTTGGCTTTTTGGGGTCGTCGCGAGAGGTTGCTCAGGTACGGGATATGCAAAGGTGAGATGCTTAATCTCTAAAATAGATAGGAGGATATTAGACAGTGATTTATTTAGATACACTTCTTGCAGAGCGCGAATGATGGATTCGATTGAGGATTTGTAGGTATTAATAGTTGACTGTTCGACCATTGTGATTATAATCATGTTCATCTAGACTCGTCGTGTTCGTCATCATTCATGTTCGTCATGGCGGTTTTGCAGAGACGAACAGAGTGATTTCTCCGCGGATGTATGCGGGGCTTAGTAAGTGTTTTTTTGCCCAACCAGGCATCGCTCTGGGGCGCTCTGGTGAGCCTCTCAGATTAACTGCAAGGTTGACTGCAAGTCAGCAAAATAGATGGTAAGATTGACTCAAGGATTACCATATACGGCGCTTGATAGATTAATTTGGTACAAGTGGGGATTATTTTCCTTCAAATTCATGCCTTGCCATAGATAAATTTTTGGGATTTTAAAAGAGTGTCGGATTCCGGATGTTGTGTTTGATGTTCTCAGTATGCTGCGCTGTTAATGTCTTCTTTGATGCACTTCGGACTTTAGTAACCTCTGATGAGTCCCTGGTTATGTTTGGTGGGTGAATGCCCCTGATTAAAAAAAAATCTCCAATTGTTTTGTAGGTTAGCGATGGTTCGTATCCTCCTGATCCTATTGATCCTCCGTCTAAAGGATGTGATCCTATGGGAAAACTCGTTTCATTGAGGTGGGTTGGGCACCCACCAACATCGGCCACGATTTCGCAGCCCGGCAACCCGAGTCAACCCCTGTGTTGGCACCCATACTGGCTGATTACGCTTGCATATGATGGGTTCCTGAGGAGGCTAGCATTTTGACATTTGCTCAGCTTTCTTGATTTTCAGCGTCGTCATCAATTGGGGCTTTGCTAGTAGACCAAGAGCCAAGGCATGGCAAAGAATGCGAGAGAAGAAGGTAGGTGAAAACCTTTATATCGTCTAAGTCTTGGTGTTGAGGCTGCCTTGCTAGATTCAAGCGCCTTTAACGTATTCGGCCCACAAACTAGATTGGCTTGACGTGTGCCGCGCGAAATAACGCTACTTGCGGTAGCCACTTACAAACAACCGGCAGTTTTCTGCAGATTAGTTTGAAGCCCAGACCGTCTCCATCAATGGAACAAGATTTCAAAGTTGGAAAAAGTGTGAAGAGCCAAGCAGACGGCGACAGGAACCGCCTGCGATGCTGCGACGAGCGGCGCTGCGGCTTTAAGTTTTCTTTGTGATAACTAAGGTCTGTATGCACCGTGTCGAATGTTGCCGCTGGCGAAAAATGGCTGAGTCGCATCAAGATAAGCTACCCGGGCGGCAAACGAGACAACGTATCGTCCCTCTGACCTTCCAGAACATTGCGACTCTAAAGCATGAGGCCTTGGAGGTCTCGCAACCGTGCTTGCACGTCAGTGGCGGCCTGACTCATGTGCTTTGTTTTGTGTTTGCGGATGTCGGACATGGGACCTTCCTGTTGCCATCCGGCACCCGTCTCCATCTCTCATTCACAGTCGATCACCCCTTGTTACCGTGATGCTTCGCGTGAGAAAGTACGCCTTGGCCATTACTTCTTGGCTCATTCCAGAGAACGGAGTCGAGCCCATTCCGGGGTTGGATAGAGGCCTTTGCAGCGTCTTCGAATTTCTTGGGTGCGGGAAATTCTCCTTAAGAGGAAGATCTTGATAGTGACACGCGGCAAGATATAGCTCGCTGGACACGGACTACTGTGAAGTCGCACCGCTCGCCTCGGATATTAGACTTGCGAAGCTCCATGGAGGAAAAGATAAAGAGGAGATGGTGCTTGCGTCTCCTGGGAATTTGAGCAAACGTATTACTGTCAGGCGGGCATTGCTGAGCTCGAGCGAGTGTAAACAGCAATTTTTGGGGATTGTCAGATGCGATGCAGCCTCGCGGTTGGGCGATTCTGATTGGCGAACGTGCAGAAGGTTGGTTCTGCCAAGACTTGCACTGCCCCAATATCTGCGCTTGTTTCGGTATGGTCGGTTTGATCCCAAAGGGCTGGGCATCGAAATTATTCGGGCCTGCCTAGACGCCAATTCCGACGGCGATACTTCTAACTTGCCTCCCTTGCCTTGCCACTCCTTTTGTATTCATCGTCATGTCCGCCTAACCAAACCTTGGACCATGTCGATTTCACTTCACTGCCACACTGATTCACAATCTTTTGTGGATAATTTACCATTGACTCCTCACCATCACCGCTAATCCCGCTGGGAGCCGCGAATTTAACTTGGCTGGGTCTGTGAGGGAGGACCACTATCACACGCATCACCGAGGTGAGCCTGATCCGCGCATCTCCATATACTTGCCCAATTGCACCGCCTACACCTCGTCGTATGTCTGGTGGCTGGGTTATTGAATGCTTTCTTAGCTGCCATTAGGTTCTCTTGGAATAACGATTACTGACCGAGATTTCGCCTTGTAGCTACTTCATCTCGAGCGCAGGAAGCTCCTTCCCCCTTTGTTTCTTTGACTAAACTTTGGCTACACCAACAAAACCTTGCACTAAGGTTTGACTTGCACAGCCTCAAACTCTCCCCCCCTTCGCCCCTTCATCAACGACTTATTCGGTGTACATTATACCGTATGTCCAGCTGTCCATCGCTCAGCCACCGCGCCCTTACCGCATCTTTCACTTAGGCATCAAACTCCAACACTTTGCCAGCCTGCTACATTACGCCTGGCCCTACGTTACTCTTCCGGGCCGTCCACATGGCTGAGGATATAGAAGCCGAAGGGCGCCAGACGCCCTCACCGGGTCCTGGACGAAGGCAACGGGCTCCGACTATCACGATAGACACCTCTGCTGTTAGTAGTAATAATCCCGATATGGGAAACGCAGTCCCCTTGGGCAATATCCCTGATAACCGATCATCATCACAGAGTGGGAACGTAACAGACCCCTCATCACAGCCATCACAGCTATCACAGCCGTCCCAGCAACGGTCAACTCCGGTAGAACTGCGCGCAGCGAATTCGTTCGAGAGTAGAGAAAGCAGGCCGACGTCTCCGCATAATGTCTCATCACCAGCATCACAATGGGGGAACCCACACAACTTTCTGGCGGTACCAGGGGCAAGATCACGGGGTAACTCTCTAGATTCGACATCAGAAATAGCTGAATCATCAGCGGGTACTGGCACAACCTATATACCTTCTGAAGGAGAGACACTGAAAGGGGGCGCTGGAAACGATGAAATTCTTAACGACGAACAAGCTCTACGTCCAGATCCGGGCACAGAGGATGAGTTCAAAGTGGAGGATAATAAATTTGCATTTTCACCTGGCCATCTGTCGAAGTTACTCAACCCAAAGAGTCTCGGCGCATTTCACGCACTAGGTGGGATAGATGGAATAGAAAAAGGATTAAGAACAAGCAGGAAGAACGGACTGAGCATCGACGAGCAATACATGGATGGTTATGTGTCCTTTGAAGATGCAACTGCCCCTAGCCTGTCAGATTCTCCGGTAAAGCCTGCGCCAGAAAAGGCCATACAAAGAAGTGAAACCACCACAACATCCCGGATATCCAAAGAAGATGCCTTCGCCGACCGAAAACGCGTGTACAGCGATAACCGATTACCTGAACGAAAAGCCAAGAGTATCTTTCAACTTGCCTGGATGGCGTACAATGATAAAGTTCTTATACTCCTGACAGTGGCGGCTGTCATTTCGCTCGCTCTCGGTTTGTATCAGAGTTTTGGTCAACCACACAAAGATGGTGAGGCTCCTGTCGAGTGGGTAGAAGGCGTTGCCATTATGGTAGCTATTGTCATCGTTGTCGTTGTAGGCGCACTCAACGATTGGCAGAAAGAGCGCCAATTTGTCAAGCTGAACAAGAAAAAAGAGGATCGAGATATCAAAGTTGTACGTTCAGGGAAGATACGCGAGATATCGGTACATGATCTCCTTGTGGGAGACGTTGTACTCCTAGAGCCAGGTGACATGGTACCAGTTGATGGCATATTTATTGAAGGGCATGGAGTCAAATGTGACGAGTCATCTGCGACGGGCGAGTCTGATCTCTTAAAAAAACACCCGGCGGAGGAAGTATTTCGGGCCTTGGAGAACCACGAGAACGTTAAAAAGATGGACCCTTTCATTCTCTCGGGAGCTAAGGTATCTGAAGGCGTAGGCTCGTTCCTCGTCACTGCAACGGGTATTCATTCGACATACGGTAAGACAATGATGTCTTTGCGAGAAGACAACGAAGTCACACCATTACAGTCAAAACTCAACGTACTCGCTGAGTACATTGCAAAGCTTGGTGGTGCCGCAGCTCTCCTCCTTTTCGTGGTTCTACTTATCGAATTCCTCGTGCATCTCCGCACTAGCACCCAAAACTCCTCGCAGAAAGGTCAGACTTTTCTCAACATACTTATCGTTGCCATTACTGTCGTTGTGGTTGCGGTACCAGAAGGGCTTCCTCTAGCTGTTACCTTGGCCTTAGCTTTTGCGACGACTCGAATGTTGAAAGACGGGAACTTAGTGCGACTCCTGCGATCTTGCGAGACCATGGGAAACGCCACAACAATCTGTTCGGACAAAACAGGGACTCTTACACAAAACAAAATGTCTGTCGTCTCTGGCACTCTCGGTACGGCCCTACGCTTCGGAGATCGGAAGTTAAGGGCCCCTATGTTAGATGATGTGTCAAAAGGGAAGCTGCCTAATGATTCCCCCATCGAACATTTCGACGACGTTTCTGCAACAGAATTCGTCGATACCCTCAGTGACGACGTCAAGTCCCTGCTCGAACAGTCTATTGTTATTAACTCCACGGCATTTGAAGGCGAAGGAGATGGCAATGAGGCGTTCATTGGCTCTAAGACCGAAACAGCTCTTCTCGGCTTCGCTCGCGACCACCTTGGCATGGGACCGGTTAGCACGGAACGATCAAATGCAAATATCGCACAATTCATTCCATTCGACTCGGGTAGGAAGTGTATGGCCGTCATTGTCAAGGTCAATGACGGTAGATACAGAATGTACGTCAAGGGCGCTTCTGAGATTCTTCTTGCCAAGTGTGATAGGATCATCTCGGATCCTACCAAGGGCATATCGGATATTTCTCTCTCGCGCGACAATAGGGATACGCTAGAACGCCTTATTTCAACCTACGCCTCACGTTCCCTACGTACAATTGCACTCCTTTACCGTGACTTTGAGCGATGGCCTCCAAAGGATGCGCGCAGAGTAGAAGATGATCCATCACAGGTGGTTTTTGACGATGTCTTCAAGAATATGGTTTTTCTCGGCGTTGTCGGCATCCAGGATCCTCTCCGTGATGGTGTAAAGTCAGCCGTCGAAGACTGCCAAACTGCTGGTGTCTTCGTGCGCATGGTGACCGGTGACAACGTTTTGACAGCAAAGGCTATCGCTGAGGAATGTGGCATACTCGTCCCAGGCGGCATGATTATGGAAGGCCCCGCCTTTAGAGCTTTATCTTCGAAGGATATGGACGCGGTCATTCCCAAGCTTTGCGTGCTTGCTAGGTCGAGCCCTAAGGACAAGCAACTGCTCGTCAAGCGACTTAAACAGACAGGCGAAACCGTCGCAGTCACTGGAGATGGAACTAATGATGCACCCGCTCTGAAGACTGCCGATGTCGGATTCTCGATGGGAATTGCTGGGACTGAAGTAGCCAAGGAAGCCTCTGCGATTATCCTTATGGATGACAACTTTTCATCTATTGTAAAGGCTCTCCTCTGGGGTCGTGCGGTAAACGACGCTGTGAAGAAATTCCTCCAATTTCAGGTCACCGTCAACATCACCGCTGTCATGCTTACCTTTGTCTCGGCTGTGGCTAGTCCAGATCAATCTTCTGTCCTTACTGCTGTCCAGCTCCTTTGGGTCAACCTTATTATGGACACGTTTGCAGCACTAGCTCTGGCCACTGACCCCCCAACACGAAGCCTGCTGAACCGGAAACCCGATCCGAAGTCCGCTCCGCTGATTACTCTCACAATGTGGAAAATGATAATCGGACAATCCATCTACCAGCTTGTCGTAACCTTCATCCTTCACTTTGCCGGGACCAAGATCTTGTCTTATCAAAGCCCTGTTGAAAAGGATCGGATGGACACTCTCGTCTTCAATACCTTCGTGTGGATGCAGATTTTCAATCAGCTTAACAGTCGCCGACTTGACAACCATTTTAACATCTTTGAGGGTATCCACCGCAACTATTTCTTCATCATGATTAACGCGGTCATGATCGGCGGACAGGTCATGATTATCTACGTAGGTGGTCGTGCGTTCTCAGTGGTTAAGTTGAACGCGGCAAATTGGGCCTACTCCATTGTATTAGGGGCTCTGTCCATTCCAATTGGAGTCATCATCCGCCTAATACCAGACGAGGCTATCCGTCGTTTCGTCCCTGACTTTTTGAAGAGAAGATCTACTCCCGAGGTCGTAGTCTCCGATGAGTACCAATGGAACCAGGGGCTCCTCGAAATTCGGGAGGAGCTTGCCTTTATCAAGAAAGTTCGTGGAGGACGATTGAGCAATCTCAAATTCAAGGTCCAGCACCCACGGGAGATTTTCTCTAGATCGAGAACCAGTTATTCGCTCCCGGGAACTCCTAACAACGGTGATCACCATGGTGATCACTCGCCCGGTCCTCCAACGCCTGACTCCCGCAGCCGACGACGAGGAAGGTCGCGATCTAACTCGGCCTTTGGGCCTGCGACTGTTATGGCAGGCATTGTTGCTGGGAGTGTTGCTGGATGGTCCCCTATCGAGAGAGGCCACGGAGACAATGACTCTATGAAGTTCCCGCACAATCGGAGCAGGTCTGACCTTGAAGCTCAAGATGGTGTCGACGTCCATCCCGATACTAAGTCCACTGACCCCATTCTTGTCGATGAGCCTCACCAGGATGGAGTCCCACCAAGTCAACGTAACGAAACTACTCCATCTTTCCATGTCGGGCCCTTTGCAGGGGACCCGAAATTGAATAAGAGTGGGGAGCCACACCAGTCTAACACATGAAGGTAGTCCTACTGAGTGGTTGATATCATACTATTTGTGCTGCACTTTTGGAGCTACTGCTCTTTGGTTAGCTACTCTAGGATTTGGGACCGTAAGTCGGAGCCTCTCGCTCTCTTGGCCTCTGGAGTAGCCTTTTACAAACCATTGCGATCATCATTTACTAGCTCTTACATTAACCAAAGCACAATTTCAACTGTTCCCTTAAATTCCTAATAAATCCCTGCTCTTCATTAAGGGAGTTCCTCTTCTGTACAGTCCTTAAACACTATGGCATATTGCATCACACGGCGAATTGAGGAGTTTTGAAATGAAGGCTGGCGGACATGCTGTTACATTTTCCTTTGTTCATACAGTGACAGAACTAGGCGTTTCGTATTGCATTGCATGGATGGTTGGTTGTCTATAGCCATGAGGCCGGTCGTCAAGCTCTTCTGATTCGGTAACAGCGGCTGAATATACTGCCACTCTTTTGTATTATTCTTTTTATCGACAAGTGGCATGACGACGAAGGCGACGGGCAATGGGGCTGAAGTTAAGTTGTTCTCTCGGTCGGTCTCGTTAGCAATAAAAAGTTAGTGGTGTTGTTTAAAACTGTATTAGGTAAAATTAAATAAGAAGCACGAACTCGAGCAGCATAATTTTTGTGCCCAATTTGATTATGAGGCTGTTCACTAGTTTACTTCACTGATGCTCACGACGTGCGAACTGCGACCTGGATTACATTGGCTCCTGCTAACTATTGCTTGATTGAGCAGTGTGGTCCCTGATTCCATGGGCGGATTTTCAATCAGCCCACAAGCTAACCACACTCGTGGTGCACCACCGGAATTAGATCTCTTGGTATTGACCTTACCGGGTTTGGCCAAGTGCCGAGTAGCCCCGGTATTATACATTAATTATTATATATCTCTTGCACAGATAATAACAATCTATAAAATGCGGCCCGTGTACACCAATTAAAGAGGTGCATGCATAGGCGGTAAGTCGTTGTACCGCATCACTAAAACCCTCAATGAGCCCTAGGGGTGGCCTTATTGTGACCCGATTTTTAGAAACAGGATATTAAGTGGGCTACACAAGGTCTATATCATTAGATATGTAGTTATGCACCATCTTTGTAGTGTTTAATGTTCTTGACCCCACGCACGGGCTACAATATATAGCACCTTATCTGTGCAAGGGAATTGATGCAGGTGAGTATCAAGCAGGATCCATTTGAAACTATCAATTTGCTATTCTAAGTAGTATCCTCGCGACGACTAGCATCGTACATAACAATCGAGCGTCCTGTACTGCACCCCTACATTGAACTGAATGATGTATATCAAGCAGCCAAGCGAGCACGTGTCTCGGTGTTGCCTTCTTCAAACCCCGATCCTTGCTAAGGCGTATGCATGCAACACAACATCCTGAACAGCACGCTCGCGATTGGCATCAAACCTACACCACCCTCTCAGACGGTGTTCTACCCTCATTGTGCACCGCCTACCCAACCGTTGCGAGTCCTGCACATCCTGGCGAGCAGCACACTCGGCATTTGGTGTATGACTAGTACAGGATCCGAGGAGCATTTGATCCACCAATGTCCGGTGCCATTAAAGACCTACATGAAGTTTTTATACTCGAAGATGAGGATCCTTACCAGAGTTTACGGCTTCTAGGCCACGGGGGGTGGGGCTCGGTGGATGAAGTGGTGAAGAAAGGGGACCCCACTAAAGAATGCTATGCGCGAAAGCAAGTCATCTTGCGATGGGGACCTCAGCGCCAAGAGATGATCGAGCAACTTCGAGAAGAGGCACGCATTATTCATCGACTTTGCCATCGACATATAATAAAGCTTATTGGAACATACACTTGGACAACATTATTCGGTATTATCATGGTACCGGTCGCAGAAACAGACCTTCAACAATTCCTTAGCCAGATTGATAGTATGGGAAATGGTGAGCAGGGGGATCAAGCTCGAACATCTTCTTAGCTGGACAGGATGCCTCCTCCAGGGTCTCGACTATCTCCATGAGATGAGAGTGAAGCACCGGGATATCAAACCTTCCAATATCCTGATTAAGGAAGGCGCTGTATATTTTACCGATTTTGGTATATCAAAAATAGTTCCCGAGGGGTTGACAACAGGAACCAATGGCCCTTTCGGACCAATGACTCGTGCTTACGTTGCGCCGGAGGCTCTTAAAGATGATGCGCGCCGTGGACGTGCCGCGGATATCTTCTCTCTTGGCTGCGTGTTTCTAGAGATGGGCACAGCGCTAATTGGGCCTCCTGGGTCCCGTGAGCGCTTTCGTCGTTTTCGTGAGGAGAAGACTGGCACTGTTGCTTACGCCGAGAATACTCTGGTAATTCTTCAGTGGATATGGCACCTGTGGGGCCATTGGTTCGTCATTGTCAAGCCTACTCCTCGTCCAAAGGACAGATTTGCACGCCATGGCGCCGCCCTTCCCGATCTGGCATTTCTAATGCTTGATCCCAATCCTGATCATCGGATAACCTCGCGTCAGCTTGTCGCTCTGATTAGCACCCCTAAATTGTACTATTTCGGCAGCGTCAATGCTGCATCCTGTAATGGATGTCAAATTTCACCAGGGTCCGAAGATAGTAATCTACCATTGCATTCCGAATTTAAAGAGGTAAACGACCTGGAGTATCCTAAAACTGCCGAGCAAGCCCTAAAGGTTCTAGTCGCACCTGACTGGGACGCGGCGAAGCGCAAGTGGCTGCAATGCCATATGTGGTGGTGAATTTGAGACGGATTCGGTTTTTTGCGGAAGTATTGCGAATAATGGCAAATATAGATTAGCTGTGGACAGCTACGGATGGGCAGCAAGATGAGCACCCGGTGTAATCCAGTCCAGCTTTACCTTGCTGAAGGCCAATTCCTTCCTTCGGAATAGTCGATGTTAGGACTATTGTTATCTCAGTAAGCGACTCAGACGGCAAACGAGACAGTAAATCTCGCTAGTACTTAACTAATATAGCTTTATATAAAACCCCTGTATTTAGGCTTACTGTCTCGTTTGCCGTCTGAAGGCCTTTGGTGCGAAAATATAGGAGGGTCGACTATTGATGGAACACAACACTACTAAATAGCAGTATATCTCCACTAGTTAACTAGTTAACTACTTTAAAAGGTAATCGATTATATTTTAAGGGCTGCTTTATTTATCTATGTACTTATTGATGCATTTTAGCTAAGATAAAGTTCTAAAATTAGGAGTCTGAGCTTGCTGAGGTAAACGGACGAGGCTTGACAACAATTGTCTCACTGTCTCAGGTAACTCAACTCCCAGGGATATTTCAACGCCAAATGGGGAGCGTGCATAACTCTTAGCTAGGGAGAGAATCACGCACAATTGTGGACTCGGAGTATTTTTTGAAGATGGTGGCCAACACTCTCGAAGAAGTGATGCTTGAAAGGCTTCGTATGCAAATCATGAGAGTCTTCCTCAGCTCGTATCACTTGCAGAATCGAGGTCTAGCCGAACTTAGACCTAGTACACCTGGAACTCTGATTAATCTTATCCTCCCTGGTCTTTTGATGCCAAAATCGGTTCAAAATTTTGATTGTCCTTGACCTGTTAATTCGCATCCAACGGTTATCGATAAGAACTAGCCAATCAATCGAGCTGAATTTAACGCCCATACTGTTATAGTAGGTAGGTGTTAGCGCACGGACCACTTACTAGTCAAGGGATATTCTTCACCCTTCAATCTCCTGTGGACATGTCATCTAGAATCTGCAGAAGGATTTGCTAAGCCCTCCGAGGTGGTGTTTGAGGAAACTTCACCCCTTAGAAGGGCGCTGGCATTACTACTGTATGTTCCACGCGGGAAAAACAGCCAAGCGCGCTTAGCGTCCGGCGTTCAGCGGCGAGGGAACGGCACCGAGCCCTTGCTATAGTGCACCCTGTCAAAGCGGACGGCAAGAGCTCCCGACGCGTCAAAAATGTCGTCTTCAACTTCGCGGCCTGCTGGCTCAGCTTCTTTGAACGGCAATGGCGCTGGTGGTCCGCCGGAGAAGACGTATTTCGAGCAACAGCGCGAAATGTTGGTGGGGGAAATAGCGCAGGTAAACACAATATCTTCCAGGATGTCCTGCCCACTATGCAAGCAGATAATGACCCTAATGACTGTTATTCTATGATTCAGAGCCTCGAGCATGTCCTCCAGAATATCAATAAGCTAAATCGGAGTTTGGAGGAGGTGATTGCGGTAAGACAGTCCCACTGCAGGCATGCTCTGGACCTGTGCGTGCATTGCTGACGGCTACCATGTTATTTACAGGTTGGGAATGAGTTTAGTCCTGTCGAAGCCTTGTGGTCACAATTCGAGAATGTCATGGCCAAAGATCCGGACGCTGATGGTGAGGGACAAGACGGGGAGGCCGAAGAGGGAGAGACAGAAATGAAGCAGGAAGATAAAGCATAGTATCACGTTAATCTATTAAGGCGTTAAATACGGACGTTACAGCATACGGTGGTACGCTTCGATTTCACGCAAAGATACCCTGAGTAGAGGAGTGCGATTATCAATTGTATTGGATCAATATTTTATGAAACACCTGGGACTGAATCCTACACGAATACAAAAGAAGAGATATGTGAACACTCTCCAAGCGTACAATCGGGTGATAACAATCGGATGATAACAATCAGCCTTTTGTGCTTGTAACGATTCGCCTGAACGCCAAAATAATATGTATGATCCCAATGACACCATCCATGGCTATTATGCATCAAGCAAGAGCAGCAGCATGACATTCTCGTCATGCAAAAGTCGGTTGGGAGAAAAAGCCCATGATATGTCATTCCAGCATCGATTGTCTCGTCCAGCGTTTTGTTCGTGAAAGTATTTATACCATCGACTTGAAACGAAGGTAATTAGAGAATCTTGCAAGATCGTTTCTTGGGCTTTTTACCCCCGGCAAAGACTGGCGTTCGTCCAGTCTCAACAGGACTCTTGTACTCGTCCCCGACAGCCATGGTGACAGCCTGGTCGAATATCTCTTCAACACCGTCTTTCTCTTTACTACTGCATTCCATGTATATGGCACCCATCCGCTGCGCCACGGCTTGTCCTTGCTCGGGAGTAACGGGGGTTAGACCTTGGGTCTTAAGCAGCTCAATGCAGGATTTTTTGTATCGAAGATCTGACTTTAGCCCTAGGAGCATGATTGGGGTGGTCGGGCAGAAATGAAGGACCTCGGGATACCACTGTTGAAACAATTAGCAACTATTAAACAAATTAATTTTAAACATGTAAAATACCTTGTCCATGACATTTTCGAGAGAGTTCGGGCAGTCAATTGCGAAGCAGACGAAGAGAATGTCGGTTTCAGGGTAGGAAAGCGGCCGAAGACGATCATACTCCTCTTGGCCAGCAGTATCCCACAGAGCAAGCTCGACCATCTTGCCCGTCGGCGGGTGAGGAGTGTGCGTGATATAGTTCTCAAAAACGGTAGGGACATATTTCTGTTGAGAATTTTAGCTGTCTATATCTGACACGTTGAATTGAACTTATTACCTCTGGGAAATTGCCCGAGCTGTAACTAATCAGTAAACAGGTCTTTCCGCAGCCGCCATCTCCAACAACAACAAGTTTCTTGGAATATGCAGGAGGTTCTGTAATGTTGGTTCCGGCCGACTCTCGCCCCGTCGACGACGTGGTAGTGGAGCTGACTGTGCCATTGCTATGCCTTTCACTTGGTGTCCGGACTGGCTTGCGTTGTGTGGAGATAGAGACATTAGGCGCCTTCGAAGAAGGTTTTCGGCGAAGGTAGTCATAGTTCTGTGATGCGTGCGTCGCCATTATTGCTTTGCAAATGCCGGACTGAAAGGATAAACAATGTTCACCAATGAGTGGTTGCTCTTGAGTTCGGACCAGATAAGGCAACTCGTGAGTATCAATATGAACAACGAAGTTGAAGAAAAGTGATGAAGCAATTGTTGGGTTGAGAGTTGAGGAGGGGAGAGTTGAAATTTAGTCAGGAGTGGCGCTCGTTTGTTTTCCTATTACCCATCACCGAAGCAACCTTACTGCGCGTGGACCCCACCATAGCGCCCATGCAGGCCCCTGACACACGCCTCCCGCCACAATCCTTCAGGCGCCTCGATCAGCGTCAAGCGACATCGCTAGGGTCTCAAAATAGCATGCGACTCGATCCCCAACTATGCGAAAAAGCCTGGCCGACCACTCCACCATCTTACCCGCAGACGACCTCTTTCGAATGCATCCATGTTTACGCGAAATGATGGAACTGACAAGAGCGAGGGAGGAAATGGGAGTGCGGTTCTGCCAACTACCACCGTGAAGGAGCCGCGGCTTGATGCGGGAATGCGCGACCATGATCACTGTGCGTCTCAAGTCTCCCTCGGCGTCAGATACCGACTATACACACATAGAAGCAGAGGAAACAAGCTAATGCGAGTGTTGTTGCGTAAACAGATGCGTACAGGCTTCCGAAATGGCGGAATACCTTGAGGCAGCGACTGATACCAATTGTTCGACTGGAGACCCCATATCTCGCCCTTTTGCAGGACACATTGCGATCCCCTGCGCTGGACTCTTATTTCGCTTTTACTGCGAATCTGGGCACTCATACTTTCTTCATGATTATGCTGCCAATCCTCTTCTGGTGTGGATATACAAGTATAGGGAGAGCGTATGTGAAATTGGTCAGAACTCAAGCTCTCATTACTGACCTGAACTCCAAGGATGGTTCATGTACTAGCTTCTGGGGTCATCTGGAGTGGATTTATCAAGGACATGCTATGTCTACCCCGACCATTGTCTCCCCCGTTACATCGGATCACGATGTCTGGCTCCACAGCGCTAGAGTATGGATTTCCGTCGACTCACTCCACCAATGCTGTGTCGGTAGCTGTATATGCCATTCAGATGCTGCGAACCACAACAGAGACCCACCGTCCGACTGTTCACTTGGCATTGCAAATACTTTTTTACTTCTATGCTGTCTCCATCGTTTTCGGAAGACTGTATTGTGGTATGCACGGCTTTTTTGATGTGGTAGTTGGAAGCATCCTCGGAGCCGGGCTCTCTGCCATACAGATAATCTATGGCAATGCTTTAGATGCTTGGATTTGTCAAGGCTCATACATGAACCCTTTGGTTGCCACGCTAATCATCCTCGTCCTGGTGCGAATCCATCCGGAGCCTGCAGATGATTGTCCATGCTTCGATGATAGCGTTGCATTTGCAGGAGTCATTATTGGATGTCAAATAGGTGCATGGCATTATGCTGGCACTGGGTTTGCCTGGGATTACCCAATCCCTTCCACTGTTCCATTCGATCTCAAACGCGTTGGGTGGCTGAAAGCATGTCTTCGCATTTGCATGGGCGTTGGTATTATTTTTGCATGGAGAGGTATCATGAAGCCAGCGCTTTTCAAGATCCTTCCGCCTATTTTCCGAGTTCTTGAACATGCCCGTCTAGACCTTCCTCGAGCGTTCTTTTTGACAGCTTCGTAAGTTGATGCGCTCACTCGATTAGGTATATATATACTGACATCGAATATCGCAGGCAATATAAGAGTGTTCCGAAACTACGAGGAGACGACAATGTCATTCCGTCGGCTTCTGATATTCCTCGTCTCCTTACAAACCTCAGCCATCCACGGAAAAGATCGGTTTCCGTGGGACCGCAGTCAGCGGCAGATGCATATGAGACTCTAGCTTACCGAAACAAACGACGAAGAGAGAGTATCTCGGCCCCAGAAGCCGAAAGGCCGGGAACACCTGGCAAACCTAAGAGTCCCGATAGTAAAGAGGTGCACTTTGGATACTCGACAAACTCGAGATTTCCTTCCAGCGCAAGAGAAAATGTCCCTCTAGGCGTAGACTTACTTCCAACGCCCATATCTTCCCGTGTCCACTCTTATGAACGAATGATGGGTACAGGAGAGCCGGTTGCGAGACCTGTCACGCCTCCAGAAAGCGATGCCAGTATCACTAGTGACCTCGACAGAAAGACGGACATACGAGGAGATGAAGAGAAAGAAGACCGTGAAATGTTTATGAGACTTGAAAGACCTCGAGTTAGATACGACGTTGAGGTAATTACGAAGCTTATAGTATATTCTGGTTAGTCGTCCATAATCGCGGAATGGTTCCCATCACTAACCTGTGAACGTTGTAGGCATTGGTTGGTTGGCAGTGGAAGGTAATCCTATTCTATTCGAACTCTGTGGGTTAGGGATGGGTATATAACTGGCATTCATTGCCCCTCTGAGTTGGAATGCGGGCGTTCTGTTCATGAGCATAATTTGTACATAATCCAATATTGTGGCGCTTGGCGCTTTTATGGCTGCGGAAAGGCCAGCCACGAAGTATTCTCTGAAGTTTCCATAACGAAATTGAAGGATCTTCGCCCTGATCCCGAAGTGGAGCTCCTCGTTGATTTCAATGCCTCATCTCAAAACAACGGTTCAAAGGTTGTTGACATCATGATACATCACGTGGAGATGTTCATATTAGATCGCCTCCTGATTGCTAGCAATCGTCTCTCGCGGTGACTGCGAAAGCCCAGATCTCTCCTCTCCCACCTCCAACTTCTCCCATCCCTTCAAAACCTCCAAGGATGAAGTCGTTACAGACAATACCGGTCGGAGTCTTCCTGCTGCTCGCTCTCACCCCCAATTCATTTGCACATGGCGGTCATGAGCAGATAACAATAGCTGCCGATGCGGATTGGGCAACGCGACATATGGCAGGTCAGTTCAACATAACTTTCCTGAATTCTCTCATTTACATTCTTTCAATCCTACAGAGGAGCATCACATCACATCCTTCGACGCCGGCGTTTTCTTCACATTGCACGACTACGACAGCTCTGGCAACTGGTCTCCCGACGAAGTCCGGCGCACGTACGGCCTGATGGACGAATCCACAAACAACGTGCCAGAAGAGAAGAAAGCCGATGTGGTACGCATAATCATGGACATGTACGACGCGGACAAATCCGGCACCATCAGCCTCGCCGAGTTCACAATCGCCAATGCCAAAGGCGTCACGCTGCCCGATTTCGGACTAGGCCCGGGACACCATGGTGACGATGAATATGAGTATGAGATCCACCATTTCGAGAAGTATCATGACGAGAATACGAAAGAGGAGGATCTGACACATCCTGAGGATATTGCGCATTTCGCCAAGCATGATCGGGAAGAGGATGAGCGGGAAGAGTTGGAGAGAAGACAGAAGGCGGGCATTATAGAGGCGAATATCCCGGCGAAGTTTAGAAGGAGCGCTTGACGACAGTGTTTCCTTCTGTTTATGGCCTTCGTCTTTTACTCGGACCGTTTGATGAGGGTGATAAATGAAGACGGAGATGAAGACGAAGAAGGTGGGGGGGATGGAGAGGGAGATGAAGATGGAGATGGCGATGATGAATTTGGGATCAATGACGATCAAAGGCTCTTGCGAGAATTGCCCGATCTGAAGTCTGAATTTCGTATTCCTTTACTATCCGGATGTATTTTGATATGGATTCTCTATGAGTATAAGAGCTTTTAGAAGATACTAGGGATGCTGTCTATCACGTCAGGGTTCTTTAATCTTTTCTTCGCTGTACAATTTTCTTTGCTCAAGCGCTCATGCGAGGAATGGCTAGACCAGCATTTTCAGGTGCGTTTGTATTATATATACCTTACACAAGCATCTTTTTGCGGAATGTATATATCTAGTACGCAATGCATCACTCCTGGTGCATACGTCTTAACCTTTTCCACACGCTCCAGTCTCACCTGCCTCTCTTTCTGACTGCCTTGGGACACGCTTCCTTGGGGCTCGTCATCTACAATCGCTTGAATCTCCCTTACAATATCCTCAGCCTTCGCCTCAATGTCCTTCACCGCAATATTCTCATGCAAATGTATCCACCCACCCATCGCCAGGTCTACCGCTTCAACAGCCGTCTTCCAACTCCCTCTCGATGTCGGCAATAGGCCGCAATTAACGTGACGAATCGGCGGTAACGAATTTCTCAGTCTTAAAATCTTCTCCAAGGCAAATTCATTCGACTCCTCAAACACCAAAAAATCCGCCTCGACCGCCTCGACCGCCTCTAGATCTCCAACCGCGCCAAAACTCTCAACACTCCACCCATTCTCCGCCGCCCCCCTCCTCAACCCCTCCACACTCCACGGATTCAGCTCCCAGCACAGCACCCTCCGCACCCCAGCCTTCCGGTAACTAAACGCAAAATACCCAATCCCAGCATACAGATCGACCGCCGCACACCGCACCGCTCCGCCCCCCTCGCCCTCGCCCTCTCCCACCGCCAGCCGCACACTCGCCATCCCAAGCACCCGCGCCTTCTCCGACACATTCCCCCGCGAAAACATGGTATGCAGCGGCGCCCACACCTGCACGATGTCATTCTGGCGCGCGGACACCCAGAACGCGGCCGCGAAATCCCCCGCCGTCGGGCCCGCCCCACTGCTCCCCTCCTCCTCCTCCGCCACCGCCGCCGTCGGACGGCCTCCGAAGTCGCCGTGCAGCGGCACCAGCGCGAGCGGGGCTCGCAGCACGTTGGCGCTGCGCCCCTCCTCCTCCTCTTCTTCCGTCGCGGAGGAGGCGCGCTGCGGCGGGATTGGCGCGTTCAGCGCGACGTGCGTGGCGCCGGCAGCGTGTGCGAGGGTGGTGTAGAGGGAGGGGAGGAGGGAGGGGGGCGGCTGCAGGGGCAGGGCGGAGAGGAGGGTGGTCCAGGCGGGGGAGCGGAAGGTGTGGGCGGGGAGGAGGAGGAGGGGTTTGTAGAGGGAGTAGGTGGATGGGAAGGCGGAGAGGAGGGCGGCGGGGGTGAGGTCGAGCGAGGGGAGGAGGGCGGCGGGGAGGGCGTGCAGCCAGATTGAGAGGGCTGCGAGGAGCACGTTGCCGCTTGGGGGCTGAGAGAGGGGTTGCGAGGTTGGCGTAGGGTAGGTGGTAATGGAGATGCTGTCGAGCTGTTCTTCTAGCCCTAGGTCGCGGAGGAGTTGCGCCTTGTACTCTACTGATATTTTGTTCTGGGTTGTTTCGTGTCCGGGAGCTGGGAGCGTAGAGGGTACGATGAACCACTTGCCGTTTCCAGGATTGCTGTTGCGTTCATCCGCTGAAGGATGGATTTTCATGGCTCGGTTTAAGTGACATGCCCTTTCTAGTGCTGATTTGACGGCCTTGACATGCTCGCGCGGAACCAAGAAGGACAAAAATGCCTCCGCCATATTCCGTCTGATCTTCAAGAAAGACGGCTTTCCGGAGGTTATGGGTAAATATTAAAGAGGAAAGATAGTCAAATTAATGCAATCGAAGTGCAGAACTAGACCAATAATCCAGGAACAACACGTGAATGTCTGAAAAACTCAACCCTTAGAGTTGCACTTTTAAACAAAACTATTCATAGACGTTAGAGAGAGAAAATAACACGCCTCGAGATTTATACTTTGATGAGTGCCAAAGGAGTACTGGAAGAGAGGACGATATAATGGTCTTGAGGTGGGAGAATTTGACAAAGTCGACATTTGGGTTTCGAAATCTTGGCGTTGGATACTCTACAGGGTCCGCACATGCTAGATAATAATGCTACTAGAGCTAATTTGAAGGTGCGGATAGCATGGAATTTCATTTCCAGAAGGTCACCTTGGAATGAAAAAATGATCAAGTCATTTGAGAAAGCATTATACAATTATTATTGATGGCCAATTATCCATGCAAAATTAACACAGTGGTATACAGTGCCCAGGCATATTCTTTGAGCCCTTGATCGTACATAGAACTGTAAACTTCCTAACCATTCCTAGAGCCGTGTCCTTCCCTTGCAAAAAAGGTGGCAATTCCATTATGCATATGATGCACAAACCCACTTCTTGAATCAACCCTCATTCCGCAAAAGCCCTTCTCTAGCAAGTGATATGGGCTGGACCAAAATTAATCAAATGATTATGATATCAAATATAGGTATATCGCCGTCTTCTAAACCAAGTCAGCATCCATTCTCTGCTCAGCCGAAACGTCCAGTTCTACGAATTCATAGTGTCGCTCAATTTAAACACGAACAGAGCCGTGATTCCACGTCACTAGAAGTGAATGAGGTAAGGCTTACTCCATCAAGGTCGACTGTATATGGTAGGCTCAACGCGGGATTAGGAATTTAATGGCTTCTGAGAGCTGAGACCAAGCGGAAACCACCCTTAACGGCAAGTAAAAAGGAGAAAGGGTCCCAAATCCTAGTAGTAGTCGTACAACTGTCTCTGGTTTTCTAGTGGAATTCTAAAGATAATTTCTAGTTAGTTGGTGGGGCTTGAAAAGTGTATTGTACGCACCCTCGTGGATAACTGTCTGTTGAAGCAACAGCACGTATAGGATTTGGTTTGGATTGCTCTGGCAAGCCATATCGTCGAATTCGACGCGACTCGAGCATTCCAGAGCCATGATGTTGATCTCCCGAATGCGTACGGTGAAGCTTGGCTTGCCCCCTAGCACTAGTATGAGATTTTTTCTTTTCTGGGCTGTCGGATATAGTTATGGGTTCTCTATTGGTTTGCTTTCGTTGAAATGGGTGCGCTGGTTCATAACGGGACTGAGGCAGAGGGTCTTGATCATCCGGTCTGGATGTGAGTTGGGCTCCATTACGAGGATGTCGCTTAGTGGGCTGCGGAGCATTGCTTTGCACATGCCTGCCGCTATTCATATTCCGCAGATTATACCGTTCCTGTTTGTGAACCGAACTGTCATCATTTCGAGCAGGATGCGGTGCTCCACCTCCCGTCCCAGGGGCAGAGGGAGGCCGATCAAGTGTGCCGCGCCTTTCTACGCCGTGGGACGTCAATGGCATCCCTTGCATACGGATTTTGTCGTAGGGGTCTGATGTGTTGTACTGACTGCGATGCAATGAGCTGTATTCCGAGGGGGGATTTACAGGTGTTCTGCTAATGGGCAAAGTGTGTTTCGCTGATTGTAAAGACGTGAACAAGGCATCGGATCTCCGATTATTCGGGCTCTGTGGACTGGAAGTAAGATCAATAATCCTTGAATGTTCGGAGCTTTGCACCCCGACGTTGCGAGGGTACTGCAATTGTGCATGTGTATGCCTACTGGGTACGCCCACAGAAGCTTCACGTAGACGTTCGTGTACAGTTGTGTTACCTTGGATGGACTTCTGCCGCTTTGGCAGTGTACTTCCGGTACCGTTTGAATAATCAGACATAGGCGCAGGCCATGACTTGCGCTTGGATCCATGTGGATGTTGATATTGAGCAAGAGGCTGGTCCGATGCATTGCTGATAGGATTGGCTTCTGTATATAAGGTTCTCGGCCTTGAAAATATGCTTTCTGAAGCTGGTGCAGGCGCTTGGTTAGCCTGAGGCTGCTGCGCAATACTTAAGGCATGAAGTGATGGCATATTCTCTGGTTCTAAGGCATCCCGTTCTATTGATGGGATAACAACGTCGCCTTCACTAATTATGTGCTCCGCGCGACGGAGGTATCTTTTCTGGGGGTTGTCATGTAAAGGAACATGTTCGTTACTCCTTCCGGTTGATGAGTATGTGGCAGGTATAACCTCTCTCCGGGTATACTGGGGGGCAGGGATTGAGTGGGAAACAGGCTGAGGAAAACGCTGAGGATTATTATACTCTACCACACCTGGACGCATAGAGCTGTGAGTGGGTGCAGTGCTGTGGGTGTCCGGTCGGGATTGGAGCTATGCTTGATCAGTGGTTGAAATTGAGACTCGCAGGGTCTATCGAGGTGCAGCCTATAAATTAATACAGCTAGTAGAATACTTACTTCGTACAGCACCCCGTTCGATTCCAGGAATCGAGGGGGTTGCTCTCTTTCCGAGGCTATCGCGGTGGGCGCTTCGGGGCTACTAGAGCGTATAAGTAAGCTCAGATGATCCGACACGAGGAATCACACTCACTGATTTGCCACCAACTGGCGGCCCCGCTCGTAAGCAGGTTCGGTTCTGTACTGTAATCGTGGCTCTGGCCGGTGAGGGTGTGAGATTTGCCTTGAATGATGTTTAGGGTTGGGAGATATTGCGTGCACATTTTCTACACGACGATCCGTAACAGTTCTGAGGGCAGGCTGCATGGTTTGGTAAACGGGGCGGGGATGCCTCTGAATTAAAGGAATCTGACGTGGGGCGCGACGGACAAAGTACGTTTTCCCAGGCATGCGGTGAGTACTGTGAGCGTCAATCCACTCAACATCAACAAGATCGTTAGCTTGAAGTTCATGGGCTGTGGCTTGGCTTGAAATAATCTCCAGGCTATGTTCTCGACCATCGGCAGTGGATTTGGCATCTTCACTTTCGTTGTCCTCATCCTCATCGTCATCAAGGACGATGACTTCGCGGAAGGTTTCTTCCATCTCGGGCATTCCGGTATCACCTTCGCCACGCCATTTCATCAGCTGATCAAGCGAGGCTTGCTCGACTTTCGATCTGGCATCTACATACGAGCCGACCTTCAAAAGTCGGTCGTAGTCGGTATATTCATGGCGAATATGGGCTACTACCGCGAGCTGGACCCGGCGCGGCAATGGCAACTCTTGAGCATTACCTACCCTCTTGGTACCCTGGAAAAAGTCAGTCGAGACAAACATGGAAGACATACTGGCCGGCTACTTCTCGAAAAGCATGCTTCACGATAGCTTCTAGATCCTCATCGGGAATTTTGGGAAAGAGGTCGCGAATGGCCGCTCGAATCTGTTGGCTTGTTTCTTGGACAGTGCCCGGTCGGCCGTGGAGGCCCATCCGACTGCCATGAGTGGCAAGGCTTCGAGCTAATCGCGAGGTCGCGATACCATCTAGATTTTTCTGGTAAGTTCCTCCACGATAACTGTAGCCAAGCCAGTCGCAGGCTTGGTCCACAACTTCATTTGGGAAATGATGTCCTATTCTATGCACATGATGTGCAATCTTCTCGGGATTTACGTGGGCTTTGTTTTTTGGTTTGGCCTTTCGAGACGTAAGTAAAGCCAACTTGACAGGAAAGAAAAGGGGTTGCACAAACCGAAACAATGTGAGCTACGAGTCCTCGTTTTCTGCAGAGATCTTTGCAATATTCTGTGAGATCTGGTGTACCGGCGGGGACGAATGAATATCCGACTGGTGCATGTGCATCGTATGAAATCTGGAAGGATTTTCAGCTTTTGCCAGAAGCGCACTGATGGGAGAGTCGACCAACTGCAGAGTGAAGTTTCTTCTTTTCTTGAGTAACAGATTCAAGAAGGATTTTATATGGTTTCTTTTTGCGAGCTTTCGTAACTCTGTTAAGAGACCCGCTTGGTTGTGCAGCTGGCGCACGATGATTGACTCTTGTCATCTCGTGTTTGCCTCACTTCCATGGGACCGCTTTGAAGCAGGTCTTACTTAGAGAGAAAGAATGCGCAAGAATGCGTTAGTTAGCTTTCCCAGTGCCTTACAAGTAATCTACAATGTTGATGATTATAATCCAGCAACTGCTACAATCCGCAGTGTTGCTGTTGTCGCAAGCAGATGCGGCGGTATGAAGTGGAGAGAGGAGGGTGGAAGCGCCAGCGATTTTGAAGGCGGCTATTGCCAAGCTCACGTGAGCGCGCTTTGCCGAGATTGCGCTGATCCCCGAACATCTCGCCTCCCATGTTACTGATATTGCCAGCTATGGCCAGTGAAATTGTACTTGCATATCGCCACCTCTATCGGCATGGCCTTCGAGCAGTCCAATTCTCCAAGCCTGCTCGATATACTCTTCGGGATCGCCTGCGAACAGCATTTCGAAAGGGAAACCCACGCAACTTTGATCAGCGCAAAATCGACAACACGATCGAGTTTCTTCGAGGAGCAACTCGTGAAACAGGTTTAGAGCACAGGATTGTAAAAAACCTAATTTTCGTTTGGTTCCACCAAGCAGAACCAAAACCTATAAGGCCGAAGATGTAAAGTAAATCTGTTGAAAGCAGCGTACATGAACTGAGACTTTACAACAGCGAAACAGATGAGATCCATATTAGAGCTACGGCATATGATGTCTACAATCACACCGTGCGGATGCTGAACGAAAGCATGGGGACTTGCTTGCCAATTTAAAGCTCAATCGTACAAAACATGGCGCCTAATTATCCCAATTCCAAAGGATATATTCCATCAATCTACCTCGAAGCATCTATTCGAAGCTCCTGAATATTGCTGTTGGGAATCGTACTTCTAGAGAAATCTATACCAACCGCGACCTGCCACAGTAATAGAAATTCTGGAGGGAGGAATCAGGACGATACTGGTATATGAGTGTATTTACATGAAATCATCCAGGAAGTCTGGATCCCGGTCTTGATTGCTTGAAGAAGCTACGGCATCTTCGGATAGAAGGTCGTCGTAAGCATGGTCTCTATGCCATGCCTTCTCCTTTCTTTCCTTGGCCACTTTTGCCTCCTCCTTTTGCTGTTCGAGGAACGAAGATTAGCTGAGATAAGAATTCCAGGGGGTTGAACAGCTTGTTTCGCTTACCCGCGCAAGCTGAGCGGCCTTGTCACGACGCCTCAGCTCCTTTTGCCTGTTCTCCTTCTCCTGTCTTAAATCGGGAAACTTTTCAACTTTAGTCTTGTTGAGGCGGTTGACGATGGGATTTTCTCTCTGGGGTACATGAATCTTCTTGACCTATAGCGGATTTAGAAGGAAATTTGTAGTGAACAGCTCAAATACAACATGCTTTACCTTTCTTTGGTCTTTGAAGCCCACCTGACCGGTAGCCATGCTTCCATCTTTCTTAAGGTTTGACCATGGCGTGTAGATAACAGTAATGTTATCTTTCTTGTTGCCTGGATGGGCTTTAGCTTTATTCTTGTGAAAAGGAATTCTTAGTTAAACCTTCAATAGAGTTTGCCTTTGTCAGCTGTGCACAATCCTCCAGGAGTGGCTTTGGTATTGACTCCCATGATTCTTCTTCATCCAGCCGCAGGTATATATGAGCGCTAGAAAGATTGTCGACGTGGAACTACAGATAATAGATTGGTGACCAGATCATTGCTTCACTTAAGTTAATCCGACATACCCTTTAACCTGGCGTTAGAAAACTGTGGACAGGTATTTCGTGATGCCTGCTTACCAGACGTCCTCGTCCAGGCCATATTTGATCAACTCTTCGTCTGGAATAATATCAGAGAGGGAACTTGGCAAATTAGAAGCTTAAAGCGCTTACTCTCGACCTTGTCTTTACCAACATATATAAAGGCAGCGGGAGACACGGTATTACTCGTAAAGTAGTAGACCATCTTTGCGGTGTCTTGAAGCGCTCAAAATGCTTTCGGTCTTCGTCGATGAAATAAGTGGTTGCGGTGAAATTTTAAAACTGAAAGGCAGACAAAGCAAGGCGAAGCGGGGCGCCCGCTCAAATATGTGGTGGTCGGTCTCGCTAGTCGACGTTTAAAGCATCCTCAGCAGAAGTCCTTCCTTCTTTCTTTCTCACAACAGACATTTGCGCTTTGGGTTATCATCACCTAGAAATGCTACACAGAACTGTCCGGACCTTCCAACGTGCTGCTCTTCGGCAGAGCACCGCTTGTCAGCACGGTCACGTCCATGGATTCAGATCTCAACCTGGTCCTCTCTACACTATAACGCGTAAAAACCTATTACCTATCTTCGATTTAAATGGCCATTAACAGCTCTATAGGTTCACTATATAATAATAGTGATGGCCTTCCGTCTTCTCAAAACTCTTCTCAGAGCCCTTCTTATCAGAACTGGTCTGTCGACAAGATCATCGTGCTTCAGTCAGATATCGCTACCACAAAATTACAGCTAGATCACTTCAAAAAGTCTACTAATACGAAAATAAGCGACCTCCAAACTAGCCTCCAGACCAGCTTCACTTGGCAAACCGGCACCCTTGAGTCCAAGTTCGACTTAAAGTTCGATACATTTTCTAGGGAAATAAGACATAGCATATCGGAACTTAAGGCGGAGTTAAGGCGGAGTATATCGGAACTTAGGGCGGAGTCAAAGCAGAATATATCGGGACTTAAGGCGGAGTCGAAGCAGAATACATCGGAACTTAGGGCGGAGTCGAAGCGGGATATGTCGGACATAATAAAGAAGGTACATGAGCACGAGGCTCGATTGTTATGGCGAATATACTTTACTACAACTAGTATTCTTATATTGACTATATCCTACGTTCTAATAATATATAGTTTATTGGTATTACGGCTGCGGCAATCGACGATGTAGCTATAATATTTGTGCGAGACCAGTTTCCTCTATAGCAGATTCCTTATATTAAGCAAGTTCCTCTATAGTAGATTTCTTATGTCGAGCAGGT